>Ga0307940_1000005_pt1 | contig 145120 bp, 145 predicted proteins | sample OrgLakmetagen124_FD_201835 | JGI IMG/M metagenome (GOLD analysis project Ga0307940, IMG submission 201835) | Saline water microbial communities from Organic Lake, Antarctica - #124 | ecosystem: Environmental > Aquatic > Non-marine Saline and Alkaline > Saline | place: Antarctica: Organic Lake... | reverse complement strand
CTGAGCGCGGCGCGCGCATCGCGCAGCCGCCAGCGCAGATCGCTCACCTCGTCGATGATCTGAAGATCAACGCCGCGCAAATCAATCTCGGTGAGGCGTGACAGCAGGCCGGTTTCCGTCCGCAGGCTTGCCGCGAGCGCGCCGAAATCGCCGCGCCCCTGCCCGCCTTCGGAGTCTCCGCGCACGGCTTCCGGACCGCCGAGCCCGGCGAACACCTGGCCGTCGGCTGTGCGCACGATGGAGAAGGCGCCGCCGTCCACCGCGATGCGCACCGGCGCGGCGCGGCCGGTCAGCATCAGATCAAGCGCCAGCGCGGTCTCCACCCGCGAGGCGTCGATGATGACCTCGCCGCCGATGCGCGCCGCGGTGACCTGCCTGGCGGTGATCACCAACGCGCCCAGGCCCGGATCAAAGCCGACCTGGATGGATCCGATGGAGGCCACGTCCCCGCCCACCGCTTCAAGCAGGCCGGCGGTGGCCCGGTCGCGCAGCACTTCGGCGTCCATCGGTCCCTCCGCCAGACGCCAGAGCAGCGCCGCCGCCGCGAAGATCGCCAGCGCCAGAAGCGCGGCGAGCGCTTCGAGTACGTAAAGGATGGCGAGACGGGCGGTGCGGCGCATGGATCAGACTAAATCAGGCTGGCGACTGGACGCGGCGGACGGTTGGGACGATTTTCACCGCTTCGCGGACGGGACGGGTCCCGCCGCACAAACAAGCTGGAGGGTGTGATGAGCGAAGTCACCGAAGGACGCAAGGCCCCAGAATTCACCTTGCCCGCCGATGGCGGCCGCGAAGTTTCGCTGAGCGATTTCAAGGGCAAGGCGGTGGTCCTTTATTTCTACCCGAAGGACGACACTCCCGGGTGCACGAAAGAGGCCATCGGGTTTTCAGAGGCCGCCGAAGCGTTTGCATCCGCCGGCGCGGTGGTGATCGGGCTGTCCAAGGATACGGTAGCGAAGCACGACAAGTTCCGCGACAAGCATGAGCTGAAGGTGATCCTCGCCAGCGACGCCGACAATGACGTCACCGAGCGCTATGGCGCCTGGGTGGAAAAGCAAATGTACGGCAAGACCTATATGGGCATTGAACGCTGCACCTTCCTGATCGGCCCCGACGGCGATGTGAAGCAGATCTGGCGCAAGGTGAAGGTGCCCGGCCATGTGGACGCGGTGCTGGAGGCGGTCAAATCGCTCTAGCCGCTGATATCCGCCACGCTGCGGCGCAGGTTCTGGCCGAGGGTGATCCGTCGGCCAAGCCGGCGCGTGCACGGGATGTGGCGCGCGCCTGGCGCGCCGGCGAGATCGCCGCGACCCCGTGCGGCGCGCCGGGCCTCGCTCCGGACCGGCCGGCGCGTCCGGACCGCCCCGAGCTGAAACCGCCCGGCCAGGTCCCGCGCCGGCGCTTGGGAACGGTGGCCGGCCGGGTCGCGCTCCTTCACGCCGTGGCTCATATCGAGTTCAACGCCATCGATCTCGCCTTCGACATGGTGGCGCGCTTTTCCGGCGATGCTCGCTTCAGCAAGGACGAGCGCCACGCCTTCATCACCGACTGGATCGGCGTCGGCGACGACGAGGCGCGCCATTTCCTGTTGCTTCGCGAGCGCCTCGCTGCGCTTGGCGGCGACTATGGCGATCTGCCCGCCCATGACGGGCTCTGGTCCGCCGCAGAGGCCACGGCGAACGATCTCGCCGGACGCCTGGCGGTGGCGCCCATGGTGCTGGAAGCACGCGGCCTGGACGTCACGCCGGGCATGATCGAACGCCTCAAGAGCGCCGACGACCAGGACAGCGCGGCGGCGCTGACGGTGATCTACACCGAGGAAATCGCCCATGTGGCCGCCGGCCGGCGCTGGTTCGAGACGGTGTGCAAGGCCGACGGCGAGGATCCTGAAGCCCGGTTCCAGGCGCTTGTCCGGCGCTATTTCCGGGGCGATCTGAAGCGCCCGTTCAACACGCCCGCCCGTGACCGTGCCGGAATCCCGCAGGACTGGTACGAGAAGCTGGCCGGATAATGCGTGCGCCCTGGTGTTCTCAACCGGGCCGCAGCCCTGTATAGGGCGCGGCTTGCAAGCTGATTGAACCAACATGTCCGATCTTACCCTGGAAATCTCGAAGGACTTCACCTTCGACGCCGCGCACCACTTTGAACACAAGGACGCGGACCATCCGTTCTCGCGTCTGCACGGCCATTCCTTTGCGGGAACGGTGACGCTCACCGGCGCGCGCGCCAATGACAGCGGCATGATCAAGGATTTCTGGGAAATCGAAGCCGAGATCGCCAAGCTGCGCGATGCGCTGGACCATCGCCTGCTGAATGAAGTTCCCGGCCTGGAGAACCCCTCGCTGGAAAACATCGCCCACTGGGTGTTCGAGCGCCTGGACCAGGCCCTGCCCGGCCTTTCCAGCGTCGAGATCCGCCGCCCCAGCTGCGGCGAGAAAGCGGTTGTGCGCCGCTAAAGCGCGCCGAACACGTCTTTACTCAGCCGCGGATCAAAGTGCTGGCCGCCATCCACGCAGACGATCTGACCGGACACCGCCGGGCTGTCGCGGAAGAAGCGCAGGGCGCGCACCAGGTCTTCCGGATCCGGCCCGTGCTGGAGCGGATTGTCGTGGTGCAGGCGTTCAAACTCGGCTTCGCTGTGATAAGGACTCGGCAATGTGAGGCCCGGCGCCACGGCGTTGACGCGCACTTTGGGGGCGAGATCGCGCGCCAGGATCTGCGTCATCGTCATCAGCGCGGCTTTGGAAAGCGTGTAGCTGAAATAATCGGCGTTGATGTTGAAGAGCTTGTAGTCGAGCACGTTGAGCACCATCGCCCCCTGCGGCGGTGATCCAGCGTTCTGGCCGTCTTTCTGGGCCGCGAGCGCCTTGATCAATAGCGCTGGCGCCAGCGTGTTCGCGGTCATGTGGCGATGGAAACTCTCGGCGCTGAGGCAATCCAGCGCATCATCTTCAAAGATCGAGGCCGAATTCACCAGAAGCTGAATCGGGCCAAGCGCTTGCGCGGCGCGCTCAATCAAGGCTTCGGCGGCTTTTGCATCAGTGAGATCGGCGCTGATCGCCGCTGCGCGGCCACCGGCGGCGTTGATCGTCTCGGCCAGTGCTTCGGCCTCGCCTGAGGAGGTGTTGTAATGGATCGCCACCGGATGACCGTCACTGGCCAAGGCCTCGATAAACGCCCGCCCGACCCGCTTGGCTCCCCCTGTGACCAGCGCCGCGCCCTTGTCCATGATCCGTCTCCCGTGGCCGCTTTCTCACCTGCGCGGTTTAACGCAAGCTGAAACCGGCTTATATCCCGCCAAAGCCGAGATATAGGGGCGGTTTTATGAAACTCGACGCAGTGCGCGCAGAAACAGCGGCCGAAACCCGCCCCGGCCATGCCGGGGAGCGGATGAGCGTGCGCGTTCGCGCACTGCGCCTGGACGCCGAAGTGGGCGTCTACGAGTCCGAATACGGTCGCAAGCAGCCGGTGCGTCTGGATATTGAAGCCGATGTCGCGGCCGAAGCCGCCCATCCCGGCGGCGCGCTGGGCGAAGCGGTCAATTACGCCGCCATCGCCGAGCTGGCCCGCCGCATTACGCTTTCAAGGCATCATCCGCTTCTGGAAGACCTCGCCCAGGAGATCGCGGACGCCTGCTTCGCCGATCCGCGAATCACACGGCTCGCCCTCTCCATCGACAAGCTCGCCGCCCTGGACGATGCAGACAGCGTAGGCGTGAGCCTGGAGCGCTGGCGGTAGGGGTTTTCCTGTGACCCCCGGCGCCGCGCGAGACGCCATCAACACCCCGCCCCGCTGACGACTCGGTTCCCGGAGCCTAGATTAGCGCCATGGCCAGAGCCCAACGCCCCGACGCGCCGCCCATGGACGGCGAACACGACGCCGCACCCAGCGCGCCGGCGCCGTCGGATTCGCTCACCGGGCCGGACATTATCGCCTCCTATGTGAAGACCCTGCCGATGAAGCCGGGCGTTTATCGCATGTATGACGAGAACGGCGAGATTCTCTATGTGGGCAAGGCAAAAAGACTCAAGAACCGGGTCTCCAACTACGCCAAGACCGGCGGCCACACGAACCGCATTGCTCTGATGATCGCTCTGACGCGCAAGATGGAGTTCGTGGTCACCGACACCGAGACCGAAGCGCTGCTGCTTGAAGCCAATCTGATCAAGCGGTTGCGCCCGCGCTTCAACATCATCCTGCGCGACGACAAATCCTTTCCCTACATCCTGATCCGGACCGATCACGACGCGCCCCAGCTGATGAAGCATCGCGGCTCGCGCAAGAAAACGGGCGCCTATTTCGGCCCCTTCGCCAGCGCCGGAGCGGTGAACGACACGCTGAACACGCTGCAGAAGGCCTTTCTGCTGCGCACCTGCACCGATAGCGTTTACGAGGGCCGCGCCCGGCCCTGCATGCTCTACCAGATCAAGCGCTGCGCCGGCCCGTGCGTCGATCTGATCGAGCCGCAGCGCTATGGCGAGCTTGTGGACGAGGCGACCCAGTTCCTGCGCGGCAAGTCCAATGCGCTGAGGGAGCAACTCCAAAGGGATATGGCCGAAGCCTCCGAGGCGCTGGACTTTGAAAAAGCCGCGCGCCTGCGCGACCGGATCCGCGCCATCTCCGCGGTGACCACCCAGCAAGGGATCAATCCCGAAGGCCTGGAAGAGGCCGACGTCGTCGCCGCCCATCAGGAAGGCGGCAAGACGTGTGTGCAGATCTTCTTCTTCCGGGCGGGCCAGAACTGGGGCAACCGCGCCTTCTATCCCAAGCACGAGGCCGACGCGACGCCGGAGGATGTGCTCGCCGCCTTCATCGCCCAGTTCTATGATGACAAGCCCGCGCCTTCGCTGATCCTGGCAAGCCACGCGCCCAGGCAGGCCGATCTGCTGGCCGAGGCGCTGTCGCTTCGCGCCGGTCACGCGGTGGAGATCCGCCAGCCCCAGCGCGGCTCGAAAAAGGCGCTGGTGGAGGCCGCGACCCGCAACGCTCGCGAAGCCCTTGGACGCCAGCTCGCCGAGACGAAGAGCCAGGCCCAGCTGCTGGACGGGGTGGCGAAGGTGTTCGGCCTGGAAACCCGGCCTGACCGCATCGAGGTGTACGACAACTCCCATATCCAGGGCACGAACGCGCTGGGTGCGATGATCGTGGCGGGCCCGGAAGGCTTTGAGAAAACCAGCTATCGCAAGTTCAACATGAAGGGCGACGACGCCGCCACCAATGACGACTTCGCCATGATGAAGGCGATGCTGCGCCGGCGCTTCACACGGCTGCAGAAGGACCGCGATCAGGGCGCGCCGGCGCCCGGCCTGGTGCTCATCGACGGCGGCAAGGGCCAGCTCAGCTCGGTGATGGAGGTTATGGCCGAGCTAGGCGTGGACGACGTGCCGGTGGCCTCGGTCGCCAAGGGACCGGACCGGGATGCGGGCCGCGAGGTCTTCTACATGACCGGCAAGGCGCCCATCAAACTGCCGATGAACGATCCGGTTCTGTACTATCTGCAGCGAATCCGCGACGAAGCCCACCGCTTCGCCATCTCCGGCCACCGCGCCAAGCGCTCCAAGCAGATCAAGGAAAACCCGCTGGATTCCATCCCCGGCGTGGGGGCGAGCCGGAAAAGCGCTCTGCTGAAGCATTTCGGTTCCTCGCGCGCCATTAGCCGGGCAGCTCTGGCAGACCTGGAAGCGGTGGACGGGGTCTCGAAAGCTCTGGCGCGCAAGGTGTTCGACCATTTCAATGAATGACGCGCGGGCGGCGCCGCGTCTGCTGCGCCTGGAAGAGCCACCCCGCCATGAAGGAGCGCTCCATGCGGCATCTGCCAAACATCATCTCCATCGCCCGCGCCCTGGCCGGGCCGCTGGGCGCCTACCTGCTCTGGATGAGCGCAAGCGCCGGTCTGGAAAGCACGGCGATTGCCTATGGGCTGGCCTCGGCGTTGATCTTTGTGGTTGCCGCGATCTCCGACTGGCTGGACGGCTGGCTGGCGCGGCGCATGGGTGTGGAAAGTCCGTTCGGCGCCCTGCTCGACCCCATCGCCGACAAGCTATTGGTGGGGCCGTACCTGATCGCCTACGTGGTGATCTCCGGGTTTGATGTCTGGCTCGCCGCGCCAGTGGCTCTGATCGTGATTCGCGACATGACGGTTACCTTGCTGCGGCTGCGCTCCAGCGCCCCCGCCTCGCTGGCCGTGAGCTATGACGCCAAGGTGAAGACTGCAATCCAGATGGTGGCCACAGCCGCGCCCTTCGTGCTGGTCATGGCAGGATTGAACGAGATCGCCGTCTGGTTCCACTACTGGGTTGGCGTGGTGTGGTTCCTGGCCATCTTGTCGGTGTGGACCGCCCTGCCTTACTGGCGCGCAGCGCGCTCCTGAGCCGGTCGCGAGCGCGGTATCAAATCAGCACTTAAGTCTGGCAGCAGTCGCCATTATATCTGTTTATTAACCCTGTACAGCGAACGTGCTCCCATTGGGTCCCCTCATCGGGACCGGGTTAGGGCTGGGAGACGTTTGATGACCCATGCAGTGCTGAAAGAGCGCTTTGATTTTCTCGAATTTGGCGATCGTGACCGGGCCCGCCTGCGAAGCCTGAAACCGGCAGTAAGCGCGGCTTTGCCGGCGATTCTCGACAGCTTCTACGGCGATATCGCCAAGCATGCTGAAGTCGACGAGATGTTCAGAAGCGACGCCATGCGCAAACATGCCCGCGACAAGCAATTCGAGCACTGGATGCGGATCTGCGACGCGCAATACGGGCAGGACTATCTCGACAGCGTGCAGCGCATCGGCGAAGCCCACGCCCGGCTCGGCCTGAAACCCAACTGGTATTTCGGCGGCTATGCCAAGATCGCAGGCGGCTTGCTCAAGGCCGTAGCGCGCGCGTCGGTGTCCGGCCAGAGCCTGTTCAAACGGGTCAACGCAGACGAAATGGAAGCCGATATCGACGCGCTGACACGCGCGTCCATGCTGGACATGGATCTTGTGATGTCCACGATCGAAGCCTGCGCAGCACAATCCAAGACCAGTGAGCGAATCAAGCTCGCCGACGATTTTGAAGACACGGTCTCCGCCATCGTGTCTGCAGTCGCCGCCGCTTCCGAGGAGCTCGCCCAGACCGCGCGCACCATGGCCGGCACCGCCGACATCACCTCGGAAAAGAGCTCCACCGTCGCCGCCGCCGCGGAAGAAGCCACCGTGACCGCCCAGTCGGTCGCCTCCGCCGCCGCCCAGCTCACCAGCGCCATCGCGGAAATTTCGCGCAGCGCCGGCGAAGCCGCCAACACAAGCTCTACCGCCCGAACCGAAGCCGAACGTACCGGCGAAACCATGGGCGAGCTGCAGCAGGCCGCCGCCAAGATCGGCGAAATCGTCACCCTGATTGAAAGTGTCGCCGAGCAGACCAATCTGCTGGCGCTCAATGCCACGATCGAAGCGGCCCGCGCGGGCGAGGCCGGCAAGGGCTTTGCTGTGGTCGCCAGCGAGGTGAAAAGCCTGGCCAGTCAGACCGCCAAGGCCACCGAGGAAATCAGCGCCCAGATCAGCCATGTGCAGACCGTGGTGAAAACCGCCGTCGCCGCGATCGAGACCGTGTCCGGTTCGATCGAGCGGGTCAGCGGCGTATCGGCCTCGATTTCCGCTGCGGTGGAAGAACAGAACGCCGCGACGGCGGAGATCAGCCGCAACACCGAGCAGACCGCCAAGAGCGCCGGCTCGGTCTCGGAGACCATCACCGACGTCCTCACCGGCGCGCAGGAGACCAGCACCGCGGCCGGCGCCGTGGTCGGCGCCGCCGAAGAGCTGGGACGTCAGGCCGCGCAGCTACGCACCGACGTGGCCGGCTTCCTGAATCATATTCGCGCAGCCTGATCGACCGCCCCCGGGTCGAAAGTGTGCGCGATCCGCCGCCCGGGCCCCCTCCGGGCGGCGGTTCTTTTTTTAGGGTACGGACCGTTTAGCGCGTGCAGGCCTCAGGCGCGTCATCCCCGGCGCACACGGACTCCTGCGTCCATGCGGCGACCTCCCGGGACAATTCTGACGCCGCGCTTGAGAAGGCGGCGATGATCGCGCTCTGTCGATTGGCCGAAGCGCGCGCGGTCCGCTCCAGCGTGCGCGCAGCGATCGGACTGCGGGTGTCCCGGTCGATCAGGCGCGCGCGAAGCGCCGTGCGCACAAGCGGGGCGGCGTTGTCGCCCTGATCGTAGGACGCCTCGAAATGGCGCAGTTCCAGATTGAGTTCATAGCGGGCGCGGACGCCGTCCTCGGCGCGCGCCGGAGCCATCACGGGCGCGGTCTCGTAGAACGCATCCATGATCGAGGTCTCGACCAGGCTCGGCGCCGGACTGATCCACGCCGCTCCGGCCATATAGGCGATGGCGTCACCGCGCAGAATTGCGATCCGGTCACCCGAAAGCCCGCGCGGAGCCGCGATCCGGTCCACCAGCACCGTGACCATGGCGGACTGAGAGACGTTCGCGTCGGTCTCGGTCCCGGCCAGACGGTAGAGCGTGTTCGGTTCGGTCTCCGGCAGGAGCGAGACACACCCGGCGGTGAAACAGGCCGCAGCGGCCGCCGCGATCAATCCAAAGCGCCTCATTGGGGCACCTCCACTTCCTGGCCGGCGGGTTGGGAAACGAACCCGGCCGGATCCTGTTCCAGTTCCAGCGCGACACGCTCCAGGGCGGCCACCAGCGAGCGCAGATCGCGCGCCGCTGCGGTCAGCTGACCCAGGCCGTCATTGGTGAATTCATCCAGCGCCGGACGCAGATCCGCAATCGCGGCGTAGGTCTCTTGCGAGGCGCGATCCACTTCGATCGACGCCGATGAGACATCAGCCACCATGGGCCCGACATCGTCGATCAGGAAGGCTTCCGCCGTGGCGCCAAATTGATCAATGCCCTCGGCCGCCACGGAAATATCCACCGCCGCCTGGTTGAGATTGTTCAACGCCAGCCGGAAGTCCGCAATGAGGTCGCCATTTTCGGCCATCGCCCCGGTAAGCGCCTCGATATTGTTCAGCGTATTGGTCGTGCTTTCCAGATTCTCCTCGCTGAGCAGTCGGTCCAGGCGCGCCGCGATAAGCTGCGCGCTTTCAAGCAAGGTCTCGCCGCCCTCCACCAACGCCTCGATCTGGGCGGCGCGCGCATAGATGCGCGGCGCACGGTCGCCAGGCCGGCTTTCAAGCCGGGCGGCGTCCGGGGAACCGGAGCTGAGCTGGATATAGGACAGGCCGGTGAGACCCTGGGGCTCCAGCTGAGCCACCGAATCCACCTTCACAGGGGTCGCCGCGTCCACCCGGATGCGCGAGATCACCTCGCCGGGATTGTCCGGATTGAGCCCCAGATCGGTGACTTCGCCGACTTGAATGCCGTTGAACCGCACCTCTGACGCGCTGCGAAGGCCGCGCACCGGTCCCTCGAAGACGACATCGTACTCACGGTACTCCCGGTCGAACGAGACCGAAGAGAGCCACAGCGCGAAGATCGCGCCGCCGCACACGAGAAACGCGACGAAGAAGCCGACAAGGGCGTGATGGGCTTTGGTTTCCATATCACCTCGCCTCCTCTGGCGTGGTCCTTAGCACGGCGCGGCCACGCGGCCCGCCGAAATATTCCTGGATCCAGGGATGGGGATTGCGCGCCAGTTCACCCAGCGGCGCATTGGCGATCACCCGCTTCTCCGCGATCACCGCCACGCGGTCGCAGATCGCATGCAGGCTGTCGAGATCATGAGTGATCATCACCACGGTGAGCTCCAGCGTTTCACTGAGCTCCTTGATCAGCGCATCGAACTGGGACGCGCCGATGGGATCAAGCCCTGCGGTGGGCTCGTCCAGAAACAAAAGGTCGGGATCCAGCGACAGCGCCCGCGCCAGCGCGGCGCGCTTCTTCATGCCGCCGGACAGCTCGGAGGGGAATTTCGCGCCGGCTTCTTCTGGAAGCCCTGACAAGCCGATCTTCAGACCGGCCACCTCGGCCATGAGCGAGGCGGGCATCTTCACATGCTCGCGCAAGGGCGCCATGACGTTCTCGGCCACGGTGAGCGAGGAGAACAGCGCCCCGCCCTGAAACAGGACGCCCCAGCGCTTTTCCAGCTCGTTGCGATCGGCCCGGTCCATCTTCGAGGCGGGTTTGCCCTCGAAGAACACCTCGCCGCCATCGGGCGATTTCAGCCCGAGAATGGTGTTCATGAGCACCGACTTGCCAGAGCCGGATCCGCCGACGATCCCGAGCGTTTCGCCGCGCCGGACCTCCAGGTCCAGCCCGTCATGGACCACGTGGGAGCCGAACTGGGAGCGCAGGCCGCGCACTTCAATGAGCGTGTCCGACCCGCTCATATGTCGAGCTCCAGATACATCATGGCGAACAGCGCATCGATGACGATCACCGCGAAGATCGACTGCACCACCGAGGTGGTCACGCGCTGGCCGAGACTTTCCACGTCGCCGCCGACCTGAAGCCCCTGCCGGCAGCCGATGATTGCGATGACCAGGCCGAAGACCGGCGCCTTGGACATCCCCACCATGAAGTGGGTCCAGTCCACCGTGGCGCTCATGCGCGCAATGAAGAAGGTGGGCGAGATGTCCAGCGTCATCCAGCTCACGAGCGCGCCGCCCACCAGCCCGGAAATCATGGCGCCGAAGGTCAATAGAGGCGCCATGATGACGCAGGCGATGACGCGCGGCAGGACGAGCGCTTCAAAGGGATCGATGCCCATCACCTTCATGGCGTCGATCTCCTGCTGCATCTTCATGGAGCCGATGGCCGCGGTGAACGCGCTGTCCGATCGCCCGGCCAGCAGGATGGCGGTGATCAGAACGCCGAACTCGCGCAGCACCGAGAAGGCGACCAGTTCGACGGTGAACACCGCCGCGCCGAACGTCTCCAGCAAATTGGCGCCCATGAAGGCGACCACCGCGCCGATGAAGAAGGACAGGACCGCGATGATCGGCAGGGCGTTGACCCCGACGGCCTCCATGGAGTGCACCGTGGCGACCCAGCGCATGCGGGCGGGAAGCGCGAAGACGGAGATGGCGGTGGTTACGGTGCGGCCGAAGAAGGCGAACGTGTCCACCGTTTCCGCCCAGCCTTCATCCACCGCACGGCCGATGCGGGCGAACACAGCGATGACGCCGCCGTCCTCTTCCTCCGGACTGGGGCACTCGGCCATGCGCCGGCGCATCTCTTCCATCAGGCGCCGCGCGGTGGGGTGCTCGCCGATAAAGTGCCAGTCTCCGTCAGGATCGCCGCAACGGCGCAGCGTCCGGCCCAGGATATAGGCGCCGGAGGTGTCTATGCGGCCCAGGAAGGAGAGATCGACGATGATGTTTTCCGGATCGGTCTGCTCTTCGATCTGGCGCAAGGCCCGGTCGAACCGGCCGATGGCCTCCACCACCCAGTCGCCACGCGGCTCGATGACGAGCTTGTCGCCCTCGCTGCGCCGGGTCAGCTCCGCCTTTGCAGAGTCCGTGCGGGAAATGGTCTGGGAGGTCGTCGCGGTCAATTGTCCCGGCCCTCACGGCTTGGCGGCGTCGACTCACAGCGTCGCGCCGGGTTTAGGCGCCATTATGGCGCGTTACGCCCCTTGAGGGCGAGCAAAGTCGCGCAGGCCAGGCCGAGCGCGGCCGGCGCCGCCATGGCGATGAACCCGCCCGGGCCGAAGGCCGCGTAGGCGTAGCCCGACGCATAGGTCGCCCCCGCCAACACCAACCCCCCGGACAGCGCGGAGTTCACAGCCTGGGCCGTGGCGCCGTAGCGTTCGGGCGCATGGTCAGCAGCGTAACGCAGAAACCCCAGATAGGTCGCACCGAATGTGAGCGCGTGCAGCATTTGCAACGGGAACAGCACTACGAGCGGCGGCGCCAGCGCAAGGACGCCCCAGCGCACGATGGATGCGCCCGCCCCGATCACCAGAAGCCAGGCCGGGTTGAACCGGGTGAAATACTTCGCGATCAGGGTGAAAAAGACGATCTCCGCCGCCACCCCTGTCGCCCACAGCGCGCCGATCGCTTGCGCCGGGACGCCTGCGGCTTTCCAGGCGACCGCCGAGAAGGCGTAGTAAAACCCGTGGGCGCCCTGCACCAGCGCCGAGGCCGAAAACGCCAGCGGCAGGCCGGCGCTCGAGAGCGTCGTAACCACGTCGCGCAGGCCCGAGTGCTCGCGCGCCCGGACCGCGGCGGACGCACGCCGGCCCTCAGGCAGAAGCAGAGCGGCCAGCACGGCGAGGCCCGCGCCGGTGAGCGTCCAGTACAGCGCGGCTTCTCCGCCCAGGGCGCCGATCAGCGCGCCGCAGCCCAGATTGCCGGCGATGAAGGCGGCGCTGCCCAGCGCCCGGGGCGGCCCGAAGGCAAAGCCGCGGGTTTTCGATTCGCGGATCGCAAACGCGTCGATGATCGGGACGATTCCGGTATAGGCGCCGCCGGCCAGCGCGGCGAGCACCACGATGAGCCCTGGATGATGGGCTGGAATATGGGCGGCGAAGATCAGCGCGGCGGCGATGCAGAAGCCTGTGAGCGCGTGGCGGCGCTTTTGCATCCGGTCGGCGAGCGCGGCGCCCAGCGGCGCAGCGATCACCCGGCCCGCCATGCCGGCGCCGGCGGCCAGCCCGATCAGTTCCGGCGACAGCCCGCGCGATTCAAACCAGACCGGCATGTAGGGCAGATAGGCGCCGAATCCCAGATAGAACGCTCCGTAGAACAGAGCGAACCGCGCCGGGCGCGGCAGGGGGAGGAGGCGCAGCGTCATGGTCGAGCGTGTAGCGCGTCGCCCGGCTTACTTAAAGCACACTGTGAACGGTGTTTGCTCTTGGTTTCGCGAAGGCGAGCCAGTAGCTTCGCGCGCCGATGAAGGACCATGCCCCCTCTCCCTCGCCCCGCGGCGACGCAATGCGCGTGCTGGTGTCCAGCTACCGCTCCGCCCCCCATGTGGGCGGACAGGGCATTTATGTGCGCCAGCTCACGCGCGCCCTGCGCGCGGCCCGGTGCGAGGTCACGGTTGTCTCCGGTCCGCCTTATCCTGAACTCGACCCCGGAATCACACTGGAAAAACTGCCCTCGCTGGACCTGTTCGAGGAGGCAAACGCCTTCTTCGCGTTCAGGCCGGGCTTTCTGGCCTCAAAGGCCGACATGACCGAATGGCTCGCCCATAACACCGGCGCCTTTGCGGAGATGACCAGCTTCGCCTTGCGCCTTGAGCGCTTCATCAAGCGCGAAGGCCATCGCTTTGACGTGATCCACGACAATCAGACGCTCGCCCCGGCCATGGCGCGCATCGACCGCAGGGTCCCGGTCGTAACGACGCTTCACCACCCTATCGCCATCGACCGCGGCTTCGCCGTGGCGGGGGCAGGCTCCTGGTGGCGCCGGGCGCTGCAGGCGCGCTGGCATTCCTTTGTGGAAACGCAGGCGCGGGCTGGACGACGCCTGCCGCGCTTTCTGGCGGTCAGCGAAGCGGCCCGCGACCAGTACGCGGCGATCTGCGGCATCGATCCGCGCCGGATCACCGTGGCGCTGAACGGCATCGACCATGACCAGTTCAGCGCCGACGCCGCAACGCCGCGCGACACCGATCACATCGTGACGCTGGCCAGCGCAGACGTGGCGGTGAAGGGTTTGGACGTGCTGATCGACGCGCTGGCGCTGCTCAAACGCCGAAACAAGCATCCGCGCCTCACCGTGGTGGGAAAGCTGCGCGAGGGACCGTCCAAGCGCGCGCTGGAACGCGAAGGACTGATGGATCAGGTCCGCTTCGTCTCCGGCATATCCGGCGAAGCGCTGCGCGATCTCTACCGGCGCTCCAGCGTCTTCGTCTCCGCCTCTCGCTTTGAGGGCTTCGGCCTGCCCGCCGCCGAGGCCATGGCGTGCGGCGCGCCGGTCATCGTCTCGTCCGGCGGCGCGCTGCCCGAGGTGGCCGGCGACGCGGGAATCGTCACCCCGGTGGAAGACGCCGTGGCGCTCGCCGGCGCGCTGGAGCAGGTGCTGGGCGACCGCGACCTGCAGGCGCAGATGAGCGCGAAAAGCGCAGCGCGCGCCCTCGCCGCCTTCCGCTGGGACCGCCACGCCGCCGCGGCGATCGGTCTCTACGAGGAGGCTTTAGAGGCCCAAAGCGGCCGCAAGACAGGAGCTGGTGCGCCATGATGGTCACCCTCGATCTTGATGCGCTGGATCTCAAAGACGGTCAGCGCGTGCTTGATCTCGGCTGCGGCCGGGGCCGCCATTCCCATGCCTTCTACTGGCATGAGCGCGCCCTGGACGTGGTCATGCTGGACTTGAGCCTTGAAGACCTCAAAGGCGCGGTGGACGGCTTTTTCGAGCTGCCCCCGCCCCCGGCCGAGCCGCCGCGCAGCGCGGTGTGGTGCGTCGGCGACGCCGACCGCCTGCCGTTTGCCGATGACAGCTTCGACGTGGTGATCTGTTCAGAGGTGCTCGAGCATTTGCCCGACGTGGACTCCGCGCTCAAGGAGATTACCCGCATCGTCAAGCCGGGCGGCAAGTTCGCCTGCTCGGTGCCGCGCTACTGGCCCGAAACCATCTGCTGGAGCCTGTCTGAAGGCTATCAGAACACACCCGGCGGCCATGTGCGGATCTTCAAGGAGTCCGGGCTCCGCAGCCAGGTGGAGGGGTTCGGCTTCTCCGCCTACAAGCGCCACTGGGCCCACGCCCTGCACAGCCCCTACTGGTGGCTGCGCTGCGCCAAGTGGGAGCGCCAGGAAGAAAGCCGCATGGTGAACGCCTACAGGAAACTTCTGGAGTGGGACCTGCTTGAAAAACCGCGCGTCACGCGCTGGACCGAGACGGCCCTGAATCCGCTTATGGGCAAGTCGGTGGCGCTGTATTTCGACAAAACCGGAGCGCACTCTTGAGCCCGCGCGCGCTTGGCGTCGACGTGGCGGCGTGCGCTGACCGGATCGAGGCGTTGCAGCGCCGCGACGGGTCAATCCCCTGGATCGAGGCCGGGGTGTGGGATCCCTGGAACCATGGCGAGAGCGTCATGGCGCTGGCTGTAGCGGGCCGCGAGCGAGCGGTGGAGGCCGGCCTCGACGCCCTCGCCGCGCGCCAGGAGACAGACGGCGGCTGGACCGGAGAGCTGGGCGCCGGCGTGCCCATGGACGAGACCGGCGAGCGCATCGCCCCGCCCGCCATCCCGGTCACCGCGCGCGACACCAATTTTACCGGCTACGCCGCGGTGACACTGCTGAGGGCTGCTCTGGCGCTGGACGCGCCGCGCCTCATCGCCCGCCACGAAGCCATGATCAATGCTGCTCTGGACTGGGTCGCCGCGCGCCAGTGCGAGGCCGGCGACATCGTCTGGCGCGATCCCGATCCCGGTCAGCCCCTGGACGAGGTGGACTCACTGCGCGCCGGCAATGCCTCGCTCTATAAGAGTTTTGAGGCCGGGCTGCGGATCGCCGACGCGCTGGGGCGCAAGAAACCCCACTGGGCGCGCGCACGTGCCAGCATCGCCCGTGCCTTCGAACACACGCCAGAGCGCTTTGACCGCAAGGGTGACGATCGCAGCAATTACGCCATGGACTGGTACTATCCCGTGCTCACCGGCGCGATTTGCGGCGCGGCGGCGGTGAAGCGTCTGGATCGTGGCTGGGACCGCTTCGTGGTCGCCGATCTTGGATGCCGCTGTGTGGCCGAAGAGCCCTGGATCACCACCGCGGAAACCGCAGAGCTCGCCCTCGCCTGCCTGACGCTGGGACGCCGGGACGCAGCGCGCACGCTGATCGCCGACCTGGCGCCGCTGGCGCCCGGCGGTGGGGGCTACTGGATGGGCTGGCAGTTTGAACTGGGCATGGTCTGGCCCAAGGAGCAGCCCGGCTGGACGTCGGCGGCTGTGGTGCTGGCCGCCGATGCGCTGTATCAGATCGCGCCGGGTTCAGACCTGCTGGTGCGCCATGCCCGGCCCGACGCCTGGCTCAGACCCGGCGCAGAATCTCGAGCGTATTGACCCGCGCCACTGGCTCGAACAGGCCTGACGCGACGGCGAGTTTCCAGATTTCATAAGGCGGACGGCCGCCGTCCTCCGGGTTCGGAAATACGTCGTGTATCGCCATCAGCCCGCCGCGCGCCACATGCCCGGCCCAGGCGCGATAATCACCCAGCGCAGTCTCCATGGCGTGGCCGCCGTCGATGAACGCGAATGAGACCGGCCCGCCCCAGGCGGCGCCGATGGCGCCGGAGCGGCCCACCATGGCGACGACGCTGTCCTCAAGATCCGCGCGCGCGATCGTGCGCCGCAGCTCCGGCAGCGTATCCACCCGCCCGAGCTCGGCGTCGAACAGGCCGGGATCGTGATACTCCTCGCCCGGTTGATGTTCTTCCGAGCCGCGATGGTGATCAATCGCGAACACAAGCCGCTGCGCGTCGCGCGCGGCGCGGCCAAGATACACCGTGGAACGCCCGCACCAGCTTCCAATCTCCACGAAAGGACCCGGCGTGGCCTCGGCCGCCTGCAGCGCATGGGCGTGCAGCGCTTCGCCTTCATCAGGCGCTAAAAAACCTTTGATCGTCTGGGGATCGAGGGCGTCGCCCGGCACGGGAGCGTTCATCCTGATAGCGGCTCTCCACGGCGCGACCAGCGCCGTTCGGCCAGCGCGTCGGCGGCTTCGGCCAGCGCGGTCTCCGCCGCAGCAAGCTCGGTGAGTTCCTCAGAGAGCGCATCGCCGGGCGTGCCCGCCCGCGCGCTCACCTCGGCGAAGAAGGCCCGCGCCCGGCGCACCGCGCCCAGCGCCGTTTCCGCCGCCGCGATATCGCGCTCCAGGGCGCTGAGGCTCAGCCCCTCCGGCGCTGCGGCGACCGCGTCTGCGTCCACTGAAACCTGCAGCGTCGTCCGGCCGAGATCGGAGATGTCGGCGGTCATCCGCCTCAGGCTGGCGGCGGCGCTGATATAATCAGAAACCGGGTCACCGGCTTCAGCCGACTCGCCCGCGCCGCCGATCAGCCGGCCCAGAAAGGAGCGTGCGGCCTCGCCGGGCGGCGGCGCCAGGGTCCAGCCCTGCGCCTCCACCTGGGCGGCGAGGCTGCGGGCGGCGTCGCGCAGAGCGGCTTCCTCGGCGATCACGCTGGCCTGCTCGTCCTGCGCGCGCGCCATGTCGATTGGCCCGCTCGCACAACCAGTAACAGTGAACATTGTCAGCGCGCAGGCACACGCCATGTATTTCAGCCCGGTCGCCGGTCGAATGGTCAACGCCTGATCCCTCGCGTCGCTGAGCGTGCGGCCCGCCCCTCGCCGGACCGCTTTGATCTCTCCATAAAACGGCATACTGTCCAGATAAACAAACCGAAAAATCATGAAGGGGCCGTTTCTTCTCGGTCTTGAACACAATGGATACCCATCGTCACGCCCGCCGCCTCGGGCTTTATCCGCCTATCGAACCGGTCCGCAGCGGCTTTCTGCCCGTGGGACAGGGCCACTCGATCTATTATGAAGAATGCGGCCGGCCCGATGGGGTTCCGGTGATCGGCCTTCACGGGGGTCCGGGCGGCGGCGCCGCGCCGGCCATGCGCCGCTTCTTTGATCCGCGCAAATACCGGATTTTGCTGTTCGATCAGCGCGGATGCGGGCGGTCGCGCCCCTTCGCCTCCATCACTGACAACACCACCGCGCACCTGATCAACGACATCGAGGCCCTGCGCGCCCATTTCGGCGTCGAGAAATGGATGGTGTTCGGCGGCAGCTGGGGCGCCACGCTGGCCCTGGCTTATGCGCGCGCCTGCCCGGAGCATACGCTCGCCCTGGTGCTGCGCGGGGTGTTCACCTGCACAACCGAGGAGGTCGACTGGTTCTACAAGGACGGGGCCAACCGGATGTTTCCAGACGCCTGGGCGCGCTTCGCCGGGCGCCTGACCGTGAGCGAACAGGACAATGTTCTGACAAGCTATCACAAGCGGGTCATGGTCGAGGACGCCGCCGAGCGCCGCGCCGACGCGGTGGAGTGGGCGCGCTGGGAAAGTGCGCTGATAAGCCTGCACGCCGACCCCTATACGGTCAGCCCCGAGCCGCGCCGGGCCGACGCCCTGGCGCGCATGGAGACCCATTACTTCGTCAATGCAGGCTTTCTCGAGCGCGACGGAATCCTGCTGGAGGACACCGGCCATCTCGCCGACATTCCCGGCGCCATCGTCCAGGGCCGCTATGACATGGTGACCCCGCCAAAGGCTGCATGGACGCTGCACAAGGCCTGGCCGGGCAGCCAGCTCAACTTCGTCCACGACGCCGGCCATGCGGCCGGAGAGCCGGGCACGGTGGACGGACTCGTGCGCGTCACCGACGCGTTCGCCAGGCGATTCGGCTGATCACACCCGCGAAAAGACTGACAAGGAGCCCCCATGATCGTCACCACCACGCCCGGCGTCGACGGCCGGACCATCGCGAAATACCACGGCGTCGTCACCGGTGAGGCCATTCTGGGCGCGCACCTGTTCCGCGATCTGTTCGCGGGCCTTCGCGATATCGTGGGCGGGCGTTCGGGATCCTACGAGAAATCCCTGCGCGAGGCCCGCGAGATCGCGCTGAAGGAGCTCGAGGACGAAGCGCGCGCCCGCGGCGCGGACGCCGTGGTCGGCGTGGATCTCGACTACGAGGTGATCGGCGAGCAGGGCTCGATGCTGATGGTCAGCGCGTCGGGCACCGCCGTCTCGCTGAGCTGACAGCCGTCACCGGGTTTCGCGTATGCTGCGCAGGGCGTAGGCGACAAGCCGCGCCTCGATCCGCTCACCGATCGAGGCCGGCGCGTCGAGCTCCATGCGCGTGAGTCCCTCGGCCACGTCATCGTCGGGCTCGCCGGTGAAGACCGCCTTGATCACGGTGGACGCGCGCCCAAGGCGAGTGGCGGTGGCGTTTTTAAGCAATCCCAGCGCATCCTTGAGATCTCGCTCCACCGGCGTCAGATCGGTGCCTAGCGGATAGTCGGGCAGTGCGCCCTGATCGCGCAACGGCCTCAACGCCGCGGCCAGGCGTTCAGGCGTGTTGTCGGTGCAGGCCGGATCCAGCTGGAAATCCGCCTCCACTTTGCCGGCGGCTTTCGCGGCGTCGAGAAACCGGTTCTGGAACCGGCTGTCGCAGATGCGCGCCAGACGCACCGCCACCTCGCGGTCGGTGACGCCTTTCAGGTCCGCGACGCCGTACTCGGTGATGACGATGTCGCGCAGATGGCGCGGCACCGAGACCTCGCCGCCTTCCCAGACGATGTTGGACCGGGTCTCACCGTCCGAGGTGCGCGTCGCGCGCACCAGGATCACCGAACGCCCGTCCTCAAGCTCATGGGCCATGGCGACGAAATTGTACTGGCCGCCGATCCCGCTCACCACGCGCCCGTCATGAAGCGTGTCCGAAATCGCCGCGCCGCGCCCGTTGACCATCATCGCGGTGTTGAAGAAGCGCGCATGCTTGCGCTGGGCCCGGTCCAGGGCTTCGGAGCCGTAAAGCTGGTTGATCCGCCCGATGCGGGTCATGGAGATCGTATCACGCAAATCATCAGGGAGATCGCGTAGGGCCCTGTAAAGCCGCGTTGATCCCAGATAGAAGCCGCCGTGAAGCCGGATGGCGGGCACGCCGCCCTTGGGGCGCCGGCCGGCGTTCAGAGCGGTCTGCACATCGAGATCATCATACACGGCCCGCGTCAGCACGCCGTGCTCAAGAAGGTTGATGAGACCTTCGGTGACCATTTCCGAGCAGCCGTAGAGTCCCGCCTCAAACGCGCCGCGCCCGCCGATCGCCGGATCGACGTCCGGTCCCGCCAACGCGTCCAGCGCCGAGGCGAAGAGACCCGCCTGCTCATGGCGCAGCCGCAGCGCATGGGCGAGGCCGTCGCCCAGCGCCCCGATGCCGATCTGCAGCGTGCCGCCGTCACGCACCAGCCCCGCCGCGTGAAGGGCGACGGCGTGCTCGGCGAGCCCGACCTTCTCTGACGGCACCGGAAACAGCGTATAGCCGTCCGTCTCCAGAACCGCGTCGAAACTCTCGGCTGGAACCACGGCGTCATGGCCGAGCCAGGGCAGCTGCGGGTTGATTTCCGCAAGAATGGCGGTGGGCGTCCCGGAGTCGGCGCGCTGTTTCAGACGTTCGAACAGATCCAGCGAGAGATCGGGATTGCAGGACAGCGAATAACGCTCCGCGCCGCCGGGATCGGGCGCCACCATCTGCGCAACGACGTTCAGCCCGCTGTCGAAGATTTCGCGGCCGGCATGGGTGTAGTTGGCGCTGACATAATTGGCCTGGGCGTGGAAGTTGGAGATCAGCCCGCCAGGCGAAAGGAAGAACTCCTTCACCCGGACATTGGTTGGCAGCGCGCCCTTGGCGCGGTCCATGACGTAATCAAGACGCGGATAGCCGGCATAGAGCCGCTCGGCGATGGGATCGAGCAGGCGCGCCGCCAGCGCATTGGGCGCCCGGGGCGGATCCAGGCTGAGCGCGGTGTAGATCGTCAGATCCAGCGCAGGGTCGGCTTTTGCGGCGCGGTAGAAGGCGTTCGCCAGATAGTTCGCTTTTCCCAGCGCCAATGGCAGGCCGAGCACAAGCGTGCGCCCCACCCGCGCAATGGTCTCACGCACGATCGTGTCGGCGCGCGCATCAAGATCGCTCGGGGACGTGTCTTTCATGGCTGGAGGATGGACCATCCCTCGCTCGGCGCGAAGCGGTCGCCATGCTTTTCAGCCAAGTGTTCCAGATCGGCGACCACCGTGTCGATCCCGCGATAGCGGGCATAGCCGAACGGACCGCCGCGGAAAGGCGCGAACCCGGCGCCGAAGATCAGCGCCGTATCCACGTCGCCTTCATCCTGCGCCACGCCTTCATGGAGCAGCTGCGCGCACACATTCAGCAGCGGCAGGATGAGCCGGTCGCAGATCGGATCAATGCGCTCATCGCTCAGGTCATCGTCCGAGACCCGCGATTTGCGCGCCTCGCCGTCTTCGTAGTCGTAAAAGCCGCAGCCATCCTTCACCCCGGCGCCGCGCTCCTCCAGCGTCTGTTTTACATTGGCCGGGATACCTCCGATTTCCTTGGGGAAATCGGCTTTAAGATGCTCGGCCACATCAAGGGCGATATCCAGGCCCACATGGTCGGCGACTTCGACGGGCCCCTGCGCCATGCCGAACTTTTCCGCGGCCGCGTCGATGACCTCAGGTTTCACCCCCTCCTCCATCAGGCGGGCGGCTTCGAGAAGATAGGGCGTCAGCGCCCGGTTCACGATGAAGCCTGCGGCGTCCTTGGCGATCACCGGAAGCTTGTCGAGGGCTTCGGCGAACGCCGCGCCCTGAGCCATCGCGCGCTTGGAGGAGCGCCCCTGGCGGACCATCTCGACCAGCGGCATTTTCGAGACCGGGTTGAAGAAGTGGAGCCCCACCAGCCGGCCCGGCTTCTTCAGGGCGGACGCCATGTCCTTTAAGCGCAGCGAACTTGTATTGGTGGCGATGATCGCGTCCGGCTTCATGCGCGGCTCAAGCTCCTCGAAGAGCTGTTCCTTCAAATCCAGCTTTTCCGGCGCCGCCTCGATGATCAGATCGGCCTGCTCCACCCCGTGCCCGCTCGGGTCGGGGATGAACCGATTGCGTGGAGGACGAAGGCTCCCACGATTTTTCGCCGGCTTTTCGTCGAACAGATCGTTCGCGCTTTTCACCGCGTCGGCGATGGGTTGAAGCCGCACATCGGTGACGGTCACTTCAAAGCCCTTCAGCGCCGCCCAGGCGGCGATATCCCCGCCCATGGCGCCGGCGCCGATGACATGCACGCGGCTGATCTCCAGAGCGCCGTCATCCAGGCGCGCTTCGCGTTTCGCGGTCTCCTGCAAGAGGAAGACCCGGCGAAGATTGCGCGAGGCGATGGAGCCGGACAGCTCGGCGAAGAGCTCGGTTTCCGCGTCCATGAGGTCATGGGAAAGCCCGTGCTCCTCAAAGATATCAATGAGCCTGAACGGCGCCGGGTAATGGTCCTCGCGGATTGTCTCCCGGGTCTTCTTGCGCATCTGGCCGGCGGCGAAGCCCCTTGCCGGGCGGGTGTCGAGGGCGTCGCGCTTCAACGCCTCCAGCCCATGGGGCTTCTCGCGGGTCTGGCTCAGGCGCGCCTTGGCCGCCTTGCGCAGATGGCGCTCCGGAACCGCCTGGTCCACAAGGCCCATGGCCTCGGCCTTGCCCGCGTCGAGGCTTTTACCGGCGATGATCAGGCTCATCCCGTCCACCGACCCCACCAGCGAGGGAAGCCGATAGGTCCCGCCAAGACCCGGAACCAGGCCCAGCTTCACCTCAGGCAGGCCCAGCTGCGCATCATCACGCGCCACGCGCTGATCGCACGCCAGCGCCACTTCCAGCCCGCCGCCCAGGCAATGGCCATGGACCATCGCCACGGTGGGGCATTTCAGGTCTTCAAGGCGTTCAAGCAAATCCTTGCCGTGCTCGATCATGGAGCGGATCTCATCGGCGCTCATGGCGTCGAACATCTCCACATCGGCGCCGGCCATGAAGCCGGCCGCCTTGGTGGAGTAGAGGATCAGTCCTTTCGGCGTGTCGGCTTCGAGGCTTTCGATCAGACGCTCGAAATCGCCCAGCACCTTATCGTCCAGCACATTGGCGGAGCGACCCGGCATGTCCATGGCCGCCCAGCACACGCCGTCTGAATCAAATTCGGTCGTAAAAACATGGTTCATGACAAATCTCTTAATTCGCGCTGAGAAGCATGGCGCCGCCCTGGCCGCCGCCAATGCATTCGGTGGCGATGGCGCGCTTTCCGCCCGTGCGGTTCAGCGCGTAGAGGGCGTGCAGCGCAATGCGGGTTCCGCTGGCGCCGACAGGGTGGCCGAGCGCCACCGCGCCCCCGTCCACATTCAGCCGGTCCGGCTCGATCCGGCCGAGCGCCGCCTCGAGGCCAAGGCGCTCGCGGCAGAATTCATCGTCCTCCCAGGCCGCAAGACAGGCCAGGACCTGGGCCGCGAACGCCTCGTTGATCTCCCAGATCGAAAGATCATCCAGGGTGAGCTGATTGCGTTTCAGGATCGGCGTCGCCGACAGGACCGGTCCGAGCCCCATGCGCGCAGGATCCAGCGCCGCCCATTCCACGTCTTCGATATAGCCCAGCGGTTCAACGCCCAGCTTCTTCACCGCGTCCTCGCTGGCCAAAAGCGTCCAGCAGGCGCCGTCTGTAACCTGGCTGGAATTGCCCGGCGTCACCTGGCCGTGGGGTTTTTCGAACGCGGGCGACAGCTTGGCCAGCTGATCGACATCGGTGTCGGGGCGCACGCCGTCATCATGGTCATAAACCTCGCCGTCGCGCGAAAACATCGGCCGGACCTCCTGATCCAGCCAGCCCTTGCGCTGGGCGCGGGCGAGCCGGTGATGGCTCTGCGCGGCGTAGGCGTCGGCCTCTTCGCGGGTGATCCCCCACTCATAGGCGATGACTTCAGCGGTTTCGCCCATACCCAGCTTGACCACGTCGTCGGTGAGACCCTTTTCAAGGCTCACCACCGGCTGGGCCATGGCCGGGCGAAACTCGGCGGCGACCGAAAGCCGCTCGCCGGCGCCCTTGGCCTTGCGCAGCCGGCCAAGCCAGGCGGCGGTGTCTTCAGACAGCTCCAGCGGCGCATGGCTGAGCGCGTCGGTCCCGCCGGCGAGCATCACCTCGTTGCGGCCCGAAGCGATCTGCTGGACCGCATTGTCCAGCGACTGCATGCCGGAGCCGCAATTGCGCTGCACCGAATAGGCGGGAACATCCTCGCCCAGCCCCATGCGCAGCGCAGCCACGCGGGCGGTGTTGGGCGCTTCGGAGGTGGGCGCGCCGCAGCCGAGGATCACCTCCTCGACCGCGTCCATGGCGGCGCCCTGGCGCAGGGCCAGAGGCTGGCCGGCGGCCACGGCCAGATCGACCGGCGAAAACGGGCCGGGCTCGCCGCGGGCCTTGATGAAGGGGGTGCGCGCGCCGTCCAGTACGGCTACGCGGCGGCGGAATCGTCCTTGCGGGCGCTTGGCGATAGCGTGGCTCCCTTCAACTCGGATGGATCAAAATCGTCGACCACGAGCACTTCACGCACCAGCGCGTCGGTCTGCTCGATCTCGTCGCGTTCGGCCCGGCTGATGACGCCGCATTTCACGGCCTCCTCCAGGCTGAGCTTCTGTTTCTTCACGGGCTCCATGAGCGCGTCGCGGCGGATCACCGCGTGCAGCGCCTTCTCGATCAGCGCCATCGTGTCGCCGTTGGCGCCCAGATAGACGCCTGCGCCGACCCGCTCGCGGGTTTCGCCGGGCTTTTGAATGACCTCGGCGACGGCGTTCATCAGGCTGTCATGGGGCGGCTCGCGATGCAGGCCCACGGGGCTGGTGATGAAGGTCAGCACCACGCGCCAGAACGGGTTCGGGAAGTGGCGCTGCACGGCCTTCAGACGCTCCTGGAAACGATGCAGCCCGTCCTCGAAGACATAGTCCAGGATCACCCGGTCCTCGGCGGGCCGGCCGTCATGCTCGAACCGCTTCAGGGCGCCGGACAGCAGGTAGATCTCCGCCATCATGTCGCCAAGGCGCGCCGACAGGCTCTCTTTCTTCTTCAGCGCCCCGCCCATGGTGGCGAGCGACAGCTCGGTGGCCACGGCCAGCTGCGCGCTGGCGCGTGAGAGCTGCTGGTAATGGCGCTTCAGATCGTCCGCGCCATCGGGCGCATGGGCGAAGCGCGCGCCGGTGAGCGTGTGCCAGAACGACCGGCCGATGCTTTTGAGCTGCCAGCCGATATGGCGAAACAGGGCGGTGTCGAAATCATCGAGCCCGGCGCTCTCGTCCTCGTTTCGCACCGCCTCCATCTCGGTCAGCAGATAGGGATGGCATCGAATGGCGCCCTGGCCGAAAATGATCAGCGAGCGGGTGAGGATGTTGGCGCCCTCCACCGTGATCGCCACGGGCAGCGCCTTGTAGGCGGTGGCCAGATGGTCGCGCGGACCCTCGCAGATCGTCTTGCCGCCAAAGATGTCCATGGCGTCGTTGATCGAAGTGCGAAGCCGCTCGGTGGCGTGATATTTCATGATCGCGGAGACCACGGCGGGCTTCTCGCCGGCGTCGATCCCGGCGCAGGTCAGAAGCCGCGCCCCGTCCAGCGTGTAGGCGGTGGCCACGATGGGCGCGAGCTTCTCACGCACGCCCTCGAAGCCGCCCACCGGCATGCCGAACTGTTCGCGGATGCGAGCGTAGCCGCCGGCCGAACGCGCCGCCACTGCGGCACCGGCCGCGCTCAGCGAGGGCAACGAGATGCCGCGCCCGGCCGCCAGCGCGCCCATGAGCATCTTCCAGCCCTGGCCGATCTGCTCCTTGCCGCCGAGAATCTGGTCGATGGGCACGAACACGTCCTTGCCGCGCACCGGCCCGTTCTGGAAGGCGATGCCGGCTGGATAGTGGCGCCGGCCCGTGTCCAGGCCCGGCGTATCGGTGGGCACCAGAAGCACGGTGATCCCCAGGTCCTCCTTGTGCCCCAAGAGCCCGTCGGGGTCCTGGAGGCGCACGGCGAGCCCGGCGAGCGTGGCGATCGGCGCCAGCGTGATGTAGCGCTTGTTACAGGTGATGGAGACGCCGAGCTGTTTCTCGCCGTCGATCTCCTTTTCAACGATGACACCGTAATCGGTCATCGCAGAGGCGTCGGAGCCCGCCTCAACCCCGGTCAGCGCGAAGCAGGGAATATCCTCGCCGCTGGAAAGCCGTGGCAGGTAGTAGTTCTTCTGATCTTCGGTGCCGTACAGAAGCAGCAGCTCCCCCGGGCCGAGCGAGTTGGGGACCATCACGGTGACCGCAGCGCTGATGGAGCGCGTGGCGATCATGCGCACGACTTCGGAGTGGGCGAAGGCGGAAAAGCCTTTGCCGCCATAGCTTTCGGGGATGATCATCGCGAAGAAGCCTTCGCCGATCAGGTAATCCCAGACCTCCTGGGGCAGATCGTTGAGCTCATGCTCGATCTGCCAGTCGTCGAGCATGGAGCACAGCTTTTGCGTGGGACCCTCGATAAAATCGCGCTCGGCCTTTGTGAGTTCGCCAACTTTCAGATTGCGCAGATAATCCCAGTCCGGCTTGCCGGACACGATCTCGGCGTCCCACCACACCGTGCCGGCCTCGATGGCCTGGGCCTCGGTGTCGGACATTTTGGGCAGAAGCCCGCGAAACCAGCCCATCATCGGCTTGGAAATCAAACTCTTGCGCAGCCCCATGGAATATCGTCCTCCCGAACTCAGCCGTTGAAATTTTAACGCGCGTACCGGAGCGGAGTTCCGAAAAGCGCGGGTGCGGACCGCAATCGGCGCCGCCTAGTCGAGGTCGACCAAGGCCTGGGTCAGATCGCCGGCCTGCGCGTCACCGGTGTTCACCACTCCGGCCTTCTCGATCAGGAGGATGCTCACCGGCCCCTCCTCGACCACCGGGCGGTGACGCACGCCCTTGGGAATGATCGTCAGATCACCGGCGCGAAGCCGGATCGGGTCCTCGCCCTCGAGCTCGATGCGCAGCACGCCGGCGGTGACGTAGAACAGCTCATCCTCGTCCTGGTGGGCGTGCCAGGCGAATTCGCCCTCGCCCTTGGCCAGCTTCACCTCGTAATCGTCCAGGCGCGCTATGCGGCGCGGCGACCACGGCTCTGCAAAACGCGCATGGGCGGCGTCGAGATTGATGACTTTCGGGCTCGCCATGGCTCGGTCCCTGTCTTCAGCGCCTACATCAACATCGTCATCGGGTCTTCGATGAAGCCCTTGAATGCAGCGATCCAGCGCGCGCCGGCGGCGCCGTCCACCACCCGGTGATCGCAGGTAAGCGTGACGGTCATGACGGTGGCTCTGACCAGCGCTCCGTCGGTGATCACCGGACGCTCCTCTCCCGCGCCCACCGACAGGATCATGCCCTGGGGCGGGTTGAGGATGGAGCTGAACGACTTGATCCCGAACATGCCCAGATTGGACAGCGAGAACGTGCCGCCCTGGTATTCCTCCGGCTTCAGCTTGCGATCGCGCGCGCGAGTGGCGAGATCTTTCATCTCCGCGGAGATCCGGGCCAGCCCCTTCTGATCGGCGTCGGCGATGATCGGGGTGATCAGCCCGCCCTCAATGGCCACGGCCACCGAGACGTCGGCGTGCTTGTGCAAGGCCACGCGGCCATCCTCGATCCAGCTGGCGTTGGCTTCGGGCACGCGTTTGAGCGCCAGGCCCGACGCCTTGATGAGGATGTCGTTGACCGAGACCTTCACGCCGTCGGGCGCCTTGTCGTTGACCTGCTTGCGGAATTTCAAAAGCGCGTCGAGGCGGCAGTCCACATTGAGCGGGAAGTGGGGCACGTCGCGGAAGGACTCGGTGAGGCGCTTGGCGGATATCTTCTGGATCCCGTCGGCCTTCCTGATCTCGTAACGCTCCGCGGCGATGCCGTAGCGCGCCAGCGGCTCGTTCTCGTCCACCTTGGGCTTCGCCGCCTCTTCGGCGGGCATCGCGCTGGGCGACACCCCGGCGCCGGCCTGTTCGGCCTGCTTTTCGGGCTTGGAGACGCCCTTTTCCCTGGCCGCCTCGACATCGCGCTTCACGATGCGTCCATGGGGGCCCGAACCGTCCAGATCAGACAGCTCGATCCCGGCCTCGGCGGCGAGCCGGCGCGCCAGCGGGCTCGCCTTGATGCGGTTCCCGCTCTCGTCTTCAGGCGCCGGCGGCGCCTTGCCAGCGCTTTCCTCTACGGCCTTTCCGGACGTGCCGGACGCAGACGAGCTGCGGGCCGGAGCGTCGCCGCGAGACCCGGTCGAGGCCCCGGATTCCGCCTTCGGCGGCTCCGGGGATTTAGATTTTGGCTTGTCGGCGGTCTCGCTGGCCGAGCCACCCGAGGACGAGGCGCCCTCCGGCTCATAGCCGTCCAGGGCGCTTTTTTCCTCGCCATCCTCCAGCAGAAGCGCGATCGGCTTGTTCACCGCCACGCCCTCGGTGCCTGCCGCGACCAGGATCTTACCCATGACGCCTTCGTCGACCGCCTCGACCTCCATGGTGGCCTTGTCGGTCTCGATCTCGGCGATGACATCGCCGGATTTCACCGCATCGCCCTCTTTCACGAGCCAGCTTGATAGCGTCCCCTCCTCCATGGTGGGCGACAGGGCGGGCATTAGAACTTCGATGGGCATGGGGCATCACCCGTAAAGAGAAGGATTTCAAACCAGCGCTGAGGTGCAGCGCTTGCGATAGACCTGCGGGTCAAGGCGTTCAAGCCGGTCATGCGCCCTCCGCTGACAGCGCGAGGCGCATGAGCACACGATCCTCGCCGGCGCCGTAGTACTGAGGCTCGAACCCGCAGCGTTCGAACCCGACCGTCTCATAAAGGCGCCGCGCGACCGCGTTTCCGGGACTGACCGATAGCCGCACCGCGTCGCACGTCCAGCATTGCGCCACCTCGATACAGGCCCGGGTCAGCGCCTCGCCCGCGCCACGCCCCCGCCAGCGCGCGCCGACGACGACGGAGTATAGCTCGGCGTCCCGGCCCTCGGCGTGGCGGCCCAGGAGCGCATAGCCGGCGACCTCAACACCAATCCTGGCGACCAGGAAGCCCGGCCCGAAAAGTCCCAGCGCCTGGGTGAAGAAGAACCGCGGAAAACAGTCCGGCGCCATCTCGTCGGTCTCGATCTCAAACACGGCGTCGAGGCAGTCCTGCGACGCCGGCGCCACCCAGGTCGCCCCGCTGGCCGTCACGACCTGAGACCCCGTGTGAAATCCGAACCCGCTCATACGTTCCTCAGCGTGGATCGTGCAAAGAAGGTCAGGAAAAACAGAGCGATATAAACGATGATGACGGCGAAGAACATCGATTGCTGGATCACTTCGTCGAGGCCGGACACCGCATTGTTCAGCGCGGCGTCACCCGTAGGCGACAGGCCGACCGCGGCGTCGATCTCCACCAGGGTCGCGATGAAGCCGTCATGGATCTGCTGGCTGCCATAGGCGACGCGCACCAGAAACGCCGTGATCAGCGTCAGGAAGAAAAACGAAAACGCGCGCAGGCCGAACCCGGCATGGCGCAGGAACGCCCACACCGCCACCACATAGGCGGAGATGACGGTGAAAAAAACGGAGACGCCCAGAAGCAGTATGTTCTGGTACTCCACCATCTGCTCGATGACGTCGGCTTCGGTCATGGCGTCCTCAGTTCGAAATCCCGCCGCGCGGCGTGTCGGTAGGATTCTCCAGCTCGTCCTCCATCAGGTCCAGCATCTCATCAAGCGCGGCGTCGGGGCTCGACGCCTTGCCGCTCTGCGCAAACGCCATGGCGAAATGGCGCGCGAAATCAGCAAGCAGAACGCCGGCGTGCTCGGGCGCTTCCAGCGCCTCGATATCCAGCTGCACCCCGATCTCGCCGTCCTTCGTGCGAAAGGCCACGAAGAAGGGATAGGCGCCTTCGGGAAACTCTTCCGGCGTCTCGTCGGCGGCGTCGTCCGTGGCGTCCTGGTCGCTCATCCCCCTACTCCGCATAACAGGCTTTTTTCGCCGCCTGGATGATGTCCTCGACGCCAGGCAGCGAGAGCGTCTCCAGATTGGCGGCGTAGGGCAGCGGCACGTCCTTCTGGTGCACGCGGGCGGGCGGGGCGTCCAGGTAATCAAACGCTTCGGCGACCACGACCGCGGCGATCTCCGCCCCGACGCCGTGCTGGCCCCAGCCTTCCTCGGCGCAGACAATGCGGTTGGTCTTCTTCACCGAGGCGATCACCGTTTCAGTGTCCAGCGGGCGCAGGGTGCGAAGGTCGATCACCTCGGCCTCGATGCCGTCCTTGGCCAGTTCCTCGGCCGCCTGCAGCGCAAAGCCCACCATGCGCGAGTGCGCGGTGATGGTGACGTCAGAGCCTTCGCGGCGGATCTTCGCCTTGCCGATGGGCAGCACCCAGTCGTCATGGTCGGGGATGTCGAAGGTCTCCCCGTAGATCAGCTCGTGTTCGAGGAAGATCACCGGGTTGGGATCGCGGATCGCCGCCTTCAAAAGCCCCTTGGCGTCGGCCGCATCATAGGGCGCGATCACTTTCAGGCCGGGCACATGGGCGTACCAGCTGGAATAATCCTGGCTGTGCTGGGCGCCGACCCGGCTCGCGGCGCCGTTGGGGCCGCGGAACACAATGGGACAGCCCATCTGGCCACCGGACATGTAGAGCGTCTTGGCTGCCGAGTTGATGATCTGGTCAATGGCCTGCATGGCGAAATTGAAGGTCATGAACTCCACGACCGGACGCAGACCGCCGAACGCCGCGCCGACGCCAAGCCCTGCAAAGCCGTGCTCGGTGATCGGGGTGTCCACCACGCGCTTGGCGCCGAACTCCGCCAGCAGCTCGCGGGTGACCTTGTAGGCGCCCTGATACTCGGCGACTTCCTCGCCCATGACGAAGACGCGATCATCGCGGCGCATCTCCTCGGCCATGGCGTCGCGCAGGGCGTCGCGCAGGGTGATCTGCACCATCCTGGTTCCAGCCGGCAGCTCGGGATCAGAGGCTTGCGGGCGGGCGTGTTGGGGCTTCTGCGGCTCTGACGCCTGCTCGTCGCCCCGGCTCTTCTGCGAGGACGACGCCTTGGAGGCCTCGTCCTTCTTGTCGGGCTTGTCGGCGGATTTGGCGTCTTTGGCTTTGTCTTCGCCGCCCTTGGAGGCTGTCGAGGCTCCGCCGGGCTCATAGCCGTCCAGGGCGCTCATCTCCTCGCCCTCTTCCAGCAGGAGCGCGATGGGAGCGTTCACCTTCACCCCTTCGGCGCCCTCCTCCACCAGGAGCTTGCCGATCACGCCTTCCTCCACGGCCTCGACTTCCATCGTGGCCTTGTCGGTTTCAATCTCGGCGATGACGTCGCCTGACGAAACGGTATCGCCCGGCTTCACCGTCCACTTGGCCAGCGTGCCCTCCTCCATGGTGGGAGACAGGGCGGGCATCAGGACTTCGATGGGCATTTAAGCGGCTCCGGAAAACGGGAGAACTTGCAGAAGGATGATGACGCTGCCCGCGATTCCGGCGAGCCAGGCGAAGGTGCGCAGCACCGGAACGCCGAGCCAGTAGAGCGGCGCATAGGCGGCCCGTCCGGCGACGAACAACCAGCCGCCCAGGGCGGTCATGGCGTTGGTCCGGTCAAGCATCAGCACAAGAAGCACCAGCGGCACGTGGATCAGCAGCGCCTCGATCATGTTGTGATTGGCGCGCTTGGCCCGCAGCGTCATGACGCCGGAATCGGCCAGGCCGTCGCGCGCGCCGAGCATCACCTTGGGCGGATGCTCGATATTGGAGAAGACCGCCTGGACGGCGATCATCACGATGAAAATTACGATTGAAAGGCTTAGGAGGCTCGCATCGATCAACATCACTTAACCCTCGATCAGAACATCGGTATAGAGCTCGGACGGATCAGGTTCCGGGCTTTCCTTGGCGAAATCGGCGGACTTGTTGACCAGCGCCTTGACCTCCTTGTCGAGGTCCTTGAGCGCGTCCTCCTGAGCCCAGCCCTGATCCAGGATCATCTTGCGGGCCAGGTCGATCGGGTCCTTGTGATCGCGGAACTCGTTGACCTCGTCGCGGGTGCGGTACTTGGCCGGGTCCGACATGGAGTGGCCGCGATAGCGGTAGGTCTTCATCTCCAGGATGAACGGCCCCTTGCCGGTGCGCGCATGCTCGGCGGCTTCCTTCGCGGCCTCGTAGACGGCGGTCACGTCCATGCCGTCCACTTCCTTGCCGGGAATGCCGAAGCTTGCGCCGCGCTTGTGCAGATGGGTCTCGGCGCTGGAGCGCTTCACGCTGGTGCCCATGGCGTACTGGTTGTTCTCGATGATGAACAGGACCGGCAGATCCCAGAGCTTGGCCATGTTGAAGGCTTCATAGACCTGGCCCTGATTGGCCGCGCCGTCGCCGAAATAGGTCGCGGAGATCTTGCCGTTCTCCTTGTACTTGTTGGCGAAGGCGAGACCGGCGCCGATGGGCACCTGGGCGCCGACGATGCCGTGACCGCCGAAGAACTGCTTGTCGCGCGAGAACATGTGCATGCTCCCGCCCTTGCCTCTGGAATAGCCGCCCTCGCGGCCGGTCAGCTCGGCCATAACCCCGTTGGGGTCCATGCCGGTGGCCAGCATGTGGCCGTGATCGCGGTACCCCGTGACCACCTGATCGCCCACTTCCAGCGCGCCCTGCACGCCCACCACCACGGCCTCCTGGCCGATGTAGAGGTGGCAGAAGCCGGCGATGAGGCCCATGCCGTAGAGCTGGCCGGCCTTCTCCTCGAAGCGCCGGATCAGCAGCATGTCCTTGTACCAGGTCATGAGCTGGTCCTGGCTCACCTTGAGCTTGGTCTTCGACTTGGAGCCTGAGGATGCAGAGCTCGAGGATGAAGTGCCGGAGGACGTGGAGGACTTGCGCGTCGCCATTTAGTTCATACGCGAACAAGTCATTGCCCGCGCTCCCTGTTTACGCTTTCCCCAGCGTTTAACAGGGAGTTTGCTCACCCGGCAAGTGGCGAGGATTGCTGCGCGTGCGAAGCATCGTGGGATCAGCGCGACGGGGTGCGCGCAATGTCCACTACGATTTCATGGGGATGGGCGAAGCGCAGCTCGTCGCGCACGCGCTCTTCAAGATAATCCACATCGACGCCGGCCTGGGATCCGTCCTCGGACAGGCGCGCCACGCGGTCCTCAAGACCGGTCCGGCGCGCCCGTGCTTCAGCGAGCTCGGTCTCGGCCTTCTCGATGCGGTCCAGCGTCACGATCTGACTACGCACGCCTTGATCGCCCGTCCAGGCGTGAAAGCCCAGATACGCGATCGCCCCCAACAGCGCCAATAAAGGGATGAACCGCTTCAGCGCGTTCATGCCCGCCTCCATCCACCGTCCGCCTTTTGCGGATCGTTCGATGGGGAGCCTAGATCAATCAGCGTAAAAGAAGCGTTAGGGCGAATCGAGTCCGCTGGATTTTCTCCGGTCCTCCTTCGCTCCGCTCGCTGCGGGCGCGCGGTCGCGCTTGCGGCGGCTCTCGCCGCCGGTCTCTCCGGTCCTCCTTCGCTCCGCTCGGTCGGTCCTCGCTGCTCGGGGGCGAGCCCCGCTCGCTGCGGGCGCGCGGTCGCGCTTGCGGCGGCTCTCGCCGCCGATTTCGTCTGCTTCGCAGTCTCCTTCCCTGCAAGAGGGTGGAGGTGAGGATCACCCCGCTGCGATGGCGCTTCCGCCGGCGTAAACGGCCGTGGAGCCCAGCTCGGCTTCGATGCGCAGGAGCTGATTGTATTTCGCGGTGCGGTCGGAGCGAGCCAGCGAGCCGGTCTTGATCTGTCCGCAATTGGTGGCGACGGCCAGGTCAGCGATGGTGGAATCCTCGGTCTCGCCGGACCGGTGGCTCATCACCGCGCCATAGCCGGAGCGCAGCGCCATCTCCACCGCGTCCAGGGTCTCTGACAGCGTGCCGATCTGGTTGACCTTGACCAGAAGCGCGTTGGCTGCGCCCTCCGCGATGCCGCGCGACAGGCGCTCGGGATTGGTGACGAACAGATCATCACCCACCAGCTGGCATTCGCCGTCCAGCATCTCGGTGAGAACGCGCCAGCCGTCCCAGTCGTCCTCGGCCATGCCGTCCTCGATGGAGACGATGGGATAGTCGCCCACCAGCTTGGCGAGATATTGGGCGAAGGCCTCGCTGTCCTCGGTGCGGCCTGCGCCGTCCATGACGTATTTGCCGTCCTTGAAAAATTCGGTGGACGCCACGTCCAGGGCCAGCATCACGTTCTCGCCCGGCTTGTAGCCGGCGGACTCCACCGCCTTCATGATGACGTCCAGGCAGTGCTCGGCGCTCTTCAGATTGGGCGCGAACCCGCCCTCATCGCCCACATTGGTGTTGTGCCCGTCGGCCTTGAGCTGCTTTTTCAGAGCGTGAAAGATTTCCGCCCCGCCGCGCAGCGCTTCAGAGAAGCTGTCAAAGCCGGTGGGCATGATCATGAATTCCTGGAAATCCACCGGATTGTCGGCGTGGGCGCCGCCATTGAGGATGTTCATCATGGGCGTCGGCAGGATGCGGGCGTTCGCGCCGCCCACATAGCGATAGAGGGGCAGGCCGGAGGCGAGCGCCGCCGCCTTGGCGGTGGCCAGCGACACGCCCAGAATGGCGTTGGCGCCGAAATTCGCCTTGTTCTCGGTGCCGTCGGCCTCGATCAGCGCTTCGTCGATCCGGCGCTGATCTTCAGCCTCCATGCCCGCGATCGCTTCAAAGATCTCGCTCTCGACGATGCGCACGGCCTCCTGCACGCCCTTGCCGCCATAGCGCGTCCCGCCGTCGCGCTTCTCCACCGCTTCATGCTTGCCGGTGGAGGCGCCTGACGGCACGGCGGCGCGGCCCATGGAGCCATCCTCCAGGGTGACGTCCACCTCGACGGTGGGGTTGCCCCGGCTGTCGAGAATTTCACGAGCAACGATGTCGATGATGGCGGTCATGGCGGATCCCCAGGCGCGGTGGGTCGCGGGAGACGGCCCCCCGGACAAGACATGTGGCGCGGGTGATAACGGACACCGCCGCAAACGCAAAGAGCGCGCGGGCGCCGCGGCGCGCTTTCTTCACACAGCTGCGGGTGAGGACGAGGCCACACACGCCAAACCGCCCGCCGCAAGGTTTGCGCGAGGCTATGAGGATGGCGAGGGCGGCGCGGGAGGATCCAGGCCGTGTCTCTTTTGTGTGTTGGAGGCCGGATACGACCCCCGCGCCGTCGAGGTGATTTTTCGGTCAGCGGGACTCAACGGAACCTCCCCGTCTACCCCTAACCCGCCGCTTTGCGGACCGGTGCGTTAGCCGGAACTCACTCGGGACACCCCGTCATCCCGCCCGAACAGGTCGCTCCGGAAGCGGCCTCGCCTGCGAGATGACGCGGGTATTATGCGGGCGGGTGGAGTGGGGGCGGATAAGTTTTTTTGCGCCGCTTTATCCTGAGGGTCCTTCGAGGCTTTTCGCTGACGCGAAAAGACGCCTCAGGATGAGGATACAATGACGCTCACCCCCCTCATCCTGAGGTGCGAGGCCGGCGAATAGCCGGGCGAGCCTCGAAGGACGTGGAGGATAACGCGCCTGCGCGGCCGCACTGGGTCCCCGCTTTCGCGGGCATGACGACGGGGGAGCGCTTTGGAAGCGCGTCGAAACTGGATGCAGCCGCAAATCGACAGCGCCGGTTCCCGGTTTCATCCCCGGCATCAAGCCGGGGGGAAGACCGGGATCAGCGGCGCATAAGAGCGAAACGCAAAGCCAGCTTCACCGCCTGCACAGCGTCAGACCTTCAAAGCGTGGTGGATCCCGGTTCCGCCCCCGGCCTGAAGCCGGGGATCGGACCGGGAACCGGCTGGCTCATTGGCGCGAAATCATGCGAGCGGCGAGACAGGTCCGCGCGTCGGCGAGGACAAGCCGCCAACACACCAACGCAAAAAGCCCCGCGCTTGACGCGCAGGGCTTTTCAAACCGTCAGGGCGATGAAGACCCTAGTCTTCTTTGACGCTCAGGACCTGCTTGCCGCGATACATGCCAGTCTTCAGATCGACATGGTGCGGACGGCGAAGCTCACCGGTGTCCTTGTCCTCGACATAGGCCGTGGTGCGGATCGAATCGTGCGCCCGGCGCATATTGCGCTTGGACGGGGTGGTCTTGCGCTTGGGGACCGCCATGGGTCTCTCCTACAAAATGAGACGCGAATAACGAGCGCGGCCGGTGGCCCGGCGCGGCTGAGCGGCGGGTGATACCTGTTTCGTGCAGGTAAGGCAACATGATCATGTGCTAAAGCACGCAACGGATGATTGGAATGCTGAGCGGGTGCAAGGTTTTCCCTAGATCGACCGAAGAGAGCGGTCCCCAGATACCCTCATTTTTTCACCGCCGGTGAGGCCAAATACAAGATCATTCAACTCTCTCTCTGGAACGCAAAGCTCAGCCGCGACCTTCGAAAGCGTAATACGGTCAGCCCATAGCATTTTAAGAACCTTTTCCCACATTACCGACTGCTCTCGAGGGATCGGGTCAGGCTCATTCCTATTCCAGCCCCTTTTCGAAATCTCGATCGAAAAGTCTCTATATCTCCAGTCTGATATAAGCCCCAACTTATGTGACCTATAAATAATCGCAGCGAGCGATACTTTCCATCGCTTCTTCGCTCTCAAAAAGTCACAAACTCCTGTCACGTAAGGCAATGACGCATTTACATCTGCAGCTGGCATTAAAAATGATGAAGCAAATTGATTTGCTTCATCCTCAGCCTTTTGCCCCGTAGGTTTTTGGTCTTGATGAAGGACCAAGTGACCTACTTCGTGTGCCGCATCAAATCTCCCCCTTTCAGCGCTCTTTTGATTATTCAAAAACACATAAGGGGTTCCATTTCTCCAAATAGAATAAGCGTCAACAGCCCTTGTGTTTTCGGACAGAGAGAATACCCGAACGCCTTTAGACTCTAATAGTTGAAGCATATTGGAGACTGGACGCTCGCCTAGCGCCCATTCTTGCCTAAGTGCGACGGCAGCTTTCTCTGGTGAATAATATCCGAGGTCAGGCACTTGAGAGCTTGGCAGGTTGAACCTCTCATCAATCCAATCAGACAGAAGGAAGCCAACTACGCCAGCAGACAGAGCTGCGTCACGACGGGCCGCAGTAAGCGACTTCAAGCTACGAAAGCTCGCCTCCGTTGGCTCATCTAAGTCTTCACCAAAAAAGAATGCTTTTGGATATCCAAGCTTTTGCTCCAAGCCGAGCCAATACTCCTCAGAGGGTTCTTGCCCTTTTTCCCAGCGTGTAACGGTAAGGGGAGCGACACCAAGTGCTTCAGCAATAGCCTTCTTAGTCAGCATAGCGCGACGTCGCGCTATGCTGAAACGGCCTGGATTGTAGAACATGGTTACTTCCGAGAGACGGGAATGTCGAACACGTCGTCTTCGGGCGCATCAGGCAGAGAAACGCGAACCTTGAAGGGTTCATCGCCTGTCCCGACAATAACGATCCGCTCTAAAAATCCATCAAAAAAGCCATCGGACATACCTACAGGTAGGGCCAACTCAGCCCGAACCGTCTCGCCCTCAGCAAAGATGCAAAGATACCAGCTTTGGGTCGTGAAAGGCTGTCGCGTGAGAGACTTAGAAAGAGAAGGTTCTTCAATTCCACTAAACTCAAACAGTGGCGCGCTATTTCGCATGACCGCACGGTCTGTTGCAGGCCCTTTCTTGCTTCTTTGCTGAGGCCCACGCCCTGGAACGCCACTTGCTTCATCGGTATTTGCCACACAGAAGCGCGTCCCATTCTTCGGATCAACGAGCCAAGGGACGCCATCATCATTGCTCTTAATGAACCCGTCAGGACGGAAAACCTCCCGAAGGCGGCGAGAGCCCTCCTTCCAAGACATCCAGCCCGGCGCACTTGAAGGGTCATTCTCGGTGCAGCTGTTTCGTGCTGTAACCGCCGCAAGAACGACTTCAATAAGTCCCTCTCGTGAAAGGCCAAGTTCGCGAAGGCGACGATCTACCGAGACGTCATCTTGGTGCAGGATGGGTTCCACAAGCGAATCCTTATGTTGATTTTTTCGACCTCATTTGAGGGGGAAAAAATCAACATGTCAACCGCCCGCTCTTCTACACCAGCCGGCTTTGCGTCAGCGCCGCCGCCACGAAGCTGGCGAACAGCGGGTGGGGGGCGAAGGGGCGGGATTTGTATTCGGGGTGGAATTGAACGCCGATGAACCAGGGATGGTCGGCGTATTCCACAATTTCCGGCAGCACCCCGTCCGGCGACATGCCGGAGAAGACCAGTCCGGCTTTTTCCAGCGTGTCTTTAAAGTCGATATTCACCTCGTAGCGGTGGCGGTGACGCTCTTCGATCTCGTCGGCGCCGTAGACCTCGGCCACGCGGGATCCGGGCTGCAGGCGGGCGGTATAGGCGCCCAGACGCATGGTGCCGCCCAGATTGCCGCCCTCATAGCGCTCGATCACCTCATTGTCCTTCACCCACTCGGTGAGCAGGCCCACGAGGGGAACCTTCGCGGCGCCGAATTCGGTGGAATTGGCGCCCTCGATGCCGGCCAGGTGGCGCGCCGCGTCGATGACGGCCATCTGCATGCCGAAGCAGATGCCGAAATAGGGAATCTTGCGCTCGCGGGCGAAGCGCGCCGCGGCGATCTTGCCCTCCGCGCCCCGCTCGCCGAAGCCGCCGGGCACCAGGATGGCGTGCACGTCTTCCAGGGCGGAGAAATTGTCCGTCTGTTCAAACTGGCTCGCATCCAGCCAGCGCACCTTCACCCTCACCCCGTTGGCGATGCCGCCATGGTTGAGGGCCTCCAGCAGCGATTTATAGGCGTCGGCCAGCACGGTGTACTTGCCCACGATCGCAACGGTCACTTCGCCGTCGGGATTGTGCACGCAGTGCGAGATGCCCTGCCAGACCGAAAGGTCGGGCATGGGCGCGTCTTCAAGGCGGAACCGCTCCAGAACGACCGTGTCCAGGCCTTGGGCGTGATACTCCAGCGGCACGTCATAGAGCGAGCTGGCGTCGCGGCCCTCAATGACGGCGCGTTCGGGCACGTTGCAGAACAGCGCGATCTTGCGCTTGTCGCCCGGATCGATCGGAATTTCGGCGCGGCACAAAAGGATATCCGGCTGGATGCCGATGGAGCGCAGCTCCTTGACCGAGTGCTGGGTCGGCTTGGTCTTCATCTCGCCGGCCGCCTTGATGAAGGGCAGCAAGGTGACGTGGATGAAGACGGCGCGGTCGCGGCCGAGCTCCTGGCCCAGCTGGCGAATCGCCTCGAAGAAGGGCAGGCCCTCGATATCGCCCACCGTGCCGCCGATCTCGCACAGCACGAAGTCCACATCCCCGGCGTCGGACAGGACGAACGCCTTGATGGCGTCGGTGACGTGGGGAATCACCTGCACCGTGGCGCCGAGATAGTCGCCGCGGCGTTCGCGCTCGATGATCTCCGAATAGATGCGTCCGGTGGTGATGTTGTCGCTCTGGTGGGCCGAAACGCCGGTGAAGCGCTCATAGTGGCCCAGATCCAGATCGGTCTCGGCCCCGTCGTCTGTGACGTAGACCTCGCCGTGCTGATAGGGCGACATCGTGCCCGGATCGACGTTGAGATAAGGGTCCAGCTTGCGCAAACGGACCTTGTACCCGCGCGCTTGCAAAAGCGCGCCGAGTGCGGCGGAGGCGAGGCCTTTTCCAAGGGAGGAGACCACGCCGCCTGTGATGAAGATATATCGCGGCATGGGCGGACGGCTTAGCGTAGAATCGCGCCGGGCAAAAGCGCGCGCTGACGCTTATCCCCGTCCTCTTTCAGCGTTGCGCAGTTCCAGACATGAAAAAGCCCGGCGGAACCGGGCTTTTTGACGCTCAGCGATTGGGAAGGTCGGCGGGCGGTTCGCCCTCGCCCGGCGCTTCATCCGTGGCGCCTGGTTGCGGCGCCGGCTGCGCATCCGGCTCGGCGCCGGGAAGCGCCGGGGCGGCGGGTGAGTCGTCGGAGGGGATTTCGTCGAAGTTTCCGAACGGCAGATCGCTCTGCTCGGTTTCACCGGCCCGGTCGATCACCGACCGGTTGGTGGTGTCCACGCCCGACAGAACCGCCAGCAGAATCGAGTTGCCGATGAACACCGCGCCCAGAAGCATGGTGGTGCGGGTCAAAAGGTTTGCGGCGCTGCGCCCCGTCATCATGCCGCCGGCGCCTCCCCCGCCCATCCCCAGCGCTCCACCTTCAGAGCGCTGCATCAAGATGACGACCGTCAGGGCGACGGCGACGAGAAACTGGATGATCAAAAGGACGGCGGTCATGGCGGGCGCTCTATCGCGTAAAAAACAGACGCCCCGAACGGCCGGAGCGCTAGCTGGCCGCGCGTTTTAGCCCACCATCGCGCGAAGCGCCACCGTCAGGCTGCGTCTCGCCGTTCGCGGCCTGCGCCATGCGCTTTTGCAGCGCGCCGGCGGCCTTCTCGATTTCGCTTCCAGATCGCTCCAGCCCGTCATCGCCGGCGAAGGCGACATAGGCGGCCATGGCCAGTTCCTTGGTGAGCGAGAGATTGGGCGCGCTGAAGCCGCCCGGCTCGGTCAGCTCGGCGGCGACTTCGCAAAGCGCCTTGGAAACCCGCAGGGCTTCCTTGGAGCGCGCGCGGGTCAGGCGCGCCCGGACTTCCGCGGCGCCGCGCACAAACTCGCCCACATCCATGGCCGGCATGCGCCCGGCGTGAATCTCGCGCAGGGCCGCCTCGGCGCCGATGATCACGCGCAGGCAGAGCCGGCGCAGGCGCTCTGAATCCACCGTCCGCCGGGCCTCGTCGATCCAGGCGCGCGCTTTGGACAGCGCTTCCTCGTCGTCCTCGACCACGGCCTTGAGCATGTTCGGCGCATCGATCGGCGGCGCGCCGCCCTCGCGCTCGGAATCCTTGCGCCGGTCCGGGCCGATATAGTCGCTTGTCGCAATGAAGGGTTTGCGTGCGCGCACCAGAACGCGAATGCGCTCCTCGGCGAAGGTGGTGGAGAAGGGGCGGATGATCACATCATCCGCGCCACAACCGATCGCCTCGCGCACCACCGCGGTGTCGCGCTTCCAGCTGGTCAGCAGGATCGCGGCGAACGGATTGTTGGACAGTTCGCCGGCGCGGACCGCGCGCACCAGGCGGAACAGTTCAGCTTCAGTGTCTCCGGTTTCCGCGACCAGAAGATGCGGAGCCTCGTCCTGCACCCGCCGCTTCAGTTCGCGCAGGGTGGAGAACGACTCGATTTCGCGGAATCCGATCTGCTGCAGCGCGTACCGGGTGGTGCGCAGATTCACGTTGACGGGATCGTAAAGCACAACGTTCGCACGTTGATAATCGGTCTCGCTCATCACCATCCCCGGGCCCGCTTATGTGCAGGTCTCGCCGCGACTATCCAGCGTTGAAGGATGGCTTAAATTTCTGAAGATCGTCTTACCGAGCCGCGCGGAAGATGGCGGCGAAGTCCGCCGCATCAAGGCTCGCCCCGCCCACCAGCGCGCCGTCGACATCGCTCTGGGCCAGCAGTTCGGCGGCGTTGTCCGGCTTCACAGAGCCGCCATAGAGCAGGCGCAGCGCATCGGCGCCCTCGCCTGGCCACGCCTTTCGGATCTGCGCGTGCATGGCCTGCGCGTCGCCCGGCGTGGCGGTCTTGCCCGTCCCGATCGCCCAGACCGGCTCATAGGCGACGACGATGTCGCCGCCGTGAACGCCGCCCGGCAGGCTGGCGGTGAGCTGGCCGATCACCACCTGCTCGGCCCGGCCGGTCTCGCGCTCGGCCAGGGTCTCGCCGACGCACAGGATCGGCGTCAGCCCCGCGTCCAGCGCGGCGCGCGCCTTGGCCTTGACCAGACCATCGCCCTCCTGGTGATCGGCGCGGCGCTCGCTATGGCCGACGATGACATAGCGGCACCCCAGATCGCTCAGCATGGACGCTGCGATGTCGCCGGTATGCGCGCCGGGCGGGTGCGGTGAGCAATCCTGCCCGCCCAGCGCGATGTAATCGGGCAGGCGCTCGGAGAGAGCGCGGATCAGCGTGGCGGGCGGACACACCGCAACATCAAAGGACGGCGGGCCGCCAAGCTGAACGGCCAGCGCCTGCGCCCAGCTTAAGGAGTCCGCCAGACCGTTCATCTTCCAGTTTCCTGCGATCAGAACGGTGCGGGGCATGGCGGCGGTCCTTGTTACGGGCGAAAGTTCGGCGCGAAGCGATATCAGGCGGGCGTAAAACGGGCAACGCGCCGCGTCCCCAGCTTGCCGCCCCGCGCGGGCGAGGCTAGGGTCCGCGCGACTTTTTTCAGCCCGAAGACAAGGGACGAGACGCACGCATGCTGTCCGCAATCCGCTCCGCCGCCCGCTCGCCCTTGTTCGGCGGCTTCATCATCGCTCTTCTGATCGCCGCGTTCGCACTGTTCGGCGTCACCGACATCTTCCGCACCGGCGGGACCGCTGCGGTCATCGTGGGCCCTGAACGGGTCGGCGTGCAGGAGGTCAGCCGCGCCTATGAGCGCCAGCTTCTGCAGATCCAGCGGGAGAATAACCGCTTCACCCGCGACCAGGCCGAGGAGCTGGGCCTGGGCGACCGGATCGTGGACGTGCTCACCGCCCAGGCGGCGCTGGACGCCAAGGCGTCCGAGCTGGGCCTGTCCTTGTCCGACGAGCAATTGCTCAGCTCGCTGCGCTCGATCCAGGCGTTCCAGAACCCGTTCACCAACGAGTTTGATCGCGAGGCCTATCTCAGCGTCCTGAACCAGAACGGCTATCCCGGCCAGATGGGCGCGCGCATGTTTGAAGCCCAGCTCACCGAAGAGCTGGCCCGGGGTCAGCTGATCGACGCAGTCCTGGGCGGGGTTCGCGCCCCGGCCGTCATGGCCGCCGCCCGGCGCGCCTATGAGCAGGAACGCCGCCGCGTGCGCGCCCTGCTTCTGCCGCCGAGCCTGGCCGGCGATGTCGCCGATCCCACCGACGAGATTCTTGCAAGCTTCATCGCCGAGAACGCCCAGGCGTTCACCCGGCCCGAAGCGCGCCGCTTCACCCTCGTGCGCGTCACGCCGGGCATGTTCCAGCAGGATGTAGAGATTTCCGAGGAAGATATTCAGGCGCTCTATGATTTCCGTGTGGAGACAGGCGAGCTCGCCCCGCCCGCGACTCGTAGCTTCACCCAGTGGTCGGCGGCCGACCAGGCGACCGCCGAAGCCGCCGCCGCGCGCATCGCCGGCGACGAATCCGCCAGCGCCGTGAGCGCGGATCTCGCGCTCGGCGATCCTGTCGACTTTACGGACGTGGAGGCCTTCCAGGTGCCGGACGCCGGTGTCGCCGACGCCGTGTTCGCGCAAGCCGAAGGTGACGTGACCGCTGTGGAAAGCCGCCTTGGCTGGCAGGTCGTGCGCATCACGGCGGCCACCGATCCGGTGGTGCCGCCCCTGGAGGAGGTGCGCCCGGACCTTGAGCAATTCCTCGCCGGCGATCAGTCGGAAGCCGACATGCTGGACGCGCTTGGCGTGTTTGAAGAAGCCCGCGCCGGCGGCGCCACGCTTGAGGAAGCGGCCCAGGCCGCCGCGCTTCCTGCTGAACGTTTCGACCGGATCACACAGCGCGGTCAGAGCCTTGATGGCCAGACCGCCGCCACTCTGTCCCAGACGCCGGACATTCTTGAAACCGTCTTCACCCTGCCGGTGGGCTTTCCCGGCGATGTGACCGGCTATGGCGAGAACGGCTATTTCGTCGCCCGCGTCGACGCCATTGAGGAATCGCGCCTGCCCACGGTCGATGAAGTGCGCGAGCAGGCGAGCGCCTTCTGGCGCGCCCGCCAAGTCGATGACGCACTCACCACCATCGTTGACGACGCCATGGCGCGTGCCGAGGCCGGCGAAAGCCTTGACTCCATCGCCCAGTCGATCGGCGGCGGCGCTGAAGTCGAGATCGCCACGCTGGGCCGGGGTGAAACCGCGGGCCCGTTCAATGAGCAACTGGTGTCAGCCGCGTTCAACGCCTCCGAGGGTCAGCCCTTCCAGGCGCGCGCCGGCGATCAGCGCACGCGCGCGATCGCCATCGTCAGCGACATTCTCGCCCCGTCCGGAGACCCGGTGGCGCCGGAACGCCGCGCCGCACTCACCTCGGAACTGAGCGACGATCTCGCCGCCGCCCTGGAGAGCGCCGTGCTCGCGAGCTACGATATCCGCCGCGATCAGCTGCTCATCGACCAGGCTCTGGGCCGGGCCGACCCCGTCCAGCGCTAGCGCCATGCGCGATTTTGCTCCCGACCTGGAGACCGCGCGCGCCGCTGCGGCGCGCGGAGAGCCTGTCCTCATCACCGCCAAGCGTGTGGATGATCTGGAGACGCCGGTTTCTGCCTATCTCAAGCTCGCCGCCGGCCAGTCCAACACCTTCCTTCTGGAAAGCGTGGAAGGCGGCGCCTATCGCGGGCGCTATTCGGCCATCGGGCTTGATCCTGACCTGATCTGGCGCAACCAGGGCGGCGTGGCGCAAATCGCGCGCGCCAGCGCCCCCGGCATGGCGCCGGGCGCGTTCCTGGCCGAGCAGGCGCCGCCCCTCGCCTCCCTGCGCGCGCTATTGGACGAAAGCGCGCTGGACATGCCCGCCGGGCTCGCTCCGCTGGCGGCCGGGCTGTTCGGCTATCTCGGCTATGACACGGTGCGTTTAAGCGAGCGCCTGCCGGAGAATGCAGGCCCCGATCCCCTTGGCACGCCGGAGGGTCTGCTGATCCGTCCGCGCGCCATGGTGATCTTCGACGCCCTGCGTCAGGAAATCACGGTGGCCGCGCCGGTGCGCCCGACCCCTGGTATGGACCCCGAGCTTCTCATCGACGCGGCCCGGCGCAGCGTCGAGCAGGTCTTCGCCCGCCTGGACGCGGCCGGCCCGGCGCGGCGCGAAGGGGCGCGCTGGTCCGCGCCCGAACCGCAAGCGAATATGAGCGAGGCGGAGTACCGCGCCAACGTGGAGGCGGCGAAGACCTACATTCGCGCCGGCGACGTGTTTCAGGTGGTGCCCAGCCAGCGCTTTTCCGCGCCCTTCACGGCGTCGCCGTTCGCGCTTTATCGCTCGCTGCGGCGCTCCAACCCCTCGCCCTTCCTGTTCTTCTTCGATTTTCCCGGCTTCTCCATCTGTGGGTCCAGCCCGGAGATTCTGGTGCGCCTGCGCGACGGCAAGGTCACGATCCGGCCCATCGCCGGCACCCGCCCGCGCGGCCAGACCCCGGAGGCCGACGCCGCGCTGGAAGCCGATCTCAAAGCCGATCCGAAAGAGCGCTCGGAGCATCTGATGCTGCTCGATCTCGGGCGCAATGATGTGGGCCGGGTGGCCAAAGCCGGCACGGTGAAAGTCACCGAGCGCGAGATCATCGAGCGCTACAGCCAGGTCATGCACCTGGTTTCCAACGTCGAAGGCGAACTTGCCGACGGCGAGGACGCGGTCAGCGCCCTGCTCGCCGGCTTTCCCGCCGGCACGGTGTCGGGCGCCCCGAAAGTGCGCGCCATGGAGATCATCGACGAGCTCGAACCCCATCGCCGCGGCGTTTATGGCGGCGCAGTCGGATATTTCGGCGCCCAGGGCGACATGGATGTGTGCATCGCGCTGCGAACCGCCGTGATCAAGGACGGGCGGATGTACGTGCAGGCCGGCGGCGGCGTGGTGCTGGATTCCGATCCGGAATCAGAACGCATGGAAAGCGTGAACAAGGCCCGCGCCCTGTTTCGCGCGGCCGCCGAGGCCTGGCGCTTCGTCTGACATTCAACTTATTGGTTGACCTTTATCAGGGCCTCGAAGATACTCAACCACATGGTTGATCAAAATACACAGCTCGACGCCCTGTTCAAAGCGCTCTCCGACCCGACACGCCGGGCCATGGTGGATGCGCTCTCGACCGGACCTAAACCGATCAGCGCGCTCGCCGAACCCCACGCCATGACATTGGCCGGGGCGTCAAAGCATGTCGGCGTGCTTGAAAAGGCCGGCCTGAGCACCCGCAGGCGCGTCGGACGCACCCAGCAAATCGCCCTCGCCCCGCAGGGGCTGAAGATCGCCGCCAACTGGCTTGCGGCCTACAGCGCCTTCTGGAGCGCACGCCTCGACACTCTCGAAGCGGCGCTGGCCGAGGAAAGTCAGGATGACGGCGCCCAGGAGGAGAGGACATGAAAGACGGGTTTTTCAGGACCGCCGATGAGCTGGTCTTCGAGCGCTTGCTCGCAACCGATCTGGAGACCGCCTGGCGGTTCCTCACCGATCCGGACAAGCGCGCGCTCTGGCTATGCGGCGGAGTGATCGAGCCGCGCGCCGGCGGCAAGGTGATGATGGTCTTCCACAATGACCGGCTTTCCCCGATCAAGGAGACGGTCCCGGAGGCGATGAAATGCCACGGCGGCGCCTGCTTTGAGGGCGAGGTGACCGAATGGAATCCGCCTCACGTCCTTGCCCACACCTGGGACGGGTCGCTGGTTCGGTTCGAGCTGGAAGAGGCCGGACCACGACAGGTGCGCCTCACCCTCACTCATGCAGGCATGGCCTCCCTCGACGCCGATTCGCGCACCGGCACGCTGGCGGGCTGGCACACCCATTTCGACATTCTCACCGCGCAGCTCACCGGCGTGACTCCGCCGGGTTTTTTCGCCCGTCACGCAGAGAACGAGAGACACTACGCCGGATCCCCGGCCTGATCGGCCCCGCCGGCGAGCGCGCTCACGAACACCAGGTCCACCCCGGCCGCCGCGGCCCGTGAAGGCAAAGTTTCCAGCGCGTCGAGCGTGGCCCGATAGGGATGACCGATGGCGATCGCCGCACCGGTTTCAAGCGCGATTTCGAGCGCCTCGTCCAGCTGCGCGACGGGGTCGGCGCCCGGACTGTCGAGAAACACGTCCCGCCCTAACGCGGCGATCCGGGCCCTGCGCGCCGCATCCGCCGCGAGCGAGTCCGGGTGGGTGAGCGAGTCCACGAAGATCAGGCCGCGCCCGCCCATAGCGTCGAACAGGGCCGCCATGGTGTCCGCGTCGCGCGTCGCCCGGCTGCCCATGTGATTGTTCAACCCGGCCGCGCCAGGCACGCGCGCCAGCGCAGCTTCCAGTCGGGTCGAGATCTCACTCGGCTCAAGGCCGGTGGTGATCGCGCCCGGCCCTGGATTCTCCAACCCCACCGGCTCCATCGGCAGGTGGACGAACACCTCGTATCTGGCGGCTCCGGCTTCGCGTGCAATCTGCGGCGCCAGTTCGGCGTAGGGCAGGACCGCAAGGGTCACAGGCCAGCCCATCGCCATCAGGCGCCGGGCCGCATCATGGTCGTGCCCGACATCGTCGATGATGACGGCGAGACGCGGCCTTGGCGGAGTCGCTTCAGAGTCGGCGGCCGGGAAGGCCGCCGCCAGCGTCTCCCTCACCGTGGCGCGCTGCGTCTGCGGGCGGTCCGGTATCGTTGAGGCTGGGCGCCGCGCGTCAGTCGGGGCCGGTCGCCCGGTGGGAGCCGAATGTTCCAGCTCCGCGGCGGCGGGCGCGCCGTCGCCGCGTCCCAGCCATTGGCCGGTCAGCACCATCGCCACGGCGCCGACACCGGCTGCAAGCTGAACGAAGGGGAAGGAAAACCGCGCCATGGAACACATGTTACAGCGAGTCGCGGTTGGCGGCGCGGGTCGGCTTATCTAAGGTCCGATCAATCAAAAAACGCGGCGGGCCCGTCATGCTTCTCATCGTCGACAATTACGACAGCTTCACCTTCAATCTGGTGCATTACTTCCAGGAGCTGGGCGCGAAGACCCATGTGGTGCGCAATGACGCCCTGTCGGCAGCTGAGGCGCTGGAGCTGAACCCCGCCGGCGTGGTCCTGAGCCCGGGTCCGTGCGATCCGGACCGGGCGGGCATCTGCCTCGAGCTGATCCGCACCGCGCCGGCCACCCTGCCGATCTTCGGCGTCTGCCTGGGTCATCAGGCGATCGGCCAGGTGTTCGGCGGCAAGGTCGTTCAGGCCAAAGAGATCATGCACGGCAAGACCAGCCCGGTGACCCATCAGGCAAATGGCGTGTTCAAGGACCTTCCCTCTCCCTTCACCGCAACGCGCTATCACTCGCTGGCGGTGGATCTGCCGAGCGGAACCGAGCTTGAAGTGACGGCCCGGACCGCCGACGGCGAGATCATGGGCCTGGCCCACAAGACACGGCCGATCCACGGGGTCCAGTTTCACCCCGAGAGCATCGCCTCGCACCATGGCCACGCTCTGCTCGCCAATTTCATGGCCCTTGCCGGCATGAACGCCGCGCGGTCGGAGCCGGCCTGATGGCGGGCATGAGGGGGGCGATCGCCGCGCTGGGATCCGGGCGCGAGCCGGACGAGGCGGCCCTGCGCGACGCCTTCGACGCGCTCATGGAGGGCGAGGCCGACCCGGTGGAGATCGGCGGCTTCCTGCTGGCCCTGTCGGCGCTGGGTGAAAGCCCGAAGGCGCTGCGCGTGGGCGCCCAGTCCATGCGCGCGCGCATGACGAAGATCACCGCCCCTGACGGCGCCATCGACACCTGCGGCACCGGCGGCGATGCGCGCGGCACCTGGAACATCTCCACCGCCGCGGCGCTGGTCGCCGCCGGCGCGGGCGCGGTTGTGGCCAAGCACGGCAACAAAGCCGCCAGTTCAAAGTCGGGCTCGGCTGAAGTGCTGGAAAGCCTTGGCGTCAATCTGTTCGCCAGCCCCGCCCAGATCGAGCAAGCACTGGCGGAGGCCCGCGTCGCCTTCCTGTTCGCCCAGGCCCATCACGGCGCGGTGCGCCATGTGGGCCCGGCGCGGCGGACGCTGGGCGTGCGCACGGTCTTTAACCTGCTGGGCCCGCTCTCCAATCCGGCCGGCGCCAGGCGTCAGCTTCTGGGTGTGTTCGACCGGCGCTGGCTCACGCCCATGGCCGAGGCGCTGCGCGAGCTGGGCGCGCAGACGGCGATGATCGTGCACGGCTCTGACGGGCTGGATGAAATCACCACGACCGGCGCCACCCATGTGGCTGAACTCAAAGCCGACGGCTCCATCGAAACCTATCAGCTGAACCCCGCCGATGCGGGCCTCGAAACCGCCTCGCTGGACGATCTTCAGGGCGGAGAGCCGGAGGAGAACGCGGAAGCGATCCGCGGCCTTCTGGCCGGCGTCACCGGGCCCTATCGCGACATCGTGCTGTTCAACGCCGGCGCGGCGCTCAAACTCGCCGGTCTCGCCGAAGACTTCACCGACGGTGCGCGCCAGGCCGCCAGGGCCATTGATGACGGCCACGCCGCCACCGCGCTCGAATCCCTCGTGGCCGCCAGCCACGCCGCCCAGTCTGGAGAGGCCTGATGGCCGACGTGCTCGCCAAAATCGAAGCCTACAAGCGCGCCGACATCGCAGAGCGCAAGGCCGTCCGCCCCTATGATGCGGTGGCCGAGGCCGCCGCCGCAGCGCCGGCGCCGCGCGGGTTTCTGGACGCTCTCAAAGCCCGCTCGGCCACAGACGGTCTCGCCCTCATCGCCGAGGTGAAGAAGGCGAGCCCGTCCAAAGGCCTGATTCGCGAAGCCTTCGATCCGCCCGCGCTGGCGAAAGCCTATGAAAACGGCGGCGCGGCCTGTCTTTCAGTGCTCACCGACGGGCCGAGCTTTCAGGGCGCGGATGAATTTCTGGTGGCGGCGCGCGAAGCGGTCGCCCTTCCCGTACTGCGCAAGGATTTCCTTTACGAGCCCTGGCAGGTCGCCGAATCGCGCGCGCTGGGCGCCGACTGCATTCTGGTGATTCTCGCCGCCGTGGACGACGCGGTCGCCGCCGCGCTCATCAAGGAAGCGTTCAGATGGGGCATGGACGCGCTGGTGGAGGTCCATGACGCGGTTGAGATGACCCGCGCGCTCGCCCTGCCCTCGCCACTGATCGGGGTGAACAACCGCAATCTGCGCACCTTCGAGACCTCGCTCTCCACCTTCGAATCGCTGCGTCCCATGGCCGGACCGGACCAGTTTCTGGTGGCCGAATCGGGTATTTTCGAGCGCGGCGACGCCACGCGCCTGCAGGCCGCCGGCGCGCGAGCGCTGCTGGTGGGAGAAAGCCTTATGCGGCAGGACGATGTGACGGCGGCGACACGCGCGCTCATGGGGTTGTGACGCCGCAGTGCTCGCCTTTACTTGACCTTAACCTGGAACAGGCATAGAACATCGGTAACGTTTTCCGGTTTTGTTCCTGAGGGTCGTCATGCTGACCAAAAAACAGCACGAGCTTTTGCTCTTCATCCACAAGCGTCTGTCAGAGGACGGTGTTTCGCCCTCTTTCGACGAGATGAAGGACGCGCTCCAGCTGGCGTCCAAATCCGGCGTTCACCGTCTGGTGAGCGCGCTGGAGGAGCGCGGCTTCATCCGCCGCCTCGCCCACCGCGCCCGGGCGCTGGAAGTGCTCAAGCTTCCCGACAGCTCCGCGCCGCGTTCGGGCGTCAACGCTGAAAACGTCATCGAGCCGGCCTTCGGCGAACGCCGCAGCGCCGCGTCCTCTGACGCCGGTGTTGAAGTGCCGGTGCTGGGCCGCATCGCGGCGGGCGTGCCGATCTCGGCGATCCAGCATGAAACCGACCGGCTCATGGTGCCCCACGCCATGATTTCCGGCGGCGAGCATTTCGCCCTGGAAGTCCACGGCGATTCCATGATCGAGGCCGGCATTCTTGACGGCGACGTGGTGGTGATCAAACGCACCGACACGGCTGATAACGGTCAGATCGTCGTCGCCCTGGTGCGCGACGAGGAAGCCACGCTGAAGACCCTTCGCAAGAAGGGCGGGTCCATCGCGCTCGAAGCGGCCAACCCCGCCTATGAGACGCGCATTTTCGGCCCCGGCGAAGTCAAGGTTCAAGGCAAGCTTGTCGGCCTGATCCGTCAGTACCACTAGACTTCGACGCGTATCGACGTCCATACCTACAACGCCCCGCCCGCTTCACGCCGGCGGGGCGTTTGATTTTTGTGGGCCTGGCGTTTGTGTCGCCGCCTCAGGGCGTGCTCCAGATCCGGTCGCGGCGGCGGTCCTGCGCCCCGCGAAGGCGGATCACCCGGCCGTCCTTCACCCAGAACTCAGCACCGCCAAGGGCTTCGCGCGCCGGATCGTCCAGCAGCACCGCCGCGCATCGCCGCTTGCGCCAGACCGGCGCCCGGCCGTCAAACACGATCAGGTCGGCGCGCGCGCAATCTTCCGGCAGGCTTTCAGGGTTGGACGTCACCGCCAGGCGCAATCCGTCCACTGTGTCTCCGACGCATCCAAGCGGATCGCAGCGCAGCGGCGCACGTTCGGCGCGCAAACCCCCGGCTCCGGCGCGCTGAAGAAAGACCCGCGTATCAAAGCGTGAGGACCGCAGGCTGCTTGCTTGCCACGCGCCGCTATCGTCGAAACGCGCCACCACTACACCGCCGTCACTGATCATCATGGAGGGTGGGGTCTGGGTAAGCCACAGTCCCAAGGCGGCGAGCGTCGCGACAATTCCAGACAGGCGCACCAGCCCCAGACCCAGCGTGGCGAGGGCGAATCCAGCCGAATAGAGCGCAATGACACGGCCCGGCGCCGCCTGCGTCGCCATGGCGGCGCCCTCCAGGCCCGCCGTCCAGTGGGCGATCGCCAGCACGAGGCGCAGGCCGGCGTCCATGACCGCCAGCGCGGGTCCGTCGAGCCCCAGCGGCGCCAGCGCCAGGGCGACGACGCCGGCGGGCATCACCCAGAAGGTGAAGATCGGCATCGCCGCCAGATTGGCCACCAGGCCGAACGCCGCCATGCGCTGAAAATGAAACGCCGCGAACGCCCCGGTCGCGGCGCCGGCCACCACGCTGGTGGTGGTCAGCCCGGCCAGGGTGTCGCCCATGCGCTCAAGGAAATTTGCGCGACCGAGCCGCTCCGGCTTCACCCGGCTCCAGATCTCGTACACCGCGATCAGCGCCGCCACGGCCGAGAAGCTCATCTGGAACCCCGCCTCGGTGACGCTTTCCGGGGCGATCACGATCACCACAAGCGCGGCGATGGCGAGCGAGCGAAGCGAGAAGGCCCGCCTATCCAGAAGGACGCCGGTGAGAACCACCGCCGCCATGACGAAGGCGCGCTGGGTGGAGACCGCGCCGCCGGAGAGGATCAGATAGGCGAGCGCCGCCAGCAGAGCGAGGACCGCCGCCGGCTTGCGCGGATCGCGGGCGCGGGCATAGAGCTCAATGGACGCAAACAGATAGCGCAGCGCCACGTAAACCCCGCCGGCGAACAGCGCCATGTGAAGCCCCGAAATCGCCAGGATATGGCCAAGCCCGGATATTCTCAGCGCTTCGGCGTCGGCCTCGCTGACGCCCGAGCGGTCCCCGGTGAGCAGGGCTGCGGCCACCCCGCCGGTGCGGTCGCCCGCCTTCGCCCGGATCCGCTCGGCCAAATTCCAGCGCATCTTTGCAAAGCCGCGCTGCAGGCGCGCCTGGTCCAGCGCCGCCGGTTCAAGATCGGCGATGGCGAAGCCGGTGAGCGCGACCCCGTCATACCAGGCCGCGCGCGCGGGGTCGTATCCGCCCGGCGCCGACGGGCCGGTGGGGCGGGTCAGCACCGCGCGCAGGCGCACAGCGTCGCCCGGCGTGAACGCGTCCAGACCGGCGCGCACCCTGATGCGGTGCGGCGGCGCATCGGCGCCCTCAAGCTCGGCCACCCGGATGAGCAGACGCGGGCGCGACCCGCCGCGCTCCACCGCCTCGATCCATCCGGTCACGGCCACGGCGCGCTGACTCACCTCCAGGGGCGGCGGGGCGAGGCTCGCGGTGCGGCCCTGAGCCAGGCCGAAGCCCAGCACCAGCGCGGCGGCCAGGACGCAGGCGCTGAGACGTACCGCCTCGCCTCGCAGAAGAACCGCGAGCACGGCGAACACCGCGGCGAGCACCAGGCTCGCCGGACCGGTCCAGGCGGGCGGTTCGATCGTGAGGGAGAAATAGGCCGCGCCGCCGATCCCCAGCGCCAGCGGCGCCCACAGAATCAGGCGCGCAGGATCAGGCGCGCCCACCCCCAGCCGCGCGCCGAGCACCGCATCGAGAAGCGTACGCCAGCGCGTCGGTTCGCGCGCAGAGGGAAGATAGGCCGTATCCACACGCTCATCATGGCGCGAAGATCAGGCGGAGGCTATCACTGCGCGCCAACCCCGTGCTAAGGAACCGGTCCCTTCGCAGTGCAACATGAATTCGCAAGTGCATCAGACCCCAGTCACCCGCTTCGCACCTTCGCCCACCGGCTTCCTCCATATCGGCGGCGCGCGCACCGCGTTGTTCAACGCGCTGTTCGCCAAACGCCATGGCGGTCTGTTCAAGCTGCGCATCGAAGACACCGACCGCGCCCGCTATAGCGCGGAGGCTGTAGATGCGATCCGCGACGGGCTCGCCTGGCTCGGTCTTGAGTGGGACGGCGAGCCGGTCTCCCAGCACGAACGCGCCGCACGCCATGTGGAGATCGTGGATAGCCTGGTGAACCGCGGCGCCGCGTTTCGCTGCTACTGCACGCTGGAAGAGCTGGAGACCCTGCGCGAGCAGGCGTTCAGCGAGGGCCGCGCCTTTCGTTCGCCCTGGCGCGACGGCGGTGACGCGCCTGACGCACCCCACACGGTGCGCTTTCGCGCGCCCGACAGCGACATGGTGATCACCGACGCGGTCCAGGGCGAAGTGCGCTGGGGCGCCAAGGAATTCGACGATCTGGTGCTGCTGCGCGCCGACGGCGCGCCCACCTACAATCTCGCCGTGGTGGTGGACGACCATGACATGGGCGTGACTCATGTGATCCGCGGCGACGATCACCTGACCAACGCGGGCCGGCAAAGCCAGATCTACGCCGCGCTGGGCTGGGACGCGCCGCTGTTCGCCCATATCCCGCTGATCCACGGGCCGGACGGCAAGAAGCTCTCCAAGCGCCATGGCGCGCTGGGCGTAGAGGCCTATCGCGACATGGGCTATCTGCCCGAAGGCCTGCGCAATTATCTGCTGCGCCTGGGCTGGTCCCATGGCGACAAGGAGCTGTTCACCGACGCGGAGATGGCCGAGCTGTTCGATCTGGACGGCCTGGGCAAGGCGCCGGCGCGGCTCGATTTCGACAAGATGGCCCACACCAACGCCTGGCACATGAAGCAAGCCGATGACGATCGGCTGGTGGACCTGCTCTGGGCGCGCATCGAGGGACGCGACGGTCTGCGCACCGACGCGACGGCGAAGCTCTGGGTGAGCCGGGCCATGGCGGCGCTGAAAGAGCGCGCCTCCACCCTCGCCGAACTGGAAGATCAGGTCTATTTTCTCCTTCATCCGCGCCCGATGGAGATTACCGGAAAGGCTGCAAAAGCCCTGAAGGACGACGCGCTGGAACGTCTGGCCCGCTTGCGCGCCGCCCTGGCCGACATGCATGACTGGAACGAAGACGCGCTGGGCGCGGCCCTTCAGGCTTTCGCCGAGCGCGAAGAAATCGGCTTTGGAAAAGTGGGCCAGCCGCTGCGCGCGGCGATCACCGGCGGCGCTGCGGCGCCGGATATGAGTTTGGTTCTTGCGGTGCTTGGACGCGAAGAAGTCCTGGCCCGCCTGGATGACGTCATCTGACCAGCGTGCGGCCGGCGTGAGGCGCCGGGGCGCAGGTCAGCCCGCCAACGAATGAAAAGGGGTTGGAGATATGGAAAACAAGATCAAGCCGAAAGGCTCCGCCAAGCTTGAAGTGAACGGCAAGACCATCGATCTGCCGATCTTTTCCGGCACGGTCGGACCGGACGTCATCGACATCCGGGCACTGTACAAGCAGACCGGGATGTTCACCTACGATCCCGGATTCACCTCCACGGCCAGCTGCGAAAGCCAGATCACCTATATCGACGGCGATGAAGGCACGCTTCTGTATCGCGGCTACCCGATCGATCAGCTGGCCGACAACGCCAGCTTCATCGAGGTCGCCTACCTGCTGATCAACGGCGAACTGCCGGAGAAGCAGGCGCTGCACGATTTCGACTGGACGATCCGCCGGCACACCATGCTGCACGACCAGATCGATCATTTCTTCCGCGGTTTCCGCCGCGACGCCCACCCCATGGCGATCATGGTCGGCACGGTGGGCGCGCTGTCCGCGTTCTACCATGACAGCACCGATGTGAACGATCCCCAGGCGCGCCTGGTCAGCGCCCACCGCATGATCGCGAAAATGCCCACCATCGCGGCGCGCGCCTACAAATACTCCATCGGCCAGCCCTTCATCAGCCCGCGCAACGAGCTCGACTACGCGACGAACTTCCTGCGCATGTGCTTTGCGGTGCCGGCGGAGGACTATATGCCGTCGCCGACCATGGCCCGCGCCATGGACAAGATCTTCACCCTGCACGCCGATCACGAGCAGAACGCGTCCACCTCCACGGTGCGCCTGGCCGGGTCGTCGGGCGCCAACCCGTTCGCCTGCATCGCGGCCGGAATCGCCTCCCTCTGGGGTCCCGCCCACGGCGGCGCCAACGAGGCGGCGCTGAACATGCTCGAAGAGATCGGCTCGGTGGACCGCATCCCCGAATACATCAAGAAGGCCAAGGACAAGGACGATCCGTTCCGTCTCATGGGCTTCGGCCACCGGGTCTATAAAAACTACGACCCGCGCGCCAAGGTGATGCGCGAGACCTGCCACCAGGTGCTCGACGAGATGAACATCAAGGATGATCCGCTGCTGGCCGTGGCCATGGAGCTGGAGAAGATCGCGCTGGAGGACCAGTACTTCATCGAGAAGAAGCTGTACCCGAATATCGACTTCTATTCGGGCATCACGCTGCGCGCGATGGGCTTCCCGACCGAGATGTTCACCGTGCTGTTCGCGGTTGCGCGCACCGTGGGCTGGATCGCGCAATGGTCTGAAATGATCGACGATCCCACCCAGAAGATCGGCCGCCCGCGCCAGGCCTTCACTGGCGCCACCCAGCGCGATTTTGTCGCCATGGACAAGCGCTAGGCGTCACACCGCGCTGAACGAACACCGGAAACCGGCGGCGCTCAGGCGCCGCCGGTTTTTTTTATGACCGGCTCGAGGCCACCAAACCCGGTGCGGGAGAAAAGAGCGTCGAGCCCGACACCCAGCACCTCACCCAGCCGCAGCGCGACCTCGATCGTCGGATTGAACTGGCCGCGTTCGATCGCACCGATGGTCTGCGGGTGAACCTCGACACGGTCCGCCAGCTCGCGCCGGGACAGGCCGTGATCCACCCGGTAGGTCTTCACCCGGTTGTGAAATCGGACAGCCTCAGGCATCGCCGTCGAACGCAAACTCTTCGGCCTCGAGGGTCCAGGCGAGGACAAGCTGCTGGCCGGACATGACGAGGCCCGCGCCGGCCAGACCGGCGGCAAGCACCACGCCCGCCGAAACGCCGAGGGCGCCGAGCAGCGTCAGCAGCGCAATCACCACAAAGCTGATCCAGCGTGCGCCGCGGCGGGCCTCGTCATTGAGGCGGATCTGACGCTCGTCGTAGATTTCGCCGGGCAGCGCGAATGCAGGCCGCGTCGCCTTGAACAGCATCCGGTCAACCCAGAAGCCGAGACCTGCGAGCGCCAGCGTCGCCACGCTCGCCCCGGCAAGGACCGGCGAGTCCACGCCCTGGGACAGGAGACCATGAACGGTGAGGGCAAAGCTCGCCGCCAGCAAAAGGAAAACCGCCAGCACCGCGATGACCAGAACCCGCCTTTTGCCGCGGGGCGCCCACGGGCGCGCCGCCTCAAGGCTGTCGCTGGCGTCCCTTATATGAAATGCATGATCCGGGCCTTTGACGGGCATGACAGCCTCCCTGATTCAAATCGCAGCATATATACTACAATAGAGAGCGCAAGGGCTATATTCGGCCGCCGCTTCTCGGGCTCAAGGCCTCTGCACGCGCGATAATGTCGAGAACCGCCTCGGCCGCATTTTCGGACGGCGCGCCGCCCTCCCCGCTCATGGTCCGGGTGACGGTCTTGAGACGCTGCGACAGCTCGGCCCTGCGCGCCGGATCGTCCAGCATCGCTGACACGGCCGCGCTGAGCTTTTCCCCGGTGCAGGCGGTCTGGACATATTCGGGGATCAGGAGCTCGTCGGCGGCCAGATTGGTGAGCGAAATGTAATTCGCCTTCATCATCCAGATGCGGGCCGCCGCCCAGGCGAGCCAGCCCAGCCGGTAGGCGGCGATGGTGGGCGTTCCCACCCGCGAAAGCTCCAGCGTCACCGTGCCCGAGCACGCCAGCGCCGCATCGGCGGCGTGGTAGGCGTCTCGCCGCTCGCCGGATTCAGCAATGACCAGGTCAGAAAATGCGGGCTCGGCGTCGATGAGCGCGCGCGCCTCGTCCGCGATGGAGGGCGCCAGCGCGGTGGCGAGCACCAGACCGGGACGCTCCGCCTTCAGGCGGCGCGCCGTATCGGCGAAGCGGGGAAACAGCCGCGTCAGCTCGCTGCGGCGGCTGCCGAGCAGCATCAGGACAAGCTCGGCGTCCGGGCCGACGGCGTGGCGCGCGCGGAAGCCCGGCCCGTCCCCGGACAGATCACGCTCCAGCGCCGGATTGCCCACAAAGCGGGTCTCAAGCCCGTGCGGCTCGAAATAATCGGCGTCGAAGGGGTGGATGGCCAGAAGGTGCGTGAAATGCTCCGCGGCGACCCTGGCCCGGCCCCGGCGCGAGGCGAACACCTGCGGCGCGACATATTTGATGCGCGCCACATCCGGCAGCAGCGCTTCCAGCTTCCAGGCGGCGCGCAGCATGAAGCCCCAGCTGTCGATGAGCACCACCGCGTCGGCGTTGAACGCGGCGGCGGCGGCGGCGGTTTCCTCGGCGCGCTCATGGACGAGTTTGACGATCTTCAGCCCGTCGAACATGCCGAACACTGAAAGCTCGGAGATATCCACCGCCGAAGCCACGCCGCGCGCCGCCATCTCGGTTCCGCCCACCCCGGCGATCTCCACATCCGGGCGCAGGCGGCGCAGGGCGTCGATCAGATCGGCGGCGATGGCGTCGCCCGAAGCCTCGGCGGCGACCAGAAAGACGCGGGGGGCTGCGGACATGGGCGGGCTCCCTTTAGCCGGAGACCGGCTCGTCGACGATCCAGACGAACACGCCCGCCGCATCGGCGGCGCGCGCCACGCTTTCACGGCCAAGGATCAAGGCGCCGCCGGCGGGGGCGACAATGCCGGCCAGGCCGGCTTTCGCCGCCGCTTCAACGGTGGGCACGCCAATGACAGGAAGGTCGATCCGGCGCTCCTGCACCGGCTTGGGGCGCTTGGCCAGGACGCCGCTGCGCGCCGCCGCGGTGCCGCGCAGCGCCTCGGGCAGGCCGGCGACCCGGCCCAGCATGGCGTCGGTGCCCTCCTGGGCCTCCACCGCGAGGACCAGCCCGCGCGCGACCACCGCGCCCTGGCCGATATCCTCGGCGCCGATCACGGCGGCCACATGGAGCGCCTTGAGCGCGTCGGCGCGCGCGACATCATCCGGACCGATCCCGCCAAGCAGACCGGCGCGGGCTTTAAGCTCTTCGGCGATCTCGTCGGCGCCGATCACCGCCAGGCCTTCGCGCTCGAATATGGCGATCACGGCGCGCAGCAGCGCGTCATCGCCGCGGGCCGCCGCCGAGAGCACTTTGGGCAGCAGGCTCACGCCCTTCATGTCCGGCTTCAGCTTTGAAAAATCGGGCCTTGCGACAATGCCCGCAAAGCAGATCGCGTCGCAGCGCGCCTCGTGCAGGGCCTTGAACATGGCGCCGATTCTGGCGATGCCGCAGGGCGTCGCCTTTGCGAAGCGTGACGGATCAGCAAAACCGTCCAGCGCGATGACGCAGCCCAGCCGGCCCTCCGACTGCGCCGCGGCGGCCACATGAACCGGCAGCTCGCCGCCGCCGGCGATCAGCCCCAGGCGTTGGTAGGAAACCCCCATGTCACCGCCGCTCCGTCACAGGCTCGCGACCCGGGCTCACCGCGGCTCCGGGAAGCAGAGCGGGCGCGATCCGGACGCGCGGATGAAGGCGATCACGTCCTGCACCTCCTGGCGCGGCTCGAACAGGCGCGCGGTGTCCTCCACCCGCTCGGTGAAGGCGCCCTCTTCGGCGAACAGGAGGCGATAGGCGGTGCGCAGATCATGGATCACGTCGCGCGAGAAGCCGCGCCGTTTCAGGCCCACCAGGTTGAGGCCGGCCAGCCATCCGTGATTGTCAGCCATGCCGTAGGGAATCACGTCGCCGGTCACCGCCGCGCCGCCGCCGATGAAGGCGTACTTGCCGATCCGGCATTTCTGGTGGAGCGCGGACAGCCCGCCCATGATGACGAAATCGCCCACCGTGCTCTCGCCGCCCACCGAGGCGTTATTGGCGAACACCACGTTGTCGCCGACGATGCAGTCATGGGCCACATGGCTGCCCACCATGAAATAGCCGCCGGCGCCGACGCGCGTCACGCCGCGTCCGGTTTCGGTGCCCATATGCATGGTCACGTGTTCACGCATCGTATTGCGGTCGCCGATCTCCAGGCTCACCTCGCCGCCCTTGAACTTGAAGTCCTGGGGCGGTTCGCCGAGCGCGACGAACGGGTGCATGATACAATCGTTTCCAACCCGTGTGCGCCCCGCGATCGTGACATGGGACAGAAGGCGCGAGCCCTTGCCGATCTCCACCTGGGGGCCGATCACGCAATAGGGGCCGATCTGGACATCCTCGGCCAGGGTTGCGGCGGAATCGACGATGGCGGTGGGATGGAGTGTCGGCATCAGATTTCGCGAACTGCTGAGGTGGCGGAAAACTCGGCTTCGGCGCATTTCACGCCCTCGACGCGCGCTTCGCCCTTGAACTTGAACACGCCTCGGCGGCTGGCGACGACCTCCACCGCCATCTCCAGAAAATCACCCGGCCGCACCGGCTTTCTGAAGCGGGCCCGCTCCACGCCCAGGAAATAGATCACCGTGGTCGCGATGTCGGCGTCCAGCGTCTTGCTCATCAGGACCGCACCGGTCTGGGCCATGGCCTCAATGATCAGCACGCCGGGCATGACCGGGTTTTCCGGAAAATGGCCCTGAAAATGAGGCTCGCTGGCCGCCACGCACTTGATGCCCGTGATCGAGCGGCCGGCCTGATAGTCCCGGCACCTGTCGACGAGCAGGAACGGATAGCGATGCGGCAGGCGCCGCAGAATCTCGTCGGGTCCGACGATCTCGCCCCCAGCCTCGGTCATTGCTCATCCTTTTTCGGCTTCGCGCTTTTCTTGGCGCCGGACTGACGTCGGATCCAGACGATCTCGCGCATGAAGCGCTGTATCGGCTGTGCGGGCGAGCCCGCCCAGGTTTCGCCGTCGGGCACGTCCTTCATGACGCCCGCGAAGGCGGCCAGGCGCGCACCGTCGCCGATGCGCAAATGGTCGGCCACACCGGCCCGGCCGCCGAACTGGGCGCCGCGGCCCACATGAACGCTGCCGGACACGCCGGAAAATGCGGCCATCACCGCGTATTCGCCGATCTCGCAGTTATGAGCAATATGGCACAGATTATCGATCTTGCAGGCCTTGCGCAGGATCGTGTCGCGGATCATGCCGCGATCGACGGTGGAGTTCGCGCCGATGACCACCTCGTCCTCGATGATCACGCGGCCCACATGGGGGATCGACAACAGGCCGCCCTGATCCAGAGCAAGGCCGAAACCGGCCTCGCCGATCACGGCGCCGGTGAGGATCTCGACCTGCTCACCCAGCACGGCACACTGCACCACCGCTCGCGGGCCGATTCGGCTTCGGGCGCCGATGACGACGCCCGGCCCGATGATCGCGCCCGGTCCGATCTCCACCGCTTCGCCGATCTCGGCGTCCGGTCCGATCACGACGCCCGGACTCAGGCGCGCAGCTGAATGGACGCTCGCGGACGGATGGATGAAGGCCTCGCCGCCATGGTCGCGCGCCCGCAAAAGCGCGGCGCAGGCGCGCCCGAAGGCGGCGCGCGGATCGCGCGCGATCAGCACGGCGCCCGCCGAAGTCAATTGCTCCGCCGTAGCAGCATCGGCGACGATGGCGCAGGCGCCCGGCGTCTGGATGGAGGTGTCCGAGTTCTTGGCGAGGAAGAAAAGCTCGCCCGCCCCGGCCTGGCTGGGCGTGTTCACATCGTGAACCGCCAGGGCGGCGTCACCGGTGAGCTCGGCCCCGCACAGCGCGGCGAGATCACCGGCCGATAGCGGGCCGAGCCGCTCGAAGAAGCGCGCATCGGCCCCCATCGCTGACGTCCTTACTGCGGCCGCTGAGCGGCGGCTTGCTGAGCTTGAAGCTGCTGCATGCGGCGCTGCTGAGCGACGAATTGCTGCAGGACTTGCTGTTGAACCGCGCCGCGCTGCTCATCGTTCATACGCACCCGGCTGACCGGGGTGGTGGAAAGCCGGGCGTCGAGCCGGTTGATGGCTTCCTGGCTGATGGACGCGGATTCGGCGGCGAAGACCACCTGGGCGCGGTCGATCAGCACGGCCGCGCCGCGCTCGTCGACGATTTCCTGCAGCACGTCCTGCAGGGCGATGAGCACCGGCTCCATGGCGGCGTTTTGCGTGGCGATCAGCTCCTGACGCAGCACGGCGCGCTCGACTTCAAGCTCCACGCTCTCATTGGCCATGGCCTGATAGCGTTGCTGAAGATCTTCGCGCTGCTGCAGAGCGGCTTCGGACAAGGCCGAAGTTTCCGCATTAAGCGCTTCGCTTTCCTGCGTCAGGCGGGTGGATGAGGCCTCCAGCGTGACGCTGGCCTCGTCGCGGATGCGCTGGATTTCAGCGGCGATGTGCTGACCAACCGCGCTCTGGGTGAGGATGCGCTCCTCGCTCATGACGAGGATTTGCTGCGCCTGAGCGACGGCGGCGAAGCCGACCGCGAGGGCGAGCGCGGCGGCGATCGCGCGCACCGGCTTGGCGATGGCTGCGATATCTTGGCGAATCATAGACTTAGAACCCTGTTCTTGTGCTGAAGCGGAAGAAGCGCGCCCGGTCATAGTCTTCCTTGACGAACGCGTGTGCGAAGTCGAACCGCACGGGTCCGAACGGGGAGTCCCAGAACACGCTCAAACCGGCCGAGGCCCGCGGGGCCAGACGATCGACGGTGAACGGACTGCCCGTCGCACCCTCCTCGATCTGGTCATCCTGGGGCAGCAGACCCAACGTTCCCACCTCGGTGAAGAGGCTGCCGCGGATGCCGTACTGCTCGGGCAGACCCAGCGGGAAGCTGAGCTCAGCTGCGCCCACGGCGTAGAAATTGCCGCCAAGCGCGTCCCCGGAGATGAACTCGTCTCCATCAGGATCCGGCGTTTCGCGGCGAGCCACGACACGCGGGCCGATGCCCGCGGTTTCAAAGCCGCGGAACGTGTTTCCACCCTTGAAGAAGCGGTCATTGATCCGCGCCGTGTCACCGCCCCAGGAAAACAGATAGCCGCTCTCGCCGTTAACGCTGAACACGATGTCGTCCCGGAAGAAGTTCTTGTACCACCCCGCCTGAAGCTCAGAGCGGATATAGCGAACATCACCCCCAATTCCGGCGAAATCTTGGTTGAAAGCGACCCGAAATCCGTTCGAAGGCTCCCGGGCGTCATCCAGCCTGTTCCAGCTCAGCGAATACCCCATCAGCGACGTGACCCGCGAACCGGCCGCCCGGCTGATGGATTCAGATACGCCGCTGAACACGTTCACTTCGTCGGTACGCAGGGTGTAGTTCACCCCGGCCTGGACGGCGCGCGTGAGCGGGAAGCCCGCGCGCAGGGTGAAACCGGTGGACTGAGTCTCGAACGAGGCCTCCCGCGAGAAGTCGGAGCGAACCTGGAACAGGTCGAAACCGGCGGCGAGATTGCGATCAAGGAAGCGCGGTTCGGTGAAGCGGATGTCGATCTGCTGCCGGCGCGAGCTGGCTGACACCCGGAAGCGCAGGAACTGACCCCGGCCGCGCAGGTTTCGCTCCGAGATCGAGAAATCCACCAGGAAGGCGTCGGTGGAGGAGAAGCCGGCGCCGAAGGCGAGCTCGCCCGTGGGCTGCTCAGTGACCCGCACCTCCACGCGCGCACGGTCCGGCGAGCTGCCCTGATAGGGCTCGACTTCGACATCTTCAAAGAAGCCCAGCTGCCCGACCCGGGCGCGCGACACCTGCAGCAGCGCCTGGTTGAAGGCGTCGCCCTCGACGATGTCGAGCTCGCGGCGGATCACCCGGTCAAGGGTTCGCGTATTGCCGACAATGTCGATGCGCTCGATATACACCCGCGGGCTTTCATCGATGACGTAGCGCACGTCGACGGTCTGGTCTTCACGATTGGTGACGACGCGCGGAGAGATGTCCACGAAGGCGTAGCCGGCCGCGCCGGCGGCGAAGGTGAGCTGGTCAATCGCGCCCTCAATGAGGCTGCCGTTGTAAAGCTGACCGGGCTGGGTCGGGACGATGGCCTCAAGATAATCGGTGTTGAGTTCCTCGATCCCGGTCTCCACCTCGATCTCGCCGAAATTGTAACGCTGGCCCTCGTCCATGACGAAAGTGACGTAGAAATCAGATTGATCCGGCGTGAGTTCGGCGACCACCGAGGTGACGCGGAAATCAGCATAGCCGCGATCATTGTAGAACGTGCGCAGCTGCTCGCGGTCAAACTCGATCCGGTCGGGATCGTAATTGTCGTTGGAGCTGAAGAAGCGCCACCAGCGCGCCTCGGTCGTCACGATCTCGCCGCCGAGGCGGCTGTCGGAATAGGCCTGGTTGCCCACAAAGGCGATGCGGCGCACGCCGGTCACCGGACCTTCGGAAATCTCGAACACCAGATCGACGCGGTTCTGGGTCAGCTCCACGATTTTCGGCGTGACCTGTGCGGCGAAGCGGCCTGACTGGCGATAGACCTGCAAGATGCGCTGCACGTCCGACTGCACCCGCGAGCGGGTGAAGATGGCGCGGGCCTGAAGCTCGATCTCGTCGGTGATCTTGTCATCGGCGAGCGCGCGATTGCCCTCCAGAATCACCCGGTTCACGATCGGGTTCTCTTCCACGAAGATCACCATGTTGGGACCGTCGAGCGCGATGCGAATGTCGGAGAACAGATTTGTCCCGTAGAGCGTCTGGATGGACAGGTTGATCAGGCGCGGGTCAGGCACTTCGCCCGGCTGGATCAGCACATAGGACAGGATCGTGTCGGCTTCGACGCGCTGATTGCCCTCCACCTGGATGTTGAGCACCGCCTGCGCCGCACGCGGCTGCGCGACAGCTTCCGGCGCGCCCTGTCCGGACCCGAGGGCGCCGACTTGCGGCTGCCCGGCCGATTGCTCGTCCTGCGCCTGTCCCGCCGCTGTAAGCGCCAGACCGGCGAGCAGAGCTGCAAAGCCTTGAATAAACCGCTGCATCAAGTCCTCGTCGTAAACCGCGCGCTCACCCTGTTTTCAGGAGAACAAGCCGCGCAAATAACTCAAATCGTTCCAGGTCGCCACAACCAACATGCAAAGGATGAGGCCCAGACCGACCCTGAACCCTGCGTCCTGGACCGCCGGGCTGGGAGGCCTCCCCGCTACGGCTTCGTAGGCGTAGTACACCAGGTGGCCGCCGTCGAGTACCGGTATGGGTAGAAGATTCATCAGGCCGAGCGCCACAGACAATAGCGCCGACAGGCTGAGCAGCGTAACCGCCAGGGCGGCGATTCGCACCGCCGGGCCGCGCGCGACCGCGTCGTCCTGCGCTGACGCCGGGCCGGCCATGGAGGCGTTCGCCATCTGACCGGCGGTGGTGGCGATGCCCAGCGGTCCGTTGATCAGCTCGGTGGATGCGCGCCCGGTCACCAGGCGGAACAGATAGTCCCCGGTCATCGTGACGATCTCCGCCGTCTGTGTGACCCCATAGACCGGCGCTTCAAGAAGACTCACCGGTTCGTTCGGCGCGATCGCCTCCTGCGAGACGCCGATGCCGAGGAATCCAAAGGCGCGCTCACCGCCAAGACCGTCGGGGCGCATGGTGCGTTCGGCGGTGACGTTGATCGTCATCGCCGCGCCGTCGCGCTGCAGCTCGAAGCGCATGCTGGTTCCCGCCCGCGTCGCCACATACTGGCGCACCATGGCGAAGGATTCGATCTCCTGGCCGTCCAGGGTCAAAAGCCGGTCGCCGACCTCAAACCCCGCCCGTTCGCCGGGACCGCCCTCCACCACTGCGGTGAGCACCGGCTCGGGCGCCTCGCCGGGCCGGCCCACCGCCAGGCCAAGCACGGCGAAAAGGACGATCGCCAGTGCAAAATTGGCCAGCGGTCCGGCGGCGATGATGATGGCGCGCTGCCACAACGGCTTGAAGTGAAACACCGTGTCCGGCGTGTCATGGTCGCGGCGCATGCGCTCCAACGCGTCTCGATCGGGGGCGCTGGCCGCGTTCTCGTCACCGCGAAACCGCACATAGCCGCCCAGGGGCAGCGAGGCCACGCGCCAGCGCGTGCCCAGCCGATCAGTCCAGCCGAACAGGCCGGGACCCATGCCGATGGAGAAGGCCTCGGCGTGAACGCCGAACAGGCGGCCCGCCCAGTAATGGCCGAGCTCGTGGATCACCACGACGAAGGAGATCACCGCCACGAAGGCGAAGATGGATAAAAGCCCAGAGCCTAGTAGATCGAACATAGTCTCACCTCGACTCTGCGGCCTTGCGGCTCACGCCGCCGGCGCGCACCGCCACGGCGTCAAGCGCCAGCCGGCGCCCTTCAGCGTCGGCGGCGTACACCGCTTCGAAATCGCGCGCCCCCTCGTCCGTCACACCGGACCGGCGCCCCTCGGTCAGAGCGTCCGCAACCACCGCTGCGATGTCAAGAAAACCAATCTTACCGTTCAGAAAGGAATCCACGGCGATTTCATTGGCCGCGTTCAGCACCGTGGGCGCGCAGCCCCCGGCGCGATAGGCGGCCCGCGCCAGCGCCAGGGCGGGAAAGCGCACCTCGTCGGGGGCGGAAAAGCTCAAAGTCGCCAGTTTCGCCAGATCCAGGCGCTCCACCGGCGTATCCAGCCGGTCCGGCCACGCCAGAGCGTGGGCGATGGGCGTGCGCATGTCGGGACAGCCCAGCTGCGCCAGAAGCCCGCCGTCGGCGTACTCCACCAGGCCGTGAACAATGGCTTCGGGATGGACGAGCACGTCCACCTGCTCGTCCGGCAAGGCGAACAGGTGACAAGCCTCGATGATCTCCAGGCCCTTGTTCATCATGGTGGCGCTGTCCACCGAGATCTTGGCGCCCATGGACCAGGTGGGATGGGCGACCGCCTGGGCGGGCGCGGCGGCGGCCATGGCGTCCAGGCTGGAGGTGCGGAACGGCCCGCCCGAAGCGGTGAGGATGATGCGCCTTATTCCGTCGCGCTGCGCCTCGTTGAAGGCCTGGAACACCGCATTGTGCTCTGAATCCACCGGCAGAAGCGTGGCGCCCGACCGGCGCGCTTCAGCCATGAAGAGCTCGCCGGCGCACACCAGGGCCTCCTTGTTGGCGAAGGCCACGCAGCGCCCGCGCCGCACCACTTCAAGGGTGGGCTTGAGCCCGGCCGCACCGACAATGGCGGCCATCACCCAGTCGGCGTCCATGGCCGCGGCTTCCAGAACCGCGCTTTCGCCGGCGCCGCAGGCGATCGAGCTTCCGCTGAGCGCGTCTTTCAGCGCAGGACCGGCGGCCTGGTCGGCGACGGCGCAATAGCGCGCACCCACTCTGATGGCCGCCTCGGCCAGCTGTTCGGCGTTGGAGTTCGCCGTCAGGGCGACCACGTCAAAGCGCCCCGGTTGCGCGCGTGCGATGAGATCGAGCGTGGCGCGCCCCACAGAGCCGGTGGCGCCCAGGACCGTGACCGTGCGCCCGCTCATGCGCCCGCCCCCGGCCAGACCTGTGGCGCCAGCACCACGACCAGGCCGGCGAACACGCAAGCCAGCATGAGCGCGTCGACCCGGTCCAGAACACCCCCGTGACCGGGGATGAGCGTGCCGGCGTCCTTTACACCGAAGCGCCGTTTTACGAGCGACATCAACAAATCTCCCAGAACGGCGGCGAGCGCGGTGGGCGCGGCGATCAGCCCGGCATGGAGCGGCGTCATGTCATAAGCGTAGGCGACGGCGACGCCCGCGGCGACCCCCAGGCACAGCCCGGCGATCAACCCGGCCCAGGTCTTGTTCGGACTGGCCGCGGGCAGCAGCTTGGGGCCGCCGATCCAGCTTCCCGCGAGATAGGCGAAGGTGTCCGCGCTCCACACCACGGCGAGCAGAAACAGCGTCGCGCCAAGGCCGCCGGCCTCACCATTGCGCAGCGTCACAAGGAGCGCCGCGCTGACCGATACATAGAGGACGCCGGCGAAGGCGTATTGCGCATCGCCCCGGGGCCGGCGGTCAAGCGTGCACAAGGCCGCGCCGGCGAGCACCCACAGCACGGTCCAGCCCTGCACGTCCTGCCCGGCCAGCAGCGCGGCGCCCACTGCGGTTCCCGTCGCAGCGGCGAAGGCGCGCGGCGGCGCGCCGGGATCAGTCATGCGCACCCATTCCCACGCCATGGCGGCGGCGAAGGCAGCGATGAAAATGGCGAAGCCCTGCCCGCCGAGCACCACAAGGCCGAGCGCGACCGGAGCCAGGACCAGTGCGGACAGAACGCGTTTACGAAAGATCGGATCGCCGGGCGCCCGCCGGCGGACCGGAGACGGCTCACCCATGGGCGAGACCGCCATAACGCCGCTGCCGCCCCGCATACACCGACACCGCCTCGGCGAAGGCGGCGTCGTCGAAATCGGGCCAGAGCGTATCTACGAAGACAAGCTCGGCGTAGGCCGCCTGCCACAGCAGAAAATTGGAGATGCGCCGCTCACCGCTGGTGCGGATCACCAGATCGGGATCGGGCAGGCCGTCGGTATCGAGAAACCTTGCCAGGCCCGCTTCATCAAGACCGGACAGATCGCCGTCGAGCGCCTCGGCGGCCCGGCGCGCAGCCCGGACAAGCTCGTCGCGCCCGCCGTAATTGAAGGCGATGGTCAGGTGAAAGCTGTCATTGTGCGCGGTGCGGGTCTCGGCGCGCTCGACGATGTTCAGGAGTTCGCGGCTCAGACCTTCGCGGCGGCCGATCACCCGGATGCGTACGCCTTCCCCGGTCAGCCGCTCCAGATCGGCCTCCACATAGCGACGCAGCAGATCAAACAGAGCGTCGATTTCGTCGACAGGGCGGCGCCAATTCTCGGTGGAGAAGCTGAACAGGGTGAGATGGGTCACGCCCATGTCACCGGCGGCCCGCACGGTCCGCCGGACCGCCTCCACACCCTCGCGATGACCGAAGGCGCGCGGCCGGCCGCGCTTGGCCGCCCAGCGGCCATTGCCGTCCATAATCACCGCCACATGGCGGGGAATCGTTAAGGACCGCTCGGTATCGGCCATGAATCGGCGCCTCCTTGTCCGGCCGGCGCGGGGCTCAGACCTGGGTGATTTCGTCCTGCTTGCTTCTGAGCATCTCGTCGATCTCGGAGATCGTGGCGTCGGTCGCCTTCTGCACCTGATCGGAGAGTTTCTTCTGCTCGTCCTCGCCGATATCGCCGTCTTTTTCGGCCTTTTTCAGGCTGTCCATGCCGTCGCGGCGCACATTGCGCACGGCGACGCGGGCGTTCTCGGCGTAGCTGCCTGCAGTCTTGGCCAGTTCGACGCGGCGCTCCTCGTTGAGGGGCGGGATCGGGATGCGGATGGAGGGCCCCTCCATCACCGGGTTCAGGCCCAGCGAGGAATTGCGGATCGCCTTGTCCACCGCCTGAGCCAGATTGTGGTCCCAGACCTGAACCGAGATCATGCGCGATTCCGGCACCGTGACCGTGCCCACCTGATTGATCGGCGTGGGCGTGCCGTAGGCCTCGACCTTGATGGGATCAAGCAGGCTTGCCGAGGCGCGTCCGGTCCGAAGGCCGCCAAATTCCTTCTTCAGCGAATCCACCGCGCCGTCCATGCGCCGTTTGATGTCCTTGATGTCGAAATCCGACATGAAAACCTCCCTTTATCCGCCGCGCGGCGCACCGCCGACGATCGTGCACGTGCCCTCGCCTTCGAGGACCCGCGCGAGCCCGCCCTTCTCGCGGATATTGAACACCACGATCGGGATCTGATTATCGCGCATCAGCGTCACCGCCGAGGCGTCCATGACTTTAAGATCGCGCGCTAGAACGTCCATGTAGTCAAGGGTTTCAAACCGTTCCGCCTTGGGGTTTTTGCGCGGATCGTCATCATAGACGCCGTCCACGCTGGTGCCCTTGAACAAGGCGTCACAGCCCATCTCGGCCGCGCGCAGCGCCGCGGCGGTGTCGGTGGTGAAGAACGGATTGCCGGTGCCGGCGGCGAAGATCACCACCCGGCCCTTTTCCATGTGCCGGATGGCGCGGCGGCGAATATAGGGCTCGCACACCGTCGTCATGGGAATCGCCGACTGCACCCGCGTGGACACGCCGACGCGCTCCAGCGCCGTCTGCATGGCCAGCGCGTTCATGATAGTGGCCAGCATGCCCATATAATCGGCGGCTGCGCGCTCCATGCCCTTGGCGGCCGCTGATAGCCCGCGAAAGATATTGCCGCCGCCGATGACGAGGCAAAGCTCGTACCCGGCCTCCACCGCATCACCCACTTCGCGCGCGATCCGGTCGGCGGTGGTCATGTCGATGCCGTAGGCCTCGTCGCCCATCAGCGCCTCTCCGGATACTTTGAGCAGCACCCGTTTGAAACGGCCTTGCGGCGTTTTCGCCGGTGATGGTGCGTCGTCGGTCAAGCCGGTCACCTCCCTGATTCGAACCCTAGCGCCTGAGACGCGACAAAGCCCGAGCGTGATAACGCCCGGGCTTCGCCATGCCTAGAGAAGACTTTAGCCCTTGGCGGCGGCGGCCACTTCCGCGGCGAAGTCTTCCTGTTTCTTTTCAACGCCCTCACCCAGAACCATCCGGGCGAAACCGGTAAGCTCGATGGGAGCGCCGGCCTCGGCTTCAGCCGCCTTGACCGCGTCGCCCACGGATTTGTCCGGGTCGAATACGAAGGGCTGCTTCAAAAGCACGACTTCGGCGTAGAACTTGCGCAGGCGGCCTTCGACCATCTTCTCGATGATGTTGTCCGGCTTGCCCGCCTGGCGCGCCTGGTCTGCGAAGACCTCGCGCTCCTTGTCCACGATGGCGGTGTCCACCTCGGCTTCGGTGACGGCCACGGCCGGCGACGGCGAAGCGGCCGCCACGTGCATGGCGATCTTGCGGCCAAGCTCGAGGAGGACGGCCTTGTCACCTTCCGACTTCAACGCCACCAGAACGCCGATCTTGCCCATATTCTCGGCCGCGGCGTTGTGGACATAAGCCGCCACAACACCGGGATCGACGGCGAGCGCGGACGCGCGGCGCACCGACATGTTCTCACCGATCGTAGCGATCAGATTGGTGAGCATGTCGGACACGGTCGCGCCCTTGGAGGTCTTGGCTTCGGTCAGCTTTGCAACGTCGGACGTGTCGATCGCCAGCTGGGCGATCTCGGCGACCGCGGCCTGGAAGACCTCGTTGCGCGCAACAAAGTCGGTTTCCGAATTCACTTCCACGCTGGCCGCAGCCATGCCGGCGCCACGGTCGACGGCGGCGACGGCCACGAGGCCCTCGGCGGCGACGCGGTCGGCTTTCTTGGCGGCCTTGGACAGGCCCTTCTTGCGCAGCCAGTCGACGGCGGCGGCGACGTCACCGTCGGTTTCGGCGAGCGCTTTCTTGCAATCCATCATGCCCGCGCCGGTCTTGTCGCGAAGCTCTTTGACGAGGGCGGCTGTGATCTGAGCCATGGGGAGATCTCCTTGAAAAAGCGCTGTACGCTATTCGGTCTTGGCGTCTTCTTGCGGACCGGCTTCGGCGGCGGGAGCCGCTTCAGGCTCGGCGGCCTTGGCGGCGTCCACGTCCGGCTTGGCCTTTTCTGCGGCGGCCTCGGTCGGAGTGGTTTCAGCCGGAGTTTCGGCCGGGGCTTCAGCGGGCGCTTCGGCAGGAGCTTCAGCATCGGCGAGGCCCAGCTGGGCTTCGCTCGGCGCTTCGCTCTCGCCCAAATCCATGCCGAATCCGGCCTGGCTGTCGGAGATGCCGTCAAGCACGGCTTCGGCGATCAGGTCGCAGTAAAGCGACAGAGCGCGGGCCGCGTCATCATTGCCCGGGATGGGGAAATCAATCGGATCGGGATCGCAATTGGTGTCCAGGATCGCCACCACCGGTATGTTGAGGCGCTTGGCCTCTTGAATTGCGATCGCCTCCTTATTGGTGTCGATCACGAACATAAGGTCCGGCGTGCCGCCCATTTCCTTGATGCCGCCCAGCGAACGCTCGAGCTTCTCGCGCTCACGCGTGAGCATCAGGATTTCTTTTTTGGTGAGGCCGGTCGGACCGCCCTCGGCGTCCAGCAGACCTTCCAGCTCGCGCAGGCGCGCGATCGAATGGGAGATCGTCTGCCAGTTGGTCAGCGTGCCGCCAAGCCAGCGATGATTCATATAGTATTGCGCGCAGCGCTGAGCGGCCAGCGCGATCGGCTCGGAGGCCTGACGCTTGGTGCCGACAAACAGGATGCGGCCGCCCGAAGCGGCGACGTCGCGCACTTTCACCAGCGCCTGGTGCAGCAGCGGAACGGTCTGCGACAGGTCGATGATGTGAATGTTGGAGCGTTCGCCGAAGATGTAGTTTTTCATCTTCGGGTTCCAGCGGTGGGTCTGGTGACCGAAGTGCGCGCCGGCTTCCAAAAGCTGACGCATGGAGAATTCGGGAAGGGCCATCTGATCGTTTCCTTTTCCGGTTGGCCTCCGCGGAGCGGAGCCGGCCGAGCCTTTCCAGTAGGGAAAATGCGCGGCGCGGCACCGGAGCGACGTCTGACCATTCAGACGCCGAGCTCCGCGTGCGGGATCGCGCGCGCTTATACGGGGATGTGAGCCCGCCCGCAAGCGATGAGCGGCGTTCGCGGCTGCGCTTGGCGCCGCGCCCCCGCTATCGCCCCGACCATCGCCGCCATCGCCGCTGTCCGGTCCGGACGTCGCGGCCCGGCGCCCGCCTAAAGCTGTTCGACCTCGAGCACGCCGCTCACCGCCTTGAACGCAGCTCTGGCGGCCGGATCAATGGCGTGCCGTCCCGGCAGGCGAATCTCGGCGTTGCGGCCGTCGCTCAGGGGCACGACAAGATGCACGCCGCCGCGCGGGCCTTCGCGCCCGTCGGCGCGCTCGATGCGTTTTCGAAGCGGATCAAGGCATTCAAGCGCGTCCACATGGATGCGCACCCCGGCGCCGTTATGCTCGGCGGCGTTGGGATCGAGCACGTCGGCGCCGTCGATGATCAGGCGCAGACCCTCGTCCTGCTCTTCAATCTTGGCGGCCAGAATCACCGCCCCGCCCGGCTCCAGAATGTCGCGGACCTCGCGCAGCACTTTTGGCGGCACCAGCGCCTCGAACTCGCCGGAGGGATCGGAGAGCGTGACGAAGGCGAATTTCTCGCCGGAGCGCCGCGACACCTTCTCCTGCTTGCGCCGCACAACGGCGGCCATGCGCGCCGCGCGCGCGCCTTCAGCCGCCTTGGCGGGAAGATCCGCGAACAGCACGACGCCACGCCGAGCCAGCGACGGCCCCATGTCGTCCAGCGGGTGGCCGGAGAGATAGAAGCCGATGGCGGCCAGCTCCTCATCAAGCCGGCGCACCGGATCAAACGGCTCCACCTCCGGCAGGCGCGGCCGGGCGAGTCCCGATGCGCCGCCCTCGCCGCCCCCGCCGAACAGGGACACCTGGGCGCTTTCGCGCTCCTGATGGGCCTTCTGGGCCATGCCCAAAAGGGTTTCAGCCGCCGACAGCGCCCGGGCCCGGTCCGGCTCCATGGCGTCAAAGGCGCCGGCGCGGGCGAGATTTTCAAAGGCGCGCTTGTTGACCTGGCGCGGATCGACGCGCTCGGCGAAATCATAGAGATCCTTGAACGGCCCGCCCTCGCGGCGCACCGTGACGACGTGCTCCATCGCGCCGAAGCCAACATTGCGGATGGCGCCGAGCGCATAACGCACCTTGCCCGCCTCCACCGAGAAATCGGCCCGGCTGGCGTTCACGTCCGGGGGCAGCACTTCCAGCCCCATGCGCCGTGTCTCCTGGAAAAACACCGCGAGCTTGTCGGTGTTGGCCATGTCGAGGCTCATCAGCGCGGCCATGAAGGCCACGGGGTGGTTGGCTTTCAGCCAGCCGGTGCGATAGGCGATCAGGGCGTAGGCCGCGGCGTGGGATTTGTTGAAGCCGTAGCCGGCGAATTCCGCGACGAGGTCGAAGATATAGTCGGCCCTCTCCTGCGTCAGGCCGTGCTTCTGGGCGCCCTCCTGAAAGCGCTCGCGCTGCTTGGCCATTTCCTCGGGCTTTTTCTTGCCCATGGCCCGGCGCAGCAAGTCGGCTTCGCCCAGCGAGTATCCCGACAGGATCTGGGCGATCTGCATCACCTGTTCCTGGTAAATGATGACGCCGAACGTCTCCTTGAGCACCTTCTCCAGATCCGGATGGAGATAGTCGGGCTCGGCGCGGCCGAACTTGCGGTCCACATAAACGTCGATGTTCTTCATCGGGCCGGGACGATAGAGCGAGATCAGCGCGATCACGTCCTCGATCGTATCCGGCTTCAGCTTGCGCAGCGTGTCACGCATGCCGGTGGATTCCAGCTGGAACACGCCGATGGACCCGCCAGACGACAACAGCTCGTAGGTCGCGGGATCCTCAAACCCCAGCGCCTCCAGGTCCGGGCGCTCACCGCCGGCCTGCTCGATATAGTCGAGCGCGCGCGCGATCACGGTGAGCGTCTTCAGACCCAGAAAGTCGAACTTCACAAGGCCGGCGGGCTCGACCCATTTCATATTGAACTGGGTGGCCGGCAGATCCGAGCGCGGATCCTGGTAGAGCGGCACCAGCTCCTGCAACGGCCGGTCGCCGATCACCACGCCGGCGGCGTGGGTGGAGGCGTTGCGGAACATGCCTTCAAGCTGCAAGGCCACCTCGATGAGGCGCGCGACCTGATCATCCTCGTCGCGCATGGCCTGGAGCTTGGGCTCCTGCTTTACCGCCTCGGCCAGCGTGGTGGGCTGAGCGGGATTATTGGGCACCAGCTTGGCGATGCGGTCCACCAGCCCGAAGGGCAGTTGCAACACCCGGCCCACATCGCGCACCACGGCGCGCGCCTGCAGGGTGCCGAAGGTGATGATCTGGGCGACGCGGTCGGCGCCGTACTGGTCCTTCACATAGCGGATCACTTCTCCGCGCCGGTCCTGGCAGAAGTCCACGTCGAAGTCGGGCATGGACACCCGCTCGGGGTTCAGGAAGCGCTCGAACAGGAGCCCGAAGCGGAGCGGATCGAGATCGGTGATCGTGAGCACCCAGGCCACCAGCGAGCCCGCGCCGGAGCCCCGGCCCGGACCCACCGGAATGCCGTTGGCCTTCGCCCATTTGATGAAGTCGGAGACGATCAGAAAATAGCCGGGAAAGCCCATGCGCTCGATGACGCCGAGCTCGTATTCCAGGCGCGCGTCATACTCTTCGCGGGTGGCGGACGGCTCGATCTTCTCAAGGCGCGCATCGAGCCCCGCCATGGCCTGGGCGCGAAGCTCGGCGGCTTCGTCGCGGGCGCCGGTTGTGGGAAAACTGGGTAGGATCGGCGCGCCGGTGCGCGGACGAAAAGCGCAGCGCCGCGCGATCTCCACGGTGGCCTCGACCGCCTCGGGCAGATCGGAAAACCGCTCGGCCATCTCGGCGGCGGATTTAAAATAGTGCTCGGCGGTGACCTGGCGGCGGTCGGTCTGGCTGACATAGGCGCCCTCGGCGATGCACAGGAGCGCATCATGGGCGCCGTGCCTGTCGGCGGTGACGAAGTACGGCTCGTTGGTGGCCACCAGCGGAAGACCCCGCGCGTAGGCGCGCTCCACCAGATAGTCTTCGGCCGGGACGTCATCGGCGCGGCCATGGCGCTGCAGCTCCACATAGAGCCGGTCGCCGAAGGCCGCCTCCAGCCAGTCCAGCAGCGCATCCGCGGGACCGGTGCGCCCGTTGCAGACCAGCCGATTCAGGACACCATCGTGGCCGCCGGTCAGGCAGATCAGCCCCTCGGCGTGGGACAGCGCCCGCTCGATGGAGATGTGGGCGGCATCCGTGGCGCCGACCTCAAGATAGGCCGCCGAGGACAGCTTCATGAGATTGGCGTAGCCGGCGGCGTCCTTGGCCAGCAGGACCAGCGTCCCGTCCAGCGTGGAGCGCTCGCCGGGTCGGGGCGGCTCGAGCTGGATCGAGAGCGTGCAGCCGATGATGGGCTGAACGCCCTCGCCGGAGAGGGTCTCGGAGAACTCCAGCGCGCCGAACAGATTATTTGTGTCGGTGATCGCCGCGGCGGGCATGCCCATCTTTTTGCAGAGGGCCGCGGCCTCCTTGATCCGGATCGAGCCTTCCAGCAGCGAGTAAGGCGACCGCATCCGCAAATGGACGAAAGGCCCGGACATCATGGTCTCCCGCCGCTCTGCGGCCCCGTACGATTCGACAGGCGCTTACTCTAGCCGAACCGCCCTAGACGGCGAAGGCGGCGCTGACAGACAGAGCGACACAGATAAAGCCGATGATGACGGCGGCGGAGGTGAGATCTTCGACGAATGCACGCATGGGACTTCTCCTTGCAAGTCAGCCGCTCTGAGCGGCGTTTCCTGTTTTGTTCCATTGCATGTTTTCTGCTTTTGTTCCGCCCGTCAAGCGAAATGATTCGTTTGTGGAAAAGCGCAGGCGGATCAACGTGTTCGCGAAAGGTTCCGCGCGCCTCACGCGGGCGCGTCTGAGTCGGTCCAGGCGATGATCCGGCCGTCCTGCAGCGTGACCACCCGGTCCATGCGGCGAGCCAGCGCGATGTTGTGGGTCGCCACAAGCGCCGCCGCCCCGGCTTCACGGCAGGCCGCGCCGAGGGCGTCGAACACCTGATCGGACGTCGCGGGATCCAGATTGCCCGTGGGCTCGTCGGCCAGCACCAGACGCGGACGATTCACGAGAGCGCGCGCAATTGCGACCCGCTGCTGCTCGCCGCCGGAGAGCTGGCCTGGCCGGTGAGTGAGGCGGCCCTCAAGGCCCAGCGAGGCCAGACGCTCGCGCGCCGCGGCGCGCGCCGCCTTGGGGGGCACGCCGGCGATGAGCTGGGGCAGCGCGACATTATCCAGCGCATCCAGCTCGGGCATGAGATGGTGGAACTGATAGACGAAGCCCACCTCGCGCCGGCGCAGGGCCGTGCGTTCGCGCTCACTTAAACGCAGCGCGTCACGCCCGGCCAGGCGCACCTCGCCGGCGTTGGGCTTTTCCAGCAGCGCCGCGGCGTGAAGCAGCGACGATTTACCAGAGCCGGACGGCCCCACCAGTCCGACCAGCTCGCCGGGATAAAGATCAAGATCGGCGCCCTTGAGCACGGTCAGGCTCTCGCCCTCGGTCTCATAGGTGCGCTCCAGTCCGCGAATGGACAGGGCCGGAATGCGGTCATCACTCATAGCGCAGCGCCTCGACCGGATCGATGCGCCCGGCCCGCCAGCTGGGCGGCAGGGTGGCCAGAAGCGCGGTGAAGAAGCCCCAGAAGGCGACGAACGCCACCTCGCCCCAGTCCACCCGCGCGGGCAGGCGGTAGAGATTATAGACGCTGGGATCGAAAACCTGCGTGCCCGAGGCCCAGCTGACGAAATCCTGGATCGGGCCGATGAAGGCCACGAAAACCAGCCCCAGACAGATGCCTGCAAGGGTGCCCAGAACACCCACGGCGGCGCCGGCGATGAGGAAGATGCGCATCACCGCGCCCTGACTGGCGCCCATGGTGCGCAGGATTGCGATGTCGCGGGTCTTGTTCTTCACCAGCATCACAAGGCCGGAAATGATGTTCATGGCCGCGATCAGCACGATGATCATGAGGATGAGCCGCATGGCCACGCGCTCCACCTGCAATGCGTTCCAGAACGCCTCGTTCTGGCGGCGCCAGTCGAACACCAGCGTGTTCTCCGGCGCGATCTCGCGTATGCGCTCCTTGACCGGATCGGGATCATCCGGGTTCTCGATGCGCACGTCGATATAGTCGCCGCCTGGCGGCCGGTTGAAGAACAGGGCGGCCTGCTCCAGCGGCATGTAGACGAGGATCTGGTCAAGATCCTGCACCCCGACGGTGATCACCCCGCCCACCGTGTAGGCCTTTGAGCGCGGCGTGGTTCCCAGCGCCGTCTGGGCGCCGCGCGGGCTCACCAGGGTCACCTGATCGCCCGCCCGCACGCCGAGCTGCCCGGCCATGGCCGAGCCGATGATGATTTCATTGCCGCCATTGCGGCCCTGCCCGAACCCGTCCGCCGAGCCCTGCACCAGCCCGCCGCCAGCCTCTGCGGCGCCGCGCGCACCGGTGATCAGATCAAAGCGCCTGAGATCTTCCGGGCGCACCCCGGCGACCTGGGCGAAGGCGGCGCTGCGCCCGGAAGTGACCAGCGCCTGGCCCACCGCGACGGGGCCCGCCTGGCGCACACCGTCCAGTTCCAGGATCGCGTCGGCGATGGCTCCGGCGTCGGCCGTCCCCTCCTGGGGCAGGTAGACATAAACATGGGGCTGCACGCCCAGAAGCCTTGTCAGAAGCTCGTGGCGGAACCCGTTCATCACGCTCATCACCGCGATCAGCGCGGTGACGGCCAGCATTATGCCGACAAAGGAGATGATGGAGATCAGCGTCACGCCGCCCTGCTTGCGTCGCGCCCGCAGATAACGGAAAGCGAGCAGGAACTCGAAGCCGGCGAAAGGCCCCGCGCCGCGCTCCGCCCCGGCGCTGGCGGTATCACCGCTCCGCCCCGTCAAGAGAAGGCGCCCTCGGCCAGACGCGACACCGCGTCCTCGATGGACAGCTCATGCTTCTCGCCGGTCTTGCGGATCTTCACCTCGGCCTTGCCCTCCTTCACACCGCGCGGGCCCAGCACGAGCTGATAGGGCAGCCCGATCAGGTCCATGGTGGCGAACTTTGCGCCGGCGCGCTCGGCCGTATCGTCCAGCAGCGGATCAATCCCCGCCAGGCGCAGCGCATCGTACGCGGCCTGGGCGGCGGCGTCGGTGGCCTCGTCGCCGGGTTTCAGATTGATGATCCCGACCCCGAACGGCGCGACTTCAGCGGGCCAGATCATGCCGTTTTCATCGTGGTGGGCTTCGATGATGGCGCCCAGCAGGCGCGAGACGCCGACCCCGTAGGAGCCCATATGGACTGGGCGATCCTGCCCGTCGGGATGAGTCACTTTCGCGCCCATGGGCTTTGAGTACTTGTCGGCGAAATAGAAGATATGGCCGACCTCGATGCCGCGCGCGGTCAAACGGCGCTCGGCGGGCACTTCGGCTTCAAAGCGTGCGGCTTCGTGCATCTCGTCGGTAGCGGCGTAATGGCTGGTGCGCTTATCCACCAGCGCCTGCAGATCGCCGTCGAAATTCACGTCGAGGCCGGGCGCGGGCATCTCGACAAGCGCGGAGTCGAGAAACACCTCGCTCTCGCCGGTTTCCGCCAGAATGATGAATTCGTGGGAGAGATCGCCGCCGATGGGCCCGGTGTCGGCGCGCATGGGAACCGCCTTCAGCCCCATACGGGCGAAGGTGTTAAGATAAGCTACGAACATGCGGTTATAGGAGTGGCGCGCGCTCTCTTCGTCCATGTCGAACGAGTACGCATCCTTCATCAGAAATTCGCGCCCGCGCATCACGCCGAAGCGGGGCCGGATCTCGTCGCGGAACTTCCACTGAATGTGATAGAGCGTCTTGGGTAGATCCTTGTAGGAGCGCGCAGAGCCGCGGAAGATCTCCGTGATCATTTCCTCGTTGGTGGGTCCATAAAGCAAGTCGCGCTCATGGCGGTCGACGATGCGCAGCATCTCCTTGCCATACCCGTCATAGCGCCCGCTCTCGCGCCACAGATCGGCCGGCTGCAGCGTGGGCATCAGCATCTCGATGGCGCCGGCGCGGTTCTGCTCCTCGCGCACGATCTGCTCGATCTTCTTGAGCACCCGGTGGCCCAGCGGCAGCCAGGCGTAGATGCCCGCCGCTTCCTGGCGGATCATGCCGGCGCGCAGCATCAGCCGGTGAGAGACGATCTGCGCCTCAGCCGGAGTTTCTTTCAGGACAGGCAGAAAATAGCGTGACAGGCGCATGAAAGGATCCGGGGAGCAGGCCGCGTTCGCAGCGTTATCGGTAGGTCGATGATTAGACCGCGCGCGGCTGACCTTGCAAGCGATGGGTCAGCTTTATTGGCGATCACGGCGCTCAGACCGTGGCCGCACCCGGTGCGCAGTGCGATCGCTCTACTGGACCGGGGTCAGGGCCGGGCCATAGGGAAACATGTCAAGGCTCAGGAGCCCGAACTCGAACACCACGAAATACACAAGCCAGATTCCTGCGGCGATCGTGCTGGTGAGCTTGAACTTGTAGCCCAGCTGGGGATCGACCGGGGCGCCGGGTTCGGAGCCCGGCTCGATGTCGCCCATTTCCTGCTGGCTTTGAACGCGCAGGGGCAGGACGCAGAAGAACACCATCCACCAGACGATGAGATAGACGACAATGCCGGTGACGAAGCCGACCCCGGCGTCGGGCAGGAAGAGCTGTGCGATCGACAGAACCGCGACAAGCCCCCCGAGCGCGATACCGATGCGCGCCAGAGTGCGGCCGTCCCGTTGACCGCTCAACCTTCGCCCTCCCCGAGCCGGACGGCCGGGTCCTGCATCAACTCGATGAGGACGCCGCCGGTGTTCTTGGGATGGACAAAGATCACCGGCACGCCGTGGGCGCCGATATAGGGCTCCCCGGCGCCCAGCACCGTGGCGCCGCGTTCGACCATGGCGTCGCGGGCGGCGGTGATGTCGGGCACCTCAAAACACATGTGATGCTGGCCGCCCTTGGGGTTGTTCTCCAGAAATTTATGGATCGGAGAGTCCTCGCCGGCGGGCTCTATCAGCTCGATCTGCATGTTGGGCAGGGTGACGAAGACCACCTTGACGCCAAGATGGGCGAAGGTCGTCGCCGGCGTCGCCTCGGTGGCTCCATAAAGATCGGCGTAGACCTTCGCGGCGGCGTCCACGTCCGGCGTGGCGACGCCCACATGGTTGAGACGACCGATCTTCATGGCGCACCCTTCCCTTTACGTGCTCAGCACGACTCTCTCTACGTGCTTAGCACGATGGCTTCCACATGGGGTTTCTTGCCCCAGATGCGGTTGGCTTCGCGGCGTACGGCGCGCCGCAGCGCTTCCTCCACGGCGGCCTCGTCGCGCTTGTCGCGCTTGCCCAGGCGCTTGAACGCTTCCTCGGCGGAGTCAGCGAGCTCGTCCATGAAGTCTTCGATGTCGAAGGCCTCCGTTTCGGCGATGCCCATGCAGCGAATGTCCACCGCGCCGACAAGTTCACCGTTCGACACGATCGCGGCGACGGTGACATGGCCCGAGATCGACAGGCGGCGGCGCTCTTTCAGGGAGTCCGCTTCGGCGTCGACCAGGAAATTGCCGTCCACATGGAGGCGGCCCGAGGGCGCTTCATCGACGATGGCCGCGCCGTCCCTGGTGATCCGGATCACCGCGCCGTTGTGGGGCGCCAGCGAATGCGGCACCTGCAGCTCGCGCGCAAACGCGGCGTGCTCCTTGAGGTGACGCAGCTCGCCATGGACCGGGATGGAAATGTGCGGCTTGGCCCAGGCGTACATCTGCGCCAGCTCGTCCCGGCAGGGGTGGCCGGAGACGTGGATATGCTCGTCCTTCTCGGTGATCAGCTCGATCCCGCGCGAGGCGAGCCGGTTCATCAGGTCGAAAATCCCGCGCTCATTGCCCGGAATGATCCGCGAGGAGAAGATCACCGCGTCGCCATCATTGAGGGTGACGTTGCGGTGCGCGCCTTCGGCGATACGCGACAGCGCCGCGCGCGGCTCGCCCTGGGAGCCGGTGCACAGATACAGGATCTTGTCCTTGGGGAAGAAGCCCGCCTCTTCCTCCTCCACGAAGGGCTGCACGTCGGCGAGCATGCCCACCGCCTTGGCGGCCCGGGTCATGCGGTGCATGGAGCGGCCCACCAGGCAGACGCGCCTTCCATTGGCCTCGGCGGCCTTGATGGCGGTTTCAAGCCGGGCGACATTGGAGGCGAAGGCGGCGATCGCCACCCGCCCGCTATACTGGCCCACCAGCTTGGTGAGGTTTTCGCGCACGCCCAGCTCGGAGCCGGACTCACCCTTGGTGAAGACATTGGTGCTGTCGCACACCATCGCCATCACGCCTTCTTCGCCAGCCGCCTCAAGCTTGGCGATATCGGTTGAGGCGCCGATGAGCGGATCGGGATCGATCTTCCAGTCACCGGTGTGCAGCACCAGGCCGGCCGGGGTCCGGATGATCAGCCCGTTGGGCTCGGGGATGGAGTGGGTGAGCGTCACCAGCTCGATGTCAAACGGGCCGACATTGAAGCGGTCATGCAGACCGACCTCGATGAGCTCGGCCTCGTTCAACAGCCCGTGCTCGGCCAGCCGGTCGCGCATCAGCCACGCGGTGAAGGGTGTGGCGTAGATCGGGCAGCGCAGGCGGCGCCAGAGATGGGCCACGGCGCCCATATGATCTTCGTGGGCGTGGGTGAGCACGATGCCGGCCAGCTGGTGCTTGCGATCCTCGATGAAGCGGGGATCGGGCATGATGATGTCGACGCCGGGCGTGGAGAGATCGCCGAAGGTGACCCCGCAATCCACGATGATCCAGGTCTGATCCTCCTCGCTGGCGCCGTAGCCATAGAGATTGAGATTCATCCCGATCTCGCCGGAGCCGCCCAGCGGGACGAAATACAGCGCCTGGCTGTCGTCGGTGTCCTTGATTTTCTTGTTCATTGCGCGGCCTCCGGCGCGTTGCGGCGCCAGACTTCCAGAAGTCCGCGAATGGTCACGTCAGGATCATAATGATCGATGGTGCGGGTCGCGCCCTCAAACAGGGAGGCGACGCCGCCGGTGGCGATAACTGTCATGGGCTCGCCGTACTCGGCTTTCAGCCGTGTCACAAGCCCGTCGATGAGATCGACATAGCCCCAGAACACACCTGACTGCATGGCGCCCACCGTGTCAGTGCCCAGAACGCGCTGCGGTTTCTCGATCGCGATGCGCGGCAGACGGGCCGCAGCCTGGTGCAGCGCCTGCATGGAGAGATTGATTCCCGGCGCGATGATCCCGCCCTCAAAGGCGCCCTTGGCGCTCACGACGTCGAACGTGGTGGCGGTGCCGCTGTCCACAATGCACAGCGCGCCGGAATATTTCACCCGGCAGCCCAGCGCGTTCACCAGGCGGTCGGCGCCGGCTTCCTGGGGTCGCGGCAAATTCACCGTGACGCCCAGATCCACGCTTGAATCACCCACCACCAGCGGTTCGCCGCCGAGATAGCGCCGCGCCAGGTTTCGCAGGTTGAACAGAGATTGCGGCACCACCGAACTGATCACGCAGCCCGTGATATCTTTCAGCGACAGATCCTGAAGCTGGAGCAGCTGGTTGAGCCAGACCGCGTATTCGTCGGCGGTGCGCGTGGAATGGGTGGCCGTGCGCCACTGGGCACGCCACTCCGTCCCGTCATGGACGGCGAAAAGCGTGTTGGTGTTGCCGCAATCGATGGCGAGAAGCATGGCCTGCCTTTGTTGATGGCCGAAGGGCCTAGCCCTGCGGAAAGAACACGTCGCCCGCGGAGATAAAGCGCCGCGACCCGCCCGGCAAATCAAGCCTGAGCGATCCGTCTTCGTGGAGGTCGGCGAACACGCCCTCCAGCGTCTCGCCCGCCAGCCTCACCGTGCAGCGCTCGCCCAGCCCGTGGGCGCGGCTGAGCCAGGCTTCACGAAGGGGCGCAAAGCCGCCTTCGGCCCACCGCGCCCGCCAGTGCTCGAACCGTGTGGAGAGCGTCTCCACCGCGCGCTCCGGGCTCAGCACCGCGCCATGCTCGGTGAAATCGGTGGCGGGTCGCTCGGCGTCGTCTGGATGGTGGGCGAGATTGACCCCGACCCCTACGGCCAGCCAGAGCCCGCCATCTTTGTGGGCGCCGGATTCCAGCAGGATGCCGGACACCTTGCGCCCGCCCACCAGAACGTCGTTGGGCCATTTCAGGCGCACGATTTCAGGATCAATCTGAGAGGCGGCCAGATCACCCACGGCCAGCGCGGCGGCGAAGGACAGGTTGGCGGCCTGCGCCGGCGTGGCGTTCAAACGAAACAGGCCGGTGGCGAACAGATTGCCCGTGGCGCTGACCCAGGCCCGTCCGCGGCGGCCACGCCCGGCGGTCTGCGCGCGCGCAGCGATCCAGAGCGGTCCGGCCTCTCCGGCCAGAGCGCGCCGCTTGGCCTCCTCATTGGTGGAATCCAGCGCGTCGTGAAACTCGATGCGCAAGGGCGCGCCCTATCCGCCGAGGCCGGTTCCGGCGCGGATCACCTGAGCGAGCAGGATCGCCACGAACGGCACAAGCACCACGGTGGCGAGGCCCGCGACCCGGCTGACGAAGGCGACTCCCGCCGGCGCAGGCAGGAATTCGCCCTCCGGCTCGTCAAACCAGATCACCTTCACGACTTTGAGATAGTAGGCCATGGACACCGCCGAGAAGAGCAGCGCGACGACCACCAGCCAGACGAGGCCCGCCGAGGCCGCGGCGTAGAACACGAACAGCTTGCCGAAGAAGCCCACAAGAAACGGCATGCCGCCAATGGAGAACATCAGCCCCGTCATGGCCCAGCCGAGCGCCGGGCGGGTCTGCGCAAGACCTTTGAGATCGTCGATGCGCTCCACCATGCCCTCGGCGCGGCGCATGGAGAGGATCACGCCGAACGCGCCGGCGACGCCGACCACGTAGAGCGTCATGTACAACAACACCGACCACAGCCCGAGCTGGGTGCCCGCCGCCAGGCCGACGAGCGCGTAGCCCACATTGCCCACCGAGGAATAGCCCATCAGGCGCTTGATATTGGACTGCATCAGTGCGCCGAACGCGCCGAACGCCATGGAGAGCAGAGCCAGCACGATGACGATCTGGCGCCAGTCCTCGACCATGGGGCCGAACGGCTCGGTCAGCACGCGCGCCAGCAGCGCCATGGCGGCAAGCTTGGGCGCGGTGGCGAAAAAGGCCGCCACCGGCGTGGGGGCGCCCTCGTAAACGTCGGGCGTCCACATGTGGAACGGCGCGGCGGAGATCTTGAACGCCAGGCCGGAGACCACGAACACCAGGCCGAACAGGAGGCCGACATTGGTCCCCTCCTCCGCCGCGGCGATGGCGATGCCTTCAAACGAGGTGGCGCCCGCAAAGCCGTAGACCAGCGAGGAGCCGTAAAGCAGCAGGCCGGACGAAAGCGCGCCCAGCACGAAGTATTTCAGGCCCGCTTCCGAAGCGCGCAAGCTGTCGCGGTTGAACGCGGCCAGGATGTAGAGCGCCAGCGACTGCATCTCGAGGCCGAGATAGAGCGTCATCAGATCGTCGGCGCTGATCATGAACGACATGCCCAGCGTGGCGAGCAGCACCAGGACCGGATATTCGGGCTTGGCGAGCTTTTCGGTCTCCAGATATTTCGACGCCAGCAGCAGGGCCACGGCCCCGGCGAGAAACACCACTGTCTTTGAATAAAGCGCGAAATTATCCACCGCGAAGGCGCCGCCGAACAGCGTGGTGCTGGCCTCGCCGGCGGTGAACACCGCCACGCCGGCTGCGAGCACCAGCAGCACGGTGGCGAGGCGCATCACCAGGCGCGCGCCGGCCTCTTCATTCTTCCAGTAGACGCCCAGCAGTAGAAGCGCGAGCGCGCCGCCTGCGAGCATCAGCTCGGGGATCATCAAGGCGAGGTCATTGAGAAGCGAGGACGCTGACATGGCTAGCCTTCGGATTCGGTCTGGGGCGCGGGGGCGGCGGGCTGCGAGGAGAGCATCTCCTCAATCGGGTCCACGGTGGCGGCGTCGTATTGCTCGATGAGTTGCTGCACGCTGGCGCGCGTCGTCTCGGTGATCGGCGTGGTGAAGAAGCCGAAATAGACCGCCAGAACCGCAAGGATGGACAGGTTGATCCACTCGCGGGTGTTGAGATCGGTGGCGGTCTCGATCTTGGGATTGGTGATCTCGCCCAGCACGACCTTCTTGTAGAGGGTCAGCATGTACACCGCCGAGAAGATCACCCCCAGCGCGGCGCCGAAGGCCACGCGCGGATCGACCTGGAAGGCGCCCATCATGGTGGTGATCTCGCCCACGAAACCGGACGTGCCCGGCAGGCCCACATTGGCCATGGCGAACAGCGCAAAGAAGGCGGCGTAGACCGGCATCTTGTGCACCAGGCCGCCATAGAACTCGATCTCGCGCGTGTGGAAGCGGTCATAGATCACCCCCACGCACAGGAAGAGCGCGCCGGAGATGATCCCGTGGGAGATCATCTGGAAGATCGCGCCCTGCACGCCGAGCTCGTTGGCGGCGAAAATCCCGAGCGTCACAAAGCCCATGTGGGCCACGGACGAATAGGCGATGAGCTTCTTGATGTCGGTCTGACGAAACGCCACCAGCGAGGTGTAGACGATGGCGATGATCGACAGGACGAAGACCATGGGCGTGAAGAAGGCGCTGGCGTCCGGGAACATGGGCAGGGAGAAGCGCAGGAAGCCGTACCCGCCGAGCTTCAGGAGGATGCCCGCCAGGATCACCGAGCCGGCGGTGGGCGCCTGCACGTGGGCGTCGGGCAGCCAGGTGTGCACCGGCCACATGGGCATCTTCACCGCGAAGCTGGCGAAGAAGCCCAGCCACAGCCAGATCTGCAGGCTTTCGGCGAACGGGAAGTTCAGCAACACCTCGATATCGGTGGTGCCGGCCTGGATGAACATGACGATCATCGCCGCCAGCATCAGCACCGAGCCAATGAAGGTGTAGAGGAAGAATTTGAACGCGGCGTAGATCCGGTTCGCCCCGCCCCACACCCCGATGATCAGGAACATCGGGATCAGCGAGCCTTCGAAGAAGATGTAGAAGAGCACCAGATCCAGGGCGCAGAAAATGCCGATGACCAGCGTCTCCAGAAGCAGGAAGGCGGCCATGTAATCGGCCACGCGCGTCTTCAGCCCCCAGCTGGACAGGATGCAGATCGGCAGCAGGAAGGCGGTCAGCAGCACGAAGAGCACGCTGATCCCGTCCACGCCCATCTTGTAGGAGATGCCCAGATCCCCGAGCCAAACCGCGCTCTCCACGAACTGGAAGCCCGGGTTGGAGGAATCGAACTCCAGCACCAGCAGCACCGAGAGCACGAACACGAAGCCGGTCACGAACAGGGCGACGCCCTTGGCGTTCTTGTCCAGCGCATCGGCGTCCTCGGCGCGCATCAGGGCGCGCAGGATCAGGATCGCCAACGCCCCGAAAGCCGGCAGGAAGGTGATGGCGGACAGAATTGGAAGCTGAGAGAGCATTACCGCGTTACACCCCGGCGCGTGCGACGATCCAGAGCGCCAGACCCAGCACTCCGATCAGCATGAAGAAGGCATAGTGGTACACATATCCGCTCTGCAGCCGGGCGATGCGCTTGGCGCCGGCGATCGCGGTGGCGGCCACCCCGTTCGGGCCGAAGCCGTCAATGATGCGCATGTCGCCGAACTTCCAGAACAGATCGCCCAGCGCGCGGGTCCCGCGCACGAAGACGGCGTTATAGAGCTCGTCGAAATACCACTTGTTATAGAGGAAGGTGTGGATCGGTCCGCCGCGCGCCGCGATGCGGGCGGGGAGGCCCGGATTGGCGATGTAGAAGAACCACGAGGCCGCAAACCCGATCAGCGTGGCGCCCACCGGCAGGATCAGCACCCAGACCGGCGGATGATGGCCGCCATGTTCGCCCTCGGCCGCGCCGTGGTCGCCATCAGCCGCAGCGTGATCGTCGACCGCCTCGGCCTCGCCGGCGGCGCTGGAGACCAGCGGCTCGCCGGCCAGGGCCTCGCCCTCCGGCGCGTACTCGCCGTAATTATACTCCGCATAGGGGCCCGCCGGCAGCGAGTCGCCCCAGAAGGTCAGCGCGCCCTTGCCCACGAAATCTGACTTGAACATGGCGCCGGCGAACACCGCGCCCACCGCCAGCAGGACCAGCGGGACCAGCATGACCCAGCCGCTCTCATGGGCATGCTTGAGGTCTTCAGGATCGCCGCGATGCTTGCCGTGGAAGGTCATGAAGATCAGGCGCCAGGAATAGAAGCTGGTCAGACCGGCGGCGAACACGCCGATCCAGAAGGCGAACATGCCGAACGGCAGGCCGTCCTGGCCCATCATGAAGGCTTCCTCAATGATCATGTCCTTCGAGTAGAACCCGGCGAAGCCGACGCCCAGCATCGGGATGCCGACGCCGGTCAGCGCCAGGGTGCCGATGATCATCAGGATCCAGGTCGCGGGCAGCAGCTTGTAGACGCCGCCCATCTTGCGCATGTCCTGCTCGTCGTGGAGGCCGTGGATCACCGAGCCGGCGCCGAGGAACAGGAGCGCCTTGAAGAAGGCGTGCGTGAACAAGTGGAACATGGCCGCCGAGTAGAGCCCGAGCCCTGCGGCGAAGAACATGTAGCCCAGCTGCGAACAGGTGGAATAGGCGATCACCCGCTTGATGTCGTTCTGAACCAGCCCGACCGTCGCGGCGAACAGGGCCGTGATCGCGCCGATGAAGGTGATGACGGCCGAGGTGTTCGGCGCCAGCTCGTAGATCGGGTAGGCCCGGCACACCAGGAACACGCCCGCGGTCACCATGGTGGCGGCGTGAATCAGGGCGGAGACCGGCGTCGGGCCCTCCATGGCGTCAGGCAGCCAGACATGGAGGAAGAACTGCGCCGACTTGCCCATGGCGCCGATGAACAGCAGGAAAGCGATCAGCTCCAGCGCCAGGAACTCCATGCCGAACACGGTGAGCACCGCGTCTGACATCTGCGGAACTTGAGCGAAGACCTCGTCGAACTGCACCGTGCCGAACACGGCGAAGATCGCCATCACGCCCAGCGCCAGACCGAAATCGCCCACCCGGTTGGTGACGAAGGCCTTGATGGCGGCGGCGTTGGCGCTCTCTTTCTTGTACCAGAAGCCGATCAGCAGATAGGAGGCGAGCCCCACGCCTTCCCAGCCGAAGAAGAGCTGGATGAAGTTGTCGGCCGTCACCAGCGACAGCATCGCGAAGGTGAACAGCGACAGGTAGGCGAAGAAGCGCGCCCGGTGCGGGTCATGGGACATGTAGCCCCACGAATAAACGTGCACGAGCGAGGACACGCTGGTGACCACCACCAGCATGACCGCCGACAGCGTATCCAGCTTGATCGCCCAGTTCACCTCGAACGAGCCGATGGCGATCCAGCGCGCCAGCTCGATGGTGCGCGCATTGCCGCCCACGGCCACGTCCACGAACACGGCGATCGCCGACAGCGCGGCGAGGATGGTCCCGCCGGTGGTGAGGATCTGCGCCGCGCGGTCGCCGATCTGCTTTTGCAGAAGGCCCGCGATGATCGCTGCGAGCAGCGGCGCGAAGACGACGATATAGGCCATGGCTCTAGCGCTAGCCCTTCATCAGATTGGCGCCTTCGACCGCGATATCACCGCGGTTTCGGAAGAAGACGACGAGAATGGCGAGACCGACGGCGGCTTCAGCCGCGGCGACGGTCAGGATGAACATGGCGAAGATCTGGCCGACCAGGTCGCCGAGATGGGCCGAGAAGGCCACCAGATTGATGTTGACCGCGAGCAGCATCAGCTCGATCGACATCAAAAGGATGATCACGTTCTTGCGGTTCACGAAGATCCCGAACACCCCGATGGTGAACAGGATCGCGGCGAGCGCGAGATAGTGTCCGAGTCCGACCTCAAGCATCAGCCGATTCCTTCACCGGATTTGACATCAACGACCTCAACCGAGTCCGCGCGCGTGCGCGTGACCTGGCGGTGCATGTCCTGGCGCTTCACCCCGTCGCGATGACGCAGGGTGAGCACGATGGCGCCGATCATGGCGACCAGCAGGACAAGGCCGGCGAGTTGGAAATGGAGCACGTAATCGTCATAGATGAGCGCGCCAAGAGCCTCCACGTTGGAGACGCCTTCAGGCGTCGGCGCGGCGAGATTGCCGGGCGCGCTTTCCGCGCTGACCCAGGCGAAGCCGGTCACCGCCAGCACGCCGGCCAGCGACAGGGCCACGAAGCCGCCCAGCGGGGCGTTCTCGACAAAGCCGGCTTTCAGCGCGGCGAAGTCGATGTCCAGCATCATCACCACGAACAGGAACAGCACCGCGACCGCCCCCACATAGACGATCACCAGGATCATCGCGAGGAACTCCGCGCCCAGGATCACGAACAGGCCCGCCGCCGCGAAAAAGGTGAGGATCAGAAACAGCACCGCGCGCACCGGATTCTTCACCGACACCACCATGAGCGCCGACAGGATCGCGATTGCGGACAGAATGTAGAAGGCCGCCGCTTGCAGCACGGGTCTCCCCCCTTTGGGACGGGCGGCGAAGCGAGAGCGCTCCGCCGGTTCAGGACTGGCCGGCCGCGGGAAGACTCCCTTCGGCCGCTATGGAGTCGCGCGCCGTAATAGCGCTACCGGTAGCGCGCGTCGAGTTCGAGATTCCGTGCGATTTCACGCTCCCACCGATCGCCGTTATCGAGGAGCTTCTCCTTGTCGTAGTAGAGCTCTTCGCGGGTCTCGACGGCGAATTCGAAATTGGGGCCTTCCACGATCGCATCCACCGGGCAGGCTTCGGCGCAGAAGCCGCAATAGATGCATTTGACCATGTCGATATCGTAGCGCGTGGTGCGCCGCGATCCGTCGGCGCGCGGCTCGGCCTCGATGGTGATGGCCTGGGCCGGGCACACCGCTTCGCACAGCTTGCAGGCGATGCAGCGCTCTTCGCCGTTGGCGTAGCGGCGCAGCGCGTGCTGACCGCGAAAGCGCGGCGACAGGCGGCCCTTCTCAAAGGGATAGTTGATCGTCGGCTTGGGCTTGAAGAAGTACTTCATGCCGAGCGCGAAGGCGCCCCAGAAGTCCATCAGGGCGGCGCCGCGAAGGGTTTGGGCGATCCGGTTCATGGGGTGAGTCTCTCTCAGCCTGCAGCCGCGTTGGAATAGACGACGATCGCGCCCATGACGGCCACCGCGCCCAGCGAGGTGGGCAGGAAGATCTTCCAGCCCAGACGCATCAGCTGGTCATAGCGGTAGCGCGGCACCAGCGCCTTCACCATGGCGAACATGAAGAAGAAGAACACCACCTTGATCGAGAACCACAGCACCGGGGGAACCCAGGTGAACGGAACCACGTCGAAGGGGGCGTGCCAGCCGCCGAAGAACAAGACCGTCATCAGCGCGCACATGAGCACGATGTTCAGGTACTCCCCGATCATGAAGAGCAGATAGGGGGTGGAGGAATACTCCACCTGATACCCCGCCACGAGCTCGGATTCAGCTTCGGGAAGGTCGAACGGCGGCCGGTTGGTCTCCGCCAGCGCGGAGATGAAGAAGATCCCGAACATGGGGATCGTGATGAGGAAGACGGGCACGGGCAGCATGTCAAGCGACAGGACGTGCCAGTTCCAGAAGCCGCCGCCCTGGGCCTCCACCACGGTGGAGAGGTTCATGGAACCGGCCATCAACAGAATCGTCACCAGCACGAACCCGATGGAGACCTCGTAGGACACCATCTGCGCGGCTGAACGAAGCGACCCCAGGAACGGATATTTCGAGTTCGAGGCCCAGCCCCCCACGATGATGCCGTACACCCCCAGCGAGCTGATCGCGAAGATATAGAGGATGCCCACGTTCAGATCCGCGATCACCCAGCCGGGCGCCACAGGGATCACCGCCCAGGTGATGAAGGCGAAGATGAAGGTCAGAAGCGGCGCCAGCAGGAACAGCGCCCGGTCCGCGCCGGCGGGCACCACGATCTCTTTCAGCACGAACTTGATGAAGTCGGCGAAGGATTGCAGCAGGCCGAACGCGCCCACCGTGTTGGGGCCCTTGCGCAGCTGCACCGCCGCCCAGACCTTGCGGTCCATGAGCAGCAGGAAAGCGAGCGAGAGCAGCAGGACGATCACGAAACCCATGATCTGGGCCAGCGCCAGCAGCGAGCCCACCACCGGGCCGTGATCGGTCACGAAATCAAACATTACTCGGTCTCGCTCACTTCAACACCGTGGACCAGACCCGCGGCCTCGACACCAGCCATCGCGCACTGCTCGTCCACAGCCGCAGGCGCGCCGGACACACCGACGCCGCCCAGAAGGGCCCCGTCTTCGGTGAAAACCGGCACACCGCCCTGCAACACGATCAAAACTCCGTCGCTCAGCGCGCCGGGCACGTCGCCAACCCATTCAACCTGCCCGGACGGAGATCCGAATGTGGCCGCCGTCACCGCTTTGCGCTCGGCGATCGCTCGGGTGACATAACGGGCGTCGTCCATCGTGATAAACCCGCGCAGCTGCGTTGAGGCGTCCACAACCGCGATCGACATGTTCAGATCGCGCTCTTCCGACCATGCCAGGCACGTATCCATGATGGTGGTCACTGTCGCGTGGTTGAGCACCGGGCGTGTGTCCTGCGCGCTGGCGGCGCCAAGCGTACACACGGCGGCGCCAAGCGCGAGGAAGAGAGATCGAAGGATCATGACTTACTCCGCTGCTTGCAGGTCTGCGCGTGGTCGACGATGAAATCAAACATCAGCCCGCGTCCTTGTCGGTCTCGGTCCCGCCGGCGGTCCGGCTCGCGTTCAACACCACGGCCCACATCAGCGCCAGCCCGAGGCCGATTGGAATCCCGGCGGCCGCGCCCAGCACGAAGCTCATGGCGGCGCCGAAGGCGACTCCGAAACCCACCCCGATGAGCGTCTTGGTATTGAGCCAGGCGCCCATCGTCTACTCCGCCGCCTGCAATTGGGACCGGGCCTGCGCCACCATGGCCGAGCATTCGGCCAGAGTCCTGGAGGCGCGGGCGATGGCGTTGGTGAGATAAAAATCCGTCACCGGCGAGCGGAACGGCGCGTCGGACATCTCTCCCGCCTCGCCGATCTCGGCCACTTTAAACCCGGATGCGCTGTCCGAGCCCGGCGCATGGTCGATCTGGCCGAACACCTCGTTCTCTTCAATCAGCGCGGCGCGAAGGGCGTTCAGATCGTCATAGGGCAGCGTCTTGCCCATGACGCCGGACAGGGCGCGGAAGATCGCCCAGTCCTCTTTGGCCTCGCCTTTCGGGAACACCGCGCGCGCGCCCATCTGGACGCGGCCTTCGGTGTTCACATACATCCCGTTCTTCTCGGTATACGCCGCGGACGGCAGCACCAGATCGGCGCGCATGGCGCCGGCGTCGCCGTGATGGCCCACATAGATGACGAAAGCGTCGCCCAGCGTTGCGGTGTCGATCTCGTCGGCGCCCAGAAGCACCACGGTTTCAACCTCGCCCTTGGAGGCGCCGTCGAGGATGGCGTTGGTGTCGCGGCCGCCCTCACCCGGCATAAAGCCGAGATCGAGAGCCCCGACGCGGCTCGCCGCGGCGTGCAGCACGTTAAAGCCGTTCCAGCCGTCCGTGACCGCGCCCACCGTGTCAGCGAGCGCGCCGGCGGCGCGCAGCACCGCGGCGCCGTCTTCACGCGCCAGCGCGCCGGCGCCGACGATGATCATCGGGCGTTCAGCGTCTTTGAGCGCCTTCATGATGCCGGACCGCTTGCGCGCCAGGCCCTCAAGGTCGGCCGGGCTGGTCCCGGCGTGCTCATAGCCATAGGTCAGGTCGGCGGCTTCGCCGATCAGGCCGATCTCGATGTTCGAATTGATCCAGCGCTGGCGAATCCGGGCGTTCAGCACCGGCGATTCAAGGCGCGGATTGGTCCCCACCAGCAAAATCGCGTCAGCCTGGCCGATGCCCGCGATGGTGGAGTTGAACAGATAGCTTTCGCGAGGCCCCTCACCGATCTGCGCGCCGTCCTGGCGGCAATCAAGCGAAGTGACGCCCAGCGAGGCGAACAGGTCCTTGGCGGCTTTCAGTCCCTCGACCTCGTTCAGATCGCCGGCGATCACGCCAATCTTGCCCGCGTCGCCGGAGAGCTTCTCCGCGGCGATTTTCAGCGCCTGCGACCAGTCCACCGGTTGAAGCTTGCCGTTCACCTTGGCGAACGGGCGATCGAGGCGCTGACGGCCCAGCCCGTCCCACACGAAGCGGGTCTTGTCGGAGATCCACTCCTCGTTCACATCGTCATGGATGACCGGCATGATGCGCAGCACCGCGCCCATCCGCCCGTCGACGCGGATATTGGCGCCCAGCGCGTCCATCACGTCGATGCTTTCAGTCTTGGTCAGCTCCCAGGGCCGCGCATTGAAGGCGTAGGGCTTCGACGTCAGCGCGCCGACCGGGCACAGATCGATGACGTTGCCGGACAGCTCCGACGTCATGGAGTGCTCCAGATAGGTCGTGATCTCCATGTCCTCGCCGCGCCCGATGGCGCCCAGCTCGGGCACGCCGGCCACCTCGGTGGCGAAGCGCACGCAGCGTGTGCACTGGATGCAGCGGGTCATGATCGTCTTGATCAGCGGGCCCATATTCTTGTCTTCGACCGCGCGCTTGTTCTCGCCATAGCGCGAACCGGAACGGCCATAGGCCATGGACTGGTCCTGCAGGTCGCATTCGCCGCCCTGGTCGCAGATCGGGCAGTCCAGCGGATGGTTGATGAGCAGGAACTCCATCACCCCTTCGCGGGCCTTCTTCACCAGCGGGGACAGCGTGCGCATCTGCGGCGGCTCGCCATTGGGCCCGCCGCGCATGTCCTTCACGAGGAAGGCGCAGGACGCCACAGGCTTGGGCGCGCCAACCAGCTCCACAAGGCACATCCGGCAATTACCGGCGACCGAGAGCCGCTCGTGATAGCAAAACCGCGGAATCTCCCGGCCCGCGGCCTCTGAAGCCTGCAGAAGATTATACTCCTGCGGGACCGTGACTTCCTCGCCGTCGATGACGATGGTGCGGGTGGTTTCGGTCATGTCTCGTCCCTACTCCGCCGCAACCGCCGGCGTGAAGACCGGCTTGCCGCTGCGATAGTTCTCGATGCGCTCTTCGATCTCGTGGCGGAAGTGGCGGATCAGGCCCTGCACCGGCCAGGCCGCCGCATCGCCCAGCGCGCAGATCGTGTGGCCTTCCACTTGTCCGGCAACGTCCAGCAGATCGTCGATTTCGCTGGTTTGGGCTTCGCCGCGCGCCATGCGGTCCAGCACGCGCCACATCCAGCCCGTGCCTTCGCGGCACGGCGTGCACTGGCCGCAGCTTTCATGCTTGTAGAAATAGCTGATGCGCGCGATCGCCTTCACCACGTCGGTGGACTGGTCCATCACGATCACCGCCGCCGTGCCCAGGCCAGACTTGTGCTCTTTGAGAGCATCGAAATCCATCAGCACGTCGTCGCAGATGTCCTTAGGCAGCAGGGGCACCGACGAGCCGCCGGGGATCACCGCTTTGAGATTATCCCAGCCGCCGCGAACCCCGCCGCAATAGCTTTCGATGAGGGTCTTGAGCGGGATGCTCATGGCCTCTTCGACATTGCACGGCGCATTCACGTGGCCGGAGATGGAGAACACTTTCGTTCCCGAGTTGCCCTCACGGCCAAAGCCGGCGAACCAGTCCGCGCCGCGGCGCAAAATCGTGGGAACGACCGCGATGCTCTCGACATTGTTCACCGTCGTCGGGCAGCCATAAAGGCCGGCGTTCGCCGGGAAGGGCGGCTTCAGACGCGGCTGACCCTTCTTGCCCTCAAGGCTTTCCAGAAGCGCCGTCTCCTCGCCGCAGATATAGGCGCCGGCGCCGTGGTGGACGTAGAGATCGAAATCCCAGCCGTGGATATTGTCCTTGCCGATCAGCTTGGCGTCATACGCCTCCTTGATCGCCGCCTCGAGGCGGGACAACTCCAGCTGATATTCGCCGCGGATATAGATGTAGCAGGCGTTCGCGCGCATGGCGTAGCTCGCGATCAGACAGCCTTCGATGAGGTGCTGGGGATCGTGGCGCATCATTTCGCGGTCCTTGCACGTGCCCGGCTCGGACTCGTCAGCGTTGACCACCAGATAGTGCGGGCGCGCACCCACTTCCTTCGGCATGAACGACCATTTCAGCCCCGTCGGGAAACCGGCGCCGCCGCGGCCGCGCAGTCCCGACTTCTTCACCTGCTCGATGATCCAGTCGCGGCCCTGCTCCAGCATCTCCCTGGTGCCGTTCCAGGAGCCGCGCGACTTGGCCGCCTCCAGGCGCCAGTCATGGCGGCCGTAGAGATTGGTGAAGATGCGGTCTTTGTCCTGCAGAAGCTGGGTCATGCCCTACTCCTCGCTTTTCTTGTTCGCCGACGGCTTTTTGGCCGCGGGTTTTTTCGCCGCTGATGTCTTGGCGGCCGGTTTCTTGGCAGGCGCAGACGTCGCCGGTGCACGCTTTTTCGCCGGGGTCTTCGGCGCGGCCGCGGCGGGCTTTTCGGCTTCAGCCTTGTCCTTGGCCGCCGGCTTGGCGACAGAGGGCCCGGTTGTCTTTTCGGTCTTTTCACGGGCGTCGCTCTCGCCCTTGGCCACCGGCGCCGGATCGGTTTTCTTCACCGTATGGGGCAGCTCCGCGATGGGCTGGGCGCGCGAGCCGTCATAGAGGCTCGCGTCTTCCAGCACCTTGACCTTGGCCTGCGTCGGTTCGGACGCGTGGCGCTTCGTGATCGGCCCGTCCTCGATCACTTTACCGGCGACGAGATCATCGAGCATCTGCTCGAGCGCTTCCGGCGTCAGGTCCTCGTAGTAGAAATCGCCTTGCGTATTGGAGATCTGGACCATGGGCGCGTTGGCGCAGGCGCCCAGGCACTCCACCTCCTCCCAGGCCAGCTTGCCGTCGGCGCTGACGTGGCTGCGGCCCTTGGGCCCGATCTTCTTCTCGCACGCAGCTTTCAGCCCGTCCGCGCCGCGCAGCCAGCACGGCGTCGTGCCGCACACCTGAATGAGGTGCTGACCGGTCGGGGCCAGATTGAACATGGTGTAGAAGGTCGCGACCTCGTAGACGCGGATATACGGCATGGCCAGCCGCTCCGCGATCTGGCGCATGGCCGGTTCGGGGATCCAGTTTTCCTGCTTCTGCACGATCCACAGAAGCGGGATCACCGCCGAGGCGCGGCGCTCATGGGGGTATTTGGCGAGCCAGAACTGAACCTTGGCTTCGCTCCCGCTGGAGAAGTCGAAGCTGTCGGGCTGAGTCTGGCTGAGACGGCGAACGCTCATGAGGGCGACCCCTCCTTGATGAAGTCGACGCGGGAAATCACGGCGTCCCGCACCGTATAAACAACGACGAGATCGACCGGTTCGCTGCGCCCGCGGCCGTCAAGCCAGACGCGTTCGTGATCGATGACGCGCGGCCCGATCACGATGCGGTGCACGGCGACCGCCTCCAGGCTTTCGTTCTGGAAACGCTCAGCATAGCGCGCGCGAAACGCCTCACGGCTCGACAGGACCGGCACGCCGGGAAAGTCATAGACCTCCACGTCCTCGGCGAAGCACGCGGAAAAGGCGTCGAGATCGCGCGCGTTGTAAGCCGCGAGCTGGCGTTCGGCCAGGATAGCGGGGCTCTGGGCCTCGCGGGCGGCGGTCGCAGAGGCGAGCATTATCGGTCGACCTCCCCGAACACGATGTCCAGCGAGCCCAGGATGGCGGAGACGTCCGCGAGCATGTGGCCCTTGTTCAGATGATCCATGGCCTGCAGGTGGGCGTAGCCCGGCGCGCGGATCTTCACCCGGTAGGGCTTGTTGCCGCCGGTGGAGACCATGTAGACGCCGAACTCGCCCTTGGGCGCCTCGACCGCGGCGTAGGCCTGGCCTTCGTCCACGTGGACGCCCTCGGTATAGAGCTTGAAGTGGTGGATGAGCGCTTCCATAGAGCGCTTCATCTCGGCGCGGCGCGGCGGCGCGAACTTGGTGTCCACCGGCAGCACCTCGCCCTGGTTCTCCGCCTTGGAGAGCCACTCACAACACTGCTTCATGATCTTCACGCTCTCGCGCATCTCTTCGACGCGGCACAGATAGCGATCGAAATTGTCCCCGTTCTTGCCAAGCGGAATCTTGAAGTCCAGTTCGTCGTAAACCTCGTAGGGCTGGGATTTGCGCAGGTCCCAGGCCATGCCCGAGCCGCGCACCATCACGCCGGAAAAGCCCCACGCCAGCGCGTCTTCCTTGCTCACCACGCCGATATCGACATTGCGGGCGCGGAAGATGCGGCTGCCGGTCAGAAGCGTTTCAAGATCGTCCACATGCTGGCCGAAATTATCGCACCAGGTGTAGATGTCGTCGATCAGCGCCTGGGGCAGGTCCTGGTGGACGCCGCCGAGGCGGAAGAAATGGGCGTGCAGGCGGGCGCCAGACGCGCGCTCATAGAAGCCCATAAGCTTTTCACGCTCTTCAAAGCCCCAGAGCGGCGGAGTGAGCGCACCCACGTCCATGGCCTGCGTGGTGATATTAAGAAGGTGCGACAGGATCCGGCCAATTTCAGAATACAGCACGCGCACATAGGAGCCGCGCTTCGGCACGGGGATCCCGGCCAGCTTCTCGGCCGCCATGCAGAAGGCGTGCTCTTGGTTCATCGGCGCCACATAGTCGAGGCGGTCGAAATACCCGAGGCCCTGCAGATAGGTCTTGTGCTCCAGAAGCTTCTCGGTGCCCCGGTGCAACAGGCCGATATGGGGATCGACGCGCTCGACCACTTCGCCGTCCAGCTCCAGCACCAGGCGCAGCACGCCGTGGGCGGCCGGGTGAACGGGCCCGAAATTGATCGTGAAATTGCGGATGTCGGTTTCGGCCATGGCTAGGCGTCCTTGCCTTCCACCTTCTCGTCGCCGGGCAGCACGTATTTCGCGCCTTCCCAAGGAGAGAGGAAATCGAACTCGCGGTACTCCTGAACCAGAGTCACCGGCTCGTAGACCACCCGCTTCTGCTCCTCGTCATAGACCACCTGCATGAAGCCGGTGAGCGGGAAATCCTTGCGCAGCGGGAAGCCGTGAAAGCCGTAATCGGTGAGGATGCGGCGCAGATCGGGATGGTTGTCGAACAGGACGCCGTACATGTCGAAGGCTTCGCGTTCAAACCAGTTGGCCGCCGGCCAGACGTCGGTGACAGAGGCCACCGGCGTGTCCTCGTCAGTGGTCAGGATCACGCGCACACGCTGGTTATGGTGCATGGAGAGCAGGTGATAGACCACGTCGAACCGATCGCTCCGGCTGGGCCAGTCGACGCCGCAAATATCCACCAGCGTGGTGAAGCGGCACACCGGATCATCGCGCAAAAAGCGCATCACCTTGGCCACGCGGTCGCGGTGAATCTCCACGGTCAGCTCGCCCACAGCGATCTCGAAGCTCTTGACGTCCTCGTCGAGCGCCGCGGTGATGTGCTCACCCAGTTCCTGTAAGCTGTCGGTCTTGCTCACTTGAGCGTCTCCTTCGCACGCGTCTAACGCTCGATCGAGCCTTCGCGGCGGATCTTCTTTTGCAGCTGCAGAATGCCGTAGATCAGCGCCTCGGCGGTGGGCGGGCAGCCCGGCACGTAGATGTCCACCGGCACGATCCGGTCACAGCCGCGCACCACCGAGTATGAGTAGTGGTAATACCCGCCGCCATTGGCGCAGCTGCCCATGGAGATGACGTAGCGCGGCTCGGGCATCTGGTCGTAGACCTTGCGAAGCGCGGGAGCCATCTTGTTGGTGAGCGTGCCCGCCACGATCATCACGTCGGACTGGCGGGGCGATCCACGCGGCGCGGCGCCCAGGCGCTCAATGTCGTAGCGCGGCATGGAGGCCTGCATCATCTCCACCGCACAGCACGCCAGACCGAACGTCATCCACATGAGCGAGCCGGTGCGCGCCCAGGTGATGAGGTCGTCGGCGCGCGCCACAAGGAAGCCCTTGTCGGCCAGCTGGTCAGACACGCCGTCAAAGAACGGGTCGTGCTTTTTGGGATCATAAAGCGGGGTCGCGGCTTTCGCCGCGCCGCCCGCCGGGGTGGTCGCGTCAGCCATCAAGCCTTACTCCCAGTCCAGGGCGCCTTTGCGCCATTCGTAAAGGAAGCCCACCGTGAGGACTCCCAGGAAGACCATCATCGACCAGAAGGCGAAGATGTTGCCCTCGTAGATCGGGAATATCCACGGGAACAGGAAAGCCACCTCAAGATCGAAGATGATGAACAGGATCGCCACCAGATAGAAGCGCACATCGAACTTCATGCGCGCGTCATCAAAGGCGTTGAAGCCGCATTCGTAAGTGGACACTTTCTCCGGGTCCGGATCGGACGGGGCCAGCACGAACGCCGCCAGAATGAACGCCACGCCCATCACGGCCGCGATCCCGAAGAAGATCAGAATGGGTAAATATTCAAGCAGGAGCGCGTTCATCGCGTCACCCTTCCGGCGGCTGGATCATCATATGGTCCGGGGCTTGTCGACAGGGATGAGGCGCATGCGCACACCCTGTGTCTAAGCTCGCGAAAGACCCCGGTCTCGATTGCGCCGGAAGCTAGAGCGGCTCGCCCTGCCCCGCAAGGCGAAAGCGCGGCGGTTTTGGGCCATTTCGCCGCGCTTCAACCCGGTTTATCTGCAAATGATTATCAATCGCTGCACAATCCGTGGCCGGAATTTCACTTCGTCGACGGAACGCGCCATGTTAGCGCGTCCAAGCAACACGCGCCTATAGAGCAGCGTGAGCTTATCGAGACGAGGAACGACACGTGAAAAGAGTGATTTGGGGCCTCGCGGCGGTGGCGGTCGCGGCGGCGGCGGTGTGGTGGTTCGCTCTGCGCGAGGACGGCTCCGGCGGGGCCGGCGCTCTGGAAATCGAAACCGGCGAGCTGGTGACGCGCGATCTGGAACGCATCGTCGCCTCCTCGGGCCGCATCGCGCCGCTGGTCACCGTGGAGGTGGGCTCCCAGCTCTCCGGCCAGATCATGGAGCTGAACGCGGACTTCAACGACGAGGTGGAGGCCGGCGCGCTGCTCGCCCGGCTCGACCCGCAGACCTATCAGACCCGCGTGCGCGAAGCCGAGGCGACGCTGGAGGTCTCGCGCGCCCAGGTCGAGGTGAGCGACGCCAATGTGGCGCGCACCCGCTCCGAGTTCGCAGCGGCCGAACGCGCCTTCAATCGCGCCGAATTCCTGCGCGAGCGCGGCACCTTCTCCGAAGCCCAGTATGATCTTGCGTTCACGGCTCTGGAGGATGCGCGCGCCGGCGTCGCGGTCGCCAATGCGAATCTGCGCAACGCGCGCGCCACGCTGCAGCAACGCGAAGCCAATCTGGAAAGCGTGCGCGTGGATCTGGAGCGTACCTTCATCCGATCGCCCATCGACGGCGTGGTGATTGATCGCCAGATCGATGAAGGCCAGACGGTGGCCGCCTCCTTCAACGCGCCAGTGCTGTTTCTCATCGCCCAGGACCTCACCCGCGTTCAGATCGAGGCCCAGATCGACGAGGCTGATATTGGAGAGATCGAAGACGGTCAGCGCGTCACCTTTGATGTGGACGCCTATCCCGATCTCGATTTTGACGGTGAGGTCGTGCAGGTGCGCCTGGCCGCCACCGACGAAGGCAATGTGGTCACCTACACTGTGGTGATTGAAGCCGATAATCCGCGCCAGCGCCTTCTGCCGGGCATGACGGCGAACGTCTCCATCGTCACCGGGCGGGTCGAAGGCGCGCTGGTCGCGCCCAACGCCGCCCTGCGATTCGCGCCGAGCGGCGCCGCCGAAGCGCTGGTGGTGCAGAGCGAGGACAGTGGACGCCAGGGCCGCGGCGGCGGCGGCGGTGGCGCTGGCGGCCGCATGGACGCCATGGTCGAGCGCCTCGCCGAAGATCTCGATCTGAACGCTGAGCAGCAGGACGACGCCAGCAGCGCCCTTCAGGAGGCCTTCGCAGACATTCGCCGCCGCATGCAGGCCGCCCAGGCCGGCGGCGGCGCCCCGCCGGACTTCCAGGCGCTCATGCGCCGGGCGCTTTCCGACGTGCTCACCGCCGAGCAGATGGCGCGCTATGACGCCCTCGCCGCCGAGCGCGCGGACCAGCGCAGCGATGTGCGCCGTGGTCAGCTCTGGGTGGAGACCGCCGAGGGCCGCCTGCAAAGCCGGCCGGTGGGTCTGGGCCTGTCGGATGGGCAGTTCACCCAGATCCTGGGCGAAGGCTTTGAAGCGGGCGACGCGGTCGTGACCCGCGTGCGCGAGGCCGGCTGATGGGCGCGCCGCTTATTCGCGCCCGCGGACTCACCCGGGTTTACAGGCTGGGCGGCGGCGACGTGCAGGCGCTCAAGGGCGTGGATTGCGACATTGAAGCTGGCGAGTATGTGGCCGTCATGGGCGCATCAGGCTCAGGCAAATCCACCTTCATGAACATGCTCGGGGCCCTGGACCGGCCGACATCGGGCACGCTGGTGGTGAACGGCGAGGCGCTGAACGACCGCAGCCCGGACGAGCTGGCCGCATTTCGCAACAAATCGGTGGGGTTTGTCTTCCAGCAGTTCAATCTGCTGGCGCGCACCAGCGCCCTGGACAATGTCGCCCTGCCCCTGATCTATCGCGGCTGGTCGGCGAAGAAGCGCCATGAGCGCGCGCAGGCCTGCCTTGAAATGGTGGGCCTGGCCGAACGCATGGACCACCACCCGTCCCAGCTCTCCGGCGGTCAGCAGCAGCGCGTCGCCATCGCGCGCGCCCTGGCCGGCGAACCGGCGATCCTTCTGGCCGACGAACCCACCGGCGCGCTGGACACCCAGACCAGCGCCGACGTCATGGGCATTTTCGACACGCTGAATAAAGCCGGCATCACCGTAATCCTCGTCACCCATGAAGAAGACGTGGGCGCCCATGCCCGCCGGCGGATCATCTTCCGCGACGGCCTGATCGTGGAGGACCGGACATGAGCTTCACCGCCGCCATCTATGTCGCCCTCACCGCATTGCGGGTGAACGCGCTGCGCAGCTTCCTGGCCATTCTCGGCGTCATCATCGGGGTGGCCGCGGTGATCGCCACGGTCTCGCTCACTCAAGGCGCGAGCCGGGCCCTGGAAGACCAGATCGCCGGGCTGGGCGCCAATACACTCAATATCCGCTCCGGCTCCGACAGCCGCGGCGGCCGGCGCGGCGGCGCAGGCAGCGCGACGCCGTTCTCCGACGACGACGTGGACGCCATGCGCCGGGATTTGCCGGTGGTCGTGGCCGCGTCCGGTACGGTGCAGAGCAGCGTTACAGCCGTGCTCGACGGCGTGAACTGGCCGACCCAGATCCTCGGCATTCATCCAGACTATATGGAGGTGCGCGACTGGGAGCTGGGGTCGGGGCGCATGTTCACCCCCACCGAGAACGAGCGGTCCTCCCGCCTGGCGGTCCTGGGCCAGAGCGTGGCCGAAGAGCTGTTTCCCACCGGCGGCGCCATCGGCGCTTCGGTGCGCCTGAACGGCCAGCCGTTTGAAGTGGTCGGCCTTCTCGCCGAGTTGGGACAGGGCGGCTGGGGTCAGGACCAGGACGACATCATCATCGCGCCGATCTCCACGGTGCGCGAACGCGTCGCCGGCTTCTCCTATCCCGGCGTGCGCGATCCGGTGCAGTCAGTGTGGCTGGAGGTGGCGTCCGGCGAGGACATGGACCGCGCCGCCGAGGAGATCAGCGAATATCTGCGGGTGCGCCGCGGTATCCAGCCGGGCGCCGAGGATGATTTCTCGGTGCGCAATTTCGCCGAATTCATCCGGGCCTTTAACGAGAGCGAACAGGTGCTCGGCCTGCTGCTCGCGGCGGCCGGCCTCATCACGCTTCTGGTGGGGGGCATCGGCATCATGAACGTGATGCTGGTCTCGGTCACCGAGCGCACGCGCGAAATCGGGCTTCGCCTGGCCATCGGCGCGCGCCGCGGCGATATCCGCAACCAATTCCTGATCGAATCGGTGGTGCTGTGCAGCCTTGGCGGCGTCCTGGGGCTGGGCCTCGGCGTCGGCGCGGCCTTCGCCATGGAGCGCTTCTCCGCCGGTCTGGGAATCGATGATCTGCCGGTGGCGGTGGAGCCGGGAATCGCGGTGGTGGCCATCGCCGCCTCCACGATGATCGGCGTGGTGTTCGGCTTCTACCCCGCCATGCGCGCCAGCCGCCTGGATCCCATCGAGGCCCTGCGCCACGAATAGGCGGGACCTTCGCCCGGCGCCGGAATCGAAAAAGCCGCCCCGGTTCGGGGCGGCTTTTCTTCGATCTGAGTGGCGCGAGTGACCGGGCTCGAACCGGCGACCTCCGGCGTGACAGGCCGGCGCTCTAACCAACTGAGCTACACCCGCCCAGATCATGTTCCCGGGGCGGCGGACCGCGTCCGGGAGAGGCGCTTTCCTAAAGCGGGGGGCGAAACCGGTCAAGCAGGTTTTGGCGGCTAATGCAGACTGTTGTGCAGCCCGCGCCACCCCTGCGCACCCTCACCACGAATTGATAGGGCCGGCGCGGTTCGCGGCGTGCTAGCGTCCGCCATGAGCTCCTCGCGCCGTCGCTTTAGAATCGCCCTCGCCGCCGGTGTGGTGCTGTTCGCAGCCGGGTGCGCGGGCATGGTCAGCCCGCTGCGCCATATCCTGGCCACCGCCGAAAACACCCCGGCGCGCGCCGCCCTCACGCCGCCGCTGCTCGCTGAAGGCTACGGCCGGGCGCCGGTGGTCTCGCTGGCGGACTGGCGGGCACGGCGCGCCGCGCTTCTGACTGTGTTCGCCGAGGAGATATACGGCGCCGCCCCGCCCGCTCCTGACGTCGCCGTCACACTTGATGAACGCCTCGCCCCCGCCGACTGGATCGGGCCGGGACGGCTGGAGCTGTCCACCCTCACCCTCAGCGTCCCGGACGCGGAGCCGGGCGCTGATCCGCTGACGATGCGCCTGGCGGTCCTGAAGCCGGACGCGCCCGTGCGCGGCGTATTTGTGATCCCGTCCGACTGCGGCCTGAGACCGCTGCTCTCCGACGCCCGCATCGCACCGCCGGATGCGTTTCGCCCGTCCTGGTGCGGCGATCCGGAGGGCGCCGGCGGACCACCCGGCGGCATGATCGGCGCGCTCTTCGGCGCCCACATCGTCACCCCGCCGCTGGATCTGATTCTTGCCCACGACTTTGCGGTAGCCGCCTGGCATGAGAGCGAGATCGCGCCGGATTCCGAAGACCAGCTCGCGGCGAGCCTGGAAGCACTGGGCCTTGATCCCGCCGCCCCGGACCGGCCCGGCGTGCTGTCGCTCTGGGCGTGGACGATCTCCAGCGTCGTCACCGCGCTGGAGGCCGACCCGGAGCTCAGCGACGCGCCGGTCTTCGCCTATGGCCATTCGCGCCGGGGCAAGGCGGTGCTGCTGGCCGGCGCGCGCGATGAGCGGATCGATCTGGTGCTCGCCCATCAGTCGGGCACGGCCGGCGCCGCGCCCCATGACGACATGACCGGGGAGCCCGTGGCCTCCATGGCGCGCAGCTATCCCCACTGGTTCGCGCCGTCCTATCAGCGCTATGTCGAGGCGGGCGAGGCGGCGATCCCGGTCAATCAGCACCAGCTGATCGCGCTGATCGCCCCGCGCGCCCTGCATCTGGGCGGCGGCAATCGCGACACCTGGGCCGATCCGATGGGCGCAGAGACTGCGGCGCGCGCGGCCGCGCCGGCCTGGCGGCTCTACGGCGTCGAGCCGGACATGAAACTCTCCAGCCATCTGCGCGACGGCACCCATGGCGTACGCGAAGCGGACTGGGCGGCGTTCCTGGAGGCGGCGGAGCGGGTGGCCTCGCAGCAGACCACCGGCCTTCGTTAGCCCGCCGCTCCGGGCAGGAGTGAGCTGCAGCCGGGGCGACGAGCAGAACAAGACAGGTTCGCGAATCCGCGCCACAGGCGCGCAAGCGCGACCGCCCACCCGCAGCGAGGACCGTCTGACCGAAGGGAAGAAAGACGAAAAACCGCGCCACAGGCGCGCAAGCGCGACCGCGCGCCCGCAGCGTGAGCGAGGACCGACTAAGGGAAGCGAAGGAGGACAGAAAAATGATGGTGGGCGGTGACGGGTTCGAACCGCCGACCCTCTCGGTGTAAACGAGATGCTCTACCAGCTGAGCTAACCGCCCTTCCCTCTTCTTTAGCCTTCGCGCGCCGTCGGCTTCAAGCGGTCAGAACCGTAGGAGCCGAAGCTCTTGACGGTCTTGGCGGCCTTTCCAAGCCCTTCCAGCGCGCGCTTGACCGCGGCGTCGTCCTCATGGCCTTCAAAGTCGAGGAAGAACATCTGCTCCCACGGGGCGCCCGCCACGGGCCGGCTCTCCAGCTTGGTGAGGTTCACGCCTTCAGCCTTGAAGGCCTCCAGCGCGCTCACCAGCGAGCCGGACTGATCGGAGGTGACGAAGACCAGCGAGGTCTTGCACGGCAGAAGCGGGCTCGCCGAGGCCGGCGCCAGGGCCAGCGCCACAAACCGGGTCTCGTTGCCCACAAGGTCTGAAATGCTCGGCTCGATGACGTTTAGGCCGAACAGGCCCGCCGCCTCCGGCGCGCCCACGGCGGCCACGGTGGGGCCTTCGTCCAGCGCCCGCTCCAGGGCGCGGGTGGTGGAGCTGACCGGGATCTTCTTCAGTTCGGGACGCGCGTTCAGCCAGACCTGCGCCTGGCGCAGCGCCTGGGCGTGGCCGTACACGGTGCGCACCGCGCCGAGATCGGTGGCTTTGCCCAGCAGCGCATGTTCGATGCGCTGATGGCGCTCGCCGGCGATCTTCAACTTGGTGTCTCGCAAAAGGTCGTAGACCTCGTTGATGCCGCCGGTGGCGGTGTTCTCGATGGGCACGAAGCCGTAATCAGCCTCGCCCTCCTCCACCGCGCGGAAGATCGCCGGATAGTCGCGCTTGATCAGCGGTGAGACCGCCGAATACCGACCCGAGAAATGGGTATGGGCGGCGAAGTGGGAATAGCTGCCCGGCCCGCCCAGATACGCAACGCGCGCCTCTGTCAGCATGCGGTCGGCCCGCGCATCAAGCCCGGCGCGCTGACGGCGCAGGCTGTCATCGATGATCAGCTGGAACAGGCTTTCCACGAAGCCCTCGTCCAGCCCCTGCTCGACCCCGGCCTTCACCGCGCGCGCGATCACGTCGCGCTCGCGCTCCACATCGCGCACCGGCGTGCTTTCTCCAGCTTTCAGCGCGCCCAGCGCCTCGCCAAGGCGGCGCCGGTCGGCGAGAAGGCGAAGCAGCTCGCGATCAGCGCCGTCAATGGCGCTTCGAAGGGCGGCGCGGTCGTCGCGAGCGGGCGTGTCGGCGGTCATCAAATAATCCCCTTGAAACGAAAAACCCCCGCCGGTTTCTGGCGGGGGCGGAGGTCAAACGCGTGATGGATGCGCTCTTCAACCGGTCCCCTCAAGGGCCGATATAATAGAAGCCGGAAAAGTGCGCGTTCGTCATCATGGCTGCAGAATGGGCGGACGGTTTTGTCCGGTCAACCCGGATTCGCGATGATCCGGTCCACCGCCGCCTCCACCGTGAACGCGATGAGCGGCTTGATCACCTCCGCGCTTTCGCCCGCATGGGGCGCGGCGGTGACGATTCCGTGCACCGAGGCCCACAGCGCGCTCGCCGCAATGTTGCGGGCGGACTCGCACGGCGGTCCAGGCAGCTCGGCCAGGCGCTCTGTGATCACCGAGCGCAGCCGGCTTTCTTCAACGCCGTAGAGTTCTTCCAGGCGGCCTTCGGCCTTGCGCCGGGCGATGATCGCCTGCCAGCGCCGTTCATGGCGCTCGACGAAATCGTAATAGCCCAGCGCCAGCGCCATCAGCTGCTCGCGCACCGGCTTGTCGCTCACGGTCGTGAACACCTTGATTTCGTGGGCGTACAGCTCGCGATAGGTCTCCAGCGCGGCCTCGCGCGCCACATCGTCGATATCGCCCACCAGCTTGTAGAGCGAGCCCACCGACAGCTTCGCCTCGGCCGCGATCAGGCGCGCCTGCAGCCCTTCCAGGCCCTTCTTGTCCAGCAAGGTCAGCGCCGCCTTGATCAGACGGGCGCGGTGCTCCGGCCCGAGCGGGGGGCGCCCGCGCGGTCGCTTGGGCGTCATGGTGGAGTCGTCAACAGTCATGGAGCGTAGGTAGCACCGGGCCCGGGGCCACGCAAAGCGGGGCCGCATTGATTGACAAGCGAAGCGTTAACGCGCCCGCTACCGTTTCAGGACTGGAAACCGGGGGCCGACATGAAATTTCACATCCTCTTCGCCGCAGCTGCGGCGCTCACCGCGTGCGCGCCGGCGCCGCAGGCCGCAACTGAAACCACCGGCGAGGCTAGCGCACCGCGCGCGGTCATCGTCACCAGCCTGGGCGACATCACCGTTGAGCTGGCCGAGACCGCAGCCCCGGTGAGCAGCGCGAACTTCCTCGCCCATGCTGAAGCCGGCCATTATGACGGCGGCGCGTTCTACCGGTCGGTGCGCGACGACAATGAGCGCGACGGCGTCGAGCCGATGAACCTCATCCAGGGAGGGCACAGCTTTGACGGCCTGCCCGGCGCCGACGGCATCGCCCACGAAACGACCGAAGAGACCGGCCTCAGCCACCGGCGCGGCGCCATCTCCATGGGGCGCGACGAACCAGGCGCCGCCACCACGGAATTCTTCATCATGGTCGCCGACTATCCCGGCCTCGACGCCGGCCCGGACACGCGCAATCCCGACGAAGCCGGCTACGCGGTATTCGGCCAGGTGGTGGAGGGCATGGACGTGGTCGAAGCGATCTGGATGTCGCAGACGAGCCTGGCCGGCGCGCCGGAGGACTTCCAGTATCCCCAATTCATCGTAGAGCCGGTCCGAATCGAAACGGTGCGGGTGGAGTAGGCCGCCGTCACGCCGGCCCTGACAGGCGAACACAATAAAGGGCGCGCCGCGAGGCGCGCCCTTTTCTGTCTCTGACAATGGCGAGCGCGGCTAGTGGGCGCGCACTTCGCCCGTCGCGCCTTCGCCCGGCAGGGCGGCGAGCGCGGCGTCGTCGGCTTCGGTCCACTCGATGGGTTCGACCTCGCCGGCGAGCGCGTGCTTGAGCACTTCGTCAACGGTGTCCACCGAGATGATCTCCAGACCCGCCTTCACATTTTCAGGCACGTCCTCGAGATCCTTCACGTTTTCCTGCGGGATCAGCACGGTTTTCACCCCGCCCCGGTGGGCCGCCAGAAGTTTCTCCTTCAGCCCGCCAATGGGCAGAACCCGGCCGCGCAGCGTGATCTCGCCGGTCATGGCCACGTCCTTCCTCACCGGAATTCCAGACAGGGCGGAGACGATGGCGGTGACCATGGCGCCGCCCGCGCTCGGGCCGTCCTTGGGCGTCGCGCCTTCGGGCACGTGGACGTGGATGTCGGTGTTGCGGAACACGGTCGGCTTCACGCCCAGCGCCGGAGCCCGGCTCTGGACATAGGAATTTGCCGCCGAGATCGACTCCTTCATCACGTCGCGCAGATTGCCCGTGACGGTCATCTTGCCGCGGCCGGGCATCTTCACCGCCTCGATGGTCAGCAAATCGCCGCCCACTTCGGTCCAGGCGAGACCGGTGACCAGGCCGACCCGGTCTTCGGTCTCGGTTTCGCCGTAGCGGTATTTACGCACCCCGGCGAACTCGGCGAGATTCTCCGAGCTGACGGTGATTTCGGTGACGTCGCCCGCGACGAGCTTGCGCACCGTCTTGCGGGCCAGCCTGGCCAGCTCGCGCTCCAGATTCCGCACGCCGCTTTCGCGGGTGTAATAGCGGATGAGGTCGCGCAGCGCGTCCTCCTGCAGCGTCCATTCGCCTTCTTTGAGCGCATGCGCCTTCACCTGCTTGGGGATCAGGTGGCGCTTGGAGATCTCCACCTTCTCGTCCTCGGTGTAGCCGGCGATGCGGATGACCTCCATCCGGTCCAGAAGCGGCTGAGGCATGTTCAGCGTGTTGGCCGTGGTGATGAACATCACGTCCGACAGATCGTAATCGACCTCCAGATAGTGGTCGCTGAAATTGGCGTTCTGTTCGGGATCGAGCACTTCCAGCAGCGCCGCCGACGGGTCGCCGCGATAGTCGGCGCCCAGCTTGTCGATCTCATCGAGCAGGAAGAGCGGATTGGAGCTTTTCGCCTTCTTCATCGACTGGATCACCCGGCCCGGCATGGAGCCGATATAGGTGCGCCGGTGGCCGCGGATCTCGGCCTCGTCGCGCACGCCGCCCAACGACATGCGCACGAATTCGCGTCCCGTCGCCTCGGCGATGGAGCGGCCCAGCGAGGTCTTGCCCACGCCCGGCGGACCCACGAGGCACAGGATCGGCCCCTTGATCTTCTTGGTGCGCGCCTGAACCGCCAAGTGCTCGATGATGCGCTCCTTGACCTTCTCGAGGCCATAGTGATCGCGCTCGAGCACGGCTTCGGCCTTGTCCAGATCCGCCCTAACGCGCTTGCGCTTGTTCCAGGGGATGTTCAGCAGCCAGTCGAGATAATTGCGCACGACGGTGGATTCCGCCGACATGGGGCTCATCTGGCGCAGCTTCTTCATCTCCGCATCGGCCTTGGCGCGCGCTTCCTTGGAGAGCTTGGTCTTCTCGATCTTCTCTTCGAGCTCGGCGAGCTCTTCCTTGCCGTCCTCGCCCTCGCCCAGCTCGCGCTGGATCGCCTTCATCTGCTCGTTGAGATAATACTCGCGCTGGGTCTTCTCCATCTGCCGCTTCACGCGGTTGCGGATCTTCTTCTCGACCTGCAGCACGGAAATCTCGCCCTCCATCAGGCCGAACACCCTTTCCAGGCGCTCGGAGACGGACGGGTTGGACAGAAGCTCCTGCTTTTCAGCGATCTTCACGGCCAGATGCGCCGCGATGGTGTCGGCCATCTTGGCCGGCTCGGCGATCTCGCCCACGGCGGACATGGCCTCGGGCGGCACTTTCTTGTTCAGCTTGACGTAGTCTTCGAACTTCTCCGCAGCCGCGCGCATCAGCGCCTCGACTTCGGCGGGGTCTGCGACCTCCTCGTCCACAAGCTCGGCCTCGGCTTCGAAATAGGCTTCGTTGTCGAGGTATTTCGTGATCTTGATGCGGCGCCCGCCTTCGACCAGCACTTTCACGGTGCCGTCGGGCAGCTTGAGAAGCTGCAGCACGCTGGCCACCACGCCGGTTTCATAAATGCCGTCGGAATCAGGATCATCGTCCGCGGCGCTCTTCTGGGTCGCCAGCAGGATCTGCTTGTCGGCCCGCATCACTTCTTCAAGCGCGCGCACCGACTTCTCCCGGCCCACAAAGAGCGGCACGATCATGTGGGGAAACACCACGATGTCGCGCAGAGGCAGAAGCGGCAGGGTTTTGGTCTCGGTCATTCGTCTCGTCCTCTCGGATCGCTTCCGCACCCGGCTTGAGGCGCGCGGAAACCCTTTGGCGCCGGCCCGCCAATGCGGCGCCGGCGAAGAGCGGCGAGCCTCGTCAGCTAAAGCCTCGCCGCATTCGTGTGAGTACACAAGTGGAGGCGCGCAGGCATGGCTTCAAGCGGGTGAACGATGCGCGACGCGGTGCAGGTGCAGTGACCGGCCTGCTACGGCGCCTCGATCAGGGGCGGCGGCGTGCGTGCTGCAACGCACTCCGGCGCGGCGCGATCGCCGAGCAGGGAGTCCGGCGCCTCGAAGAACCGCGCCGCCAGCGACAGGGCGCAGCCGTCCCCGCTCCAATTTGTGGTCTCGGTGTGAAACCCGTAGGGCAGTTCGATCACCCGGCTCCGACCGAGTGTCCGCGCCGCATCGCGCCCCCACCGCGTCGGGGTCAGCGCATCGAGTTCGCCGGCGAGAATGAGCGTGGGCGCATCGGCGAGCGTCGGCGCAAGCTCGCTCGCCGGACGCCGCGCCGCGCCGAACGCCTCGCAAACCGCTGGCGGGAACGTGCCGGTCTCAAGCCCGGCGTATGCGTCTGGATCGGTTGGCCGGCCCGGCGTCTCGGCGCACCACACGGCGAGGCGCAGCCCCCAGACGAAATCGCTCACGCCGCCGCTATCTTCCGCGCTCATGTCAGCGGCGCGGTCCATGGCCTGCAGGGCCGGCGCGATGTCGTCCGCCGCGCCCACCGCCGCAGAGAATGCGATCGTGCGCGCCCGGTCACGATCGCCTGCATCGACCGCCGCGTCCACGGCGGCGAAGAAACGCCGCTCGAGATCGGGATAGGCCGCGTCGCAGTCCGCATTCTCGGCGCAGATCCGCGCCAGACGCCGGGTCACCGCTTCGAGATTGCGCGGATACTCGAAATCGAAATCGGCAGCGTGCGGCAGCGGAGAGTCCAGCACCATGGACTCCACCGAGCCGGGATGCTCGCGCGCGAAGGTCAGCGCAAGCCGCGTGCCGTAGGAAAGCGCAAACAGAGACAGCCGCTCATAGCGCAGAACCCGGCGCAAATCTTCCAGGTCGGCGGCGTGCGCGGCCGTGTTGTACTGGTCGGGATCGGCGCCGCGCGACTCCAGTGCGGCGCGGCACGACGCGGCGGCGTCGACGAGCGCGGCCGCGCGGTCAGGACCGCTGCGCCGCGACGCCGCGGCATAGTCCGGGCAGTCCAGCGACGGCTCCGCATGGACGCCGCCGCGTCGGACGTAGACGATGAAATCGCGATCCTGCGTCCACGGATACGCGCCGGGATAGTTTGCGGCGGACAAGCCGCCCGCCCCCGGCCCGCCGGGTATGAATACGACTGGCGCGAGGCCGGACTCGCCGGACGCCGCCGCCACGACGACCACCGGCAGGCGGATCATCGCCGAGGCCGGGTCGCGGCGATCTTCTGGAACGACCAGGTATCCGCGCATGCGATGGCGAGGCGAAGCGGCGATCGGAAACGCAGCGTCCTCTTCGACAGCGTCGAAACGCGCCGGGGCGGGATCGTCGCCGGAGACCGTCGCGCAGCCGGCCAGCGTCAGCCAGGCGCAGGCCAGCGCCTGCAGAGCGGGTCGTCGGACCATGGTCTCGCCTCCGGAAGACGCCCGCCTGCGCGGCGCTTGCATCCCACTATTTCGGCCCGGGGCCGCTCGATCAAGCCCCCCGGGCGAAATGTGATCGCAAACGAAAAACGCCGGCCCCTCTCAGGACCGGCGCTGTTTTCTACGGCCAGAGGCGCTGTTACGCGCCCTTGGAGCCGCTTTCGCTCTTGGCCTTGGCGTAGATGTAGAGCGGCGTGGCGTCGCCGGTGACGACTTCAGCGTTGACCACAACTTCTTCCACACCGTCCATGCCCGGCAGCTCGTACATGGTGTCGAGCAGGATGCCCTCCATGATGGAGCGCAGACCCCGGGCGCCGGTTTTGCGCAGGATCGCCTTTTCGGCGATGGCGACGAGCGCATCCTCGGTGAAGGAGAGGCCCACGCCCTCCATCTCGAACAGGCGCTGATACTGCTTCACCAGGGCGTTTTTCGGCTCGGTGAGGATCTGCACCAGGGCGCCCTCGTCGAGATCCTCCAGCGTGGCGATGACCGGCAGCCGGCCGACGAATTCCGGGATCAGGCCGAAGCGCTGCAGATCGTCCGGCTCGCAATCGCGAAGCACGTCGCCCTGACGGCGCGCGTCAGGATCACGCACATCGGCGCCGAAGCCGACCGCGCTGCCCTTGCCGCGCTGGGCGATGATCTTTTCAAGGCCGGCGAACGCGCCGCCGACGATGAACAGGATGTTGGTGGTGTCCACCTGCAGGAATTCCTGCTGGGGATGCTTGCGCCCGCCCTGGGGCGGCACGGAGGCCACGGTGCCCTCCATGATCTTCAACAGCGCCTGCTGCACGCCCTCGCCCGACACGTCGCGGGTGATGGACGGATTGTCGGACTTGCGGCTGATCTTGTCGATTTCGTCGATATAGACGATGCCGCGCTGGGCGCGCTCGACATTGTAGTCGGCCGACTGCAGCAGCTTGAGAACGATGTTCTCGACATCTTCACCCACATAACCGGCTTCGGTCAGCGTAGTGGCGTCGGCCATGCAGAACGGCACGTCGAGAATGCGCGCCAGCGTCTGGGCCAAAAGGGTCTTGCCGCAACCGGTGGGGCCGATCAGCAGGATGTTGGACTTGGACAGCTCCACGTCCTGATTCTGCGAGGCGTGGTTGAGGCGCTTGTAATGGTTGTGCACCGCCACCGCGAGGACGCGCTTGGCGGTTTGCTGGCCGATCACATAGTCCTGCAGGACCTGGAAGATCTCCTGCGGGCTGGGAACGCCCTCTTTCGATTTCACCAGCGAGGTTTTGTTCTCTTCGCGGATGATGTCCATGCACAGCTCGACACATTCGTCGCAGATGAACACCGTGGGGCCCGCGATGAGCTTGCGGACCTCGTGCTGGCTCTTGCCGCAGAACGAGCAGTACAGCGTGCTCTTTCCGTCGCCTGTGGTCGCCTTGGTCATGCTAGCTCCAGTCGGTCCCGCCTTCGCGCACCTTACAGCGCCGTCCGCCAGAGCCCAAATGGCCTCGAACAGGACGGACGCGAGTCGATGCGCCTCACCTACGCAAGATCAAGGCCGGACCTTAGCGAAACGTTTTCATACTGCATTCGACCACACGCCCGGCGCGTTGATCAAGCGCGCAAAGCCGCGCTGCGCAGATCACTGCGCAGCGCGGCTCATTTCGCTGTCAGTGATAAAGCCGGTCAGGCCGCTTCAGAGCCGCCGCGCTTTTCATAAACGTGATCGATAAGCCCGAAGTCGCGGGCTTCATCGGCGTTCATGTAGGTGTCGCGGTCCAGCGTCTTGGCCACGTGGTCGATGGTCTGGCCGGTGTGACGCTCGTAGATTTCGTACATGCGGCGCTTGATGCGCAGGATGTCCTCGCCGTGGCGCTCGATGTCCGCGGTGGTGCCGCGGAAGCCGCCGGAGGGCTGGTGCATCATGATTCGCGCGTTCGGCGTGGCGAAGCGCATGTCCTTCTCGCCGGCCGCCAGCAGCAGCGAGCCCATGGAGGCCGCCATGCCGACGCAGGCCGTCGCCACGGGGCAGCGGATGTACTGCATCGTGTCGTAGATCGCGAGACCGGCGCTCACCGAGCCGCCCGGCGTGTTGATGTACATCGCGATCTCTTTTTTCGGATTTTCCGATTCGAGATACAGCAGCTGGGCGACCATCAGGCTCGCCATATGATCTTCCACCACGCCGGTGACGAAGACGATGCGCTCTTTCAGGAGCCGGGAATAGATGTCGAACGCCCGCTCGCCGCGTGCGGTCTGTTCGACCACCATCGGCACCAGGTTCATCATGGTTTCCTGCGGATCGTTCATTCTCTGCTCCCGTCACTCGGCCGTCTAAGGGCGAAATGGCCCGCCGCGCGCACTCTTGCAAGGGGCGCGGCGGGGCGCAAATGCTGCGGTCAGCTTAGTCCTCGCCGGAGGCCTTTTTCGCGGCGGCTTTCTTGGCCGGAGCCTTCTTCTTGGCGGGCGCTTTTTTGGGCTTGTCCTCGCCGTCGGCCGAGTCGTCCTTTTTCGCCGCAGCTTTCTTGGCCGGGGCTTTCTTGGCCGGGGCTTTTTTCTTGGCCGTCGCCGTCTTCTTGGCGCTTGCAGCTTCCGGCGCATCGTCCTCGGCGAACAGGGCCTCGCGATCGACTTCTTTCTCGCTCACATCGGCGAGCTCGAGGATGTAATCGACCACCTTCTCCTCATAGATCGGCGCACGCAGCGACTGAAGCGCGCCCGGATTCTTCTGATAGAAGTCAACCACTTCGCGCTCACGGCCGGGATAGCGCTGGGCTTCCTGGTTCACCGCGCGGGCGATCTCTTCCTGGGTCACGTCGACATTGGCCGCACGGCCCATCTCGGCGAGCACCAGGCCCAGGCGCACGCGGCGCTCGGCGATGGCCATGTAGTCGGTGCGCAGATCGTCCTCGGACTTGTCCTTGTCCTCGTCGTCCAGCTGATCGTTCTCGATGGCGTTCTTGACCTCGCGCCAGATCGCCTCGAACTCCTGCTCCACCATCTTGCGGGGCAGGTCGATCGTGTTGTGGGCTTCGTCGATCTGGTCGAGGAGCGAGCGCTTCACCTTCATGCGGGACGCCTGGGCGTGCTCCTGCTCGAAGCGGCCCTTCAGGGCGTCTTTCAGCGCATCAAGGCTCGGCAGGCCGAGGCGTTCGGCGAGCGAATCATCGATCGCGCTTTCGGCCGGCGCCTGAACTTCCTTCACTTCGGTGGCGAAGACGGCGTCCTTACCGGCCAGCTGTTCGGCCTGATAGGCCTCGGGGAAGGTGACCTTCACCTCGATCTTGTCGCCAGCCTTGGCGCCGATGAGCTGCTCTTCAAAGCCGGGGATGAACTGACCCGACCCGATCACCAGCTCGGCGCCCTCGGCCTTGCCGCCGTCGAACTCTTCGCCGTCGATGGAGCCGACAAAGTCGATCACGACCTTGTCGCCGTCTTCGGCCTTGGCCTTGGCGGCTTTGGGCTCATAGGCCTGGGCCTGCTTGGCCAGCTCGCCCATGGCTTCGTCGATCTGCGCGTCGGCCACTTTCGCGACCGGCTTTTCGACCTTGAAGCCCTTGGGATCGGCCGGCTCGAAGTCCGGCATGATCTCGACATTGATCTCGAAGGCGAAATCGCTGCCCTTCTTGATCACGTCCTCGGCGTCGGATTTCACATCCACGGCCGGCTGGGAGGCCGGGCGCAGCTTGCGCTCGTCCAGGGTGTCCTGGGTGGCCTTGGGCACGATTTCCTGAAGGATATCACCCATGATCGAGGCGCCGAACATCTTCTTGATGTGGCTCGCCGGCACCTTGCCCGGGCGGAAGCCCTTGAGGCGCACTTCGGGGCGGATTTCTTCGATCTTGGCGGTCAGCTTCTTCTCGAGTTCCGACGCGGGCACGACAACCTCAAACGTGCGCGAGAGTCCTTCGGAAGATTTTTCAACAACGTTCATCGTGGCGAGGCCCTGTCATGGATGCGGCGTCATGGATACATCGCCGCACGCAGGGCGCCGCTTGACACAACGAAAAGCGCGCGCCGGCGGCGGCCGGGAATGAGCGCGCGTTATGTCACGCGCCTTTCGCCGACGCAACGGGCGGACGGCGGTTGATGTGAAGCGTGTGTGAACCCCCTACCCCTCGCCGCGATAAAACCCGGCCTGCGCCCCGAAAAGCGTGGCATACGGCCCGTCCGCCTCGATCAGGGCGGCGTGGGATCCCTGCTCCACGATGCGCCCCTTTTCCAGCACCAGAATCGCTTCGGCGGCGCGCAGATTGGACAGGCGGTGGCTGATCAGGATGACGGTCTTGCCGGCGCGCGCCACCGAATCGATCAGGGCGGCCTCCGCTTGCGGGTCCAGCGCGGAGGTGGGCTCGTCCAGGATCAGCGTGTCGGCGCCGGCGCGCAGCATGGCGCGGGCCAGCGCCAGGCGCTGCCACTGGCCGCCGGAAAGCTCCACACCGTCCAGCTGCTGGCGCGACAGCTCGGTGTCCAGGCCATGGGGCAGATCGGCGATGACGTCTCGGGCGAGCCCCTCGTCCACCGCCGCCTCGATCTCCTGCTCCTCGGCGCCGCGAAGGCCGCGGCCCATGGCGATATTGTCGCGCGCGGTGAACGCGTAGCGCTGGAAGGGCTGGAACAGCGCGGCGGTCCGCCCGGCCAGCGCCTCGCGGTCCCAGTCGCCAAGGGGCGCGCCGTCCAGCGTGATGGTCCCGGCGCCTGGCGCGTAGAGCCCGGTGAGCAGCTTCACCAGCGTCGACTTGCCCGAGCCGTTGGCCCCCACGACCCCCAGGCGCAGGCCGGGCGGAATATGAAGACTGATCCCGGCCACTGCGTCGCGCGCGGCGCCCTGATAGCGGTAGCGCACATCGGTGAGGCGGTAGCCGTCGCCGGGGACCGGGCCTTCAGTCAGCGTCCCCGAAGGCGCGGCGTCGGTGCGGTCCAGAAGTGCGAACAGATTTGAGGCGTAGAGCACGTCCTCATAGGCGCCGCTGAACGCGGCGAGCAGGTTTGTGACGGTGTTCTGGCCCTGCTTGAGCACGGCGATGAGCAGCGTCATCTCCCCGAGCGAAATCGCGCCGGAGACCGCGCGCAGCACCGCATAGAGCTTGCCCGCGATGAAGATCACGCTGGAGCCCAGGATCAGCGCCGCCCCGCCCCAGCTGCGCCGCGCCTGCAGTGCCCGATCCTCGGCGTAGAGCATGCGAAACAGCCCGCCATGGCGCTGCGCGAAAGCGTCGGAGGCGCCCGCATGGAGACGCTCCGGCGCGGCGCCGGCCGACACCATCAGGCCTTCCAGATAGGCGCGCTTCCGCATGGCCGGGGTGCGCCCGGTGTAATAGCGAAATCCAGCGCCCGAAAATCCCAGCTCGCCCAGAAACAGAGGCAGGCCGCCCGCGATCACCAGAAGGATCAGCCAGGGCGAATAGGCGAAGAGCAGGGCTGCAAAGCTTAAAAGCGTCACGGTAAACTGAGCTGCGTCCAGCGTGCGCCCCACCAGCGAGAAGGGCCGCGCGGCGGCGTTCTGGCGCGCCAGGGTGATCTGCTGCTGCACCCCAGCGCGCTCGATCACGTCCAGCGGCAGAGCCGACGCCCGGGCGAAGATCTTCGAGCCCACCGCATAGCCCAGCTCGGCGTGCAGCACGGTGCGGTAATGGCCGGTGATGCGCCGCAGAGCCACCAGCGCGCCGAGCACGCCGGCCTCAGCCGCGGCGTAGGACAGGGCGAGGTTTCGATCCGCGGCGGCGCGCGTGTCGATCGCGGCCACCACCGCATCGATCATCAGCTTGCCAAGATACGCCGCCACCGCCGGCGCCAAAGCCGCAGCCAGCGTCAGGGCGGCGATCACCAGAATCAGCCGCGGGCTGGCGGTCCAGGCAAGCGCCAGCGTGCGCACCGTAAGGCGTAGCGCCTGTCGCGCGCCCGGTGTCTCGACCTCGGCGCGCTCGGCCATGGCTACTCGGCCGCCACCGTATCTGGGTTGGTATCCACGTCTTCATCGTCGCCGGAGTCCGCATCGTCATCCGCCCGGGCCCGGGCGGCGTCGACGCGCTGGCTCAGCACCGCGCCCTTGTGCGGGAACGGCTCGGCCGGGACCGGCACGCCCATGAAGGGCGCCAGCTTTTCAAAGCCGTCGCCGGCGCAGACATCGATCACCAGCAAGGCCTCGGGCCGGTCCTTGAAATAGTCCATGACTTCCGCGACGTGGCGGTCATAAACCCAGGAAAACCGTTCTGGGACATAGGTGTAGCAGCCATAGACCGCCGCGCGCAGAAGCTGGCGCATGAGGAAATGGGTTTCCTGATCAGGGTCTTCGGCGTGGCCAAAGGCCGGCCGGTTAAACCAGTGGTTCCGGCACGAGCGCTGCCAGGCCTCCTTGTCGCGCACCGTGAGCACGAATTTCGAGCCGGGATATTGCTTGTCGAACTGCTGGTAGTAGGGCGCGCAGGTGATGTCGGTCAGCCCGTCATGGTATTTTAAAAGGGTCAGATCGTACTGCCCGTTGGCGAGCTCGGTGTAGGTGTCCTCGTCGATGGGATAGTGCGAGCAATCCCAGCCCAGCATCTGCAGCGCATGGGTGAGCGAGCGCGTGCCGGTGCGCGACAGGCCAAGCCCGAAAACCTTGGGCCGGTCCGCCGCCGCGCCATAGACCTGGCGGTGGTCGTTCTTCTCCAGCCAGCTCTCCAGATCAGTCAGGGTGAAGGCGCCCTTCTCCACCAGCCCCATCTCGGCGAGACCGCGATCGGCGTGCTCGGGCAGCGCGGCGATGAAGTCGTGGGTTTCCTGTGCGCTGGCGCCCTTGGGCACATGGCGGCGGGCGTACTCCACGGCGGCCATGGCGACCTGGCAGTCCAGATCCGTCTCCTCGGCCGCCGGCCAGCGCGACATGGCCGAAGACAGGCGCTTGAACTGCACCTTGGTGCGGCTTCTCAGCTCGCGCAGGGCGTATTTCTGGAAGACGTGGCGATAGGCCTGGAAATAGTCGTGCAGGATATCGAAATTGCGGAACTGCTTGGACAGGCGCAGCGGCTTCATGGCCAGATTGCGCAGGCGCGATTCCGGGCGCAGAGCGTATTTCAGATCGTCTTCTGGCGGGGTGACCCTGGCCATGGCGCGCACCAGATCGATGCGTGTGATGTGGACGCCGCAATGGATCCGGCCGCGGAACCGGTCGGTGACATAGGCGTCCACATAGGCCGCATCGCACTCCTCGATGAAGGCGCGCATGTCTTCAAGGATCAGGCAGTCAGCGTCGAGGTAGACCACGTAGTCGCAGTCATGCTCGATCTTGAGCATCTCCTCGACGCACGCCGTGAACGGGCGCACATCGTCCAGAATATGGATGTTGTCGGGCCGGAGATGACGCTTGGCCAGCTCCAGCGAGACGTCCGCTGTGCGCTCGTCGATGCGGCGAAAAACCAGGTCAATCTTCGCCACTACGGCCCCCACTTCATGGTTTCGTTGACGGGCCCGGCCAGCTCGTCGAACAGGGCGGCGTGCTCGGTCTTGAGCTCGTCACGCCAGCGCAGATCGAGGCGGATCTCGTCTGGATGGTCTTCATAATACGCCGCAGACCGGGCGCCGGGCCGCACCAGCGCGCCTTCGGTTCCGCGCGCGGCGAGAAACTGCGTGCCGTTATTGCCGCCGAGCGGGTGATGGGCGCGGCCGGAGAAGGTCAGCATGTCCGCGTCATACTCCGCCCCGATGAACTGGGCGAGGCGCCTTGCGACGTCCTGCGGCGTGGTGGCGAGATCTTCATAGGCGATGCGCAGGACGGGACCCGGAAACGCATCGCTCAGCGCCTGCGCCGCCTCGATCTGCTCCAGCCAGTCGGTGATCTGACCCGCCGGATCCCGGTCGGGATATTTGCGCAGGCGCGAATTGACCACGGCGCGCCCGTCGCGGGTCAGGAAGATCAGCCGCGCCTGGTGGCCGGCGGCGCGCAGCTCCTCGGCGCGCGCGGCGATCCAGTCGGTCTTTTTGCTGGAATCGATGACGATGGACGCGCCGGCATGCTTCGCCACGGCGGCGTACAGCCCCTCGCCCTCCCCCTCGGTCCAGGAAAACCCGGTCCAGAAGGCGCAGTCATCGCCGCAAATCTTGCAGGCGCGCTTTTTCAGAGGTTTGGACGCGTCGCCGAGATAGCGCACCTTTGCGCCTTCGCCGATATAGACGGCGCCGGGCATGCCCGAGAGCACCATGCCGAGCAGGGTCGACCCGGAATGGCCGGCCCCGCAGATCATGACGCCGGTGAGTGAATCCTGACCCGACACGCCGTTTCGTCCCCATAAGCCGCACCCCCCGGAACGGCTGAATAAACCTATAAGTCAACGTTCCCGGCCAAAAAGGCAAGAGCCGCCTGCTGCGGCGCCGCAAACCCCGGCGGCGCCCCGAACGCGAAGGTGCAGATAGGCCGGAGCCCAGTGACACCCCGGCGGCGGAGCCGCCGCAAGCGCGACCGCGCGCCCGCACTCCGGACCTGATCCCGGGCAGGCGCGAAGGCCCGGACGGGCCTGAGCACACAAGAAAAAAGTGGTGCGGCTGGAGGGACTCGAACCCCCACGTCGTAAGACACGTGGACCTAAACCACGCGCGTCTACCAGTTCCGCCACAGCCGCAGCGCAGCCGTTTTTAAGCGAGCCGCGCGGATTTGACGAGCGCAGCGATGCAGTGGGCGCGAGGCGGGAACGCGAAGCCGGGCGCAGCCGTTAATCGCCTGAAGCTGAAATGAATCGGGAAGACGGAATGGCTGAACCCAAGAACCCGGCCGAACGAAGGAAAAACGCTGAGCCGGCGCAAAACGCCGCCCAGCTGAAGCGCGAAATCGAGAGCGGCGCCCAGGGCGACAAGGTCAGCTATCCTGATCCCGGCGCCTCGCCGCTGGGCACCGATGACGAAGCCGCAGGCCGACCCGCGCACGCCGAACCCGAGCGGATCGAGCTGTCCAGCCGCACCGCCGCGCGCAGCGACGCCGCCAGGCGAGGAAAACCGTTTCGCCGGATCCGCACTGCGCCGCGCGCCGATCCGGACGACGAGGCTGACCGGGTGGAGACAACGCCGGGATTTCGCCTGGCGGTGTTTGGCGGCGCAGCGCTGATCATCGCCGCCGCGATTGGCCTGAAGGTCGTCCTCTAGGCGCTTGAGCCTTGCGCCGCCGGCGTTCGAATTCAGCGCAGCGCCGTGTCCGCCGCCCCGGCTTCTCCCTCTCCGGCGCCCGCATTGAAACGCGCCGCAGCAGCCGCCGGATCGGCGCAGGCGAGGTCCAGCGCCGCGCGCGCAGCCCGGCCCAACGCCTGCGGCTCGGCGTCTGAGGACAGCACCCAGGCGAGGCCTTCAAACCCGTCCGGACTGGTCAGGCGCAGCAAGCCGGCGCCCGCCTCGGCGCGCATGAAATCGCCGGGCGCGGACAGGCGGCGCACCTCGACGCCGCCGGGTTCGGCCTCATCGGCGATGAAGGCGATGACGTGCGCGACCCCGGCCACATCGCCGCGCCGCAGAACGAAGGTCCCGCCGCACGCCTCGGCCACCGCGTCCAGCCGCGCGGTGCGCGCGCCGCGTCCTTCAGTAAAGCTCACCAGCACGGCGCCGGAGTTTCGCCGCGCGCCCTGCGAAACTGGCGCCGCGCGCGCCTCATCGGAGGCGCCGGCGAAGAGCTCAACGCCCCGCCCTTCCAGCGCGCGAGTCCCGTAAACGGCCCCCGCGCCGAGCGCGCAACTGGCGAGCACCGCGGCGGCGGCGCGAAACAGCGCTGACATGAAGACCCCTCTTTTGTCCCTCGCTGTGCGTTATATCGTTTCCCCACGCCTCGGGCCAAGGCCTTGTCTGGAGAGCCGCCATGACCGCCAGTGAAAACCGCACGCCGTTCGACTGGGAAACCCGCTTCAAGGCCGACGACGCCCCGTGGGAGCGCGGCGGCCTGCACCCGGCCGTCGCCCACTTTCGCCAGACCGGCCTGCTCACCGCCGGCCAGTCCATCTACGTGCCCGGCTGTGGACGCAGCCCGGAACCCGTGGCGTTCGCCCGCCATGGCCTGCGCGTCACCGCCAGTGACGTGGCGCCCAGCGCGGTGAAACGCCAGACCGAGCAAATGATGGCGGCGGGCCTGGACGCCGCCGTGTTCGAGGCCGACGGCCTGGACTGGCGCCCGCCCGCGCCGTTCGACCTCCTGTGGGAACAGACCTTCCTGTGCGCGATCCACCCCCATGACCGGCGGCGGTACGAGGCGATGGCGTTCGACGTGCTCAAACCCGGCGGCCGCCTCATCGCCCTCTTCATGCAGAAGGACGAGCCCGGCGGCCCGCCCTATGGCTGCTCGATCAACGCCATGCGCCAGCTGTTTGGAGCGGAGCGGTGGATCTGGCCCGACGACGCGGATCTGGTGGCGTTCGAGCACCCAAAACTGAACGACAAGGCCGAGCTGGCCGGGGTTCTGGTGCGGCGCTAGGATTCTCTCAGACACGCGGAATCGGCCCGCCGCAAACCTTGCGCGAAGCTATCAGGGTGGCGAGGGCGGCGCGGGAGGATCCAGGCCGTTTCTCTGTGTGTGTTGGAGGCCGGATACGACCCCCGCGCCGCTGAGATGTTTTTTCGGTCAGCGGGACTCAACGGAACCTCCCCGTCTACCCCTAACCCGCCTCTTTGCGGACCGGTGCGTTAGCCGGAACTCACTCGGGACATCCCGTCATCCCGCCCGAACAGGACGCTCCGGAACGGCCTCGCCTGCGAGATGACGGGGGTATTATGGGGGCAGGGTTGGAGGGGGCGGATAAGTTTTTTCGCCAGCGCTCTATCCTGAGGGTCATTCGAGGCTTTTCGCTGACACGAAAAGGCTCCTCAGGATGAGGGTTTCAAAAAAGCTTTCCATCTTCCTCATCCTGAGGTGTGAGGCCGGCGAATAGCCGGGCGAGCCTCGAAGGACCCGCAGGATAAAACGACTCCTCACGAGATACGCCCCGGATCGGCTCCGCCGTCCGGGAGTTCAAGGTTTGGGTCGATAACCAGATGTCGACAAGTGTACCAAAGCCTGTACACTCTCTCGCATGTCGATCATTTTCTCCTTTTCCGAAGCCCGCGCGAAACTGAAATCCTTGATGGATCAGGTGACGGCGGACCGCGCGCCAGCGATCATCACAAGGCGCGGGGCCGAGCCCGTGGTCATGGTCTCCATGGCCGAATGGGACTCGATTGAAGCGACCCAGCACCTGCTTAAAAGCCCCGCCAACGCCCGGCGCCTGCGCGAAAGCATCGACGCGGCCGAGGCCGGCGATGTGCGCGCCCTCACCCCTGATGATCTCGACGCCTTGCTGGCCGGGCCGGCGTGAACGTCGAATTCACAGCCCAAGCCCTCGACGATCTACGCTGGTTCATCCAGCGCGACCCCCGCACGGCCAAGCGGATCGTGAAACTGATCGAGGATGTCCGCCGTGCGCCATTTGACGGCCTCGGCAAACCCGAACCCCTCAAAGGCGACCTCTCCGGCTGGTGGTCCCGCCGCATCGACGGGGAACATCGGCTGGTCTATCGGGTGGTGGAGACGGGCGGCGCCGCGCGGGTGCAGGTGGCGCAGTGCCGGTATCATTATTGAGGAGGCGCGCGTGTCGCCGGCCCTCTGCTGCCCAGTTTCTCGAGCCCTGAAACCCCGGGCAACCCCGGACTTGATCCGGGGGCAGACCCGGGGCCTCGCGCGGAATGACGAACCAGGTCCCGGCTCGGCGCCGCTGTCGCGGCTTGGCCGGGAATTCAGGAGAAGAGAACACTCATCACCCTCACAACGGAATATTATCGTGTTTCTTCCAGGGGTTGGTGAGCTGCTTGTTGCGCAGGGTGCGCAGGGCCTTGATCAGGCGCATGCGCGTGTTTCGCGGCTGGATGACGTCGTCGAGATAGCCGCGGGAGGCCGCCACGAAGGGGTTGGCGAAGCGGTCTTCGTATTCCTTGGTGTGGCGGGCCATGGTTTCGGCGTCGCCAAGATCGGCGCGGTGGATGATTTCCGCGGCGCCCTTGGCGCCCATGACCGCGATTTCGGCGGTGGGCCAGGCATAGTTGATGTCGCCGCGCAGGTGCTTTGACGCCATCACGTCATAGGCGCCGCCATAGGCCTTGCGAGTGATGACGGTGAGTTTCGGGACCGTGGCTTCGGCATAGGCGAACAGGAGTTTCGCGCCGTGCTTGATGAGGCCGCCATATTCCTGCTTGGTCCCCGGCAGGAAGCCCGGCACGTCCACAAAGGTGATGATGGGGATTTCAAACGCGTCGCAGAAGCGCACGAAGCGCGCGGCCTTTTTCGAGGCGTCGATGTCCAGAACCCCGGCCAGGCTTAAAGGCTGGTTGGCGACAAAGCCCACGGTCTGGCCTTCCAGCCGCCCGAAGCCGGTGACGATGTTGGCGGCGTAGTCGGGCGCCAGTTCGTAGAAATCGCCCTCGTCGGCGACTTTCTCGATCAGCTCCTTGATGTCGTAGGGCTTGTTGGGGTTGGGCGGGACCAGCGTGTCGAGGCTGGCTTCGCAGCGCTCAGGGTCATCCTGGGCCTCGCGCACGGGCGGCTTTTCGCGATTGTTCAGGGGGAGAAAATCGATCATCCGGCGCACCTGGATCAGCGCCTCGATATCGTTCTCGAACGCGGCGTCGGCGACGCCGGATTTCTTCGCGTGCACGGATGCACCGCCCAGCTCTTCATGGGTGACGACCTCATTGGTGACGGTTTTCACCACGTCGGGGCCGGTCACATACATATAGGACGTGTCCTTCACCATGAAGATGAAATCGGTCATGGCCGGCGAGTACACGTCGCCGCCCGCGCACGGGCCCATGATGACGCTGATCTGGGGGATCACGCCTGAGGCGAGCACGTTGCGCTGGAAGATCTCGGCATAGCCGCCCAGGGCGTCGACACCCTCCTGGATGCGCGCGCCGCCGGCGTCGAACAAGCCGATGATCGGCGCGCCGTTCTTCAGCGCCATGTCCTGCACCTTGCAGATCTTGCGCGCATGGGCGAGCGAGAGCGAGCCGCCGAACACGGTGAAGTCCTTGGCGAAAACATAGACCAGCCGGCCGTTGATCGTGCCGGAGCCGGTGACGACCCCGTCGCCGGGGATCTTTTTGGTCTCCATGCCGAACTCGGTGCAGTCGTGCTCGACAAACATGTCGAACTCTTCAAACGAGCCCGCGTCCAGCAGCACGTCCAGGCGCTCGCGCGCGGTCAGCTTGCCCTTGTCATGCTGGGCGGCGATGCGTTTTTCGCCGCCGCCCATGCGGGCGGCGTCGCGCTTGGCGTCAAGCTGGTCGAGAACGGCTTTCATGAAACGGCGCTCCGGCGTGTGAAACAATCTTCGCCTAGCTAGCACCGTCCGGCGCGAGCGGGCAAACGACGCGCGCCACAAGGGTGTGGAAGCCCTTACCGGAGCCGAGCGCAATCGGCGCGCAACGCGCAGTGCCGCACGCCGCCTGAGCGGCCCGCGAGCTTCAGCGCCTAACCGTCAGCCCGGTCCAGCTCGCGGAACAGGCGCTCGCACGCCAGCAGGTCGCGCTTGCGATTGGCCGCGGCCAGCGCGGCTTCGGCGTCCTCGCCCCAGAATTGCGCCTGGTGATCTTCTTCCAGGCGCGAGGCGGCCCAGAGGGTCTCGGCGTCGGCTTCTTCTTCCAGAAGCGCAAACGCGAGAATCGCCGAGGACAGAATCGGCGCCGCGCTCACCAGGGCGGTGAGCCGGAAATCATCCAGCGCCAGGGCGCGCAGTCGCAACGCCTCGATGGAGGCCTCCGGCTGCGCCAGCGGCGTCACCGTCGCGGCGGCTTTCAGCGGCGCATCGAGCGCGGTCTCGGCCCAGCTGATGAACGGATCGAACATCGCGGCCTGTTTCGCCGCCAGCGCGGACTCGTCGGCGCGATGGGACACAAGATCGGTGGTGGCGAACTTGGCGACTTCGGCCGCCGCGCCCTCGCGCGCAGCGTTCATCCGGTCCAGCGCGACGTGGGTAATGCGCGTCAGCGGCATGGTGAAGGGATTGATGTGCTCGATCTGCGCGTCCCACTCCTCGGCGATGGCGCGCGCCAGACCTTCAATGGGCAGCTCAAGCGGGTTCTTTGCAGGCGTTTTCAGCGGGCGGCCGTCCAGCACGATGCGCCAGCCGGTTTCGGTCTCCTCGTAGGCGGCCTCTTTATAGAAGCGCTTGGGAAGCTGGCGGTTTTCGGCCTTCGCCTTGGACATGCTCATGGGGCGTCTCCTCTGGCCGAGCCGGGCTCGAACGCGTCGAGCCAGGCGTTGAGATCGTCGAATTCATGGTGCACCGCATGGGCGCCGCCTTCGGCGATTTCGTCTGCTGTGTGAAAGCCCCAGCTCACGCCCAGCGCATGGGCGTTCGCGGCGCGGGCCATCTTCATGTCCCAGCTGGTGTCGCCGATGACCACGGTTTCTTCGGCACGGGCGCCGGTTTCAGCCATGGCGTCCAGCACCATGCGCGGATCGGGCTTGCCGGCGCCGCCGTCCACGGTCTGCAGCGTCTGGAAGTGTTTGTGCAGGCCGTGATGCTCGAACACGATGTCCAGCCCGCGCCGCGCCTTGCCGGTGGCGACGCCCAGAAGCCAGCCCTCGTCGGCCAGCCGCTCCACGGTTTCGCGCGCGCCGGCGTAGAGCGGCTCGCTGAAGCCGTCCTCGGTGCGCATCTCCACAAAGGCCTGCTTATAGTATCCGGCGAGCTCGGAGCGGCGCGCGGCCGGATAGTCCTCCGGCGCCAGGCGGCCCACCGCCTCGGTCAGCTCCAGCCCCACGATGGTGCGGGTGCGCTCATAGCCGATCTCGGGCAGGCCGGCGCGTTCAAACGCCCGGCGCATGGCCTCGGTGATGACCTGGCGGGAATCCACCAGCGTGCCGTCAATATCAAAGACGGCCAGCTTGAGCTCGCTCATTCCAGCGCTTCCTCGACCAGGGTCAGATCATCATGCTCGTTGAAGCCGAGCGTGTTGAACGTCTCGGTCATGTGGGGCGGCAGCGGCGCCTCGATCACCAGCGGGCGCTTGCCGTCCTGGGGGATCTCGATCTTGCGCGCGTGCAGGTGCAGCCTGTGCGACAGGCCCTCGGGCGCGGGGATGTCGCACATGTATTTGCCGTCGCCCAGAAGCGCATGGCCGGCGGCGGCCAGGTGAACGCGCAGCTGGTGGGTGCGTCCGGTTTCAGGCCGCAAGGCGACCCAGCAGACCTTGCGCGCGGCGTTGTCGGCGACAGCGTAGCGGGTGATGGCGTGGTGGGCGCCCTCGTCGCCATGGCGCGCGGCGACCATCAGCTCGCGGTCGCCGTCCGGGCCGGCTTCCTTCCTCATGAAGCCCTTGATCTCGCCGGCCTTGGGCGTGATCAGCCCCAGCGCGACGCCCCAATAGGTCTTCTTCAGATCGCGCGTCTGGAACATTCGCGACAGCGCCTTGGCGCTCTGGGCGGTCTTGGCCACGATCAGGACGCCGGAGGTGTCCTTGTCCAGCCGGTGCACAAGGCGCGGCTTCTGATCGCCCTTGCCGAACGCGTCCAGCAGGCGGTCCACATGGCGGGTGGTCTTCGATCCGCCCTGCACCGCGAGGCCGTGCGGCTTGTTCAGGGCGATCAGGGTCTTGTCCTGATAGATCACCAGCGAGCGCGCATAGCGGGCGTCTTCGGCCGACAAAGGCGGGCTTTCCTTAACCGCACCGGGATCGGGCAGCGGCGGGACGCGCACCTCCTCGCCCTGGGCCAGGCGGCGATCGCCCTTCACGCGGCCGCCCTCGACGCGGATCTGCCCCTTGCGCAGGAGCTTCTCCACCATGCCGTGGGGCACGTGGGGGAAGTGCTTCTTGAACCAGCGATCAAGGCGCATCTCCGCCTCGTCTTCGGTGACTTTAAGGGTTTGAACGCGGCTCATGGCGCGATGACTTTCCTGGCGATGATGAGGCCGACGAACACGGCCAGGACGCTAAGCGTCAGCGTGCCGAGCCCGTAGGCGGCGGCGCTCACATAAGCCTTTCTCTCGATGAAGAGAACCACATCCAGTGAAAACGCGCTCATCGTCGTGAAGGCGCCCAGAAATCCCACCCCCAGCGCAAAGCGCAGCTCGGTGCCGTCGGAGCGCCCCGCGAAGGCGAGCCAGCCCACCAGAACCCCGATGGCCAGACTGCCCGCCACATTCACCATCAGCGTGCCATAGGGAAATCCCGGCCCGATAAAGCGCATCGCGCCCTGATTGACGAGGTGGCGCGAAACCGCGCCCAGGGCCCCGCCAAAAGCGATGAGAAAAAGGTGTGGCATGGCTAAAGGGTTAGGGCGCACACCCGTGCGAGGCAAGGGTGCAGCGCCCTGGCAACGAATGCGACGTGTGCGCGATCATCACAAAACGGAGCACAAGCGGGGCGCCGCGCGTTAAACCAGCATCGCAACTGGAGACCGCCATGCTCACCCTTGCTGACTCTGTCGCGCTTCGAGCGCTTTACCTCGCCGCCGTCCTCGGCATGGGCGGGGCGGGCCTGCTCACAATGTTCACGCCAAATCTCGCCGCGCGCCGGATCTATTACGATGCGGTGGAGGTGAATGTGTATCTGCGCCTGCTGGGCGCGTTTCAGCTGTCGCTGGGCCTCATGGCGGTGGTCGGGCTGGCGCGGCCGGTGGCCATGGCGTCGATCCTGCTGGTGCAGCTCGCCGCCATGGCGCTGTGGATCGCAGCCGGCGCCGTGCCCGCCATCCTGACCGGCAAGAGAGACACCGCGCTCCTGTTCATGACGATCGTCTTCACGGTCTGGTCGCTGGCCGTTGTCTTCCTGTTCCCGTTCGCGGCGGTGTTCGGATGAGGCGGAGCCTGGCTGCGCCGCCGGACTAACCTTTCGAAGCCGGTCCCCGGTTTCATTCAAGGCTTCAGGCCGGGGGTCGAACCGGGTACCGGGGTGCGCCCCACCGCGTGGGCCCGCCTAGCCTCGGCGCTGCTCCCGCAGCGCGCGCCAGCGGTCCAGGCGTTCTTTGAGCTGGGCTTCGCGGCCGCCGTCCCTGGGTTCGTAGAAGACCGGGCGTTCGCTCATCTCGTCGGGGAAATAGTCCTGGCCCGAGACCCCGCCCGCCACGTCGTGATCGTACTCATAGCCCTTGCCGTAGCCTTCGCCCTTCATGAGCTTGGTCGGGGCGTTGAGGATGTGCTTGGGCGGGCTTAAGCTGCCGGTGGCTTTGGCGGTTCGCAGCGCGCCTTTCCAGGCCTTGTAGACGGCGTTGGATTTGGGCGCGCAGGCCAAGTGTATCACCGCCTGGGCCAGCGCCAGATCGCCTTCGGGACTGCCGAGGAAATCATAGACGTCCTTGGCCGCCAGCGCGGCGTGCACGGCGCCGGGATCGGCAAGTCCGATATCTTCATTGGCCATGCGCACGATACGCCGGGAGAGATAGAGCGGGTCCTCGCCGGCGTTGAGCATGCGCGCCAGCCAGTAGAGCGCCGCGTCCGGATCCGAGCCGCGCACGCTCTTATGCAGCGCGCTGATGAGATTATAGTGCTCGTCGCGGTCCTTGTCGTAGGCGGGCGCGCGGCGCTGCAGCACCCCGGCCAGATCGGCGAGCTCCAGAGGCTTGGCCGGCTCCAGATTGAACACCTCCTCGGCCAGGTTGAGCATGTAGCGCCCGTCCCCGTCGGCCATGGCCACCAGACCCTCGCGCGCATCCGGCGTCAGCGGCAGGTCGCGGCCCTCCAGCCGTTCGGCGCGCGCCAGCAGCTTCTCCAGCGCCTCGGCGTCGAGGCGTTTGAGCACCATCACCTGGCAGCGCGACAGAAGCGCGGCGTTCAGTTCAAAGCTCGGATTTTCCGTGGTGGCGCCGATGAGCGTGACCACCCCCTCCTCCACCACCGGCAGGAAGCCGTCCTGCTGGGCGCGGTTAAAGCGGTGGATCTCGTCCACGAACAAAAGCGTGCCCTTGCCCGTGGCGCGGCGATGGCGGGCGCGCTCAAACGCCTTCTTCAGATCGGCGACGCCGGAGAACACCGCGCTGATGGCGTCGAACTCAAGACCCGACGCCTCGGAGAGAAGCCGCGCGATGGTGGTCTTGCCCACCCCCGGCGGGCCCCAGAGGATGATGGAGGACAGCCGGTTCTTCGCCAGCATGCGCCCCAGCGGCGCTTCGGGGCCGAGGATGTGATCCTGGCCCACCACGTCATCAAGGGTTTGCGGACGCAGCCGGTCGGCCAGCGGGCGCGGCGCATCGCTTTCAAGACCGGCGCTTTCAAACAGACTCATTGGGGCGCAAGCTCCACGAAAGCGTGAGACGGCGAAAGGAGAGCGTTATGGGATCGCATGACGAACCCGGCAAGGAAAGCCCGGCACACGGCGCCCGCCCAAGCCCGGTGGTCCCCTATCTCTGCGTACGCGGCGGACTAGACGCCGTCGCGTTCTACGAAAAGGCGTTCGGTGCGGAGCGCGGCGATGTCTATGGGCATGAAGGCAAGCTGGGTCATGCGGCTCTGACGCTGAACGGCGGGGCGGTCTATCTCGCCGATGAGTATCCCGAGCATGAGGCGATGACCGGCAATGTCGCACCGCCGAGCCTTGGCGGGCGCACAACCTTCACCATCAATCTCAACGTGGACGACGCAAACGCATGGTTCGACCGCGCGGTGGCGGCCGGCTGCACGCCGATCCGTGACGTGACCGAGGAATTCTTCGGCCGGCACGGCAAGGTGCGCGATCCCTACGGCCATGTCTGGTCGCTGGTGACGATGAAATCCCGCTAGGGTGCGGTTAAGCCCAGCCGGTCCTCCACGGCGCTTTTAAAAGCCGGCTATCGCTCGAAGCGCTTCGCCGCCGTGGTTCGCAGTGCAGGCGCGCGCCACATCTCCACCCGGCCCGATACCCCGCGCACCAACGGCCACGCCGAGCGCTTCTTCCAGTCCAGCCTGCGCGAATGGGCCTGCGCCCGGTCGTATCCCTGCCCAGAGGAGCGAAAACCGCGCAGCCCTCGCATGGACCGACGCCTGCAACACCAAACGACCCCACACCGCAATCGGAGGCCTTACACCCTGGCGGCATGTGACCTAGCTGGCTATGACAGCTAGCCGCCCTTGGCGCCGAGCGCCTCGCCCGCGACCATCAGCGACCCCAGCGCCCCTGCGATGACGCTGGCGTACCCAAACCAGGGCTCCCAGTTCAGCGCAAACGTGGCCGCCAGCACCAGCAGCGACGCCAGGAAGGGCAGAGACCACAGCACGATCCGGAGCGGCGTCACGGCGCTGCGAGCGGGCTTGGCGCGCACGCCGTCGGACTCGGCGGAGTCGGCGCTTTGGTCCTGTGGATCAATTTGGGTCATGGAGGCCTCCCGGCGTGCGCATCGGTGCGCTCTGGCGGTCATTTAAACGATTGAACTGTCTGTATATGCCCTGCAGGCCGCGCGAAAGAACAGGCGGGCGCGAATTTTGACAGACGATATTATTGAGGCGCCAACGGAGCCTCTCCCCATTCGCCCGTCAGGCGCGCGCACCCGACCAAGGATCGCAATACCTTGGCGAAATTAGGGTTATCGCCTTCACCGAGTTCTGGCATGCGACCTGCAACGCACGCCGTGGTGGAAACCGGGATCGATTCAGCGGTGCAGTTCATCCAATCCGTAAACCCCGTGGAAACGCGCGGGGTTCACCTTGGTTCACTCGCGTATTGAACATCATCGCGCTTTCGTGCCACTTTCCGCCCAGAGGGGCGAATAGCAAGGCTGACGGTCCAATATGGTCAAACGACTTCTTGCGGGTCCGTGGGAGCAGATCAAGGCGCGTTTTCCGACGCGCCAGATCTATCATCGCACGGAAGGCCAGGTGCGGTATTTCGCCGTCACCACGGAGATGCAGCTCGCTGTCGTCGGCGGCGTGTGCGTGCTCGCGGTCTGGCTTGCGCTCACTTCGGTGAACATGATCCTAAACGACAGCGCCAAGGACCGGTTGCGCGACCGCATGGTCGCCGACGCCGAACGCTTCGAAGAAGAGCTCGAGGAGGCGAGAGCCTCCGAAGCCGCCGCCATCGCCTATGTGGAATCGCGCACCAATGCGTTTGACCGCACCGCCGGCGAGTTCCAGCTGCGCCACGACACGCTGCGCCGCCTGCTCGATTTCGCCGACGATTTGTCCATCAGCCAGGACCTGGAAAGCCCGTCGGTGGATGAGGGCCGCATTCTCATGGCGGCCACGCCGTCCGATCCCGATCCGCGCAGCGCGCTGATCGAAGTCGCCTCGGCACGCTCTGCGGACGGACTTGCGGAAGAACGAGTCGCGGCGATGCTGTCCGATCAGGACGCAGCCCTGGCCCAGGCCGAAGACGGCGCCCAGCGCCGGCTGGACAATCTGCGCGCCGTGCTGCGCCTGACCGGCATGCGCGTGGACGATGCCATGGAGGACGGCCCGCTGGACGGCGAAGGCGGCACCGGCGGTCCGCTGATCGCTCTGGACCAGGCGCCGCTGTTTTCACAGGGCCTGAATCTTGAAGACCCGTTCAACGCCCGCATCGCCCGCATCGCCTCGCGCCTGGCCGAAGCTGATCAGCTTCAGCAGCTGCTTCTGGCCGCGCCGCTGGGCGTGCCGGTGAGCGGGGAATTCCGCCAGACATCGCCCTACGGAACGCGCATCGACCCGTTCACGCGGCGCCTGGCCACGCATGCGGGCATGGATTTCGGCGCCTATCGCAATGCGCCCATCGTCGCGCCCGCCGCAGGCCGCGTGGTGTACGCCGGCTGGCGGGCGGGTTATGGCCGGACTGTGGAAATCGACCACGGTTACGGCTTCCGGACACGGTTCGGTCATCTTCATTCGGTAGACGTAAGACGTGGCGATATGGTCGATCTGGGCCACCGCGTAGGCGGCATGGGTTCGACCGGGCGATCGACAGCGACGCACTTGCACTACGAGGTGTGGTTCCAAGGGGACCATATTGATCCTGAAAGCTTCATCAGAGCTGGACGCTATGTTCACTAAAAAAGACACCAACGCCGCCGCCGACGCTTCGGCGCCCGCTCCCGCCCCGTCGAAGAGGTCTGCCATGAAATCCAAAGCCCCCTCCATCCTGAGCGCCGACCTCACGGTCACCGGCTCCATCCTCTCTGACGGCGAAGTTCAGCTGGACGGCGTCGTCGAAGGTGATGTGCGCGCCGGCTCGCTCACCGTGGGCGAAGAAGCAACGGTGAAGGGCGAGATCGTGTGCGAAACCGTCGTCATCCGCGGCCGCGTCGAGGGCTCTGTGCGTGCGCGCCAGGTGCAGCTCGCCTCCACGGCCCGCGTTGAAGGCGACGTCATTCACGCCACGCTCTCCATCGAGAGCGGCGCCTATTTCGACGGCCACTGCAAGCGTTCCTCGGACCCGCTTAGCGACGCCAAATCGGCGCCGAAGACCGAAACGCGCACCGAAGCGCCCAAGCCAGCGCCGGCGCCTGCGGCCCCCGCCGCTCCGCCCAGCGCGGCCAAGGCCGAACCGCCCAAGGCGGCCTCGGGCGGCGATCCCTTCATGTCGAAGAATTAGGCCCGGCTTCACCCGGTCCGACACAGAAAAGGCGGGCTCCATGGGCCCGCCTTTTTTTTGCGTTCAGGTCCCGGCGGAGGCGGCGTGAAGCGCGGCCATCACCACCTCGTGACTGGAGAACCGTCCCAAGGCGCATACGTTATGGCAGGAGCGATATTACGAGGTTCGCCATGTTGCACTTTGATCGACGCCTGTTTCTGGTCTCCACCACTGCGCTCGCCGCCTGCGGCGCCCGCACGGACGCCCAGGGGGCCGAAAGCGGTCAGGACGCCAGCGCGACCGCCGTGGACGCGGATCTGTTTGACGATCCACGCATCACGCCCATGGGCGAAGCGGAGATCGATTTTGGAGCGCAAAGCGAAGACTGGTGGCGCGACCGGCTGAGTGGTGAAGCGTTCCGCGTGCTGCGCGACGAAGGCACTGAGCGCCCCGGAACCAGCCCGCTGAACCGGGAGAGCCGCCGCGGGATTTTCGTCTGCGCGGGCTGTGCCCTGCCGCTGTTCTCTTCGCAGACCAAGTATGAGAGCGGCACGGGCTGGCCGAGCTTCTGGGCGCCGCTGGAGGGCGCGATGGAGACCAAGACCGATTACCGGCTCTGGACCCCGCGCACCGAATACCATTGCACGCGCTGCAAAGGACATCAGGGCCATGTCTTTGAAGACGGGCCGCGTCCCACCGGTCAGCGCTGGTGCAATAACGGCGTCGCGCTGGCCTTCGTCCCGCATCCCAGTGAAGCTTAAAGTCAGGAAATTCCCATGACCGACAATCACCGCCACGCCGTAGACGCCAATGAGCGATACGCCCAGACCTTCGACAAGGGCGGCAAGCCGATCCCGCCGGCCAAGCAGGCCGCGGTGCTCACCTGCATGGATGCGCGCATCATGCCGGCCGAAGCGCTGGGATATGATCTTGGCGACGTGCACGTGATCCGCAACGCCGGCGGCCGGGCCAGCGAAGATGCGATCCGTTCACTGGTGATTTCCTACAAGCTCCTGGGCACGAAGGAATTCTTCGTGATCCACCACACCGATTGCGGCATGGCGCTGTTTGATCAGCCCACCATGGAGCGGCTTCTGGCCTCCAGCCTGAAGACCGCGAGCCCCGGTCCCGACGGCTGGACCGATCCGGGCGGAGACGACGGCTCACCCAAGGGCGCGGACGTGGACTGGCTCACCTTCAAAGACGCCGCCGAGGCGGTGATCGAGGATGTGCGCGCGATCCGCGCCCATCCGCTGGTGCCCGCCGCCATCCCGATCTACGGCTTCATGTACGATGTCGACACCGGGCGCCTGCACGAGATCGAAGCGGCCTCCAAGGCCGGAGCCTAAAGCGCCTGAACAACCATGAAGCGATGGCCGTCCGGGGTCTGGACGGCCATTTCGCGCAAGCCCCAAGGCTCGTCCACCGGGGTCTTGCGAATCATGGCGCCCGCCCGGATAAGCCGCGCGTGGAGCGCGTCGACATTGTCCACGTGCAGAACGGCGAAGTATTGGTGATCTCCAAGCGTCTCGACCGCCGGAGCGTCCGGGCACTCCCCCAGCCGCAGCCGGCATCCGCCCAAGGCCAGAAACGCCCAGCCTGGAAGCTCGAACGTCACCTGAAACCCGATCGCCTCGCGCCACCAGCGCACGGCGGCGTCCAGATCAGGTACGGCGAGCACATGCTCGGTGTAAAGTACGCCGTCAGCCATCTCAGCCTCCTGCCTCGTGTGTTTCATCCTAGCCCGCGACACCGGCGGGGTCTAAGGCCCGTCCATGATGCTTGATCCCGCCCGCTTCATCGCCGCGCACACCCGGATCGGGTCAGCACCGCTGGTTCCTGAACTGCGCTTTCATCTGGCCGTCGACGCGTATGACGTCTGGGAGGACAGCGAGGAGGCGCTGGGCGAACAGGGCTTGCCGCCGCCCTTCTGGGCCTTCGCCTGGGGCGGCGGGCAGGCGCTGGGGCGGTATCTGCTGGATCATCGCGAAATCTCGCAAGGCAAGCAGGTGCTGGATTTCGGCTGCGGCTGCGCCGTCGCCGGAATCGCCGCGGCGAAAGCCGGCGCCGCCCATGTTCTGGGCACCGAAATCGACGCCTTCGCCGTGGCTGCCGCGGAAACGAATGCGGCGCTCAACGGCGTGTCCATGGAGGTCATCAAGGCCGATATCATCGGCGAGGATCGCGGCTGGGATCTGGTGCTGGCCGGCGATGTCTTCTACGAGGCGGGCTCAGGATCGCGCATCGCCAGCTGGCTGCACAGCCTGGCGAAACGCGGCGCGACGGTGCTGATCGGCGATCCGGGGCGCCATTTTCTGCCCCGCGACCGTCTGGAGATCGTCGCCCGTTTTGACGCCGAAACCGACCGCGAGCTGGAAGACAAGGATGTGGCGCTGGCCAAGGTCTGGCGCTTCAAACCCTGACGCCATAGAACGGTGTGTGACGCGGGCCGCGACACTTAGGCGCCGCACAGGTGACAGGGGCGCAGCGCACGCCCTATATCCCTGCCATGACCTTCCGCCCGTTTCCGATCCTCACCGTGTTCACCCTCGCCGCCCTGGTTCTGCTGTTATGGCTGGGAAGCTGGCAATTGGACCGGCGCACTTGGAAACAGGATCTGCTGGCCGATTTCGAGGCGGTGAGCGAGGCCGAACCGGTGACCCTGCCTCAGGGCCTGTGCGACGGCGCGGCCTCGCCGGGGCGCGCCTTTGATCCGGCGGGCTCACGGCCCGGCGAGGCCCGGGTGCGCGTCTACGGGATCGGACCGGAAGGCGGGCCGGGCTGGCGAATCTTCGCGCCGGTTCCGGCGCCGGACTGCGCGCCGGGCGCGGTGCTTCTGGCCGAGATCCGGTTTGAACCGCTGGACACCGCGCGCGCCGGCGCCTCGGGGCTTCCCGCCAGCGCGGCGGCGGTCACTGATCTTCGGTTTGAACGCCCCCTGGGCGAGGGCGTGTTCACTCCGCAAAGCGCTCCGGACGGATTTTACGCCTACGCGCCGGACGCCATGGGCGAGGCGCTCGGACTGGCGCCGGGCGCGCTTTCGTTTGACTGGTGGCTCGCCCGCGACACCGGCGCGGCGCCCGCCTATCTCACCCAGACCCCGCCCGAACGCCATCTGGCCTACGCCATCACCTGGTTCGCCATGGCGCTGGCGCTGATCGCGGTTTACCTGGCGTTCCACGCGCGCGCGGGGCGCCTGACGCTCAATCGCCCCTGACCACCCCTGCCCTCAGCCCTTGCCTCACAGGCCGGGCCGCCGTCTATTAGGTGCGCAAATTGACCGCGGGAGGCCAGGCGGGCCCATGGCGTTGTGGCGCGAAGACACACAGGATCAGGTGCTGTGGGGCGAAGGGATTCGCCTGCGTCACCCGTGTCTGGACGACTATGACGCCTGGGCGAAGCTGCGCTACGCCAGCCGCGCCCATACCGAACCGTTTGAGCCCAGCTGGGCGGAGGACGAGTTGACACGCTCGGCCTTCAAGCGCCGGCTTCGCCGCTATCAAAGCGATGTGGAAGCCGGATCGGGCTATCCCTTCTTCATCTTCCGGGCCAATGATGACGTGCTGGTGGGCGCCTGCAATCTGAACAATGTGCGCCGCGGTGTGCTGCAATCAGCCGATATCGGGTACTGGATCGGCGCGCCCTATGTGCGCAAAGGCCACGCGCGGGCCGCACTGCGCCGGGTCTTGTCCTTCGGGTTCGGACCGCTGCGCCTGAACCGCGTCGAGGCCGCCACGCGTCTGGACAACGAGCCCTCGCGCCAGCTTCTCCTGTCCACCGGCTTCACCCCGGAGGGCCTGGCGCGGCGCTATCTCAAGATCAACGGGCGCTGGCGCGACCATCTCAAATTCGCGATCCTGCGCGACGATCCGATCCGTTGAGATGACCGACTCCCTGTTCACCGCCGCGGCCGGCGCCGCCGGCGCCCTCGCCCTGTCCTATGATCCGCAAGGCGGTCGTCTGACCCTCGCCGGGGATAAGGCGCTCCTGCATCTCCCGGACGCCTGCACCGATCTCCCCGCGCTGAAAACCGCCGTGGCGCCGGGGGATCGCGCGCTTCTCGATGCGCTCGCAGCGGCGACCAAGCTGGATGTGCGCCTGCGCCTGATCGGGACCGACGGCCAGGTGCGCTATGCGCGGCTGGTGGGATCGGGCGAGGCCGGCGTGTGGCGCGGCCTGCTGATCCCGGCCGGAGCCGGCCCCATCGGCGGGCGGGCGCGCATGGATCTTGAAGCCGCCCTTGAAGAGGCGCTCAGCGCTGGCGACGTCGTCGCCTACCACCAGCCCATCGTCTCGCTCTCGACCCGGCGCCTGGCCGGATTCGAGGCGCTGGCCCGCTGGGTCCGCCCGGACGGGGAGATCACCGCGCCCGACGATTTTCTGCCGCTGGCCGCTGAAAAAGGCCTCACTGCGACGCTGGGCCGGGCGGTGCGCCGGGCCGCCGCCGGCGACGCCGCGGCGTGGCGCGAGGGCGCGCGCCTGACCGGCGAGCGCGTCGCCGAGCCGCTCTTCATGGCCGCCAACGCCACCGCCGGCGAGATCTGCACGCCCGGCTTCGCCGACACGCTTCTGGCCATGCTGGAGGAGACCGGCCTGCCGCCCCGCCGCTTCAAGCTGGAGCTGAGCGAGAGCGAGGTGATGCGCGATCCCGATGCGGCGGAGCTTGCGATGAAGGCGATCCGCGCGGCGGGGGTCTCCCTGGCGCTTGATGATTTCGGGACCGGGTATTCGTCCCTGTCGCGCCTGGACCGCTTCCCGTTCGACACCGTGAAGATCGACCAGTATTTCGTACGCGCGGCCCTGGCCGACGCGGCGGCCCGCGCCATCGTCAAAAGCGTCGTCACCATCGCGCGCAGCTATTCCATGACCATCGTGGCCGAGGGCGTGGAGACCGAAACCGCCGCGGCCATGTGCACGGACCTCGGGTGTGATTTCGGCCAGGGCTGGCGTTTTTCGCGGGCGCTGAAGCCTGAGGACGCCGCCACGGCCGTGCGCAGCGGGGTCGAGGATCGCTTTATGCCAGCGGACGCCTGACCTCACGCCGCCATGGCGCAGCCAAGCTTCTGGCAGGCCTTCATGGAGCCCCAGAAGATGCGCAGGCGCTCGAACCCGGCGCGCTGCAGCACGGAGGCTGCGATGGTGGCGCGCTGGCCCGATCCGCACATGACGATCCACTCCCGGTCGGAGTCAAGCGTATCCAGGCGCTCAGGCAGGTCGCCAGCGTAGATATTGATCGCGCCGTCCACATGGCCGGCCTGAAATTCGCGCTCGCTTCGCACATCCAGAATGTTCAGCGCGTCCGGTCCCTCCAGCGCGGCCTTGAACGCCGGCCCGTCGATGGAGTCGATGCGGTCCACCGGATAGCCGGATGTGGCCCAGGCGGTGACGGCGCCGTTGAGATAGCCCTGAACATCGTCAAACCCCATGCGCGACAGCTGCAGCGCGGCGGCGTCGGCCTGCTCGGGGCTCGCCGCGACAAGCCCCAGCGGAGTCTCATAGGGCAGGAGCCAGCCGGCGAAGGCGGGCAGCATGGAGAGCGGCAGCGAAACCGCGCCGGGCGGATGAGCGCCGGCGAAGCTTTCCGCCATCAGCACGTCCACCGCGATCATGCCGTCATTCATGCGCCGGATGAAGGCGTCCGGGTCCAGCGGCTGAATCGGCGCGGGGCGCGGCCCGATCGGCGGGCCGCCGACGGTGTTCAGCGCCTCCATAAGCTGAAAATACGGCGGCGTCTCGTGCTGCTCGCTGGTCTTCATCGCGATGAAGCCCTCACGGTCGGTCTGCAGCGCCGGATTATGGGCGCGCTCATAGCCGATCGTGGTGAAATCGCGCGAGGCCATGTTCTGTCCGCACACCGATCCGGCGCCGTGGGCGGGATACACAATGGTCTGATCGCCCAGCGCCAGAAGCTTGTCGTGGAGGGAGTCGTACAACAGGCCAGCGACCTCTTCGTCCCGGCCGGGATAGAAATCGGTGCGCCCTACATCATTGACGAAGAGTGCGTCGCCGGTGAACACGCCCAGCGGCGTATCCCCGGTCTCCAGATGGCGCAGCACCAGCGACAGGGAGTCCAGGGTATGGCCGGGCGTGTGCAGCACCTCAAGGCTCGCCTGGCCCAGATGCACGCGCTCGCCTTCCGGCGGCGTCTGCGCGTAGGGCACGTCGTAGTCTGAGGTGGGGCCGCGCAGGACTTTCGCATCGGTGCGCCGCGCCAGCCCTTCGGCGCCGGAGACGAAGTCCTCATTGCGGTGCGTCTCGAAGATGAAGGCGATGCGCACGCCGCGTTTGCGCGCCAGATCTTCATAGGCCTGATAATCGCGGCGCGGATCGATCACGGCCGCCTTCTCGCCGTCGCCCACCAGATAGGAAAGATGGGACAGGCCGTCGGTCTTGATAGTGTCGACAAACATGGAAAAACCCTCATGCAAGCTTGCATGAGGGCAACGGGGCGGCGCGGCGTGGTGTTCCGCGGCGCGGCGCCGCGTTCAAACGATCGCCAGAGGCGGCGCGCCGGGATGAGGACGGATCATATCGGTGATCCCCTCACCCCGAAGCGCGCCCCGGTCCGGGCGAAGCGGCCTCGAAGGACGCTTATGCGAGCCTACAGCTTGCTGAGCATGTGCTCGGCGCTGGAGACTTCAAAGCCGCCGGCGTCTTCGATGAAGAGGTGCTCGACGGTCTTGTCGTTGACCACCATGGCGTAGCGCTGGGAGCGCTTGCCCATGCCGAATTTCGAGCCGTCCATCTCAAGACCGACCGCGGCGGCGAAATCGGCGTTGCCGTCGGCCAGCATCATCACCTGGTCTCCGGCCTTCTGGTCTCTGGACCAGGCGTCCATGACGAACACGTCGTTGACCGAGGTGCAGGCGATGCGGTCGACGCCCTTGGCCTTGAGGTCGCCGGCTTTCTCCACAAAGCCGGGCAGGTGGCGCGCCGAGCAGGTGGGCGTGAACGCGCCCGGCACGGCGAACAGCGCCACGCGCTTGCCGCCAAACGCTTCGTCGGTGGAGACCGGCGCGGGGCCGTCCGCGGTCATGGTCATGAAGGTGATGTCCGGCAGCGTATCGCCGACTTTGATGGTCATGGCGGGGGACCTTTCTCTGAAATTGTCAGTCTGCACTTAGACCCGACACCCCCGTGCGGCAAGGCGCAGTGATGACGGCGCGGCACTGGACAGGCCGCGCGTAAGGGCTGAAGCTTGAGCTATGACCCAGCCCGTTTCACAGTCCGGCTATCTGGGCGGAAAGCTTCTGATCGCCAGCCCGCTGATCGCCGACCCGCGCTTTGAGCGTTCGGTGGTGTTTGTCTGCAGCCATGACGATGATCAGGCCATGGGGCTGATCGTGAACCGGCCCATGGGCGGGCTTCACCTTCCCGAACTGCTCGGTCAGCTGGAGGTGGGCGGCGCCGGCAAGGCCGCCGACGAGCCGGTGCTGGACGGCGGCCCGGTGGATCGCGATCGCGGTTTCGTGCTGCACACCCCGGACGCCGGGTGCGGGCCGGGCAGCCTGATCATCGCCGATCGGACCGCGCTGACCGCCACGCGCGAGATACTCGACTGCCTGGTGAGTGAAACGCCGCCGCGCCGCGCGCTGATGGCGCTGGGCTATTCAGGATGGGACGCAGGCCAGCTGGAAGACGAGATCGCCGCCAATGCCTGGCTGGTCGCCGACGCGGATGAAGATCTGTTGTTCAGCGCCGGCCATGACGACAAGTGGGCGCGCGCTCTCGGCCTTCTGGGCGTAACGCCGGAATTTCTCACCGCCGCCAGCGGACACGCCTGAGGGTAATTCAGAGACACACCCGCCCCTCAAGGCACGACGCCCCTAGCCCTTCAGCGTAGAAATCGCCTCTCTTGCGAGCTCGTCGGCGCGCTCGTTTTCGGGGTGGCCGGCATGGCCCTTCACCCACTCCCAGGCGACGTGGTGGCGCTCATTCGCCGCGTCGAGCCGGCGCCACAGATCCTCGTTCTTCACCGGCTTCTTCGCGGCGGTCTTCCAGCCATTCTTCTTCCAGCCATGGATCCATTTGGTGACGCCGTCGCGCACATAGGTGGAATCAGTCACGAGGCGCACCACGCAAGGCCGCTTCAGCGTCTCCAGCGCGACAATGGCGGCCATGAGCTCCATGCGATTATTGGTGGTTTCGCTTTCAGCGCCGGAGAGCTCCTTCTCCTTGCCGCCATATTCCAGGATCGCGCCCCAGCCGCCCGGCCCCGGATTGCCCGAACACGCCCCGTCGGTGTGAATGACGACGGTCTTGGTCATGGCGGCGGGCCCTCGATCGGCTAGCTTGGCTGGACCGGCCAGCGCTGCGCCAGATCCTTCAGGCCGGTTTCGATCAATTCGGCCAGCACGTCCAGATCGATGTCCGCCAGCCGGGTGATGTAAAGGCAGCTCTTGCCCGTGGAATGCTTGCCCAGGCGCGAGAGGACCGCGGTGTAATCGGCGTAGCCCGGCAGGATATAGATGGAGTGCTTCGCCTTGCGCGGCGAAAACCCGGTGGCCAGCATGTCGCCCTCGCGCCCGCTCTCGTAGGTGTAGTGATACCGGCCATAGCCGATCATCGAAGGCCCCCACATCACCGGATTCCACCCCGTGACGCGGCGAAACAGGGCGTCCAGCGTCTTCGCCTCGTCGCGCTTGCGATCAGGCTCGACGGCGCCCAGGAAGGCCTCGACGCTGATATCAGTGGGCTTGGTCTTGTTCTCGGCCATGGCGCCCTCCTCTGCGGGGGAGGATAGCCGGGCGAAGCTCAGCTGTCTTCGCCGCCGGGCCGATCACCGGGGCGATCATCCTCGTCCAGCCGGGCTTCACGGGCCTTGTTTTGATATTGCAGCGCGAAGAGCACGCCCTTGAAGGGCCGTAAGAGCGCCGCGATCAGAAGGCCGCAGAGCGGGAACCAGAGGGCGATGTGCACCCAGATGGGCGGCGTGTAGGCGACCTCCACCACCAGCACCAGCGGGATCACGATAAAGCCCACCGCGAACATGATAAAGACGGCCGGGCCGTCGCCGGCATCCTCGCCTCTGAAATCGGCGCCGCAGGCCGGGCACTGATCGGTGATTTTAAGGTAGCCGGAAAACAAACGCCCGCCTCCGCAGGCCGGGCAGCGCCCGGTGAGTCCTGCGGAGACGGGGTTTGGTTTGTCGGTCAAAGCGTCCGTGTGCGCCCGACTATGTCCCGAGACCCTGGAAGGCCACGTAGACGAACACGAACAGGAACAGCCAGACCACATCCACGAAGTGCCAGTACCAGGCCGCCGCTTCAAAGCCGAAATGTTTCTCGCTGGTCCAGTGGCCGGCCAGAAGGCGCAAAAGGCAGATCGCCAGGAAGATCGTCCCGATCACCACGTGGGCGCCGTGGAAGCCCGTCGCCATGAAGAAGGACGAGCCATAGAGATTGCCGGCAAAGTCGAAATGGGCGTGGGAGTACTCATAGATCTGCATCGCGGTGAAGCAGAGGCCCAGGACGACCGTGAACAACAGGCCCAGCTTGGCGCCTTTGCGGTCGCCGTGCTGCAGCGCGTGGTGCGCCCAGGTCACCGTGGTGCCCGAAAGCAGAAGGATCAGCGTGTTGATCAGCGGCAGGTGGAAGGGATCAAACGTCTCCACGCCCGGCACGCCGTCGGCCCAGCCGGAGAAGTCCACGCCGATCGCCGGCCCGTACCATTCCGGTCCGGCGCGCACGCCATGGAAGATCGCCATTTCGAAGAAGATCCAGAACCACGCCGCGAAGAACATGATCTCGGACACGATGAAAAGGATCATGCCGTAGCGCAGGCCCAGATCCACCACCGGAGTGTGATCGCCCTGACGGCTTTCCTTGATGACGTCCGACCACCAGCCGAACATCACATAGAGCACCAGCCCGATGCCCAGCAGCAGGATCCAGGGCGCGCCCTTGGCCATGAAGAAATAGGCCCAGCTCGCTTCATCGAAGACGAGACCCTTCATGAACACCACGAGGCCGAAGCACAGGGTGAAGGCGCCAAGCGAGGCCACGAAGGGCCACGGGCTCGGCTCGACGAGATGGTAGTCGTGTTTGACGGCGCCGCCGGCCATGAATCGTCTCCTGCCAGTCTTCTCGGTTTTGACCAGGTCGGGCGCGTGTATAGCCCCGCCGCCACCGGCCATCAATTGCGTAGCGCGCCTTAAGGCAGGCGCGCGCGGTTATGACGCTTCCGCGCCCTCTTGCCGGGCGCGGGCGGTGTCATAGACACCCTCCTCGCCTGCGGTGAAGAAGGTGTAGGACAGCGTGACCGTTCGGACGTCGTCCAGCCGCTCTTCCTGGTCCATCAACGGATCAACGAAGAAGATCACCGGCATATCCATCGATTCGCCCGGCTGAAGCGTCTGCTCGTTGAAGCAGAAGCACTCCAGCTTGGAAAAGTACGGCCCCATCTTGAACGGCGTGACATTGTAGCTGGCCACGCCCGTGACCGGCCTGTCGGTGGTGTTGGTGGCGCGGTAGAAGGCCAGCGCCGTCTCGCCCACGCGCACGGTCATTTCGCGCTGCAGAGGCTGAAACGTCCAGGGAAAATCGCGATTGACCGAAGCGTCAAAGCGCACGGTCACTTCGCGGTCGAGAATCTGGCCCGGATCATACTGGGCGATCCGCGTCGTGCCGCCATAGCCCGTAACGCGGCAGAACAGATCGTAGAGGGGCACGGCGGCGTAGGCCATGCCCACCATCCCGGCCACCACCACGGCGCACGCCGCGACGACCTTCATGTTGCGGTCCAGCGCGCTCAGCCAGCCAACGATCATCTCAGGCTCCCGTATTATAATTGGACGACATACGCACCACGGTGACCAGGAAGATCAGGACGATGAAGCCCACCAGCCCGATCGCGATCGCCATGTTGCGGCGCTTGCGGGCGGCTTCTTCTTCCGGCGTCAGCTTGACCGTCTCGATGATCCGGCCGTGGGCGTCGCGCAGCTTGTCGTCGCGCAACGGATCCCCGCCGGGGGCGGGCGGCTCGTCGCTCATGGTTTCGCGGGTCATCATCGCTCCTTAAAGCAGCTGTCCCAGTGCGATATGCGCCCCGGCGCCGTGCTCGGCCAGGAGTGCGGCGAAAAGCAGCGACAGGTGAGCGATGGAGTAGGCGAACAGGTCGCGCGCCGCCTTGTCACCGGCGCGCACGGCGTAAAGCTCGTCCTCGGCGCCCGGCACATCGCCGGCGCGCGAGCTGAGCACGCGCAGCGCCAGGACTGCGAACAGCAAACCGCCAAAGCCGGCCGCAAGCGCATATACGAGACCGCCAAGCCCGGTGATCACCGGCCCGGCCGTCGCGGCCAGATAGAGCGCAGTGTACACCACGATCTGGACGCGGGTGGATTTGGCGCCCTTGGCCACCGGCATCATCGGCACGGCCGCGGCGGCGTAGTCGCCGGACTTGTAAAGCGCCAGCGCCCAGGAATGGGGAGGCGTCCACAAGAAGATGATGGCGAACAAAATCAGCGCGTCCACGCTCACCGTGCCCGTGGCGGCGGCCCAGCCGATCATCGGCGGAAACGCGCCGGCGGCGCCGCCGATGACGATATTCTGCGGCGTCGAGCGCTTCAGCCACATCGTGTAGATCACGGCGTAAAAGAAGATCGAGAACGCCAACAGCCCGGCGGCGACGTAATTGGTGATCAGCGCCAGGACCAGCACCGAACCCAGGCTCAGCACGCCCGAGAAGATATAGGCCTCCTCCGCCGGAACGCGCCCGGTGGGCACGGGCCGGCGGCGGGTACGCTTCATCACCGCGTCGATGTCGGCGTCATAGGCCATGTTGAACGCGCCCGCAGCGCCGGCGCCGACGGCGATGGCGAAAATCGCGATGGCGGCGGCAAGCGGATTCATTCCGCCCGGCGCAGCGACAAGGCCGGCCAGCGCAGTGAACACCACCAGCGACATCACGCGCGGCTTCATCAGGTCGAAGTAAGCCCCCGGCCCGGAAAGGGAAGACAGTTCGGCGTTCGGGGCGCCGTCGCTCGTCGCGCGCATGGTTTCCCCTATTCCTTCTTGGCTTTGACAAGCGTTTGCGGCCGCTTTCGCTGAGCCTCGGAGAACAGCGAATAGGTCTGGTTCACATACGCCGAAACGTCCGCAATGCTGTTCACGTAATCATCAAGTTCTTTGGTTTGTTCCTGCTCCACCAGCCGGACGCGGGCCGATGGGTTTTCGGTTTCAAACCGGACGTAGAACCAGGGTTCGCCGCGCTTGAGCGTCAGCGGCTTGGAAATATCATACCACTCAAAGGCCCAGCTTAAGGGGCGCGGCCAGATATGGATGGGATAGCGCCCGCCCATCTGAACGCCCGGCCGCGGCTCCGGGAAGTAGTGAAGATACGGCGCCGTCTGAACGACGAAGCACGGCTCGTCGGCCACGAACGTATAGGGCGTTATGAACTGAATGAGCGGCCTGTCCGGATGGCGCCATTCGTTCTGGGGGCCCAGCATGAGCAT
>Ga0307940_1000003_pt1 | contig 157377 bp, 176 predicted proteins | sample OrgLakmetagen124_FD_201835 | JGI IMG/M metagenome (GOLD analysis project Ga0307940, IMG submission 201835) | Saline water microbial communities from Organic Lake, Antarctica - #124 | ecosystem: Environmental > Aquatic > Non-marine Saline and Alkaline > Saline | place: Antarctica: Organic Lake... | reverse complement strand
TTGGACAACATCGCCGAAGGCGAAGGAGATCTGACCCAACGTGTTCCGGTAGAGACCAATGACGACCTGGGACAGCTCGCGACCAGCTTTAACCAGGTACTGGCGAACCTTCAGAGCATGGTTGGCAGTATTCAGACCCTGAGTGAGAATCTTGGCAAGGGGGCAACGCAACTCTCCACCGCAGCGCGGGACAACAATGATGGCATTAACCGACAGAACGATCTGATTTCCATGGTAGCCACGGCTATCAACGAGATGCAGAGCGCCATCGAAGAGGTTGCAGGCAACGCTTCCCGGGCGGCTGACGTTACACGCCACGCTCAGGAAACCAGCGAAAAAGGCGGCAGAATTATTCATGACTCGTCCGCACAGGTTCAGACCCTGGCTGAACAGATTCTCAAGGCGGTCGAAGTAATAAGAAAGCTGTCCGAGGATTCCAAAAACATCACTTCGGTTCTGGAAGTGATCCGTGGCGTCGCCGAGCAGACCAATCTTCTGGCCCTGAATGCCGCTATCGAAGCTGCGCGCGCAGGCGAACAGGGTCGAGGTTTTGCGGTAGTAGCCGATGAGGTACGTACTCTTGCCCAGCGCACCCAGCAATCAACGGAAGACATACAGCGAATGATCACAACGCTGCAGACCGGCGTTTCCGACATCGTGAGCGTTATGGAAACCGGCAGTGAGCAGGCGGGCGAGACAGAACGTCTGGCTACCGAGGCCGAGAAAGAACTGAAAACCATTCTGGAGTCCATGAACGACATCATGGATGTGAACGCCAGTGTTGCCTCCGCAACGGAAGAGCAGACTCAGGTCGTCGAAGAAATAAACCGCAATATCGTCAATATTAATGAATTGGCATCCGAGAGCTCCCGGCGATCAGAACGTATCAACGATATCAGTGCAACGCTGGATAGCTACGCTGCTAGCCTGCGTCAGCAAACGGGCCGGTTTAAAGTCTGAATGACGAAGTGCCGCTGTTGCCGGGGTGGCAACAGCGGCAGATCTCACTTACTGACGAATGCCTTCGACGGAAATGATCATTTCCACCGAGCGCGACGCTTCGCCCAGCTTCTCGTAAGAAATCCCGAAGTCGTCGAGGTTAAACTCAAACTCTGCCTCAAAGCCCATACGGTAGCCGCCCCAGGGGTCCTCGCCGTGGCCCAGCATTTCTGCGTCCAGAGTAATTTCTTTGGTCACTCCGTTCAAAGTCAGGTCGCCGATAATGTCAGCTTCACCGTCGCCATCCATCTCGATGCGCGTGCTGGAAAAGGTGGCTTCAGGGAATTCACCAACGTTCAGGAAGTCGTCAGAGCGCAGGTGTTTGTCCCGCTCGGCGTGATTGGAATCGACACTGCCTGTCTCCAGGGTAACGGAGACCGAGCTGTTTTCCGGACTCTCTGCGTCGTAAACAAATTCCCCGTCAAAATCGTTGAACCTGCCATACAGCCAGCTATAGCCCAGGTGAGAGATCTTAAACATAACAAACTGGTGGGCGCCTTTTTTGTCAAACGCATAGGTTCCGCTGTGTTCGTTTGCCTGCACGCCACCAGCTACTGCCAGTGAGACAGCCGATGCGAGAATGAGCTTTTTCATAATTCTCTCCTTTCCGATGTGATCAGGACACTTCGCCCCGATGTAGTAATGCCTGGAATAATGTCGATAGATGATTACTCTCGCCCGGCGGTTCCAAGTATCCGCCGCAAGGTGTTGTCCTTGTCGAAAAAGTGGTGCTTCAGTGCCGCCAGCGCATGAACCGACGCAAGCCCTACAATGGCCCAGGTCGCCCAGTAGTGAACGACCCCGGCAGTGTCTTCCATACCTTTGATCCTGCCGGTGACCGAGGGCACATCAAACCAGCCAAAAACACTGATCGACGATCCATCCGCCGTGGTGATGAGGTACCCGCTGGCCATCGCGGTAAAAATCAACAAATACAGCGCCAGGTGTGCCGTGTGACCTGCCAGAACTTCAAAGCGCCGGTGGGTCGCCAGAGGGGCCGGTTTCACATTTGTCAGCCGCCACATTACCCTCATGATCATGGTGGCAAACAGGAGAAGCCCAACACTGCGATGAATGTCCGGCGCCTGTTTGTACCACTCGCTGTAGTAGTCCAGGCCCACCATCCAGTAACCCAGGGCAAAAAGCCCGATAACGGCCAGAGCGACTAGCCAATGGATGGTTATCGCAACAAGTCCATAGTTCTCGTTCGAGTTCCGTATATGCACTCTTTATCCCGCTCCTTTAGGCCTGCCGGTTAAAAGAGTGTAGAAACCGCAACCGCACAAACCAACCACAATGTTTTGTCTGCCATGTTCAGATTTCCTGACCAAATACCCGACAAAGCTCTGTAGTAGTGCTTATGCCTTTGGTCTGATAGGGATTTTACGGATTGAGTGCATTTTTGGCTGAGATAAACTTCCACCATTAAAAACCCTTCATGAGTTCCCTAACCAACAAGAGACATTAAGATGGAAATCGAATTCGACGAATCGGTCGTGGTTCCGAGTAACAACTAGTTTTTTTCAGAAATTTCAAGTGTATACAGTTGCGCCAGGTTTCGTGTTTTTACATGAAATACTGGCAATACCGAGCAGATTTTGGCAATCTTCTGGCACTCTGCCCACATTGATCAATAAGCAGCGGTTTAATAAAGGTTTTGTGGGCAAATGATCAGCAGATCGTTTTCGGAAAACCCCTTCCAGAATTCGGTGTTCTCGTTAATCAGACACAGAATAGCCCATGTCGCGATCCCTCTCACAAAAGTCGGCAGTTCCAGATTTCGATCGGCTATCGCCTATGCTTACCCGGGAGGGAAGCACCTGGACCGCCAATTATCAGGGCCTGATACTCAAAACCGCACTCCAGCCAATCTTCAGTCTGTCCCATAAGCGTGTTGTCGGGTACGAAGCTCTGATACGGGCCTTCGACAACGATAATTCCTCAGTGCTTCCGCTTCACCTGTTTGATCTGGCCGCAACCGATGCCGAAAACCTGCTGCTTGACCGACTTTGCCGCTATCTGCATATCCGCAACTACACGAATTTTCACGATCAGCTGAACTGGCTGTTTCTCAACGTTTCACCCGGCGTTGTTTCAAGCGGCTCCAGCGCAGACTCTTTCTTCGGTGAGTTACTTAAAAAAACGGGACTGCCACCCCACCGCATTGTGATAGAAATTGTGGAACAGCCAACCGACGACGCGGAGAAGCTACGGGAAACAGTGGCCTATTATCAGAAACTGGGCTGTTTGACTGCGATAGACGATTTCGGCGCGGGTCACTCCAACTTCGAACGCATCTGGAACCTGTCGCCGGATATCGTGAAACTTGACCGTTCCCTGCTTGCCCGCGCCACCAACGACCACAAGGCCCGGCAGATACTGAATGGCATTGTCGGGTTACTGCATCAATCCGGATGCCTGGTGTTGTTGGAAGGGGTGGAAACCAAAGACCAGGCGATGATCGCTATTGATGCAGGCGTTGATTTTGTTCAGGGCTTCTATTTCCACAAACCAAGCATCCTGCTGGACCAGATGCACGCCCGGGATTTTGCGGACCTTGATCAGCTACTCAACGATTATAAAAGCCGCAACCCGACCACGATGGACCCGACAGATCAACTGACCTCATTCTTTGAGAAAGACTTCCAAAGGGCGATTGAACGCCTGCGGCAGGGTTTGTCCATGGGCGATGCCTGCGGTGCTCTGCTGAGCCATCCGACTGTGTCCCGGTGCTACCTAGTGGACGACGCCGGCGTTCAAATCCGGGATACTCTGGTGTCCGACACCACCTCCAGAAATCTTGACCCACGGTTCCGGCCTCTTGAAAGCACCACCAGCGCAGACTGGTACCGCCAGCAGTATTTGCGGCAGGCGATTTCCAGGCCAGGGTCACTGCACGCTACATCGCCCTACCTCTGTATCACCGGAGCTTACATGTGCGTCACCCTGTCACTGGGCTACTACGAAGAGGGAAATCTCAACGTACTGTGCTGCGACATTCTGGCCAACGCCCCGGACAAAGCCATCAAGAAACTTTAATCCCGTAAACCACCGCAATCACGCCCACCGTCACCAACCCGATGAAAATATTCAGTGGCAACCCGACCTTCACGAAGTCCATGAATCGATAACCGCCGGGGCCGAACACCATCATATTTGTCTGGTAACCCAGAGGCGTTGCGAAGCTCGCGGAAGCGGCCATCATCACGGCGATGACATAGGGCTCGGGCGGTATACCCAGAGTGCTGGTTATGGACAAAACCACAGGCAACACCAACACAGCGGCGGCATTATTGGTGATCACTTCGGTCAGGACAGACACAGCGACATAAACCAGTAGAAGCGTCAACATCGGATGACCGCTACTGACCGACACAATACCGCGCGCCACATAGCCAGCGGCGCCCGTGGCCTCCAGCGCGGCGCCCAGGGAAAAAGACGCGGCAATCGTCAGCATAACCGGCACATCCACTGCTTTCTGAGCCTGCCCGACCGAGCAGCAACCCGACAGGATCATCAGGGCGGCCCCCAGCAGCGCGGCATTGAGCATGCTCAGACCGCCTGTGGCGGCAAATCCCACCAGAACCAACAGTATGGCCCAGGAAAGGTAGGCCCGGTCATGGCGTGGCGTATCGGTCTCCAGGTCGTTAATCAGCAAAAAGTCTCTGGCGTAACGCTGGCGGCTGACAAAAGCAGGGCGAGCTTCGAGAAGCAGCACATCGCCGGTCTTCAGACGGATATTGCCAAGATTTCCGGAAACTCGCTCGCCACCCCGGGCAACGGCCAGAACGACCGCGCCGTACCGGTCACGAAAACGGGCATCACGGATCGTCATGCCCAGCACTTCGGATTGCGGTGACAGTGCGGCTTCGACCAGACGGCGCTCAGCCCGGTCTTTGCTCAGGCTGGGCTCGTCATCGTGAACAGAAGGCACAATGCCGTGAATCCGCAAAAGATCCGAAATAGCCTGAGTATCGCCGGCAAACACCAGGCGGTCGCCACCGCGCAGGCGCTCCTCCGATGGCACGGCGGTAACCACGCTGCCGTCCCGTTCAATTTCTACCAGGTAAAGTCGGTCCAGTTCCCGCAGCCCGGCCTCACCCACGCTTTTACCGACCAGAGGGCCGTCAAAGGCGACCGCCACCTCCAGGGTAAATTCCCGCATGGATCCGAATTTCTGCTGGTCTTTGCGATCCGGCAAGAAACGGGGCAACACCAGCAGCATGACACCCAAACCAATCACAGCCACGGGAAGCCCCACCGCGGTGATGGAAAAAATTGAAAAACCCCCCTCACCGGTGAGGTGCTGGTACTGACCATTGACCACCAGGTTGGTGCTTGTGCCAATCAACGTCAGCGTTCCACCCAGAATGGCGGAATAACTCAGGGGGATCATTAACTTGGAGGGTGAAATACCAATCTTGCGAGACCAGGCATGAACCGCCGGAATCATCGTGGCGACCATGGGCGTGTTGTTGAGAAAACCGCTGAGCAGCGCCACTGGTAACATGATACGGGCCTGAGCAGAACGGACGGAGCGAGGTGACCGAAGAAGGTGATTAACCACCAAGTCGACACCACCGGAATGGTGAATGCCGGCCGCCACCACAAACATGGCCACCACGGTAATCAGGCCGCTGTTACTGAAACCGGACAGCGCCTCGTCGGCGGTAATTATCCCGGTCGCACTGAGCACAATCAGCACCGACATCATGACCAGGTGGGGCCCGTAACGGCCCACACTCATCAGCACCAGCGCGATTGCGGCCAGGCTTAATACGAACCAGCCCTGCCAATCCATTCCCGCACCCTCGTTACAAAGACGGGCAGGATAGCGGCTTTAAATTCAACTTAGAAAGAATAAAGGGTGCTGGCATCAGCACTTTTAGTAATATCAAGACCCATGATTAGGTCAGACCTCAATGTCGGCCATATTGCCGTAAGTCTCGAGCCAGGTCCGGCGGTCCGGTGCGCGCTTCTTAGCCAGCAGCATATCCATGCGAGCGTCGGTGTCATCGCCTTCTTCAATGGTCAGCATCACCAGACGGCGGGTGTCCGGCGCCATGGTTGTTTCGCGCAGCTGCAGCGGGTTCATCTCACCCAGGCCTTTGAAGCGGGTGACAGAGGTTTTGCCCTTGCGGTTTTCGGCGGCCAGCCGGTCCAGAATGCCCTGCTTTTCATGCTCGTCCAGGGCATAGAAGGTTTCCTTACCCAGATCCACCCTATAAAGCGGCGGCATGGCCACAAACACATGCCCGGCAGCAACGACCGGTCGAAAGTGTTTCACAAACAGGGCGCAAAGCAGTGTGGCGATGTGCAGGCCGTCCGAATCGGCGTCGGCAAGAATGCACACCTTGTTGTAGCGCAGTTTGTCCAGATCCGCAGATCCGGGGTCGACGCCTATGGCCACCGCAATATCATGAACTTCCTGTGACGCCAGAATTTCACTGGAATCCACTTCCCAGGTGTTCAGGATCTTGCCCCGTAACGGCATAACCGCCTGAAACTCCCGGTCGCGGGCCTGTTTGGCAGAACCACCGGCGGAATCTCCCTCCACCAGAAACAGCTCTGAACGCGCGGTATCGTTGCCAGAACAGTCCGCCAGCTTGCCCGGCAATGCCGGACCAGAGGTGACTTTTTTACGAGCAACCTTCTTACTGGCTTTCAGCCGGCGCTGGGCGTTGCTAATGAACAGCTCCGCCAGCACTTCGGCGATGTCTGTGTGCTGGTTCAGCCACAGACTGAACGCATCCTTCACCACTCCGGAAATAAACCCGGCCGCTTCCCGCGAGGAAAGCCGTTCCTTGGTCTGGCCGCTGAACTGGGGCTCCTGCATCTTGAACGACAGTACATAGGCACACCGCTCCCAGATATCTTCCGGCGACAGTTTAACGCCCCGGGGCAGCAAATTGCGGAACTCGCAGAATTCCCGCATGGCCTCCAGCAGGCCGGTTCGCAGCCCGTTCACATGGGTGCCGCCCTGGGCGGTGGGAATCAGATTCACGTAGCTTTCCATGACCGTCTCGCCGCCTTCCGGCAGCCACTGGATGGCCCAGTCCACTGCCTCGGAATTGCCGGAAAAACTGCCGGTGAACGGCTCCAGTGGCACCGCTTCAATATTTTCCAGCTCGCTGCGCAGATAATCCCGCAAGCCGTCTTCGTATAACCACTCTTCTTTTTCGCCCGTCTGTTCCTGCAGAAAAGTCACCTGCAGGCCCGGGCACAGGACAGCCTTGGCACGAAGGTTGTGGCGCAAACGACTGACGGAAAACTTGGGGCTGTCGAAGTAGCTGGCGTCCGGGGTGAACTTCAGGCGGGTACCGGTATTGCGCTTGCCAACCGTGTCCAGCGCCACCAGGTCGGTTAATTTATGCCCGTTGGCAAACGTCATCTGATGCAGCTGACCGCCCCGTTTGATCAGCACTTCCAGATGGGTCGACAGGGCGTTCACAACGGAAACCCCCACCCCGTGCAGACCGCCGGAGAAATTATAATTGCCCTGGGAGAACTTGCCGCCGGCGTGAAGCCGGGTCAGGATCAGCTCGACACCGGGAACGCCATGTTCCTTGTGCATGTCGACCGGCATACCACGGCCGTCATCTTCCACACTCAGGGAACCATCATTGTAGAGCACCACATCAATACGCCGGGCGTGGCCAGCCAGGGCCTCGTCAACACTGTTATCGATGACTTCCTGGGCCAGATGATTGGGGCGGCTGGTGTCGGTGTACATACCCGGGCGCTTTCGAACCGGGTCCAGACCGCTCAGGACTTCGATGGCATCAGCGTTGTATTCTTTCTGGCTCACTGGCTGTTTCTGGCTCATAGGCGGGCAAAACTCTACGGGTTAGTTTACGAAACTGGGCCATAGCTTAGGGATTCGTGGGGAAAGATCAACGGTTGAATGATTGATCCAGCTGCAGTGGGTCCGGACCGTTACCAGTGACCTCAAGGCTTTGCCAGTGGTCGGGGCTGATCGCAAGCACCGCGCAGGGTGTGGTCAATGCCTGGCTGACCACGGCATCGGCGGGCGGGCTACGCAAAAACACTGTTAACCGCAAGGTATCATCAACAATTTTGGAATTGGCGAGAGTCAGGCCGAAGCCGCCAGTCGGTTTCTGGCCCAGCCCCACAATCAGAATATGCTCACGGGTAAAATCCAGAGCCCTCAGCGGCGTCATCGACAGGTTCTGCATCGGCCAGCCTGCGAGCTGCGCCAGACCCTCTGCCTCGCTCAGGTAAGTCAGGCCCTCAGAGCCAAGGCCGCACTGATCCGACGCGGTGATCTGACGTGCCAGTGGCGCACCATCCCCGGTTACCTCGCGGTTGACTGTGCAACCCACCGTCAGTCCGACGGCGAGCACGAGAACTGTGCTGCGCAAAAAACCGTTCATCAACGCTTATTCTCCAGGCAGCAAGCCGGCAAACCCGGCGAAAGGTCGGGACTCATTGTGCTTTTTTCGCACTGTTGGAATCATTTTGTTTCTGGTCCTTTAAGGTCAGGCTGTAACCCCAGAAGTCGGGCCTTGGCAACTGCGAAGGCGATTGTGAGGAAATCGTAGGCCGACTGTAACTGGTAGTCATCTCAATGCCCGACAGCGTCTGACCCGCGGTGATCGTGATTTCCTGTCTCAGGCCCGAGATTGGATATTCTGCGCATGCCTCTCCCGCCTGGCAGATGATATTGTCATTATCCAGATCAGATCCTGCCACCAGCAAGTAGGTACCAGGAGGCACCTGGTTGCTGGGCCTGGGTTGCGTTCCGTCCTCCTTAAAAAAACGGAAACGATACTGCCCGTCCTCGACCCTGACGGCCGCTGCCGCCACACTTTCATAAAGATCGTCACCATTGGGCTCCGGGTCCACGAGCAACACAAAATGGAGACCCGCGTTCCGCGCTTGCTGATCGGTTACCCGCTGCCCTGATACTGGAATTTCCAGGGTTCTGGGCATATCGGAGGTATACGAGACGGTAATCGTGCTTCGCTGCGCGACGCCCGGCTCCAACTGGTCAGCCATTAACCCCACCGTAAAGCCAAAGCTGTTGCTCTCCGCGGAGTTCGTGACCGCAGTTACCTCAAGCCATGGCTCATCGGAGCTCACTGTTGGCGTCGAATCCAGTTGCGTCTCGTCACCCAGCACCCTAAGCGTCACCTGTTCCGACAACCGGGTCTCCGAGTTCAGGCTGATAAGAGACGGCGACGACGACAGCAGAGTAATCGCAGGGTTACTCATGGCCGTGAACAGGGCCTTGCCCGCATCCAGCACACCGTAACCCAGATCGTCGTTGCGGCCTGCGGTGTCGGAGTTGGTCAGGTCGCCGTTAATCAGCCAGGCCAGGACCGTATCGTAGTTCAGGATGTTCCCGTCCGCGGCAGCTTTCATCAAGGCCAGCACGCCCGCAAAGTGCGGCGCGGCCATAGAAGTGCCCTGTAATCCGCTGTAGACCGGGCTTAACTCGCCATCAATAAAAGCTGCACTAGTGCTCAACACCAGATCGGCCACGCCGTCACTGTTGGCATCGCGCCTGGCATCTCCGCCAGGCGCAGCCAGATCGATCCAGTTGCCAAAGTTGGAATAGGAGGCCCGATCCCCGGCACCGTCCACCGCACTGACAGAGAACACATCCGCAAATGCCGCCGGGTAGCTCGGCACCGAAGTGTTGGCATTGCCGGCCGCAGCCACAAAAATGACCCCCTTATTCGAGGCCGCGGTAATGGCATTCTGCATGTCCTGAATGAACGGCAGGCCACCCAGACTCATATTGGCAATATCCGCTCTGGGATCGCCACCATTATCAAGACCACCGACCCAGCCAATGGCCGCCAGCAAATCGGCAGCGGAACCGGATCCGCCGCTTCCCAGCACTCGCACCGGCAGAAGGCTGCTACCAAATGCCACGCCCGTGCCACCGGACCCGTTGACCGCTGCGGCCACGGTGCCTGCCACATGGGTGCCGTGATACACACTGTTGCCGACAGCACTGCCTGGATCCTCAGGAACATCAGGATCATCAGCGCCCTCGACGAAGTTTGAACCCGCGAGCAGATCGTCGGTGACCACATTGGCATCGAGATCAGAGTGCCAACTGTCTGTTCCCGGCTCCCTGAACAAACCGGTATCGAGTACAGCGACCGTTACCCCGGCGCCACCGCCTGGTTCAAGCTGCCAGGCTGTCGGTGCGTCAATTAGGCTGTAATGCCATTGACGCGAAAACAGCGGTTCAGCTGTCGGGGTCTGGCTGGACACCCGATAGTTCGGGATGGCGGAAGCCACACCGACAGACGCTCGTAAAGACTCCACCCAGCCCAGAGTTGACCGTGCCGGCGCACGCTGCATCGCGGTAACGGGCGCTCTGGCAAGCCAGGCATTAGCCCCGACCGCCCGGCTAATGGTCGCGCCGGAAGCCAACATTGCCGCGCTGGCTCTACCCAATCCAGAGGCCCCGGGGGCCATCGTCACAATGGCTTCGCCCGGCATGAACTCATGGTCAGCCCACTCGAAACTCTGGCCTGCTGTCATGGCATCTGCCTGCGACGTCAAAACATAGCGCACGGGCGCTTGTCCCTGGGCTTCGATGACAACCCGGTACTCGCCAGTCGCCTGCCCGTCGGGGAGAGTTACCCGAGCATCTTTTACGGTATCAGTCGTCGACTGATCAAGAATATTCTCAACGTCTGTCACGGTCGTGAGCGAAAAGGTCACACTCGCGTCCGCCACACCATCCGCTGCACGCGCCGCAAAAGTCTGCAATATCAGCGTTTCTTTCGCCCTTAACGGAATCCGGAATTCATCAATCCGGTCCGCGGTGAAGGTTGAGCTTGCCACCCCATCAGCCCCATAGGTTCCCCCAACTTCACTGACGTAGCCTGCCAGCACGAAATTCGCGGGGAGTTCCTGGGCAGCCGTCAGAGTTTGTTGTCCAAGCGCCAGGTTGTCGGCGGTGTCCAGGTCGACGCGGGTGTTGGCTTCGATGCTGATCGTTCCCGCCAGGGCGACGTTCGAGGGCAGCGGCGCTGAAGGGGAATCGGAAGAGCCGCCGGACGAGCCGCCACCGCAGCCGGACAGCAGCAAAAAGAGAGAAGTAACGCCAATGACAACAGGGGACAGTCGGATCATTTCAAGCCCACCCGAGCGCTGATGTGAGTAAATGAAAACAACGCCCTTCAAATCGGGGCAGCATAGCTTGTTGACACTGGCCAAACCGGATAGTTTCCATGCTCATATTAGACGCACGAATCGCTGTCAGCACACACTCTGGATTGCAGCTCGACAGCGATCTTGAATCAGGGAATAACCGTTAACCCCATCATCGCCAGTACCTGCCCGGTCAGATCATCCAGACTCAAACCACCATCCGGTCGATACCAGGTAACCGTCCAGCTGAGGGCGCCGGTCAGCATCCGCCGGACTATAAACGGGTCAGCCTGCAGGACGTTTTCATTGCCAAGGGTGCGCAGCACGTCGAGCCAGAGGGCCTCGTAGATGTCCCGTAACTCAAGCACCTCGGCCTGTGATGCTTCCGACAGGCTGCGCCATTCAAACACCAGAACCGCCATTGCTTCGCCTGTCTGGCCGTTAACGGACTCAAGCTCAGCGCGCACGAGCGCGCGCAATTTTTCCCGAGCTGTGCCTGCCGCATCCATGGCCGCCTGCATCAAAGCCGTATTCAGCCGAATGGTTTCTACCATCACTGCTTTCAGAATTTCTTCCTTGGTGCGAAAGTGGTGGAACAGACTTCCGGACTGAATACCCACCGCGGCCGCCAGGTCCCGAACCGTAGTCCGTTCATACCCTTTATCGCGAAACAGCCCCGCTGCCTCATGCAACAAGCGGCCGCGGGCACCGGAAGGGTCGGAAACCAGATTGTCGGCGACCAGGGATGTCAGAATGGAGTCTTGATTCACGGGGTGTCTCGTAAAGCGGAACAGGTATTGTCATTCTATCTTTATTCGCCCTATTTACAAACCAAGCGCTTGCTTGGTATCTTCGATTTCAACAACCTTCAAAGGTGAAGACATGCCTGATAATACCGGTCGCAAGATTCGCATCGGCTGCTCCGCGGCCTTCTGGGGCGACACTGAAACTGCCGCCGCCCAACTGGTTTACCAGGGGGGCATCGACTACCTGGTCGCGGACTATCTGGCAGAAATCACCATGTCCATCATGGCGGGTCAAAAGATGAAGGACCCGACCCAGGGCTACGCCCGGGACTTTGTGCAAACGGTCATGGCACCCCTGCTCGGTGACATCAAGAAGAAAGGCATCCGGGTACTGGCCAACGCCGGTGGCGTCAATCCCGTGGCCTGTCGCGAGGCACTGCAGGCACTGTGTGAAAAAGCCGGTGTCGATCTGAAGATCGCGCTGGTGCTGGGCGATGATCTGCTGCCGCAGAAAAAGAAACTGGCAAAACTCGGCACCACCGAAATGACCACGGGCCAACCCATGCCCCCGATGATGGTCAGCCTGAACGCTTATCTGGGCGCCCCGGGCCTGGTCGCGGCGCTGGAACAGGGCGCGGATATCATCATTACCGGTCGAGTGGCGGACAGCGCACTGGTGCTTGCACCGCTGGTGCATGAGTTCGGCTGGTCCTGGACCGATTACAACAAGCTGGCCCAGGGCAGCCTGGCGGGCCATCTGCTGGAATGCGGTGCCCAATCCACCGGCGGCAATTTCACCGACTGGGAGGATATCGCGGACAGCTTCGATAACATGGGCTTCCCTATTGCTGAAGTGAGCGAATCCGGCGACTTCACCATCACCAAACCACCGGAAACCGGCGGCAAAGTGTCCCGTGGCACCGTCGCGGAGCAATTGGTATACGAAATCGGCGATCCCCGTGCCTACATCCTTCCCGACGTGGTGTGTGATTTCACCGGCGTCACGCTGACCGAAACCCGTGAGGACGAAGTCACCGTCACCGGCGCTCGGGGCTGGCCGGCCACAGAAAGCTACAAGGTATCCGGAACCTGGCCGGACGGTTTCAAATGCACGGTCACTTTTCTGTTGGCGGGCATCGATGCGCCCAAAAAGGCCCGGCGGGTAGCGGATGCCATTCTTGCCAAGACGTCCCGCATGTTTGAAGAAAAAGGCTTCGCTGATTACACCGACACCGATATAGAACTGCTGGGCACCGAAGCGACTTATGGCCCCCATGGCCGGACCGACCGCTACCGGGAAGTGGTCATCAAAATCAGCGTAGCCCATGAGAAAAAAGAGGCGCTGGTGCTATTTTCACGGGAAATCGCCCAGGCCGCCACTGGCATGGCACCGGGGATCACCGGCATTGTCGGCGGACGCCCTACCGTCTTTCCCAAAATACGTCTGTATTCCTGCCTGGTGCCGAAGTCGGACGTTTCTGTGTCAGTGGATATGAATCAGCAGCAGATACCGGTTGAGGTCGATGAAGCCGGTGGTTTCAATATCGATAAACTGGCTGCCCAGCCTCACAGTTTTCCGGAAGAAGACACCGATGTGTCAGTCCCCCTGATCAAACTGGCCTGGGCCCGCAGTGGCGACAAGGGCGACCACACCAATATTGGCGTCATCGCCCGAAAGCCCGCTTTTGCCCCTTATATTGAAGCGGCCCTGACCGAGCACTCGGTTGCCGACTGGATGCGCCATACCCTGGACCCGGAGCTCGGGAAAGTCACCCGCTGGGCCCTGCCGGGATTTAACGCCTTCAACTTCCTGCTGGAACACAGCCTCGGTGGCGGCGGCGTCGCCAGCCTGCGAATCGACCCCCAGGGCAAGGCGTTTGCACAGCAGTTACTGGAATTTCCCGTGCCGGTGCCTGTGGCGCTGGTCTCTCTCTAGGGAATCTGTAGGGAATCTTTAAGGAATTCAGAATGAGCTATCAATCCGTTTTCAAGCCTGACCTGTTCGCGGGGCATACCTTCATCGTGACCGGCGGTGGCTCCGGCATTGGGCGTTGCACCGCCCATGAATTGGCATCCCTGGGCGGCAGAGTGGCGCTTGTCGGACGCAAAGCGGAAAAAGTGGACGCGGTGAAAGCCGAGATCCAGGAAGACGGCGGAATTGCCTCAGCCCACGTCTGCGACATTCGCGAGGAAGAGTCGGTCAAGGCGACGGTCAAAGCCATCATTGCCGAGCACGGCGGCTTGAACGGCGTCGTCAATAACGCAGGTGGTCAGTTCCCTTCCCCACTGGCAAACATCAATCAAAAAGGCTGGGAAACCGTGGTTCGCACCAACCTGACCGGTGGTTTCCTGATGGCCCGTGAGGCCTACACCCAGGCGCTGTCCAAAACCGGTGGCGCCATTGTTAACATCGTCGCCGATATGTGGGGCGGCATGCCCGGCATGGGGCATTCAGGCGCTGCCCGCGCCGGCATGGTGAACTTCACCCAGACCGCCGCCGTGGAATGGGGTTGTTCAGGTGTTCGCGTGAACGCCGTTGCCCCCGGCTGGGTCGCGTCCAGCGGCATGGACAACTACCCGGAACACATGAAGCAGTGGATCCGCAGTCTGGGCGACAACGTGCCGATCAAGCGCATGGGCACAGAATCCGAGATCAGCGCCGCCATCTGTTTTCTTCTCAGCCCTGGCGCCGCGTTTATCAACGGGGACTGCCTGCGGATCGACGGCGGCGCGTCTCACGGTGGCCGGGTCTGGCCTTTCCCGAAAGCCAAGAACAACGAGCCGTTCAACGGCTTTCATCGGGCGGTGACACCAAAAGTGCTGAGCGAGGACTGAGACACATCATGCAGGTACTTGAACCCAAAACCACGCCCGCCTCCGGTGACTTCGAAGCCAACGCGCAGGCGATGCAGGCCCACATCGACACCTTCCGGGACGCCGAACAGAAAGTCCTGGACCTGGCCGAAGCGGCCCGTGAAAAGTTCACCAGCCGCGACAAACTGCTGCCCCGGGATCGAATCAACCGTCTACTGGATCGCGGCACACCCTTCCTGGAACTCTGCTCCATGGCAGGCTACAAAATGCACGACGACAAGGACGGCAGCCAGGCCGGCGGCGGCATCATCGCCGGAATTGGCATCGTCAGCGGCGTGCGCTGTCTTGTTGTGGCCAGCAACAGCGCCATCAAAGGCGGCACCATCACCCCGGCGGGTCTGGACAAAACCCTGCGTCTGCAACAGATCGCCATGGAAAACAAACTGCCGGTGGTATCTCTTTCAGAGAGCGGCGGCGCCAACCTGAACTACGCCACCGACATTTTTGTGCTGGGCGCCCGCGGCTTTGCCAATCAGGCCCGTCTGTCCGCCGCCGGCATTCCGCAAGTCACCATTGTTCACGGCAACGCCACCGCCGGCGGCGCCTACCAGCCGGGTTTGTCTGATTACGTCATCGTGATTCGCGAGAAAGCCAAAATGTTCCTGGCCGGCCCTCCCCTGCTGAAAGCCGCCACCGGCGAAGTCGCCACCGACGAAGAACTGGGCGGTGCGCAAATGCACGCCGAAGTGGCAGGAACCGCCGAATACCTGGCAGAAGACGACGCCGACGGCATCAGCCACGCCCGCAATATCCTGGAGTCCCTGCCCTGGAACGAACAGCTTCCGCCGCAGCGGGAACTGAGCTGGGATGACCCACTCTATCCGGAAGAAGAACTGCTGGGGTTGATCCCGGCCGATGCCAAAAAGCCCTATGACGTGCGGGAAATCCTCGCCCGCCTGGCCGACGGTTCCAAGTTCATGGACTTCAAGAACGAGTACGACGACCAGACCGTGTGCGGCACTATCAGGATTGAAGGCCATTCGGTTGGCATCATCGGTAACAACGGTCCGATCACCCCGGCCGGCGCCACCAAGGCAGCCCAATTCATTCAGCTATGCGACCAGGCGGGAACGCCGCTGCTGTTCCTGCACAACACCACCGGCTTCATGGTGGGCACCCACTCGGAACAGAACGGCATTATCAAACACGGGTCCAAAATGATTCAGGCCGTCGCCAATTGCCGCGTGCCCAAAGTCGCAATTGTGATTGGCGGTTCCTATGGTGCTGGTAACTATGCGATGTGTGGCCGAGGGCTTGATCCCCGCTTCATTTTTGCCTGGCCCAACAGCCGCACGGCGGTCATGGGGCCGGCCCAGGCGGGCAAGGTGATGCGCATTGTTGCAGAGGATAAGCAGCGCCGCAGTGGTATCGAGCCGGATACGAAGACGCTGGATTTTCTGGAGCAGGCAACCGCCAAAAAGCTGGAGGATGGCTCGACCGCTTTGTTTGGCACAGCACGCTTGTGGGACGACGGGCTGATTGATCCCCGGGATACGCGGCGGGTTCTGGCTATGGTTTTGTCGGTTTGCCGGGAGGCTGAGGTTCGGCCCTTGCGGCCTAATTCGTTTGGTGTGGCCCGCCTGTAGGCCTGCTGGCTTGAGTGCAGCCCGCCTGGAGGATTGCTTGTTTGGGTGCAGAACCGTTTGGGAGGGGCTGTCCAAAAAACGCTACAAGCTCATCCATGAGCGCTTGGGCTCCGCCATCCATGGCTCCGCACATTTTTGGACAGCCCCTCCCAAACAGTTCATCGGGCCATGCGGGAATTCGCTTTTGTCGAGCGGGCGTTTCAGAGCCACAAACTTTGTCGGGTAACACAAGAGTTTCAGACATTGGCGGGTGTGTGGGACCGGTTCCAGAAAATTTCGTAGGCCATGGATGGCCGAAGATAAGCGCACACGGACGTGCTTGTAGCGGTTTTCTGGAACCGGTCCCACACACCCGCCGCCCAAGCTAAAAACGTGCCCCCGAATCAATTAGGCACGAACTATCAAAACGGAGAACAACAATGAAATTTACCGCCGAACACGAAGCCCTGAGAAAAACCGTCCGGGATTTCGTCGAGAAGGAAATTAACCCCCATTGCGACGAGTGGGAAGAAGCCGGGGAATTCCCGATTCGGGAGGTATTCAAGAAACTGGGTGACCTCGGCATTCTGGGTATCCAAAAGCCGGAAGAATACGGCGGCATGGGGCTGGATTACAGCTACAACCTGGTTGCTGCTGAAGAACTTGGCACCGCCCATTGCGGCGGTGTGCCGCTGGCTGTTGGCGTGCAAACCGACATGTGCACGCCCGCCATTGCCAGATTCGGCTCGGACGAACTGAAAACCACGTTTCTGGCGCCCTCCATTACCGGAGAGATGATTGGCTGCATCGGTGTCAGTGAAGTCGGCGCCGGGTCGGACGTGGCGGGGATGACCACCAACGCCAAAAAAGACGGGGATGACTACATCATCAACGGCTCCAAGATGTGGATCACCAACAGCCCAAAGGCCGACTTCATCTGCCTGCTGGCCAACACCTCCGACGACAAGCCTCACAAAAACAAGTCTCTGATCATCGTACCCATGAGCTCGCCGGGCATCTCCTTCAGCCCGCACCTGAACAAACTGGGCATGCGGTCGTCCGAAACCGCGCAGGTTTTCTTTGACGACGTGCGCGTACCCCAGCGCTATCGCATTGGCGCCGAGGGCACCGGCTTCATGATGCAGATGCTGCAGTTCCAGGAAGAACGCATCTGGGGTGCGGCGAACGTCATCAAAGCGCTGGAAAACTGCATTAACCAGACCATCGCCTACTGTCGCGAGCGCAAGACCTTCGGCCAGCCACTGATCAATAACCAGTCGATCCACTTCCGCCTGGCCGAGCTTCAGACCGAAGTGGAAGCGCTGCGCGCCCTGACCTACCAGGCCTGCGAGCTTCATGTTGACGGCAAGGACGTGACCAAACTGGCGTCCATGGCCAAGCTGAAAGCCGGGCGCCTCGGCCGGGAAGTGACGGACAGCTGCCTGCAGTACTGGGGTGGCATGGGCTACATGTGGGAAAACCCGCTGTCCCGCGCTTACCGGGATGTGCGCCTGGTGTCGATCGGCGGCGGTGCCGATGAAATCATGCTGGGCATTATCTGCAAGATGATGGGCACATTACCCGGCAAACAAAAGAGCTGAACTGGGGGTCAATTATGGAAAGCATGCCTCACTGTGAAACGCTGTTGGTGGAAAAACAGGGCCCGACCCTGCACGTCACCCTCAACCGCCCGGAATCCCGCAACGCCATGAGCCTGGAAATGGTCGCGGAGCTGTCTGCGCTGTTCTCGCAGATAGAACAGGACACCGGCATTCGTGCTGTCGTCCTTCGCGGGACCGGCGGCCACTTTTGCGCGGGCGGCGATATCCGGGACATGGCCGCTGCCAGAAATCAGAAGGTGGAAGACAGCGAGACCGACCCGTTTTACCGCCTTAATCGGGCCTTCGGGCAGATGATTCAACAGGTCAACCAGTCCTCGAAAGTCGTTATCGCGATCACTGAAGGCGCGGTCATGGGCGGTGGTTTTGGTCTGGTCTGCGTGTCGGACGTCGCCATCGCCGGGCCAACGGCAAAATTCGGCATGCCGGAGACCTCCCTCGGCGTTATCCCTGCCCAGATTGCACCGTTTGTGGTGGAGCGCATCGGGCTGACACAGGCCCGCCGACTCGCCTTGCTGGGTCTGCGAATTGACGCACAAGAAGCCTGCAAGCTCGGCATTGTTCACCAGGCTGCCGCGTCTGATGAGGAGCTGAATTCCATGCTGGATCAGGCGCTGGAGCGCGTTCGCCAATGCGCACCGCGCGCCACCGCAGAGACCAAAGCGCTTCTGCACCGGGTTGGCGATGAGGATATGAAGAATCTTCTAGACAGCGCAGCCAAGAAATTCGCGGAAGCAATCCGGGGCGATGAGGGGTCAGAGGGCACCATGGCATTTATGCAGAAGCGGCCTGCGGTCTGGGCAAAGCCGGGTCACGAATAGAAAAGTAGCGGCGGTCTCGCACCCAGCCGCGGTCGGTCAAATTTGGAAAGGCTTTCGCCATGCTAAAAAAACTGCTCATAGCCAACCGTGGCGAAATCGCCGTCCGGATCATCCGCACGGCCAGGTCACTGGGTTATCGCACTGTCGCGGTTTTCTCTGAAGCCGACGCCAGCGCCCTGCACGTGGAACTGGCTGACGAAGCCGTGTGCATTGGCCCCGCACAAGTCAGCGCATCCTACCTGAACGCCGATGCCATTCTGGATGCCGCCCGCAAAACCGGTGCCGATTGTATTCACCCGGGGTACGGCTTCCTGTCGGAAAATAGCGGATTCGCCAGAGCCTGCAAAGACGCCGGACTGGTGTTCGTCGGGCCGCCGGAGCACGCCATTGAACTGATGGGCAGCAAGCGCCGCTCTAAAATTGCCATGCAGGAAGCCGGTGTGCCCGTGGTGCCTGGCTTTGAAGGTGATAATTCCCGTGATGACGAGCTCATCAAAGCCGCCGCAAACATTGGCTACCCCCTGATGATCAAGGCTTCCGCTGGCGGCGGTGGCCGGGGTATGCGGCTGGTCGAGAAAGAAGCGGACCTGGCAGACAACCTCAAACGCGCTCGATCTGAATCGAAACAGGCCTTTGGCGACGACGAACTGATCCTTGAAAAAGCCGTGATCGAACCTCGCCATATCGAAATCCAGGTGTTCGCTGACCGCCACGGGAACGCCGTCTATCTGGGCGAGCGGGACTGTTCCATCCAGCGTCGCCACCAGAAAGTGGTGGAAGAAGCGCCCTCGCCTTTCACGACCCCGGAACTGCGTGCCGAGATGGGTGAAGCTGCGGTGAAAGCGGCGCTTGCCTGCCATTACGAAGGCGCAGGCACGGTCGAATTTCTTGTGGATAAAGACCGGAATTTTTATTTCCTGGAAATGAACACCCGCCTGCAGGTCGAACATCCCGTCACCGAACTGATCACCGGCCAGGATCTGGTGGCCTGGCAACTGGCCGTGGCCGAGGGGGACACCCTGCCGCTGAGTCAGGATCAGATCACCCTCAGCGGACACGCCATCGAAGTGCGGCTGTACGCGGAAGACCCGGCCCACAACTTCACGCCACAGACCGGGCCGCTGCACGTGTTTGCGCCGGCTACCGGCGACGGGATCCGTTACGACAGCGGTGTTCGCTCCGGCGATACCGTCACGCCCCATTACGATCCAATGTTGGCCAAGGTCATCGCCTGGGGAAAGAACCGCAATGAGGCCCGCCGGCGGCTGATTGCCGCTCTGGAAAATACCGCCGTATTCGGCACCAGCACCAATCAGCGATTCCTGTCCCGGATCATTGCTAACGAAGCCTTCGGCCGGGGCGACGCGACCACCGTGTTTCTGCAAACCGAATTTCACGACGACCCGTCCATGGTTCCCGCCAACATCGGCATTCGGGAGCTGGCACTGGCGGCCTGCCTGTTCAGTCAGGGTTCGGGACACCAGCAGGCCTGGAGCAACGCGCCGGCCACAGTCACGCCCATGAAACTGGCAACGGGTGAGCAAACCGTTGAGGTACTTGTGCGGGCCAGGGGCGACCGGGTTACCGTCACCGCCGGCGAGCAACAACACGAGCTGACTCTGGTCTCAGTCACAAATGAGCAGGCATGCATCATCGACAATGGCGTGCGTCAGATTTGCCGCTATCACCGTCAGAGGGACCATCTGTATGTGCAGGCGTTCGGCCAGAATCTGACCGTGCAGGACCTGACGCACCAGCCTGTCAATAGCGCTGCCAATAGCGGCACCGGTCAGATTAAAGCCACCATGGACGGCGCCCTGATCGACGTTCTGGTAGAACAGGGCCAGTCGGTCAAACAGGGCGACATTCTGGTCATTCTGGAAGCCATGAAAATGGAACACCCGGTCAGGGCCGACCGGGATGGCACCGTGTTCAGCCTGCTCGTCGCCAAAGGCGATCAAGTGAAACGCAACCAGTTACTGGCAGTGGTGTCGGCCGACGAAACCCATCACGAAAACGCCGGATAGCGGGTTCCCCTATGAGCCAGGATTTCGTTTCACCCAGGGACATTGTTCGCAGCCTTCCGGGAGTCTTCAAGCGATTCCCCAGTGTCGCGAAAGGCCTCTATTACTATGGCGTCAAGGGCCCTCGCAAGCCCCTGACGCTGGGCTTGCTGATTGAACGCAATGCCAGACACCACGGCCATCGCACCGCCATCCTGTACGAAGACCGCAGCCTGACCTGGCGCGAATTTGATCACTGGGCCAATCAGATTGCCAACTATCTGGTCGCCGAAGGGCTGACCAAAGGCGACGCGATTGCGGTCTTTCTGGAAAACCGCCCGGAACTGCTGGCGGTGGTCGCCGGTGCTGCCAAAATCGGCGTGGCCTGCGCCATGCTGAACACCTCCCAGAAGGGCCAGGTGCTGAGCCACAGCATCAACCTGATTGAACCGAAAATGGTCATTGTCGGGGAAGAGCTGGTGGGCGTAATTGACGACATCAAAGGCAACCTGAAAGCCGACCACTCCCAGCCTTTCCAGTTTCTGGCGGATGGCAATACCCTGAACCTATTCGGCGATGCGCCCGACGGCTACGCCAACATGGCCGCCAATGTCAGCGCCCACCGAAGTGACACACTGCACGTCACAAACCCGCCCACCATGGGCGACACCGCGGTTTACCTGTTCACGTCCGGCACCACCGGCCTGCCTAAAGCCGCACCCGGCTCCCACCGGAAGTTTATCAAGGCGTATGGCGGTTTCGGCCTGATGTCCCTGGCCATGAAACCGCAGGATGTTCTGTACTGCACCCTGCCCCTTTACCACGGCACCGCGCTGCTGGTGTGCTGGGGTTCCGTGCTGGCAGGTGGCTCGGCGCTGGCCATACGCCGCAAGTTCTCCGCCAGTGAATTCTGGAATGATGTGCGTTACTACCGCGCGACCACGTTCGGATACGTGGGCGAACTGTGCCGCTATCTGATAAACCAGCCACCGTCCGACAAGGACCGCGAGCACAACCTCACCAAAATGGTTGGCAACGGCCTGCGCCCCTCCATCTGGAACGAGTTCAAATCCCGGTTCGGCATCAACACCGTGGCAGAGCTATACGCCGCCAGTGAAGGCAACATCGGTTTCAGCAACTTCTTCAACATGAACAACACGGTGGGCTTCTCGACCGCCCCTTACAAACTGGTCGCTTTCCACGATGGCACCCGCGACCCGGTGCGAAACGAGAACGGCTTCATGCAGGAAGTCCCGACGGGGGAACCAGGACTGCTGATCGGCGAAATTACCAAAGTATGGCCTTTTGAGGGCTACACCCAGAAAGACGCTACGGAGAAGTCCATCCTGCGGGGGGCTTTCAAAAAAGGTGACCAGTGGTTTAACACCGGCGACGTGCTGAAAAACATTGGCTGCGGCCACCTGCAGTTTGTGGACCGCATGGGCGACACCTTTCGCTGGAAGGGCGAGAACGTGTCCACCAACGAAGTGGAGAACATCCTCGACGGCTCCGGCCTTATTGAGGAAGCGATTGTTTACGGTGTAGAAATCCCCGGCACCAATGGCAAAGCCGGCATGGTGACGCTGGTGCCCCGGGCAGATTCAAACGAGTTCGAGCCGGACAGGTTGCTGCACTACCTCAGCGACAACCTGCCGCCCTATGCGATTCCGGTATTTATTCGCGTGACGGATGCCATTGAGAAAACGGGAACGTTCAAATACCGGAAGGTGGATATCCAGAAAGCCGGTTATTCCCTGGAGCGGAGCGATGACGAGGTTTATGTGCTGCTACCCAGGGAAAAAACCTACACCCTGATGACATCGGAACTGAAACAGCGGATTGATGCTGGGTCGGTTTCGTTCTGAGGTTTTGGTGGGGTCACTGGATCTTGGCCCCAGCCTGCATTGCCTGGTGCAATGCACCGGTGAGAATACCTTCCCAAAAAACGCTGCAAGCTCATCCCTGAGCGCTTGGGCTCCGCCATCCCTGGCTCCGCACATTTTTGGGAAGGTATTCTCACCGGTGCGTTCAGAGCATGAGGGGTATCGCCAATATAGGGATCTAACCAATACGTAGGTCGGATTAGCAACGCGTAATCCGACAATCACGAGTAGGTAGCAAACATGTCGGATTACGGCTTCGCCTAATCCGACCTACTTTGGTTTCTTGCCGGCGTTATCTCGGTGATGAGAGGCCTTGGCGGATGCCCCCTCACAAAAATGTGCGGAGCCAGGGATGGCGGAGCCCAAGCGCCACAGGGATGTGCCGTAAGGAGCGGTTTTTGGGAGGGGGCATCCGCCAAGGCCCTACCCCATAACAACCAGGCCAGGGCCCAAATCAGCGGCCAACTCCCAGCTAGACCCTAAGACCCTACTTTAAGCACAATTTTCCCGGTAGCAGTACGCCCGGTCAGAGCACCAAGCGCCTTCGCGTAGTCCTCGAATTCGAACACCTGGCTGATTCTCGGGTTGATTTTGCCTTCGGCGAACATCTGCAACAGCTCCATCATGTTCTTCGCACTGTTCTCCGGCTCGCGCTGGGTAAAGCTGCCCCAGAAAACGCCGACCACAGAACAACCCTTCAACAGCGTCAGATTCGCAGGAATCTGGGGAATATCCCCCGCCGCAAAACCAATGATCAGATGACGACCGTTCCAGGCCATGGCGCGTAACGCCTGCTCGGTAAAGTCCCCGCCAACCGGGTCGTAAATCACATCCACACCTTTACTGTTCGTCAGCTTTTTCACAGCGTCCTTCAGCGGCTCCTCGGTGTAGTTGATCAGCTCGTCGGCACCGGCTTCTTTGGCAATGGCCAGTTTCTCCGCCGTGCTCGCGGCGGCAATCACCTTCGCACCCATGGCCTTGCCCAGCTCAATGGTCGCCAGGCCCACGCCGCCGCTGGCGCCGAGTACCAACAAGGTTTCACCCCGCTGGATATTGGCCCGCTGTTTCAACGCGTAATAGGAAGTACCGTACACCATTGAAAAAGCAGCTGCTTTCTCGTCAGACATGGATTCCGGAATGGGCAGGATATTCTGCACGGGAACGATGACTTCTTCAGCGAAGGCGCCATAACCGGTCAGGCCCGCAACCCGATCACCCGGCTTGAAACGGGTAACCTTATCGCCAACTTCCATGACCTCGCCGGACATTTCACCGCCCGGTGAGAACGGCATGGTGGGCTTGAGCTGATACTTGCCCTCGATAATCAAGGTATCCGGAAAATTCAGGCCGGCCGCCTTGACCCGGACCTTGACGCCCCGCCCTTTCACTTCCGGGCTGGGAATATCCTCAATGACCAGTGTTTCGGCGGGACCATATTCCTTGCAGAGAATCGCTCTCATGGTGGTGCTCCGTTGTTCAGCGTTGGATTAAAAGGAAACCTAGGAATAGTTGTTAATACTGTTGACGCTAAACAGAGTCACACCATGAATCAAATGAACAAATCTTATCTCGGCGGATTAGCCGCCTTTATAAGCCAACGGGCTATGGGCTAGACAATAGCGATGGCGTAAATCAGGGCGCCGATCACGCCGACCGCTGCAACCGCAAGCCCAATCCCGATTCCGCTGATGCCGGAACTCTTCTTGCGGGAAGATGCCAGATCACGGTGATCGACCACGCGCCCCTGGTCGCTTGAGTCCCTTATCACCTGAATCATGCCCTCACACTGTGCCTTGTCGAACTTCAATGGCTGGAAAGATGTCATGTTGTGCTGATCAAGAAATTTCTGAACGTCAGAAGACAGCGGCACGTATTTCATCGACCAGTTGGCAAACGTTCTCGCAGTCAGTGATTCCTGGACCATCATTGTCACATTGCGGTGGCGATCATCCTGGGCAATGCGGTTGTACAATTCACCAACGGCTTCTTCCTCGCCCTCAAGGTATTGAAAGAAGAAACCGTCTCCGTAATAAAGGCCCCCGACAATCTCGGATTTTGCGTTATTTCTGCGCGAAGTCATCAGAATGCGGGCCACGTTAGGCTCGACACCTTGCTCGACCGGCTTTTCATTAAAAGTGGCTTGGCTGGCATACGCCAGGCGTATTAACGACATCGGAAATACCTCTCTGGAAAGCAACGTCGCCGGCACACCAATGCGCCGGCTGCTAAATAATGAGTCTTAAATACGGCTGAGCTGCCACATACGGATCATAGCCCATCTGTTTCAACAGTCTTGGCCTGACTGATACCAGCCGGTAGAATGCCTTGCTCCGTCCATCGCCCAAGCCGGGCACGAACCACCCTGCATCAGCGAGGCAAGCTCCCGTCATGCTCGAACGACTTTTCAAACTCCAGGCCCATGGCACAACCGTTCGCAAGGAACTCCTCGCGGGCATCACCACTTTTCTGACCATGGCTTACATCATAGTGGTCAACCCGGACATCCTGTCCAGTACCGGCATGGATTTCGGCGCCGTGTTCGTCGCAACCTGCCTGGCGGCCGCCATCGGCACACTGATCATGGGTTTCTGGGCCAACTACCCCATTGCTTTGGCACCGGGCATGGGCCTGAACGCCTTTTTCTCGTTTACTGTGGTCGGCGGTATGGGCTACAGCTGGCAAGTAGCACTGGGTGCCGTGTTTATATCCGGCTTTCTGTTTTTTCTGCTCAGTATTTTCAAAATCCGGGAATGGATCATTAACAGCATTCCCATGTCCCTGCGCTTCGGCATTTCCGCCGGCATCGGCTTCTTTCTGGCGCTCATTGCCCTCAAAAACTCCGGCATCGTCGTGGATAACCCGGCGACTCTGGTCGGCCTGGGCGAAGTCAAAGTGGCCGAGAGCCTGCTATTCTTCGGTGGCTTCGTGGTGATTTGTGCCCTGTCGTTCCGTCAGATCACCGGCGGCGTGATGATTGGCATCCTGGCGGTTACCGGCGTCGCGATGATGATGGGCATGGTGGAATATCAGGGCCTGGTTGCTGCACCACCAAGCCTGGCGCCGACCTTTATGCAACTGGATCTGGCCGGTGCGTTCAACGTCGGCATGATCAGCGTGATTTTTGCCTTTCTGTTCGTTGACCTGTTTGATACTTCGGGCACGCTGATTGGCGCCGCCCAACGTGGGGGGCTGCTGGACAAAGATGGCAAACTGCCCCGTCTGGGCCGCGCGTTGATGTCGGATTCCGTTGCCACCATGTCCGGCGCAGCACTGGGCACCTCGACCACCACCAGTTACATCGAATCCACCGCGGGTATCTCCGCCGGTGGCCGGACTGGCCTCACCGCTGTGGTCGTTGCAGTTCTGTTTCTGGCCTGTCTGCTGCTGTCACCTATTGCCCAGATTATTCCACCCTATGCGACCGCGCCGGCACTGTTGTACGTCGCCGTACTCATGGCCAGCGGCCTGAAACTGGTTAATTGGGACGACATCACCGATGCCGCACCGGCGGTGGTCACCGCCCTGATGATGCCCCTGACCTTCTCCATTGCCAACGGCATTGCCCTGGGCTTCATTACCTACGCGCTGCTTAAAGCCATCAGTGGCCGCTGGGCCGACCTGAACCCCAGCGTGATCACCATTGCTATTGTATTCATTTTGAAATTCATCTTCCTGGACGCAGCATAAGCTGCGCACCCCCGGAGAATTCATGGACTATTTTGCCGAAAGCATCAAAAAAGCCATCCGCACGGTACCGGACTGGCCGAAGCCTGGTGTCGCCTTCCGGGACATCACCACCGTTCTGCAGGATAAAACCGCGTTCAGAAAACTGATCGACGCTTTTGTTCATCGCTATCACGGCCAGGACGTAGACGCCGTCGCCGCTGTCGATGCCCGGGGCTTCATCGTCGGTTCTGCGCTGGCCTACGAACTGAACGCCTCGCTGGTGTTGATCCGAAAAAAGGGCAAACTACCCTTCGATACGTTGGTGGAAGACTACGAACTGGAATACGGGACCGCGTCCGTGGAGCTCCACAAGGACGCCTTCAAGCCGGGCGACAAAGTGGTGTTGGTGGATGACCTGATCGCCACCGGCGGCACCATGCTGGCCGCAACGCGGCTGATTCGCCGTATCGGGGCGGAAATCGTGGAAGTGGCCGCCATGATCGACCTTCCCGACCTGGGTGGGTCAAAGCGGCTGCGAGATGAGGGGCTTGAGGTCTATACTGTCTGCTCATTTGAAGGCGACTGAGGGCGGAGCGTGACGGACTATCAGCACCACTGGAAAGACGGTACCCCGGTTCACCTGCCGCTGGGTAAAATTGTCTGCGTAGGGCGGAATTACGCCGAACACGCCCGGGAGCTGAACAACCCCGTGCCGGACGAGCCGCTGCTGTTCATCAAACCGGCCACCTCGGCGGTTCATCTGACCCGCCCAATAATTCTGCCCCGCAATAAAGGTGCTGTTCACTACGAGACGGAGCTTGCCGTTCTGATTGGCCGCCCGCTGACCAATGCCTCTGACAGCGACGCAGCAGCCGCCATTCTGGGCTACGGCCTGGCACTGGACCTGACGCTTCGCGACCTGCAATCCGAACTGAAAGCCAAAGGCCATCCCTGGGAGCGGGCCAAATGTTTCGACGGCGCCTGCCCCCTGTCGCCCTTCGTGCCCGTAGACCGGCTGCCCCGCGACCACCAGACGTTTACCCTGGATATCAACCAGACACGCAAACAAACCGGCAACACCCGTGACATGCTCAACCAGATTGTGCCCCTGATCGCCCATATGAGCAGCCACTTCACATTGCTACCCGGGGATGTCATCCTCACCGGCACGCCCAGCGGAGTCGGGCCGCTTGAACCCGGTCAAACGCTGTCGCTTGAGCTGGAAAAGGCGTTGTTCGTAGAGACACGTGTGGTCGCTCCTTCAGAAAACTGACTGCGCCCCGACATTTTTGGTCCAACCGTTCCTGGGAACGTATATTCGGCATGAGCAAAAAACCCGTCACAACCCGTAGTGGAAGATTCTTCAAACTCGCAGGCATGACGGCCTCTGTGGCCGGTCAGTATGCCGGCCAGCGGGCGCGCCGTCTGTTCCGCAGCGAAGAATACAGCGAAGGCGCCCGCTCGGAGAGCTATACCCGCATGGCGGACCGCATTGCCGACACCCTCGGCGAAATGAAAGGCGCCGTAATGAAAGTGGGCCAGATTGCCTCCCAGACCCAGGATTTTCTGCCCAAAGAGTTTTCAGACGCGCTGCAGCGGTTGCAGAAAGAAGCGCCTCCCATGCCGTTCGAGGTCATTGTCGGCCAGATTGAAAATGAGCTGGGCAAGCCCGTTTCCGAGCTGTTCGACTACCTTCAGGAACAACCCTACGCCGCCGCCAGCATAGGTCAGGTCCACCGCGCCCGAATGAAAGACGGCACCGATGTCATCATCAAGGTGCAATACCCCGGCGTGGATGAATCCTGTGACAGCGACCTGAAACAGCTGCGCATGGCCTTGAAGCTTGGCGGCCTGCTGAAGTTGCCGAAAGAGCACGTAGATCAGTTATTCGGCGAAATACGGGTGAGACTGAAAGAAGAACTGGATTACGAAAACGAAGCAAAAAACCTGGCGCTGTTCCGGGAGCTGCACAAACACGATGACTGGATCGCCATACCCAATGTTTACGAAACGCACTCTGCCCGCCGGGTGCTGACAATGGAACTGGTCGAAGGCGACCACATCAGCGCCCTCACGCCGGAAAACTACAGCCAGGACACCATCAACCTGATTGGCCACCGAATCTTTACCATGATGGCCGATCAGCTGTTCCAGTACCGGTGCATCCACGGCGACCCCCACGCTGGCAATTTCGCCTACCGCCCGGACGGCACCATCATTCTCTACGACTTCGGCTGCATCAAAAAACTCAAACCGGAAATCGTGGAAGCCTACCGCAAAGCCCTGATGTCGGCGCTGGCTGAAGATTACGCCGCGCTGGACCGTCACCTCATCGATCTGGGCGCCCGCGTGGAGTCACAGCCGGCCGTGGATGAGGCTTATTACGCCATGTGGCGGGATATACTCATCAAACCTTTCGAGGGCGATGCACCTTACGATTTCGCCCGTTCAGAATTGCACAAGGACGTCGCCGCGAAAACCACCACCGTGTTCAAGTACCTGGATTATTTCAAACCGCCAATAGAAAGCATCTTTATCGACCGGATAATTGCCGGGCATTACTGGATGATGAAGCGGCTGGGGGTGCAGGCGGCGTTTCGGGACGAGCTTGAGCAATATCTTTCTTCCGAAAATCAGCCTGACATCGCCGCCGAGTAGGGTCCGGTACGCATCGGTTTGTATGTTATACTTTGGTCTGAAAATCTAGTCAGAGCGTCCGGCCGTTAATGCAGTCGCCAGAAAGGGAGTGTTCCCGCTAACCGCAAAGTCTGGAAAGGATTCAGATGACTGACACAACCGATCCGCTAAATAACACGCTCCTCGCCGCCCTTTCCGACGCGGCTCGCCTGCGTATTTTTCCAAAGCTGAAACTGGTCGAACTGTCCCTTGGGGATGTGATTTACGAATCCAATCAGTCTATTGAATACGTCTATTTTCCCATCGACTGCATTATTTCCCTGCTCTATGTCATGGTCAACGGGTCTTCTGCCAAGATCTCCGTGGTCGGCAAAGAGGGAATGGCGGGCGTCACTGTCATCATGGGCGGTGAAAGTACCCCAAACCGGCTTATTGTGCAGAGCCGCGGCCGCGCCTATCGAATGCCCGCCGCGGACCTGAAACAGGAATTCAACCAAAATTCCGAAATACGCATCATCACGCTGCGCTTTACCCAGCCCCTGATCACCCAGATGTCGCAAACGGCCGTCTGCAACCGGCATCATTCCATCGATCAGCAACTGTGTCGCTGGTTGCTGTTGTCATTGGACCGACTGGGAAGCAACCAACTGAGCATGACCCAGGAGCTGATTGCCAACATGCTCGGTGTCCGCCGCGAAGGCGTCACCGAAGCCGCTGGCAAGCTACAGAAGCTGGGTGTAATAGAGTACCGGCGTGGGCGGATTGACGTACTCGACCGGCCGAAACTGGAGTCTCTCTGTTGCGAATGCTACGCCGTGGTCAAACGGGAGACTCTCCGTCTGGAGTCCAGAGCTTTGAAGTTGTAGACAGGACGCTTGCTGCTTTTTTGCCGTTCTTGACCCGAAACATGGCGGCGTCGGCATGGGGTAACAGTGCTTCCAGGGTTTCGCCATCGTCGGGAAACAGGCTGATGCCCACACTGAGCGTAAGCGCCGCCCAACCGCCGTCCTGGCGCAGCAGCTCCTCGGCAGATTTGCGCACTTTGTCGATCACCGCAAACGCCTGCTCATGTTCGGTCAGGTCGCTCAACAACACCACAAACTCGTCACCGCCGTGGCGGCACACATGATCCGTGGCGCGCACGCAGCCTAGCAGCCTCAGGCCCAGCGCATGTAGAATTTCGTCGCCAACGGCATGGCCCAGGGTATCGTTCACTTCCTTGAAGTTATCCAGATCAATGAACAACATCACCATTTTCTTTTCATGCCGGCGGGCCAGAGCCGCCGCCTGTTTGAAGCGCTCTTCAAACGCGTAGCGGTTGAGCAGGCCGGTCAGGGAGTCGTGTTGGGCCATGTAGGCCATTCTGGCGGTTGTTTCTGCAGAACAACGGGAATCATGGAACTTGATCAGCGCGCCGGTCACCTCGCCTTTGGCGTTGCGCAGTGGCATGGCCGCATCTTCGATAGCCAGTTCCCGGCCGTCTCGTGTTTTCAGTAGTGCACTGTTGTGCAAGCCAACGGGTGCTCCCGAATCAATGACATGTTGCGCCAGATTTGCCCTCTTCACCCGGCTGGTCAGATCAATAACCTGGAAAACATCTTCCAGTGGCCGACCCAGGGCTTCGGTGCGGCTATAGCCCGTGAGCGTCTCAGCCGCCGTATTCATGTAGACGATCTTCGCTCTGGTATCCGTCGCCAGCACCGCGTCGCCAACATAATCCAGCATAGCGTAAGCCAGACCAGCCTCATCATTGACACCTCCGGTATCTCTGGTTTTGAGCCTCATGCGCTTCTGCTCACCGTTCCGGGCCGCTGAAAGCGCCAATTGAGTCGTTTTAAGGGAGCTCAACATAATCTGGACCTCTAGTTTTCAATAACCACTTCAACGCGCCGGTTCTGCTGGCGGCCCGTGGCTGACTCGTTGCTCGCAACAGGGCTCTCAAGGCCCAGACCGGACACCGTAAGCCTGCGGCTTTGCACGCCGTGATCCGTCAAGTAGCGGTGAACCGATTCCGCTCGCTGCAGCGACAGGGTCTGATTGAATTGCGCACTGCCGACGTTATCGGTATGGCCTTCAATCAGAACGTCACGGTCCGGATAGCTGTTGAGAAAATCCACCAGCTTTTCCAGATTTCGGTTAGAGCCGCCCTGCAAGGCAGCGCTGCCGGTGGCGAACAACACATCCCCCAGCGTCAGTACCAGCCCACGCTCGGTGGCTTCTGCCTCCAGTTCGTCGATCTGCCGCTGCATCTCTTCGGCGGCTTTTGCGGACATGGCTGCAGCGGCCATCTCTGAGCTGCGCGCTGTGTCTGCGTCTGCTCGGGCTGCATCGGCCTCAAGGGTGCGGGCAGCCAGCCTGGACGCATCACGCTCCTCACCCATGCGCTCCCGTTCCGCTTCCATCTGGCGGGTGGTCGCGGTTGCCCTGGCGATTTCCACCATGCGGTCAGCCATGTAAACCCGATGCTTGGCCAACGCCGACTCGTCGTTATTAACGGGCTGCTCGGCCAGTTCGACGGCGGTTTCCGCATCACGCAGTTCTATGCGCGCATTACTCGCCATTTCAGGATTGCGCTGCAGTTCTGTCAGCTTCTGCCGCACATCCATCGCGGCTGGCGGCGTTTCGGGTGCCGTGGCGCAGGCGGTCAGCAATAACGAAGACAGCAGGATAATCGGGACGGCTTTGCCGCCAAGTGGTTTTGTTACTCGCAATAAACTGTTCATTTCTGCTCTCCCTGGCGGCCCATTTCCACATCCAGAGCATCGGCGCCTCGACCCATTTCACGATTTATCTCCGCCGCTTTGGCGGCCTCGGTTCTGGCCATCGCCAGCCTGGCTGCCACACGGGACTGCTTTGCCAACTGATCCGCTTCGGTCATGGACTCTCCGGCCACTGCTTTTTCGGCCATCACAAGTTGCGCGCGGGCCTCTTCCAGCTCGGCGCCGGCGTATTGCCGGGCATCCGCCTGTTCTGCCCGGGCGATCGTGTCTCTGGCGGCGTTCAATGACTCGGTGGGTGGCAGCGGGGCCGACGCACACGCCGTCAGCAATGACGCCAGCACAAGGGTGCACAGAAAGGGAATTTGGCGGTTTTTACGGCTTGCAGGAAAAAATCTCATAACGTAGCTCCCTGTTAATCCGGAGCTGCCTGGCACCCTCTGGGGTCAGACACACACGAGCCAAACCGGCCCACGGACTCTCCTTATTTGACCAAATTTAACAATTTTAAGGCCAAGGGTTCGGTACGCTAACGCACACAGGACACCAAAATGCGCAATTGTGCCGTCGACGCTTTTTAAGTCCCGTGTCACGGAGTAACATGACAGAAACAAACAGCGACGAGCTGTGGCAAAAGGAAGCGGCAATGACAACAACCGGCGAACTCTCATGGGCCGAAAATCGGGCGCAACGTCGCGCACATGCCGAAGAACTGATTCATGGCGGCCGCGCCAAGGTGGCTGAAATCGGCGGTGGTGCCCTGGGCGCTGACGCATTGGCGCTCTTATACCGTCGAGCCAGTGATCCTGATTTTGCTCCCGATGCCCTCAAGCTTCTTCACGAGCTGCAGACTCATCAGGTGGAACTGGATCTGTTGCTGGAAGAGCTGCAGGCCAGCGAATTCGAACTGACCGAAGAGCTGGCCCATTATCAGTCGCTTTATCAGCTCGCCCCTGTTGCCTACCTTGTGGTATCCCGCGATGGCCGAGTGCTGGAGAGCAACGCCGTCGCAGGGGAACTCCTGGGCTTTGTCCCGGAGAATTCCGAGGAGCAGACCCTGACCCAATACCTGTCATTGCCGGGGCGGGTAAACCTGGCAAACCTTATCGAAGGGCTGATCTCGCCAGGTTCTGTCGCCAGTTGTTCGACCGGGCTCGCACGCAACCCCGATTTACAGATGTCAATCAGCGCCCGACTCAACCCATCCGGAGAAAAGGTCATGATGGTGCTCGCTCATTGCCAGGTTCCGGACACTGATTCGACCCCGGCTTGATGCGCATTGTCGGAATCGGCGCCTCTGCCGGCGGCCTGGCAGCCCTTGAAGATTTTTTTCGCCATACCTCAACGAAAACGGGTACGGCCTTTATCGTTGTTCAGCATCTGGACCCAACGCAGAAAGCCCTGTTGCCGGAGCTGTTGCAGCGCGTTACCGCCATGCCAGTGCAGGAAGCCCGGCACAATGAGGAAATTCAGCCCGACACCGTCTACGTCATTCCCTCCAACGCCGAACTGACGGTGGTAGGCAGTCTGCTGAAGCTGAAGCAACCCCGGGAGCCCAGGGGAATGCGACTGCCCATCAATGTACTGTTTTCCTCAATGGCCAGCGCATGCAGTGAGCAGGCCATTGCGGTTGTGCTTTCGGGAATGGGCTCTGACGGTACCCTGGGCCTGCAGGCCATCAGGGCCACTGGTGGCCTGACCGTAGCCCAAGAGCCGGGCTCTGCCGAGTTTGACGCCATGCCGCGCAGCGCCATAGCCACCGGCTGCGTGGATATCATTGCACCGGCCGGTGAGCTTCCCGGGCGCATAATGGCTTATGCCAATCTCGTTGCCGAGCCGGAGCAGAGCGCACCAGTCGCCAGGGCGGTGGAGCCGATCAAGGCCATTATCTCAGCGTTGCAACGTCACACCCGACACGACTTCTCGCTCTATAGACCCAGCACATTACAGCGACGAATCGAACGCCGAATGGCTATTCACGGTATTAAAACACTGCCGGATTACGTGCGTTACCTGGAAGAGAGCAGCCAGGAAGTGCAGTTGCTGTTCAAGGAAGTTCTGATAGGGGTAACCTCTTTTTTCCGCGACGCCGAAATCTGGGACCTCCTGAGCGAGGAAGCACTTCCGGAATTGATCGCACAGATCACACCCGGCAAGTGCCTGAGGGCCTGGGTCGTGGGCTGTTCAACGGGCGAAGAAGCCTATTCTCTTGCCATGGTGATCACCGAAGCACTGGAACGGTTGCGGCCCGGACAGGATAACAGCTTCCAGATTTTTGCCTCAGACATCAGCCAGGAGGCCATTATGGTTGCCCGGGCAGGACGATACCCGAAAAACATCGAGGGGCAGGTATCAGAGCAGAGGCTTGCGCGCTTTTTCACCGCGAGCGAGAACGGCTACCAGATCTTTCAGCCCATCCGGGACAAGGTGCTGTTCGCCCAGCACGACGTCATTCTGGACCCGCCATTCACCAATCTGGACCTGCTCACGTGTCGCAACCTGCTGATTTATTTCGATCCCATGCTTCAGCGCCGGCTTTTGCCGCTGTTTCATTACAGCCTGCGGAACAATGGGCTGATGATGCTGGGCAATTCTGAAACCCTGGGCAAGCTACGCCATCTGTTTGAACCCGTGAAGCCGCGGCTGCGGCTTTACCGCAGGCTGCCGCATGATTCGATCACCGACGCGCGTTTCCTGCTAAAGTCGTTTCCGCCTTTATCCACACTTTACAAGGAGCAGCCCGTGCCGGCGCCAACTGTTTCCCAGACAGGTAGCGACAACCTGCAATCCGCTGCCGATCACTTGTTGTTGCAGGTTTATTCACCGGCCGCGGTTGTGCTCAACCGGGATGCCGATATCGTTTACATCAGCGGACACACCGGCAAGTATCTGGAACCGGCCGCCGGCAAGGCCAACTGGAATATCCTTGCGATGGCAAGGGAGGGGCTGCGCAAGCCTCTGTATACGGCGTTAAAACAGTCCGCTCTGCAAAGGGAGCCCGTCGATCTGCGCAATGTGGAAGTGGATGGCGGCGACAAACGGCAACATGTCGATGTAACGTTACAGACGCTGAATGAACCCGAAGCCCTCAAAGACATGACCATGGTTGTGTTCCGGGATATTCCCGCCGCTGTTCAGCGCAAACGCTCGAAGCGGACGTTGAATTCGGATCCCGATATGGCGGGTGAAATCGAGCGATACAAGCAGGCCATCGAACGTCTGAGCGAAGAGGCAAGGCACTCCAGAGAAGAACTTCAGGCGTCCAATGAGGAGCTGCAATCCACGAACGAGGAGCTTCAGTCTGCCAATGAAGAACTGACTTCGTCCAAGGAAGAAATGCAGTCAATGAATGAAGAGCTGCAAACCATCAATACGGAATTACAAACCAAACTGGACGATCTGGCGCTGGCACAAAGCGATATGCAAAATATCCTCAACAGCATCGAAATTGCTATTGTGTTTATGGATCAGGGCCTTAACGTTCGCCGCTACACGGCCCGCGCAGCCAGCATCATTAGCCTGCGGGAAAGCGACGTGGGGCGGCCGGTCAGTGATCTGACCACGATACTGAATTACCCGGAGCTGGCGGATGATGCCCGGAAAACACTCGATACCCTGATGGTCAGTGAAAAGCAGATCCAAACAAGCGAGGGCCGATGGTTTTCCATTCGCATCATGCCTTACCGTCGACTCGATAATGTGATCGACGGTGTCGTGATGACCATGGTGGACATTACCGAAACCAAAGCACTGGAATCCCGCTTGCGCAAGAGCTCTGAGTAACCACCGGGCCCCTGGTGGCTCTGTCCTACCCCACCCTTCTGCCTTGGTGGTCTAGCGAACAGACCGGACGGCTGGCCGGGCGTAGATTGAACCCTCATCCTGAATTTGATTTTCGGCCGTAGTTCAGACCGCACCCGGCAATGACGCTGGCGCGGGCCACGCCCCGATGAGGTTCAAGGAGCATTCCATGAAAAAATTACATTCATTTGCGCTTTACGCACTGATCGCACCGGCCATCGCATTCGGCTCCGGCGCCGTTCTTGCCCAGCAGTCCAGTGGCTCGGAACTTGAGCAGGAACCGCCGAGCATGCAAAAAAACCAGGACGACATGAAAGCCACGACCAGAGCACCGCAAACGGCTCAGTCTCGCATGCAGAGCACTGGCTATATGGGCGCTGCACCGGTGGACGGCATACACGCGAGCAACCTGATTGGTGCAGAAGTGATAACCACCGGCGATGAAGAAGTCGGCGCGGTGAGTGATCTCATCATTGACCAGGACGGTCAGGTTGTCGGCATTGTAGTCGGCGTTGGCGGGTTCCTTGGCATGGGCGCAAAGGATGTCGCCATCGGATGGGATGACGTTCAGAAGTCCGGCAGTGCCAATGAACTGGAACTGCGGATTGATCAATCCCGTGAAAGCCTGCTGAGTGCTCCGGAATTTGAAACAGAATCTGACATGCAAGAGTAGATCTGAATAAGCGCAGGGGCGAAAGCCCCTGCGGTTTCAGAGACCAACAGGCCGCTTCTTACCCCTCTGTCCCCTCCCCCGACCCGTTGATGTCGTCAGGCGTCGTTGAGGTTTTCATACTGCTTTAACCGGTTGTACAGGGTTTTCATGCTGACCCCGAGAATCGTGGCGGCCTTCTCTCTTTTGCCGCGGCATTGCTCGAGGGTCGCAAAGATCAGGGTCCTTTCAGCCTCTGCCACCGAGGAGCCAATTCTGACGGTCACGGAGGGCCCCGGGTCAGAGTGATTCTTCAGAGGACGAACCACATCCTCCGGAATTTCGTCCAGGGTGATTAATCGGTCGGCCATGATATAGGCCCGCTGAACCGCATTTTTCAATTCGCGCAGATTGCCCGGCCAGGAATGCGCCTCAAGACTGCGTAAAGCCGCCTCGGAGAAATCGATTCTGCGGCCGTCCTGTTCGTTAAGCTCCCGCAGGAATTGTCTGGCGAGCACGCGGATGTCCTCTGCCCTTTCCCGCAGGGGAGGAAGGGCGATGGGGAAAACCTGCAGACGATAAAGCAGGTCTGCCCGTAAACGGCCCTCTTTCACTTTGGTTTCGGGGCAGCAATTGGTGGCGGCCACAATACGCACATCGGCAGCTATTTCCCCGTCACTGCCAACGCGGTTGAACCGCCGGGTTTCCAGGACCCTCAGCAGTTTGACCTGCAGATCTATCGGCATCTCGGTGATTTCATCAAGAAACAGGGTGCCGCCACTGGCCCGCTCGAAAACCCCCTTGTGGTCTCTCACCGCGCCGGTAAAACTGCCTTTCTCGTGACCAAACAATTCACTTTCTATCAGCTGGGGCGAGAAGACGCCGCAATTCACCGCAACAAAAGGGCGGTCCCACCGGTGACTGAGTTTGTGGATTGCCTGGGCGATAATCTCTTTGCCGGTGCCACTTTCGCCGCGGATAAAGACATTGGCAGAGGTAGGGGCAACCCTTCTGACCTGCGCCGTTACCTGCTGCATTCTGGGTGAAGCACTCGCCGCCAGACTGAACCCGGTAGCGACGGGTCTGGTTTTTACTTCCACAAGCTTCATGAACTGTTCCTTTTCAGATCGATGCGCCCCCATGTCGAACGGGCCCGCTCCCTTGATGCAAGCTAACACGGCAATAACCCGGGCTTCTGTGCGATTGCCAACGCAGCCCAGACATGCAGGCGGTGAGCGAGGTCTCGCCGGCTTCCCTGCCCTGCCTGCGCCGGTAATATTTTCCGATTACCTGCAAATCTTTCCATATTGACCTCGACCACTTCCTTCCGAACGCCGTGCTTTTCCCTCGCCCGGGCCTGTGCAGCGCGACATCGCAGGCTGTGGCGCAGGTTATGCAACGTTTGTCTGTGTTCAAACGCAAAAAATTTGCGATGTTATCCAGCGTCTCAGGAGAAATGCTATGGAACCAAACGATCCGAATAGCCAGCAAGCCAGAGGAGCACAGCCACCGCCCAGATCACCGCCATTGGTAGGCACATCGTCTCACCGGGCGGACGCCGAACCCGCTTCCACTGAGGGCGGCACCAGCGAGCTCGCCGTTGAAGTAAAAAAAGCCGCAAAAGCCAAGATGAAAGAAGGCACTGACAGCGCGAAAAGGACGGTGACCAGCACCGCCAGCCACGGCGCTGAGGCTCTGGGCAGAGCCGCAGAGACGTTCCGTGATCAGGGCGAGGACACTCTGGCACAGACCACCACCACGATTGCTACCGGGCTGTCCAGATACGCCGAGCGCCTTGAAAGACGTACCGCTGAAGATGTGATTCAGGACCTGGCTCGCCAGAACCCGACGATTTTCGTGCTGGGCAGCGTCGCGATCGGAGTCGCTTTGAGCCGCTTTTTCAAAGCATCCTCAAGATCGACCGGCGCGCACGACTGAGCGAACAGGTGCACTCAAATACGGAATTGCAGGAGGCTTAAATGGCCAATGCCGCTCAGAACGGAAATCTCGATCCGCCCCGGTCAAATGGTGGCATTCAACCTGCCGCCAGCCAGTCCGAGGACAAAGTGCGGTTTTATGAATTAATCCGGCATCTGGTCGACGATTTCGCCCTTCTTTTCCGCAAGGAGCTGGCGCTGGCAGGCTCGGAAGTATCCCACACGCTCACCGATGCCGGAAAAGCGATCTCCGGCCTGGCCAACGGTGTGATGGTATTGAATTCCGGATACCTGTTCCTGCTCGCGGCCGCCACATTGGGGCTTGGACAGGTGATGGCGCTTTGGCTGGCCGCCCTGATGGTTGGGGGTGTAGTGACGGTTATCGGGCTGATTATGGTGTCGGCCGGCAAAAAGCAGCTGGCATCGTCCAGCCTGAAGCCGGAACGGACCATGAACGGCGTCCAGAAAGACATGGAATCAGAAAAGGACATGCATGATGACGACGATAAAAGAGCAATTTAAAAACGATCTGCAAAAAGATCCTGCAGATCTGGCACGTGAGGCTGACGGTGCTCGTGAAAATCTCGAGGGCACAGTGGATAAACTGATGCATCAGCTGTCACCAAAGGAACTGATCGATCGGGGAATTGCGATGGTCCGCAACACAGGTGATCTTGACTTCGTTCGCAATGTCATTAATCGGGTGGAAACCAATCCCATTCCGACTGCGCTGGCGGGAGTGGGCCTGATCTGGCTGATGACTGCATCCAGCAGCCCCACACCGCCCTCTCATGCCCTCGCCGAGCGTACCCGGGAGGCTGGCCACAAAGTAGCGGAAGGGACTCGCAGCGGGCTTCGGGAGGCGAGCAATGGGTACAGCGAGCTGCTCAATGAACAACCCTTTTTGATTGGCGCTCTGGCATTGGCAGCCGGCGCAGCACTGGGAGCATTGCTGCCACGGACCTCGGTGGAAGATCGCGCGATGGGCGAATGGAGCGACAAGGGAGCAGACGCGATCAAGGATAAAGCCGAGGAAAAACTGCAGGATTTGCAGGGAAAGCCCTCCACTGATGGCGCAAACTTCAATGATGCAGCTGCGTATGACACGCCCCCGCCTCCGGCCTCGCCCGGAGCAGGTGGAGCGCCCGACAACACTTATCACGGAACCATTTGAAGAATCTGTTTTATGTTCAGCCGCAATCGAGGAGCGGATGATGTTGGCAAGGCTTCGGCCTTGCCCTTTTTAACGGTTACCCGCCAGCACCTTTACGACCGCGTGGGCGCTATCCGCCAGTGCCTGGGCGTTGTAGCCGCCCTCAAGCATAAGCACCAGTCGACCGTCGCATAGCTCATCTGCCAAGTCAGCCATACGCTGGGCAAGCATGGCAAAGCCGGTTTCATCCATGGCGCAGGTCATGTCCAGGTAATGGCAATCGAAGCCTGAGGAAACCAGCAGAATATCCGGTTTGAATGCCTCAGCCGCCGGCTTTACCACCTCGTCGAACACCTTCAGCAGTGCCGCATTGTCGATACCCACAGGCAACGGGACGTTGAGCTGAGAGCCAACGCCGGCTCCGACCCCGGTTTCATCCTGTAGGCCGCTGCCCGGATAAAACGGCGCCGCACAATGGCTATCAATCACCAGTACAGAAGGATCGGCGTAGAAGATGTCTTGGGTGCCATTGCCGTGGTGCATATCCCAGTCCCAGACCATCACGCGTTGATAGCCCAGGCTCTCACGGGCATGGGCCGCGGTCACCGCAAGGTTGTTGTAAAGACAAAAGCCCGAGGCGCGATCAGAATGAGCATGATGGCCCGGTGGCCGCACAATACAGAAGGCCCGCCGGGCCTCACCCGTCGAGATGGCTTCAATAGCACTGATTCCCGCACCAGCGGCCACGCGGGCCGCGTCCACACTGCCCGGCGACACCGCCGTGGTATCTTTGGCCAGCCAACAGGATTCGCCGTCTAACGACTCAATATGAGCAACATAGGTCTTGTCATGAACCCGCTCAAGTTGGGCCGTAGTGGCCGCTTTGGGCAGCATCCAGCGCACCCCGTCAATGGGCTCAAGCATCAGCCGGTCGACAATCGCCGTCAAGCGGTCCGGGCGCTCCGGGTGACTGTAGGTCTCCAGGTTGCTGCCGGGATATTGCAGGGAAATCATCGCCTTGACGGCCTCGGTCCAGGCCGGATGGCTGGGATCCCAGCCGTGCGGGTTATGGCCAAGCATCCGGGTGTCGTAGTAAACCAGTACGGGTGTTGTCATCTTGAACCTAAGCCTAAAGGGCCGAAAACGCGGCCTCTGTGCGTACCACATTGATATCATCGGAAAGTGTCAGGGCGGCTTCGGAGTGGGACAACGCCCGCCGTGACTGTTTTTTAGCGGCTGTGGCCGTCAGGATGTCGTCGGTTTCGGCCAGGGCTCGAAACGCTTTCTGCAGCCGAATAGCAACCTCCACCATGCCCGCGCCGTCACGGGCAATGGCGGTGAAGGCATCGTCGAACAAATCATCGACCATCAATTCCGGAACCGATACGCGGTCATAGGTGGTCGCCTGTAACTTCTCTGTTTCCAGCGGCGATTGCCACAGCGTAAACAGGCGTATCATTGTGCCGATCACATTGATCGCGGTTCCCGGGTCATTGATGCCCGGCGACAATGCCTTATCGGCGATCTCGGACAGCGCCAGCAGCCCGAAGCGTGGATCATCCTCAAAGGTACGGTTGGAGCTGATGGTGAAGGCGCAGGAAAAGACACTTGGATCAACCCCATCACCATCGTCCGCGCAACCCTTAATACTGAGCAGGGGCAAATGTGTGTGAATAAAAGTGCCAGGCAGCGCTGTCACCATGGCATGACAGTTAAGCGCCTCCGCACTGGACTGTAGCGTCTCCAGATCAATGTGCTGCACATAACCTACCGTCGGCGAAAAGATCGCGATGCCCTCTTCCCTGGCCTGATGAGGCAGCACCTTCAGGGCACCCAGCGTCGGCCCGTGGCGGCGTCGATCCAGCGCCTCGCCGGCCGCCTTTTCCACCTGTTCAATGGTGTTCACCACACGGCCCAGCCGGGCAATTCTGTCCACCCAGCGAACAAACGTGATGATCACAATGGCAAAACTAGCAGAGTGAGAGCAAAAATGGCAAACAAACCGGCGCTTTTAAACAGGTCATTCTGCACCGCAATCAACGAAACGATACTGAAGATAAAGGCACCGATAAACGCCGACAAGGCATTCTGGGTAACGTCATCGGCAATCACCAGGGGTATGGACCGGGGTGTCGCACCGGTGCTGGCGGAGGCATAAGCGGCCACCATGGAACCCACCGCAAAGGTCGCAATCACCAGCATGCTGGACGCCATGACAGACAGCAGGGACTCGACGGATTTGAGGGTGATTTCAGGCAGTATGTCAGACAGGCCCGCACTATCAGCCAGCATGGCAACAAAGGTCCCGCCGAGGGAAAGGACACAAAGCGCCAACGGTTTGACCCACAGCCGCTGCTTGATCTGGCTGGCCACGAAACGTAATTTATCCGAACTCAACATGCTCCCGGTCCCTTGCCGTGATTCCCAATTTTTTTGCCTTTTCAGACCGGAAAAGCCGCGTTAAAAAACATTCCTTTACCAAATTACAACCGACATCCCGTGTCGTGGCTCGTAATCTTTTGCCATGCACCGAACTCCGATAGTGAAAGACCGGCCCTTTCGGCCAGGTCATATCCGCAAAACGCTGATAGTCGCCGCCTTTGTGCTTCTGTCTCTGCCACTGCTTGCTTCTGAAAAACAGGCTGGCTATCGGCTGCTTGAGCTGGAAGGCTATCTGGTGAAATGGGGCGAGCAGAAGCTGGGAGCCGGGGCAACGATCAGCTATGCTTTCGCGGATAAAACGCTGTACTTTGATAACGCCCGTAACTGTGGCGTTCTGGCACCGATGAAAGCGCTGTCCGGACAGGATCTGTCGTTTGAGACGCTGGTTCAGGAAACCGCCGCTGCGTTCCGGATCTGGGAGCGCGCCGCTGATCTGTCGTTCCACCGGGTTGCGGACGCCCGGGATGCGGACATCATTCTCGGAGCGCAGGGCCTGCCGCTCAGACGGGCCTTTGCCAATGTCACTTTTGCCCCCCACGATGAGGGAGCGGTGCGCGCCATCGACCAGGCACTGGTCTGCCTGAATCCCGAACAGAAATGGAAAGTCGGGTTTGGTGGCGACATGGAAACCTACGATATTCGCTATACGCTGATTCATGAAATCGGCCACGCCATCGGCCTGGACCATCCCGGCCCTTCCGGGCAGGTGATGGGTTTTCGCTACACCGAGAAGTTTCCGGGACTGCAGCCAGGTGACCTGCGTGGCATACAGCATCTTTACGGACATCGGGCCAGCGACCGTCAGCTGGTTACCGGCACCGACCCCGCTATTACTAATCCGGCACTGTAACCGCGTTCAGAAGTTGTAACCCAGACCCACGGTATAGGCCCAGATGCCATCATCCTGGAACGCATCGGTGGCGTCATTACTGTCGCTGAACAGGAACTGGTACTCGGCGCGCGCCAGGAAATAGGTCTTGGCCTGCACATAGTACTTTAACCCGGTTTCCAGACCGGCAAAGGCGCTGTCCTTGACGCCATCCCCGTAAATGCCACCCAGACTGGCACCCACAAAAGGCCGGGCGCGCTCGTTGAGGAACTGATAGTCGAGGTAACCCCGGGTTGAGCCGTTCCAGAAATCATCGTTGACGCCCTGACCTTCGATATCGGCGTAATTGAGGCTCTGGCGAATACCGGCGACCACGTCATTCCGCAGATACCAGCCCAAATCACCGGTCACGCCGAAGCTGCCGCTGTTGAAATCCCGGTCGTTACTGCCGGTTCCGGAAAGCGAGAATTCGCGGTCGCCCTCGCTCGGGCCAAATTGGACGGATTGAGCGGACGCTGCCAGGGGCAAGGCACCGAGAAGACAGAAAGTGATCGCCGCAGTCTTGATTCTGATCATGACAAGCTCCTTGCTTACATTGTTCAGATTGCATTTCCATAGTGCGCCAACAGAAATCTGACGCGGGTCGTGGCGCAGCGAATCGCAGTGAACAATGTGACGTCGATTCAGTGCAGGCCCACCTTCCCAGAATCAGGGCTGGACACCCTGCCGTCTGTTCGTAAGCACACACAGGGCAACGAAAGACGTCATGGGCCCTACCATCGGGTCATCATTGGTTTCACGGTCAGCCCGTGGATGATGATGGAAAGCACAACGACCACCAGGGTGATGTGAATAAGCTCCAGAGCCAGCTCTTCCGGCAAGCCAAAGACAACGGCGAACATCAGATAGTACAGAGAACCGATTCCCCGAACCCCGAACCAGCCCACCAGCATTTGCAGCCGCCAGGATGCGCCAGAACCCAGCAAACCAAGGAATACACTGAACGGCCGGACGATAACAAACAGGAATAACCCGAGGCCAACCGCCCGAAAGCTCCAGGAGTCGGTGAATAACATGCCACCCAGCAATACCACCAACACCAGCTCGGACAAGCGCTCAAGGGGCTCCTTGAAAGACAGCGAACCCTTCGATACCTGGCTGGGAGACTGGTCAGACATTTCGCAAGGAGCCAGCGTGAGTTCGGACTGGCGCAACGAAATGGCGGTCACAAACACCCCCAGAAACCCCCAGGCATCGATCAACAGACACACGCCATAAGTCAGTCCGATCAGGCCCAGGCCCAGAAAATCGTCCAACAGCTGACCCTGCTGTTCAGGTGAGCGCTGCCTGCGCACGAACTGTGCCAGCAACCGCCCGGTTACCAGCCCGACCACAACGGCCGAAGCCGTTGACCACATAACATCCTTGAGAACCCAGGCCTCGAGCAATTCGCCACTGGCAGGAGCGCCAAGCAATAACAGCCCCAGCATAACGAAGGGAAACGCACTGCCGTCATTCATGCCGGCTTCACTGGTCAGGGTAAATCGCAACGGGTCGGTGTCGCCCATATGCCGGACCTGGACCTCCGTAGCCAGCACCGGATCCGTCGGCGCGAGGATGCCCCCCAGCAGAACCGCCGCCCCCAGGGGCAGGCCAAGTGCGTAATAGCCAAAGGCAGCGGTCAGCGCAACGCTGACCGTCATCGAAACAACGGCCAGCCGCAGGGGCACACGCCATGTTTTCCATACAAACGGCACGGGCATTTTGGTGCCGGCAATAAACAGTGACAGCAGAACGGCAAGCTCGGCAAGCACCTCCAGCAGATGCGACTGTTTCAGCGGATTGAAATGAAAAACCCCCAGGATCGACGGGCCCAGAAGCACGCCGACACTCAGGTAAACCATAGCGGGCGTCAGATTCAGACGCTGAAGCACCGGAGATCTCACGCCCATCAGGATCAGCAGCGTTCCGATCACGACAAACCAGACGGCGTTGGTCAAAGTTAGCTCCCCAGCTTCATGAGTGTTCCGGCAGCCTGCACCGGTTCGCTACAATGCCCAAAAAGCACAATTGTCTCTGTGCGCTAACCCACCCCGGCCACTCTTTGTTTGTTAACGCACAGACAGCCGCCAGCGTTAAATAGACGATGACATGACGGTGGCGCACGGGACTCTGAAATGCGCGGAAACGCGCGGAAACGGAAACGCGGGCTGCCGTCATAGGAATCCATTATCTGGCCGCAGGGCCAAAGGAGCTGAAATGAACAAGGACACCATCGAAGGCAACTGGAAAGAACTCAAGGGCAAAGTGAAAGAGCAGTGGGGCAAGCTGACGGATGATCGCCTGGACGAGATTGCCGGCAAGCGTGACCAGCTGGCGGGCGAGATTCAGCAGGCTTATGGCGTGACCAGAGACGAAGCGGATAAGCAAATTACAGACTTCGAAAAAACCACGAAGCACTGATATACCTCATCGCGTCTTCATACAACTGCCTGCAGGCTTGTTTCGCGGGCAGTGTTTTAATAAGGCGCATCAATTCCGTCGTTGGCTCCAATTCTCACGGTCAACGGTATACACGGTTTTGCCGTCAAAAGGTTGGTCCGGATCCTTCAGAATCGAATAGACCTCGCCCCTGGCGTTGAAGCCTTCGAGTATCGGGAAGTGATTTCGAGACAGATCCGGAGTAGCTGGCAAAACCAGGCTGAAGACGAGCGCGTGCAGAGCGGCAATCATTCTCCCGAGAATCCACGTCACAACCATAATCGTGACCAGCAGGGCCGCCACGTTGAGGCCTGTAAGGGTATAGCGGAACAGCCGTTGTCTGGGGGACTGAAACACGATGGGTGTTACTTTTTGGGCTTTCATGAGCTTCCCTCTCTTCTGTCCGTCTTTGCGACACGTTGCTGGGCAATGTCCGGGCTCCGCAATCCTGGCCGCAGTGTTCAACTGTCAAAATACGGTTTCAGTCTGAATGCGGGCAGGCGCCCCGTCGGTGCGCCAACGCACCGACCAGTCACTTTGCTTTCAGTAGCGTGAAATAATCACTGCGGGCACAGGTAGCTGCAGAGTGGTAAGCAAAACCGGTATAACCAGGAGGAGTTCAGGCCATGGACAAGAACCAGAGCGGTACAGAGGTAGGCAAAGACAGCGGCAAAGCGACTGCCGAAAAAGTGTTCATTGAACGGCGCAAGGAACCCCGGGTGAACTGCGAAAGAACGGGTAATAAAGACAGTTCCGTTCTGGGAAAGATCAATGACGAATAGCCGACGTTGACCCCGTCATTATGCAGGCCAGGCGGTCAATAACCATGCCTCAGCGCAGCCAGGAGTTGTTGCAGAAACGACTGTTTAATGCGGTCGAACTGCGCCTGTTTCGGTACACAGCGGTGCTGCTGTCCCTGGTTGCCCTGACCGCGCTGATCGGGTCTATAATATGGGCACTTGCCTGGGTACTGGGCACATTCGACAACCTGCTGCTTTCGCTTTGCCTGTCGGGCATTCTGGCACTGGTGCTCTATCCTGTGGCGGAATTCCTCGAGCATCGCCTCCATTTCCCCCGTTTACTCGCCATCATCGTTTTGCTGACGGCCTTTTTTGGCGGCTTTGGCGGTTTGATTCTGCTGCTGATCCCCACTCTGTTAGGCCAGATTGTCGAATTGATGACGCTCATACCCCAAACGCTGGCCAATTGGCAGGAACATTTCTCTATTTACTTCCCGGAGCTGACCGCCATGGTGTCGGCTACTATGGAGGGCGATGGCGAGGAAAAATCGGCGCCGGTATTGGAAGACCCGGGTGCCACCATTGTGTCTTATATGGGGATGCTCGCAGGTCTGAGCTTCGTGCCGCTTTTCCTGTTTTTTACCCTGCTGTCCGGGGACCTGCTGCGTGGACAGGCAAACGAAGTGCTCTCGGTCTTTCGAAAACCCACCCAACTGAAAGTGATGTACTTTGCCGATGTGTTCCTGGGCTACGTCACCACCTTCTTCCAGGGTCAATTGCTGATCGCCCTGTGCATGGGGGTTCTTTATGCTCTGGGATTTGCGGTGATAGGGCTGGAATATGGCGTACTGGCGGGGCTGGTGCTGGGGCTGCTGAACATTGTTCCCTTTCTGGGTTCCCTGATCGGTCTGTTGGTGGTGCTTCCGATTGCCTATATGCAACCGGAGGGAGGGGTCGAGCTACTGGCGCTGGCGGCGATTGTCTTCGCCCTGGTGCAACTGATTGAAAGCTGGTTGCTGACACCCAAAATCATGGCCAACCGTTCCGGATTGCATCCGGCCCTTGTTGTTATCTCACTGTTTTTCTGGGGCACGGTTCTGGGCGGCATTACCGGTATGGTTCTCGCCGTTCCGCTGACCGCTTTTTTCGTTGCGATATGGGCCGAAATAAAGGCCAGCCTGACCTATGCACTGGATATCGAGGATCATGACCTGTAGACGCGGCCTATGTCTGCCGCCCGCTGAGCGATTGCATCCACTCAGCGACACCCTCCCCGGCGCCTTTACGGATCACTCTTGCCCGCACCAAAGTGGTCGGCGCATCCGGATCAATCACGGTAATCGGTACCGTCATGTCGACTTCATAAGCCAGGCTGGCAGCAGGATAGACCTGCAGGGACGTGCCGATAATCAACAACTGGTCGGCGGTTTTGACCACCTCAGCAGCGGCATCCAGCATCGGGACTTCTTCCCTAAACCAGACCACGTGCGGGCGCAACTGACTGCCGCGGTCACAGACATCTCCCGTGTTGATATCACGGTAACCCAGGTCGTAAATCAGATCCTGATCCGCTGAACTGCGCGCTTTGGTCAACTCCCCATGTAAATGGATCACGTTGGAAGAACCGCCCTTTTCATGCAGATCGTCCACATTCTGGGTGATGATCGTAACCTGATAATCCTTTTCCAGTTCTGCCAGCAATCGGTGACCGCGATTCGGTTCAGCATGTTCCAGTTGCCGCCGCCGTTCGTTGTAAAAACGCAGCACCAGTTCCTGATTGCGCTCGAAGGCTTCCGGCGTGGCGACGTCGTAAACGCTGTACTGCTCTCACAAACCGCCGTTGTCACGAAAAGTGGACAGCCCGCTTTCCGCACTCATGCCGGCACCGGTGAGCACCACGATGTGATCTTTCATGTCAGGCCCCCTCAGAACCAGCGAGGTTCCGGTTTTTTCCGCCTCTGGATCAGGACGCCGTATTGTTGAAGGATCGCAAGCAGGGCCTGAGTATCTTCGATATTCAGAAAGCCGCCAAGCGAGACTTCTTCATTGCGGAATTGCAGGTGCAACTTGGGCGGGGTGAATGGGTGGCGCGCCTCTTCCTGCCACACACGGGTGTACTGGCGCGGCATTTCCCATTCGGCTTCTTTGCGTTTTATGCCTTTTTCCAGGCGTATATCGTCCTGGCCCAGAATCAGCACTTCCTGTTTCTGGCACTGTCGCGACGTATGGTAAAAACCGGCGGCCAGCGCAGCCAGTTCCAGGCCCGCGAACGGCAGAACCACCCAGGCGCCGATCAACGTAAAGCCGGTCACAATCAGCGCCGATAGAACAAACAGCGCCATCCAGATCCGCATATTGCCCTGCCAGCTCATGGAGCGGTTAGGGGTCAGCAGAAAACGCCTGTCATCATCTGACTCAAGCTGTTCAATCATACCCGTGCCCTGCCGTTGGTGCGGCTGAAATTACGCAGGGTATCAGTCGAAAATCTTGCCGGGATTTATCACCCCATTCGGATCAAAGACCTGTTTGATACCCCTCAGATACGCAATTTCCGCCGCGCTGCGGGTGTATTCCAGATAGGGTTTCTTGGTCATGCCCACACCGTGCTCGGCGGATACGCTGCCGTTGTAGCGCTGGACGATTTCAAAAACCCACTTGTTAACCTGCTGGCACTTTTCGAAGAAATCCTCTTTGACCATGCCTTCCGGTTTGAGGATGTTCAGGTGCAGGTTGCCGTCTCCAATATGGCCGAACCAGATAATTTCGAAGTCCGGGTAATGCTCGGTGACCACCGCATCAATTTCACGGAGAAACCCGGGCACTTTTGATACCAGTACGGAGATATCGTTTTTATACGGCGTACGCGGCGCGATGGACTCGGAAATCCGCTCTCGCAGTTGCCACAGGTTCTGTGCCTGGGTTTCGCTCTGACTGATCACGCCGTCCAGCACCCAGCCGTTTTCCATGCATTGCTCGAACAATGCCATGGCGTCGTCCATCACCTGGTCGGACACCGCCTCGAATTCCAGCAGAGCGTAATAAGGCGCCTCGGTTTCAAACGGTGCCTGCACCTGGCTGTGAGCCAGTACGTGCCCCATGGCCTGATGGGAGAAAAATTCATAGGCCGTCAGATCAATCTTTTTCTGGAAGGTCTGCAGCACGTCCATGGTGTTGGTCAGGTCGCCCAGCCCCAGGACCAGAACCGTGAGATTTTCCGGCTGGCGGGCGAGCTTCATGGTCGCTTCGGTGATGAAACCCAGTGTGCCTTCGGCGCCTACAAACAGATGGCGCAGGTCATAGCCGGTGTTGTTCTTCGCCAGATCCTTGTTCAGTTCCAGGATATCGCCTTTACCCGTCACCACTTTCAGACCGGCAACCCAGTCCCGGCTCATACCGTAGCGGATAACCTTGATACCGCCCGCGTTGGTGGACAGGTTGCCGCCAAGCTGACTGGAGCCTGCCGAGGCAAAGTCCACCGGGTAATACAGGTCATTCTCTTCCGCGAAATTCTGAAGCTGCTCGGTGACAACGCCCGCCTGGCATTGAACCATCCGGTCGCTGGCGCTGAAATCCAGAATCTGGTTCATGTTGTCGAACGCCACGACCACTTCGCCATTGGCGGCAACGGCCCCGGCACTCAGCCCGGTCCGGCCGCCGGACGGCACCAGTGCCACCTGATTATCGTTGGCGAATTTCACCAGTGCCTGCACCTGCTCGGTGGTTTTCGGCAACACAATGGCCACCGGCGCAGGCGCGTAGATTCTGGTCCAGTCCGTGCCGTAGGTATTCAGGTCAGCAGGATCTGTCAGGACCTTGCCCTGGGCGGCACCTTCTTCCATCAGAGATTTGAGCGCGGCGATAATCTGTTCAGAATTCATGGAATAGCAGTCTCACAAAAGGTTGATCAGCACTCGCTGTAAAAAGAGCAAGCTATGGTATCATATTGCCCCTGTTCTGTGAGCCTGCCCGCTGTTCGCGCCGCTCACAGGTCATTTCTGATGACCAACTCAATGACGAAAGGTTCGGAATCCAGCCCATGTCAAACACCTCTCTCGAAAAGAGCAAAATCCGCATCCTGCTGCTCGAAGGCGTCCATCAGTCCGCAATCGACACCCTGAACGCTGCAGGTTATACGAACATCGAATTCCTGTCCCATTCGCTGGCCGAAGAGGAACTGATCGAGAAGATTGCTGACGCCCACTTCGTCGGCATCCGTTCCCGCACCCAGTTGACCGAAAAGGTATTCGACGCTGCTCATAAACTGGTGGCCGTGGGTTGTTTCTGCATCGGCACCAACCAGGTCGAGCTTCAGGCGGCAACCCGCCGGGGCATTGCGGTTTTTAACGCGCCTTTCTCCAATACGCGCAGTGTGGCGGAACTGGTTCTTGCCCAGGCCATTCTTTTGCTTCGCGGTGTACCGGAGAAAAACGCCAAGGCCCACCGCGGCGAATGGCTAAAGTCCGCCAAGGACAGTTACGAAATTCGGGGCAAGAAACTCGGCATTATCGGTTACGGCAACATCGGCACCCAGTTCAGCGTTCTGGCCGAAGGCCTTGGCATGAACGTTTGCTACTACGACGTCGTGTCCAAACTGTCCATCGGCAACGCCACCCAGGTAGGCACCCTGCAGGAGCTGCTGAACACCTGCGATATTGTCAGCCTGCACGTGCCGGAAACCCCCGCTACCCGTTACATGTTCAAGTCCGAGCAGTTTGCTCAGATGAAACCTGGCAGCATTCTAATGAATGCGTCCCGTGGCACAGTGGTGGACATCGACGCGCTCGCGGAGGCGCTTGGAAGTGGTAAATTACTGGGCGCTGCCATTGATGTGTTCCCGGTCGAGCCAAAATCCAATGACGAGGAGTTCATTTCGCCGCTGCGTGAGTTCGACAACGTAATTCTGACCCCTCATGTGGGCGGATCGACGATCGAAGCCCAGGAAAATATTGGTCGCGAAGTCGCGGAAAAGCTGGCGATGTACAGCGATAACGGCACCTCCGTGTCGTCTGTGAACTTCCCGGAAGTGGCACTGCCGTCGCACCCGAACCAGCATCGCCTGCTTCACATCCACGAAAACGTACCCGGCGTGTTGTCAGAGATAAACCAGGTTTTATCCGACAACGGTGTCAACATCTGTGGCCAATACTTGCAAACCAAAGAAAAGATTGGCTATGTGGTGGTTGACGTCAATAAGGAATACGGTGAACTGGCACTGAAAAAACTGCTTGGGGTGAAGGGCACGATTCGTTGCCGCGTGCTGTTTTGATGAGCGCGTTTATTGTCTAAAAGGAGAGCACTATGTCACTCAAGGATACGTTGCAGAAAAAACTCGAAACCCAGACAGACAGCTGGTCCAGGCAGATCGATAGCCCGAACAAGCTCAAGGGTCGGATTGACGACTGGTTGTCAAAGCGCGACTGATCTTTCGGGACTCGGTGATAAAAAATGCCCGGCCAATGGCCGGGCATTTTTGTTTTCAGTGTCTGTCTTTCTTGGACTATTGCTGAGTGGGCACCAGCGTCAGCTCGACGCGACGATTCTGTTCCCGCCCGGAAGCGGTGTCGTTGGAAGCCACCGGATAACGCGGCCCGTAGCCCACAGCGCGGGTGCGACCGGACTGAACGCCCTGGTTCAACAGAAAATCACGAACAGACCCTGCGCGGCGCTCGCTCAGCAACTGGTTATAATCCCTTGAACCGGTGCTGTCGGTGTGGCCTTCGATCTGAATAATGGTTTTATCGAATTCCTTGACCACCAGGGCCACGGATTCCAGGGTGTTGCTGAATCCCGACTGGATGGTCGACTCGTTTACATCAAATGTGATGTTGCCGGGCATGACCAGCTCGATCTGATCACCGTTACGAACCACACGCACGCCGGAACCTTCCAGCTTGCGCCGCAATTCCGCTTCCTGTCGGTCCATATAATAACCGATACCACCGCCCACGGCGGCGCCGGAAGCGGCACCGATCAATGCCCCCTTGCCCCGGTCGCTTTTACTGGACGTGGCAACACCGACGGCCGCACCGCCAATTGCGCCAATCACACTGCCCATTGTAGCTTTGGAGGTTTCTTTTTCGCCTGTATAAGGGTCATAAGTCATACAACCACCTAATACGAAAGTGGTTAATGCGACTGCAAAAACTGCTTTAATCACGGCATTCTCCCAAATGTGGGTTTATTATAAATGGGTCTCGGGAAGAGACCCGTCTTGATCTCGGTCAAACGTATCGACAATGGTGTTGAACACCGCTGCCTGCAAATCTTTGGCTTCGTTTACCAGATGATGGCGCCCGTCCGGAATCAGACGTTCCTCAACCGACGAGAATTTGTTCCGGATAATCCGCAGATTATGGGGCCAGTCGACGGTGCCGTCTTTTTCGCCCTGCACCACCGTAATCGGAAAATTGACTGGCCTGGCCGCTTCAATGTGCGGCACCCATTGCCTCAGCGCGGAAACCCAATCCACATGCACAGCCCTGGCCTGCAGCGGATCGTATTCTTTCAGAAACTCCACAAATCGGGAATCGCTGCTGTTCATTGCAAAGACTCGCCGCCATCGCGACACGAAGGGCTTCATGACACTGTGCAGGATTTTGGCACCCAACCATCCGGCTGGACGAATCAGCGGCGCCAACAACACTACCCGCCTGAAATCCGACGTGTCACTGGTGTGGTGGTTGGTGAGCAGATAATCAATCAGAATCGCCCCTCCGGTGCTCTGACCGACTGCAAACCAGGGCCCGCGTATCTTGCCCCTGATGTTTTCAATGACGTCAGTCAGCACCGCCTGGTACTCAAGAAAACTGCCGATTGCCGCCGGCGTCCCACTGGAAAGTCCATGGCCGGGCTGGTCATACGCCAGGACGTCGTAGCCCTCCCCAAGACACCGTTCAATCAACTGACTGTATAGTCCGACGTGGTCAAAATAGCCATGAAAAATGAATACCGTGCCTTTTTTTGGCTGATCAGCGACAACATCCGGTAACCGGAAATAATGAACCATTACCTGATGTTTTTCAGCATCCACATAGCCCTGATGATACTCAACATCGGGGTACTCTACCCAGAGATCCAGACCGTAAAACCGGCAGTAACCCACCATGTCTTCATTCAAGGCGTCAGAACGCCCCAAATCGAATCGTGCGACTTTGGCCAACAGGGATAGACGGTCCCAGCCCGGTATTTCTATAGTATCTGTTTTCCAGTACACGTAGAGTCAAGCGCCTGTCACAAAGAGTAAAAGGTTGGTAAAGACCAGCCCGATGTCAGGCCGTAAGGTTAGCACACCATAAACCGGAGAAATGGAAAACCTGATGAATCAAACAGCCCTGGAATTCTCCCTGCGCCAGAGCATGCGCTGGCTAGTCCGCCCCCTTCTGAACCCGCTAATCCCGGTGACACTGCAGCGGAAACTGATCAGCAAGGCCTACCTGACATCCTTCCCCCCGAAGGCTTGCCTGTTTCAGACGATTGAAGCCGAGGGCATGGCCGTCACTCGCGCCAGTTACGCGGAAGAACCACGGGGGATTGTTCTGTATCTTCACGGCGGCGGTTACATCTGCGGATCGCCGAAGACCCATCGGGGCCTGACGGGCAACCTGGCTAAATCCAGCGGTACCATGGTGATTGCGCCGGACTATCGGCTGGCACCGGAGCATCCTTTCCCGGCCGCCCTGGATGACGCTGAAAAGCTGTATCGGGCCCTGCTGGACGAGGATCACCCACCGACCGCCATTTCCGTCGCTGGTGACTCCGCCGGCGGCGGTCTGGCCGTCGCCCTGTCGATCCGCCTGCGGGACAAAGGCATTCCTTTGCCGGCATCACTGACCCTGTTTTCGCCCTGGGTGGACCTGTCGAACGACCAGCTTTATTCACCTGAGCAGGAGCCACTGCTCAGCCGCCGCTGGATCGACAAAGCTGCACGCCTTTACTGTGGCCCCGAAAGCCGCTCCAACCCGTTGGTTTCGCCGGTCTGTGGTGACTTGTCCGGGCTGCCCCCGATGCTGATCCAGGTTGGCAGTGACGAAATTCTGATGAACGACGCCCAGCGCCTGGCGGATCTGGCAAAAAAACAGGGTGTCGATGCCCGGCTGGAAGTCTTCAACAGCCTGTGGCACGTCTTCCAGATTCACGCAGGGCAACTGGATCGGGCGACGGCCGCGGTGGATGGGGCGGGTGAATTTATTCGTCAGCATCAGGAAATCGAGGAAGAGACCGTTCACCCCTGATCAGCGCTTCTTTCTGGTCTCTGGGCCATTGTTTGATCGCCCACTCTAGCCTGGAGGCCGTTGCCCGGTTTCCCGCTTCCGCCCGGAACTCCAGCGTCAGGGGGCCTTTTCCCCGCAGACTTCGGGCGCCCTTCGGTGCCCCGGCCTGATGCTCGGCAAAACGACGCTCTACATCTGTGGTAATGCCGGTATAGAGCGCTCCGCCGCCGGTTCTTACCAGATACACAAACCAGTCTGTCATCTATCGGGTCTCACGGTCCGGCAATGCCCGGGTCCGGCAGCTTCGAGCGGTGCTGCTGTATCCACAAACCGGCCATAATCAACACGAGCCCGACGTAGGTGGAGGGCAGGATAATCTCGTCGAGAATGAAGTAGATAAACACCAGCGACAGAAACGGTGAGATGAAAATCAGGTTGCTGACTTTCGAGGTATTTTCAGCCTTTTTCATGGCGTAGGACCAGAGAACGAAGGCAATACCCATCTCGAAAACACCCACGTAAACCGCCGCGCCAAGACCGACCCCCAGAGTGAGATCAAAACCGTCCGTCAGGCCGCAGATCACGATGATCACCGGCAAGCCGCAGAGGAAATTCAGAAACAGCCCGACCACAGGGTCACGGGTATCCCGCGTTGCAATGATCCAGTAGGAAGCCCAGACCAGTGTGCTGCCGATGGCCAGGGCCACGCCCAGTGGGTCTGAAAACGTCATGGACAGCACGTCACCACGGGTTGCAATAACCACCACCCCGCTGTAACAAACCAGGCCGGCGACAATATCCGACCGCTGCAGCTTTTGCCCCAGAAACGGCACCGACAGATACGCCAGCACCAGCGCCCAGGTGTAGTTCAGAGGCTGGGCTTCCTGAGCCGGCAAACGGTCAAACGCGCCGAACAGCAGAAAGTAATAAAGGCAGGGGTTCACCAGCCCCATGCCTATGGACTGCAGATACTGACGGCGTGTCAGTGAAAACACCAGGTGCCAGCGACCCTGGGCCATGAGAATCAGGGCCATAACCACAACTGAGGCCGAACAGGCTACCACCAGCATCTGGACCGGCGTGAATTCTCGAAGGGACAGTTTGAACGCTGTTGCCACCGTGGACCACAACAGCACAGTGCCCAGCCCGTAAAGCATCGCCTGTTTCTGATTAGTCATACGCATCTTCCTCGCCGGTATCCAGCCAACGCTAGAGTGTGCGCCTTTATGCCACTGGTAACATTTTGCCTCAAGTTGGACTTTCCAAAGTTAATATCCAAAGAGCCCTACCTTATTGTTTTATTGAGTTTCTATTTTAAAACGAATCTGGCTAATCGGGTTGATGCATTGACGTAAATCATTCCCGGCGAGTGTTTTTTCAACAACGCTTAACGACTATTCATCCACTAGCCAACCAACACTGGGCGCTACATTCAGGCAGTCATCACCGGCGACTCCCTGCATCATGTCCAAAAGCCGCCCATCAAAACCCCACGGCGGGTTAACAACGAGCATTCCGGATCCGGACATACCACGCTCCGGGGCTTGCTTCAGCAGGATTTCATTGCAAAGCACCTTGCGCACAGGGCCCGCACGAACGGCCGCTTTCAGTTTCTCGTCGGGCCGCCCCTGCAGTATCGGGTACCAGATCAGATAAACGCCGTGCCGACACTTTTGCCAAGCACGGGCGAGGGTGTGGGCGACCGCTTCATAATCACTCTTCACTTCATAGGAAGGGTCGATCAGCACCAGCAGCCTTGGCTGGGCTGGCGGCAGCTGTCGAAGCAGCCCTGCCAGCCCATCCTCCTGAATCACTTTGGCCCGGGGCTGACTTGTTGACCATTGCGCCAGAGTCTCACCCTCGGCAGGGTGCAGCTCAAACGCTATCAAAGCGTCCTGTTTGCGCAAGTAACGGCAAAACCAGTGAGGAGAGCCGGGATAGCTCGTCAGTTGATCGCATCTGCCCTTTTCTTTCGCCAACTCGTCCAGGACCGCTTGCCAGTCGTGACCGGCCAGTTGGCCCCGATAAGGCCAGACCCTGTGAATCCCGGACGCCACTTCCCCCGTTTTCAGTGCCCGCTCCCCGGTCAGGTCATAGCGAGCGCTGCCAGCGTGGGTATCAAAACAGGCAATGCCGGAGGACTTGGCCTGCATCATCCGGATGACCAGCACCAGAGCGGCATGTTTATGAACGTCGGCAAAATTCCCGGCATGAAAAGCGTGCAGGTAACTCAGCATTAAGAACTCCCGGAGCCAAAACCCAGTAGTTTACAGACAGAACTGCTATTCTTTCAGCAAATATACCAAGAGGAACAGGATCTTGCCCGCCGACAAGAAGGATGCTCTGGATCAGGCATACAGCCTCATCGCCAATGAAGAAGACGCCCGGGTCTGTACCGACATACCCGCAGAAGCCTGCCGGGAAGTACCGCGAAATTTTTTCCTGATTCTCGGTAGCAACGTACTGACCAAGCTCGGCGACCTGCTGGTCAGCCCTAAAACCGTTCTGGCCTGGCTGTTAAGCGCCGTTGGCGCACCTGCCCTGGTGGCCTGGCTGGTACCGATTCGGGAATCCGGCTCGATGATCCCACAGATGATGATCGGGGCCTGGGTCCGACAGAAGCCGGTGCGGAAGTGGTTCTGGACCCTGGGCAGTTTTGGCCAGGCGGTCAGCGTTGCGGGCATGGCTGCCAGTGTCTGGTTTATGGAAGGCTACGCCGCTGGTGCAGGCGTTGTTATAGCTTTGGTGCTTTTTTCGCTGGCGCGGGGCTTTTGCTCGGTGTCCATGAAGGATGTGCAGGGCAAATGCATTCCCAAAAAACGCCGGGGGCGGCTTTCCGGACTTGCCTCAACTATCGGCGGCACCGCCACCGTCATTCTGACTGCGCTGCTGTTCTGGGACAGGGGCGACCCTGGCCTGCTTTTTTATACCGTCCTGCTGTTACTCGCATCCGGACTCTGGATTATTGCCGGGTTGTTGTTTGCCTCGGTGGATGAATACGCCGGAGAAACCGGGGGCGGCGGCAACGCACTTGGCCAGGCGGTAAAAAGCCTGTCACTTTTGCGGGATGATCCACATTTCCGGCACTTCGTCATAACCAGAGCACTGCTGCTTTGCTCTGCGCTCGCCTCGCCCTATTTTGTGGTGCTGGCCCAGGGCGCCAACAACAGTGGCTATCTGCTGGCCGTATTTCTGCTCGCCAGTAGCTTTGCGAGCTCTGTCAGCGCCAGTGTCTGGGGCTGGATGGCAGACGACTCCAGCAGACGGGTCATGGTTCGTGGGGCGTTGATTGCCAGTGGCGCCTGTCTTGTGGTGGGGCTCGTTGCCTGGCAGTTTGGAAGCCGCGACTGGATTGGATGGTTTTACCCGGTCGGATTTTTCGTGCTGAGCATCGCTCATGCCGGCGTTCGCCTCGGCCGGAAAACCTATCTGGTGGATATGGCCGGGGGCAACAAACGCACCGATTACACCTCGGTCAGCAATACCGTTATCGGAGTGCTGCTGCTTGTCACCGGCGGCCTGACCGCGCTGGTGTCGATGATTTCAGAGATCGCGGTGATTTTGATGCTTGGCCTGATGGGCCTGGCCGGCGCAATCAGCGCCATGAAGCTCAGGGACGTCACCAACGAATAGTCAGAGCGGCTCCGGGGGCAACCCGTCGTTGAGGGCCAGCGCGCCCTTGACGACGCGGTAGATAATCCAGATGGCCGTCACTAACAGAATAAACCAGCCAATAATGACAAAAGTGGTGACGAAGCCGATCACACTCCATAACAGACCCATCCAGAAGGTACGGATCTGCCAGCGGAAATGAGGTTCGATCCAGGTGCCCTGGACCTCATCCAGCTTCACGTAGTTGACGATCACACCCGCAAGGCCAGTGATCCCCCCAACAAAAAACGACAGGGCCTGAAGAATATAAACCGCCACTGCCAGGTTTCGGGACGGGTCCGAACGCCGGGTTTCAGGGTCGGAACTGGACGGGATAAATTCTTGGTCACTCAAGGCATGTCTCCTTTATCGATACCGATGAAGTCTAGCACAGCACCATAAAGCGATGATGACCTTGCCCTCAATGATTATCCGGACGGTAACCAAGACGGAAGCCACCCCAATGCTTGCCATTCACATAAATCGGCACCGACAGGTCGTGCATGATTTCACCGGTATCACGCCGGTAGGTTTGCAGCAACATGTCCTGGGTGTGGGAACCACAGCGAATGCCGGTCCGGTCGTTGAACAGTCGCTTGCTTCGGCTTTTTACCAGGTCCACCTTGGGATCTCCGGTTGGCGCATGCGCAAAGTCCCGGTTGTGGGTAGGCACATAGCCGTCTGGTGCGGCGGAAATCGCAAACACAATGGCCTCATGGGCATTCTTTACCGACTCCTGAACCTCGGGCAGATGCTTATCGGTGAAGCCGTCAAAACTGCTGGAATATTTGGGTGGCTTGGTGTCACCAACCGGTGTCCGTTTTTTGTCGAACAGCGCATTGGCTGACAGTGACTCATCCTGGATAGCTTTTTCGAACAGCTGGCCGATCCGGTCTGCTCCGGATCTGGCCTGATCATAGAAAAAGCGGTGGTAACTGGTATCACTATTGAGGGCAAAAGAGGCATTCGCCTGTTCCGCCAGCTCCATAAGCGTGGCCGCTTGCTCGGCCAGGGACGCCACGCTGGAGTCGCTCTCGGTAATCTGATCACGGACGGTTTCGATATTCGATGATACCTGTTGCAGACTACGCTCATTGTTCTGATCAATTTCGGCAATGCGGGTGACCTGCTGCTGAACCCGGTCCGATTGATCCCGAATCTGGTCCAGGCGCTCACCAACGCTCTCGACCGATTGCAGTCCGCTTTCGACGCTTTTGGCCAGATCCTCAATCCGGGCAACAATCAATGAGGTATCCGACCGTATTTCCTCCAGCGTTTTCGCCACTTCACCGGTCGCCTGCGCTGTTCGTCCGGCCAATTGTCTGACTTCGTCGGCGACGACCGCGAACCCCCGGCCCTGATCGCCAGCCCGGGCCGCTTCGATCGCGGCATTAAGAGCCAGCAGATTGGTTTGTTCGGCAATGCCTTCAATAGTGCTGGTCACGCCCTGGATTTTGTTGGATTTCTCGTTCAGCTCCTGAATCAGCCTGAGGTTTTCACCGGACTGCTGGTGCACGGCGCGCACACTCTCAATGGCTGATGCCAGCGCGTCACGCCCTTCAACACTCACCTGGCGGTTCTGCACAGCCATGGTGGCAGCTTCGGTGGCCTGCTGGGCTGACTCCCGCACACTTTCGGTAATCTGACCTGCATAGTCCGCCATCTGGGCCGTTTCTTTTACCTGCCGGTCCAGGCGGAGTTTCAACTGGTCGGCGGCAAATGAAACCTGAGCCGCCGAAATGGCGCTACGGTCGGCACCGCCAGACAGAGTGGCCACCAGTGCCCGACCGGCCCTGGCATCTGCCAACAAATTTGCACATTGCTTGCCGAGCGAACTCTCCGGGTTCAAATCGCCCGCGTTTAATTGATCGAGAGCTTTGTGCAACGGCTCCAGGACGCGCATGACGAGATAGACAGTGGCCAACGCCAAGCCAACAGCCAGTCCCGCCATCACCGATGCCGCATCAAGTCCCATCAAGGGAGCCACCGAACCCGCAATGATGACAACAACGGCGGCAACCAGCACTCCGATAAAAAGAACAGGCCGATTGAGCAAAGCCATAACAACCTCGTTATTTTTATTGCTTGTGAATACATCTTTCATTCATCGCGGTTGAGAATAAAGAATCGGTTAACACTATGAACTTCGACTTTAGTACATCAATACTCGGTTTACGGCGGGTTCCGGCAAAACTGAAACGGTGCGCTCGACACAAAAAAACCCGGCCATGGGCCGGGTTCGTGATGCAACCAACTAAACAGCTTACTGAGTCATTTCATCGGCGCTTTCTTCAATCGCATCGCCGGTTTCCTCGGCAGCTTCGCCGGCTTCTTCAGCCGCATCGCCCGCTGCGTCTTTGGTTTCATCCCAGGCGCTGTCGTTCTGGCCCGTGGCATCCTCATAGGTTTCTTCTATGGCGTCGCCGGCATCATCGGCCATTTCTTCGATATTTTCGCCAGCTTCGTCGAAGTCTGCACCTTCATCATCCTGGCTACAGGCGGCAAGACCCAAGGTCATTAAAAGTGCCAATGCGCTTAACGTCAGTTTGTTCATAATCGTCGTATCCTTTCGAAAGTTTTAAAAACAACCCGGCGCAGTGTACAGCCAAGACCCCTACCTATCGATGACGGGGAAATTAAGGTTTTTTTATGCATCTTTCAGAGAGACGGTAGCCTGGCGACCGGATGGCCGTCCAGAGTCAACACGTGATCAAGTCGGAGCATCTGGCCGCGACCGAGACACAGAAAATCACGACCGGCACGACTAAAAAGCTCACGGACTGCATCGTGAGTCGTCTGTATCTGGCCGGCATCGTCCCGATAGACAATTTCCGCCAACCGCGACGACGTCAGATACTCTTGAAGCAACGTCTGGGTCTCGCAGGACACCGGCAGGGATTGTGAGTCGCTATGGGACAGGGACATGACCGAAACCTCTTTAAGATAGAAGCTGACACGCCTTCAAGTCTGGCTCACAACCCTTCACTGCGCCAGCATCAGACTTAGAACCAGTCCGACTTCATGTTCAGGCAGGTATCGTCCTGATTCCTCAGCAACACCAGATCCTGAGCGACGGCTGGCAGTTCCCAGTGAAAGAAATACTGGGCCGCCTGCAGTTTGCCCTGGTAGAAGTTACGATCCTCATCGGTATTCGCGGAGCCAAGGCCGTGAGCGGCGGCATTGGCTTGACGTAGCCACATCCAGGCCACTGTGATATGGCCAAACAGGTGCAGGTAACAGGATGCGTTGGCCAGCACTTTGTCCGGGTCTCCCGACATCAAAGACTTACCAAGATCCTGGGTCACTTTTACCGCCTGCTGCAGGGTTTCGCTCAGGGACAGGGCCCACTGCTGGCAACGCTCTGTAGTCGCGGCTTCCAGATCCACCTGCATTTCCTGCATCAGCAGTTGCAGGCCGTGGCTCTGATCCTGCCAGATTTTCCGGCCCAGCAGATCCAGTGCCTGGATGCCATTGGTACCTTCGTGAATCGGATTCAGGCGATTATCCCGCCAGCACTGCTCCACCGGGTACTCGCGGGTATAGCCGGCACCACCGTAGACCTGAATCGCCAGGTCGTTGGCTTTGGGGCCGTATTCAGACGGCCAGGCCTTGATCACCGGAGTCAACAGGTCCAGCAGTTTGCCGGCTTCCGCCCGTTTATGTTCATCGGGATGGGTGTGCTGATCGTCCATCAGACGGGCGCCATAAAGACACAGCGCCATACCGCCCTCACTGTAGGCTTTCTGTGCCAGCAACATACGGCGGACGTCGGCGTGTTCGATAATCGGAATCTGGGGCGTTTCCGGATTCTTTTCTGAAGCCTTTCGCCCCTGCAGGCGATCTTTTGCGTATTCCAGGCTGTGCATGTAACCGCGGTAGCCAATCACCGCAGCGCCGAAGCCCACGCCAATGCGCGCTTCGTTCATCATCTGGAACATGTACTTCAGACCCTGATGGGGCTCGCCCACCAGATAGCCGTGGCAGGGTGCGTCGTCACCCAGGCTGAGCGCCGTTGATGTGGTACCGCGGTAGCCCAGCTTGTGAATCAGGCCGGCCAGGTTCACGCCATTGCGTTCGGTCGGGTTGCCTTCCTCGTCGACCACAAACTTCGGCACGATGAACAGGGAAATGCCCTTCACGCCGGCGGGAGCGCCTTTGATCTTTGCCAGCACCATGTGAACGATGTTTTCGGTGATGGACTGCTCGCCACCGGAAATCCAGATTTTCGCGCCTTTGATCAGGTAATCGCCCTCATCCGTTGGCGTCGCTGAGGTGCGGATATCAGCCAGCGAGGACCCGGCGTGAGGCTCGCTCAATGCCATGGTGCCGCTGAAACGACCGCTCAGCATGTGCGGCAGGAAGGTGTTCTTCTGCTTGTCGTTACCGAAGACGCGAATCAGGTTAGCGGCCGCCGTGGTCAGAAACGGATAACCGGCCGTGCCCGGGTTAGCCGCCGTAAAAAAGCCGTTGCAGGCGGCCATGACCGATTCCGGAAGCTGCATGCCACCCAGGTCGTAATCGTAACGCCCGGCAATAAAGCCAGCGTCGGCGTAGGCATCAAAGGCTTCCTTTACCTGGGGCAGCATTTCCACCTGACCGTTAACGAATTTCGGCTCGTCTTTGTCCGCCAGCGAGTTGTGGGTAGCAAATTTTTCACGGGCCATTTTGTCGGCGGTTTCGATCACGGCGTCGAAGGTTTCGCGGCTGTGTTCATTAAAACGCTCACGCTCGCTCAGACGTTCAGTATCAAGCACTTCATAAAGCTGGAACGCCAGGTCGCGGCGGTCGATCAGGGTATCGGTCATCGTGGGTCTCCTGTTGATTACCGCTAGCCTCTCACAGGTTGTGTTCTCTGCACACCGGCGTTTATGACATAATTATGGCCGAAATCGCCATTCTGATACGCGTCCTGACCCTGGAGTTACTATGCGAACGGTTTCGGTTATTGGCTTTGACGGTGCACTGGCCAGTGCCATTACGGGGATTATTGACCTGTTTCGACTGGCCGGTGTGACCTGGGCCCGCATTCACAATGAGGAACCCGCGCCCCAGTTTCAGACCCGTTTGCTGACCTTCGACGGGCAGCCGTTCCGGTGCATTAATGGCATCACTCTGCTGCCCGACGGCGCACTGACGGATACAGTGATTTCACCGGATGACGACCACCTGGTGATGGTCCCCACCATTGGCGCCCCGATTTCGCAAGTGCTGGCCAACAATCAGGGGCTCATTGACTGGCTGGCGCAATCCAGCCACCCGAACGACGGTCAGGTTCGGCTGGCCAGTAATTGTACCGGGGCTTTTCTGCTGGCTGAGGCCGGGCTGCTTGACCGACGGCAGGCGACGACCCACTGGGGGTTCAGCGAGCAATTCCGGCACCGCTATCCCGCGGTGGATCTGCATCCGGAGAAGCTGATTACAGTGAACGAACCCATTGCCTGTGCCGGGGGCGGCATGGCGTGGTGGGACCTCGGCATCTATCTGGTAGAACGCTATGCCGGGGTCCAGACCGCCCGCGAGCTGGCCAAAGCTTTCGTCATTGACGCCGGACGAACCAGCCAGGCGCCCTACTCCGCCATGCAGGCCCGGAGATATCATTCTGACCCGGCGATCCTGCAGCTTCAGGAGTGGCTGGATAAGCACTACCCGGAGCCGGTCAGCCTGCAATCCCTTGCCGCTCTGGCCGGTCTGACAGAGCGAACGCTGATCCGGCGCTTCAGAGCGGCAACCGGCGACACCCCGACCGGTTACCTGCAGATTCTGCGGATCGAAGCGGCGCGGCAACAGCTGGAGCAGTCCCGACTGGCCATCGAGACCATTACCCGGCAAGTGGGCTATGAGGATGTCAGCTCATTCAGCCGTCTGTTCAGAAAACACACCGGCCTGGCACCGGGCACCTATCGATCGAGATTCGGGATCTGATAACCGCCTTGGACGCTGCCATGGCGCGGGTTGTGCATCGAATCCTGTGTAAATGCCACAAAGGTGGCAGACCGTAAGTTATATCGACAGGTGTTATATTGGGGAGAGTCGCCATGAACGCACCGCTTAAACAGAGCCAGGCCGATATCCTGAACAAGCTCTACGGCATGAAACAGAAGCAGTTGGAGCAGGCCATGCAGCAGGGCAACCGCCTGCGCTGCCAGGTTCTGGAAGCAGAGGCGGACGCTATTTCAAACGCCCTGAGAGCGATTCGATAACCAGTGAGCAAACCACTAAGTAGCACCGGGACGCACTATTCATCCATAACTGACCAAAAGTGTCATACGGCCGCGGCAACTTCCGTTCCCTGACGGATCGCCCGCTTGGCATCCAACTCTTCAGCCACATCGGCGCCCCCGATCAGGTGGGCTTTAATGCCCTGGCCAAGCAATTCATCGTAAAGACTTCTGAACGGTTCCTGACCGGCACAGATCACCACGTTGTCCACCGCCAGCACCCTGGACTCGATTACCTTGCCGCTTTTGTCAGACAGCGAGATATGCAGACCCTCATCGTCGATCCTGTCGTAGCGGCAGCCACCGAGCATTTCCACGTCCCGATGCTTGAGACTGTTGCGGTGAACCCAGCCAGAGGTTTTACCCAGACCGCCGCCGACTTTGGTGGTTTTGCGCTGCATCAGGTAAATCTTGCGAGGTGATGAAGTCGCCTTGCGCTCGGCCAGGCCGCCCGCGCCCTGGTAATCCGGCTGGACACCCCATTCGGCCTTCCAGTCCTCAAAGTCTGCCTGCTGGCCTTCCGGGTGGTGGCTGAAGTCGTGACTCAGAAACTCGCTGACATCGAAGCCAATGCCGCCGGCGCCGATCACCGCAACCGACTTGCCCACCGGCTTATTGTGTTTCAACACATCCAGATACCCCAGAACCTTGGGATGGTCGATACCCTGGATACCCGGCGTTCTGGGTTTCACGCCGGAGGCGATAATCACATCGTCAAAACCCTCGGCTTTCAGCCGATCAGCGTCCACGCGAGTATTCAGCTGCAAATCAATGCTCAACAGTTCGATCTGACGCTGGTAATAACGCAGGGTTTCGTAGAACTCTTCCTTGCCGGGAATCCGTTTGGCAAAGTTGAACTGCCCGCCGATCTGGCCGTCGGCCTCAAACAACGTCACCCGATGGCCGCGTTTTGCGGCGGTGGTTGCCGCCGCGAGGCCTGCAGGGCCGGCGCCGACCACCGCAACACGGCGGCGAACCGGCGCAACGGTCAGTACCAGTTCCGTTTCATGACAGGCCCTCGGGTTTACCAGGCAGGATGCCCGCTTGAGCTGAAACACATGGTCCAGACACGCCTGATTACAGGCAATGCAGGTGTTGATTTCATCACTGCGATTTTCCTGCGCCTTGCGCACGAATTCCGAATCCGCCAGCAGTGGCCGCGCCATTGAGACCATATCGGCCTTGCCGGCAGACAGAATCTCTTCACCCTTCTCCGGCGTGTTAATGCGATTGGTGGTACAAACCGGGATATTCACTTCGCCATAGAACTTGGCGGTGACTTCCGAAAACCCACCCCTTGGCACTGAGGTGACAATCGTGGGCACCCGCGCCTCGTGCCAGCCAATACCCGTGTTGATAATAGTGGCGCCCGCCTGCTCAATGGCTTTTCCAAGTTTGACGACCTCGTCCCAGGTCTGACCACCCTCCACCAGATCCAGCATCGACAGCCGGTAGATAATGATGAAGTCCGGGCCAACCGCTTTGCGCATACGGCGGACAATTTCCACCGGCAGCTGCATGCGGTTTTCAAACGGCCCGCCCCATTTGTCCGTGCGCTTGTTGGTGCGCTCACACAAAAACTGGTTAATGAAATAACCTTCCGAACCCATCACCTCTACGCCGTCATAGCGAGCCAGCCTAGCCAGCTTTGCAGCACTGACAAAATCATCAATTTGCCTGTCTACAGCTTTGGTCGAAAGGGCTTTGGCTTTAAACGGAGTGATCGGCGCTTTGGTGGCCGAAGCTGACACGCTGAACGGGTGATAGCTGTAGCGACCCGCGTGCAGCAATTGCAGGCAAATCTTGCCACCGGCGTCGTGAACCTCGTTGGTGACATGGCGATGCAGTATTGCCGTACCACGATTATTCATGGTGGACGCAAAGGGCGACAGCTGGCCCACCCTGTTCGGCGAGAATCCACCCGTGACCATAAGACCGACACCCCCTTCGGCACGCTCGGCAAAGTAACGGGCCAGTTTGTGGATGTTCCAGAACCGATCTTCCAGGCCGGTGTGCATGGAGCCCATTAGTACGCGGTTTTTCAGCTCCGTAAAGCCGAGGTCCAATGGCTTTAAAAGGTTCGGGTAGGCCTGGGTCATGGTCACGTTTCTCGTCGGGTGGCGAAGGCATCATCATCAGCGAACAACATGGTAGCATAGCGCCCCAAGACAAAAGTACGACACGGAATCGACACTATGAGCACTCGGAGCACTCGCGACTCTGCGCAAAGCCAGACTGAAGAACGGGTAAAGGTCAGCATCGAAAACGGCATTGCAATGGTGACGCTGAACCGACCGGAAAAGTACAACGGTCTGGACATGCCCATGTTCAGGGCCATCACCGAAACGGCCCGGTCGCTAAAAAAAGACCGCAGTGTTCGCGCGATTATCCTGAGCGGCACAGGCGACGCTTTCTGCTCCGGCCTTGATGTCAAAACCGTGTCAAAGAACCCCGCGAACTTCCTCAGACTCTTGTTCAAGCCGGGCCGGAAAATAAGCAATCTGGCGCAGGATGTTGGCTATTTGTGGCGGGACGTACCCGCACCGGTGATTGCCGTTACCCACGGCTACTGTTTTGGCGGCGGTTTGCAGATTGCACTGGGCGCAGACTTCCGTTTTTCCACAGCAAATTGCGAATTTTCAATTATGGAAAGTAAATGGGGCCTGATCCCGGACATGAGCCTGGCCGTTACCTTGCGGGAACTTATTCCCATCGACCTGGCCAAAGAGCTGACCATGACGGCGCGCCGCTTCAATGGCACCGAAGCCCGCGAAATGGGCCTGGTCAGCCGGGTTTGTGATGATCCCATGGCCGAAGCGCTGGCTTTTGCCGAAGAACTGGCTGAACGCTCCCCGGACGCCGTGGCTGCCAGCAAGCTGCTGTTCAATCGCACCTGGACCGCCACTGACAAGGTCGCGCTGGACTGGGAGACCCGATTACAGAAAAAAATAATTGGCCGTACCAACCAGCGGATCGCCATCGCTCGCAATTCCGGGGAAACCGAAAAACCTTACAAAGATCGGCGGAGTCTATGATCGTACTCGGTTATACGGCGATCCTCTTGCCATTCTTGCCATTGATCAACGTGTCGGATAGTCTCTCAAGCGACTGATTGCGGGCGGTTACGATTTCCACGGGCCCGCATTTATCCCAAAGAGACCGGGTCGATTTCCGGGGCCTAACTGGAGCGAACTCAAACCATGCTACTGGCCGTGTTATCAGGATATTTACTGGCGATCATCGCGCCAGTACTGCACCGAGTAGCGGGCAGGTACATCGGCTGGACACTTGCGATCCTCCCCGCCGGCCTGACCGCGTACTTCGCCAGTCTCATTCCGGACGTTCAGGCCAATGGCTCCATGCTTTTCGAGTTTGCCTGGATGCCCGGGCTGGGTATCGACCTCAACTTTCTGGTCGATGGTCTTTCCCTGACATTTGCGCTGCTGATCTGCGGTATCGGAACCTTTATTCTGATTTACGCCGGATCCTATCTGGCAGGCCATAAGTACCTCGCACGCTTTTTTGTGATCATGCTGTCCTTCATGGCTTCCATGCTGGGCCTGGTCCTGTCCGATAATCTGATTACCATTTTTGTGTTCTGGGAACTGACCAGCATTACCTCCTATATGCTGATCGGCTTTAACCATGAAGATGCCGATGCCCGCAAGTGCGCCCTTCAAGGTCTTTTCGTCACCGTGGCCGGTGGCCTGGCGTTGATGGCCGGGCTGATTCTGCTGGCGCTGATGGGCGGCAGCTATTCGCTTTCCGAAATCCTGTCTTCTGACCTGGCCCTGCACGAACACGCGTTCTACACCGGGGCGGTCATCTGCATTCTGGCCGGGTGTTTTACCAAATCTGCCCAGGTGCCTTTCCACTTCTGGCTACCCAATGCGATGGCTGCGCCTACACCGGTTTCCGCGTTTCTGCACTCCGCCACCATGGTGAAGGCGGGCATCTACCTGATGGCCCGGTTGAACCCGTCACTGGGCGAGGGCGTGCTGTGGAGTAACGCATTAATGTTGTTTGGCGCTGCCACGATGCTGACCGGCGCCTACCTGGCGTTCAGCAGCACCGGCATCAAGAAAGTTCTGGCCTACTCCACCATCATGGCCCTTGGCACGCTGACCATGCTGATCGGCGTAGGCACGGAACTGGCCCTGACAGCCTTCATCTGTTTCCTGGTTGCACACTCACTCTACAAGGGCGCCCTCTTCATGATTGCGGGCGCGCTGGACCACGAAACCGGCACCAAAGACATCACACTGATGGGCGGCCTGCGAAAAACCATGCCGGTGACCGCAACCATTGCCTGTCTGGCGGCACTGTCGCTGGCCGGCCTGCCGCCGTTGTTCGGGTTTATCGCCAAAGAACTGCTGTTTGAATCACTGCTGGGCGCACCGATTTGGTCTGTAGCACTGATCACGGTTGCCGTCGCCGCCGCTGTGTTGATTGTGGGTGTTGCCGGACTTGTCGCCATCAAACCTTTCTTCGGAAAAACCGGGGATACTCCGAAAACACCTCACGATGCACCTTTTGGCATGTTGATCGGCCCCGCTGTGCTGTCGGTAACAGCCCTGGTTTTCGGGCTGGCGCCCTTCCTGCCCGAAGCGGCTCTACTGCAGAGCGCCGTTGGAAGCGTTATGGGCGCCGCCGTGGAAACCGATCTTGCCCTCTGGCACGGTGTTAATTTGCCGCTGATACTGTCAGTGGGCAGCCTTGCTCTGGGGATTGTGATTGTCGCAAGGTGGAGCCGCCTTCAACCTACGCTTTACGCCGTTAACACTTTCGCTGCCCGTTTCGGGCCTGAAGCCGGCTACTTCAAGTTTATGGAAGGCATTACCACCGTCGCTGCCTGGCAGACCCGGGTTCTTCAAAATGGCGTTCTGGGGCTTTACCTTTTGCTACTGGTCGTCGTCACTTTTGGCCTGGCCGGCTACACGCTGCTGACGCATCATGGCTTCCACCTGACACTGGACCTGAGCAACAGTCATTTCTACGAATGGGGTATTGCCCTTCTACTGGTTGCTGCTGCCATTTTTGCCAGCGCTACCCACTCAAGACTGGGTTCTGTTGCCTCTATGGGCGTGCTCGGCTTTTCCGTCGCCCTGATCTTCATTCTGTTCAGCGCGCCTGATCTGGGCATAACCCAACTGCTGGTTGAAACCCTGACGGTGATCCTGCTGGTGCTGGTGCTATTCAAGCTGCCGGAGTTCGTTAACCTGTCGTCGCCGTTCGAGCGCTACCGCGATCTCACGGTCGCAGTGTTTGCCGGGGCGGTCATGACATTGCTGATTCTGGCATCCCAGGATGTCCGCTACTTCGAGAGTATTTCCAGTTACTACGTGGAAAACAGCGCAACACTTGGTTACGGCCGGAACATTGTTAACGTCATCCTGGTCGATTTCCGTGCGCTGGATACCCTGGGCGAGATTTTCGTGCTGGCCCTTGCAGCACTGGGTGTACTGTCCATGGTCAAACTGAAGGCGGAGGATCAGCACAAATCATGAAATCCAATACCGTGATTCTTCATACTGCGGCACTGTTTATCATGCCGTTGCAGCTGATGTTCTCAGTTTTTCTGTTGTTCCGTGGCCACGATGAGCCCGGTGGTGGCTTTATCGGGGGACTGGTCGCAGCCAGCGCTTTTGTCCTCTACGCTTTTTCGTTTGGCGCCAAACCTACCCGACGAATCCTGAGGGCAGCACCCAGAGACCTGCTGGCGGCGGGGCTTTTGCTGGCGCTTGCCTCTACCATTCCGGCGTTTATTGCGGGCCAGCCACTTTTGACCGCCCACTGGTGGGAACTTCCGTTGCCGGGGGGAGGTTATCTCAAACTCTCAACGCCGCTCATCTTTGATATTGGCGTCTACGCCGCCGTTCTGGGCACGATTATGACGTTCGTAATCAATCTTATGGAGTCTGACGAATGAGGCCACATTGCGATTTTTTAGACGCCATCACTTCAGGAGACCTTTTATGGAAAGCCTGATGGCCTATGTTGTCGGCATTCTGTTCGCTGCAGCCATTTACATGATGCTGAGACGATCGATCGTCAAACTCGTTATTGGCCTGATGATACTCAGCAACGCGGCCAACCTGCTCATTTTTGTTGTATCCGGTATGACGCGCGGCGCACCCCCGTTGATTCCCGAAGGTGCGGATGCGCCCCTCGGCACTGTCGCCGACCCACTTCCGCAAGCTTTGATACTGACTGCCATTGTGATCGCCTTCGGCGTTCTGGCCTTCGCCGTGGTTCTCATCCGCCGTGCCTACGAGGTGGTGGGAACCGATGACCTCGACCAGATGAAGGATACGGACACTTGAACCCGGAACTTACTTTACCGATTCTGATCCCGCTGCTTGCCGGTGCCCTGTCTGTGGCGCTGTGGCGCTCGGTTCGCTATCAGCGAATTCTGGCCGTGCTGTCGACGGTCCTGTTGCTGGCCGCCAGCGTCTGGCTGCTGAATTCTACGGTAGACCAGGGGTTCCTGGTGATGGAGATGGGCAGTTGGCCGGCGCCGTTCAGCATCGTTTTTGTCGCGGATATCCTCAGCGCCATCATGATTGTGCTGACCGGCATCATCGGCCTGGCCATTGCCATCTATTCGCTGGCATCGACGCCCAGCGGGCACGAAAAATTCGGCTATTTCCCGCTGATGCACCTGCTGCTGGCCGGCGTGGCCGGGTCGTTTCTGACCGGTGACATCTTTAACCTTTTCGTCTGGTTCGAAGTCATGCTGCTGGCGTCCTTTGCCCTGCTAACCCTGGGCGGTGAGCGGGCGCAGATGGAAGGCGCCATCAAGTACGTCACCCTGAATCTGTTTTCTTCAGCGATTTTCCTGTCGGCTGTCGGTCTGCTGTACGGAACGGTCGGCACCCTGAACATGGCGGATATCGCCCAAAAGGTGGCAACGCTGGAAGATCCCGGCATGATCACCGTGATCTCCATGCTGTTCATGGTGTCCTTTGGCATCAAGGCTGCGGCCTTCCCGTTATTTTTCTGGCTGCCCGCTTCTTACCACACCCCGCAGGTAGCGGTTTCTGCCCTGTTTGCCGGGTTGCTGACAAAAGTGGGTGTCTATGCCCTTTACCGGGTTTTCACCCTGATCTTCACCCAGGACGTGGAATACACCCACACTATCCTGCTCTGGGCCGCAGCACTGACCATGCTGACCGGTGTTCTGGGCGCCGCTGCCCAGTTCGAGTTCCGCAGAATACTGTCGTTTCATATTGTCAGCCAGATCGGCTACATGATTCTCGGGCTGGCTCTGTTCACACCCCTGGCGATCATTGGCGGGGTGTTTTACATCATGCACCACATCATTGTTAAGACGAATCTGTTCCTCGTCAGCGGTATCGTTTACCGACTGCTGGGCAGCTACGAATTGAAAGACCTGGGAGGCGTTTACAAACACAAGCCGGTTCTGGCGCTGCTTTTCCTGATTCCGGCCCTGTCTCTGGCGGGCATTCCTCCGTTATCCGGCTTTTTTGCCAAATTCGTTGTAATACGCGCCGGCCTTGAAGCCGAAGCCTATGTGGTCACCGGTATCGCTTTGCTGGTGGGCCTGCTTACTCTCTATTCCATGATCAAGATCTGGTCCGAGGTGTTCTGGAAGAAAACACCGGAGCACGTCGAGGACCTGAGCCGGCTGAAAGGAGAGGTCAAGGACACGCATAACTGGGCCTACTATCTGCCGGTCGTTGGCCTGGCGGCCTGTACGCTGTTCATCGGCATGAACGGCCAGCCCATCTACGAACTGGCCGAAATGGCGGCGGAACAGCTGATGAATCCGGAGCTTTATATCAAAGCGGTTCTGGGAGGTGCGCAACAATGATTGGTTTCTTCTGGAACATCATGCTCGCGCTTGCCTGGGTTGGCCTGAGTGGCAACTTCTCGGCGATGAATTTTTTTGCCGGCTTTCTGTTTGGCTATATGGCACTGATGGTATTGCAAAGGCAGGTGCCGGTTCTCAAGGGCTATTCGAGGCGCATTCCACGCGTTGTCGGGTTTCTGATATTTTTCATCAAGGAACTGGTGAAAGCCAACGTGCGAGTCGCCTATGACGTTGCAACACCCGTGTGGTACATGAAACCCGGAGTGATTGCATTCCGGCTGAGGGCAAGTACCGATGTAGAGATCATGTTCGTTAGCAGCGTCATATCGCTAACCCCAGGAACCCTTAGCCTCGACGTCAGCGATGACCGCAAGGTACTGTTCATACATGCGATGTTTCTTCAGGACGAGGAACAACTGAGACAGGATCTCAGAGAACTTGAATTCCGTATCCTGAAGATTCTGCGCTGAGGAGCCGACACGTGATTCCCTATGCTATAAACATTGTTTACTTCATGCTGTCCCTGGCGCTGATACTGGCGTTTGTTCGTCTGACCCGCGGGCCTTCGCTGCCTGACCGGGTCGTGGCGCTGGAATTGATTGCCTCCATTGTGGTGGGTTATGTCGGGGTGCACGCCATTGATACCGGCGTTTCCAGCCTGCTGGACGTCGCTATCGTTATCGCACTGACAGCCTTTCTCGCCGCTATCGGTTTTGCCAGCTTCCTGGAAAAAGGAGGCACCAAAAATGATTGACCTTATCGTCTCTGTTTTCCTGTTGGCCGGTGCGTCGTTCATGTTGCTGGCAGCGATCGGCATCGTCAGACTGCCTGACCTGCCCACCCGCATGCACGCGTCCACCAAGGCCGCTGCCATGGGTGCCATGTTCATCATGGGCAGTGTCTCTTTCTACTTTAGCGACAGCGTCGTTTTCGCCCGGGCTTTCGCGATCGTGATCTTTATTCTGATTACGTCACCCATCGCCGCACACGTTATTGGCCGGGCCGGATATTTTACCGGTACACCCCTCTGGGACGGCACGGTGAAGGACCAGCTGCGTGAAAATTATGATCCTGACACACACAGGTTGCTCAGCGGCTTTGAAGGAAGCTCTGAAAACTCTACGACGCCGACAAAAACAGATCCGCCCGGGCAACCCTGATTGCCCGGCGACGTCCGGGCTTTTTCATAACACGGAAACACAATTTCGCGTATAGTGCGCGATCCGATGTTAAGGAGACGCTCAGATGTTAGACGTAAATGAGTATTTCGAAGGCCGTGCCAAATCCATTTCTTTCCAGTCGGCAACGCTGCCCGCCACAGTCGGCGTCATCAGCCCCGGCGAATACGAATTCGGCACCTCCAAGCGCGAAACCATGACCGTTCTCAGTGGGGTTCTGACGGTTTTGCTTCCCGGAATGGAAGAATGGATGACCTACGGTGCAGGCGAATTTTTCGAAGTAGCCGGCCAGGCCAGCTTCAAAGCCAAAACCGATGTCGACACCGCTTATCTTTGCACCTATCAGTAACGCGTAATCTGTGGCAGATTAGTCCCTCTTCGCACACAAAACCAACAAGCGAAAAAGAGGGACAGTCATGGCCAACACGCGCATTCTGCCGCCGGCAGACAACGCCTACCAATACCCACTTCTGATCAAGCAGCTGCTATTGTCTGCACCGCGCTACGCGCCGGATCAAGAGATCATTTACGCCAACAAAAGCAAATACACCTACACTGACCTGGTGGACCGTATTCACCGCCTCGCCAACGCGCTCACTGACGCCGGCATAAAACCGGGCGACACAGTTGCAGTAATGGACTGGGACACACCTCGCTATCTGGAATGCTTTTTTGCGATCCCGATGATCGGGGCAGTAATGCACACCATCAACGTGCGACTGTCACCGGATCAGATCGTGTACACCATGAACCACGCCGAAGATGATCTGGTGCTGATTCACGACGACTTTCTTCCCATCGTTGAAAGCGTCAAAGACGATGTCAAAACCGTGCGCCAGTACATTCAGCTGACGGACGAACCGAAAGCCAGCTCAACGTCTCTGGACAGTGCCGGTGATTACGAGGCGCTGCTTGCCAAAGCGGACAATCACTTCGATTTCCCGGACTTTGACGAGAACAGCATTGCCACGACTTTCTACACCACAGGCACCACGGGTAACCCGAAAGGTGTTTTCTTTAGTCATCGCCAGCTGGTACTGCATACTCTGGCCATGACCGGTTCCCTTTCCGCATTTGACGAAATGCCGATGCTACGATCTTCATCCGTCTATATGCCGGTTACCCCCATGTTCCACGTTCATGCCTGGGGTGTGCCCTACGCCGCAACCATGTTGGGCATCAAGCAGGTTTATCCCGGCCGTTATGAACCGGAACTGCTGGTCGATCTGTTGAAGGAACACAAGGTGACTTTCTCGCACTGCGTGCCGACCGTCATGCAGATGATGATGGCGTCCGAGTCCATTAAGACAGCAGACCTGAGCAACTGGCACGTACTGATCGGTGGCAGCGCCCTGACCCGCGGCCTGTGCGACGCAGGCGCCAAACTGGGCATCAGGATGTACACCGGCTACGGCATGTCGGAAACCTGCCCGCTGTTGTCGGCCACGCATTTGAAGCCGGCGGATCTGGAGCTACCTCTGGAGCAACAGACATCCAGACGTATCAAAACCGGTGTCGCGGTACCCATGGTGCAGATTGAAATTATCGATCCGGATGGCAAACCCGTGCCTCACGATGGCGACGCCAAGGGCGAAGTCGTTGCCCGCGCCCCATGGCTGACCCAGAGCTATTTCAAGGAGCCGGAGAAAGGCGAGGACCTGTGGCAGGGCGGCTGGCTGCATACCGGCGACGTGGCCTCGATGGAGGCAGACAGCACACTGGTGATCAAGGATCGCATCAAGGACGTGATCAAGACCGGTGGTGAATGGCTGTCATCCCTTGATCTTGAAAACCTGATCAGCCAGCACCCATCCATCGATGCGGCCGCTGTGGTGGGCGTGCCCGACGAGAAGTGGGGGGAACGCCCCCATGCGCTGGTGGTGCTCAAGTCTGGAGCGAAGGCGACGCTGGAAGAACTTCAGGAACATCTGAAGACGTTCGTGGAATCCGGTGAGATCAACAAGTGGGCTATCCCCGGCAAGATTGATTTTGTGGAGGATATTCCCAAAACCAGCGTTGGCAAGATCAACAAAAAGCTGATCCGGGATCAGTTGGGGGATTAGGCCTGAACGCTCCCGGGGTTTAAGAGGCCGGAAACGGAGAAATCTTCGTCCGGCCTCTTGCCAGCGATTGAATCTTTTCAGCCCCCGGCTCGCTTCACGGTCCAGCCTTTCTCTTTCAGCAAAGGCACCAGGGTGTCACGCTGGTCGCCCTGAATTTCAACAACGCCGTCTTTGACGGTGCCGCCGACGCCGCAGCGGGCCTTGAGCATTTTCGCATAGGCTTTGAGCTCAGACCCGATCAGCGGGATGCCGGTGACCAGAGTAACGCCCTTCCCTTTCCGGCCCTTGGTTTCCCGGCTGACTCTTACGACGCCGTCTCCCGTTGGCGCCTGCGGTTCAGAACAGCGGCAGTCTGCAAGGGCTTCCCGACAATCAGGACACATCCGTCCCTGTTCGGTGGAAAATACCAGTCCGCCGTCAGAGTTTTTCTTCATACCATTGCACTCTTCATTGCACTCTTCATTTCATTCTTCATCGCACTCTTCACTGCGCCCTTTACTTAACGCCGGGCGGGTATTCTTCAAACATGTCGGTGACGATCTCGTCGATCAGTTCCCGACGTGATTCAGACGTCTGGCGCTCGTTCAGGTAGCGCCGGCTGGCAGAGCGCCAGACGACCTGCCTGGTTTCAGAATCGACCAGCTCAATCACCAGCTTGCCCTCTTCTATCTTCTCAATGGGTGGCGCAGTGGACAGACCCCATCCGAAATTACCAGTGCCGAACCCCAGCCCAAAGCCCAAACCGGAACCTCCACGCTCAAGGCGTTCTTCGGCAACGATCTGCCAGGCCACCAGTAAATCTGCTTCGTCTGTCGCCACTTTCTGAAGGTTCTCGTCCCCCATTTCCCGCTCGATAGCGCTAAGGATCCGACTGCCATCCAGCGAGACAAAGCTATGCTCACCCTCTTTGGAAGGCGCAAAATCCCAGGAACTGTAGCTGCCGAATGCTGCGCCAGAATCGTAATCCGTTATTACATTACTGGCGCAACCGGTAAGCACCAATGCGACTACCGCTGCTAATAATGATCTGATCATGTCATCACCTCTGTTTGCTTCCGTCCTGTCAGAATTTCCAGCCCCCGCGCATCGCAGAACGCCTTCAGTTCGTTTCGCTTTTCGAGTGGCACCTCAACGGTCACCGTTACTGTGGCACCGTAATCAACGTTTTCAATGATTGCATCATTACATTCACACCAGTGTCTCAGGGGCTGCTCATCGGCAAACCCCATAACCACTCTCACCGCGTCGATCGGTTTCTGAATTACCCGCCCGACGTCGGCAAGGACGCTTTCTGCCGCCCCGGCATAGGCCCTCACCAGACCGCCAGCGCCAAGCTTTGTGCCGCCGAAATAGCGGATCACCAGCACCATCACATCGCCCATGTCCTTGTGCTGGATCACCCCAAGAATGGGCTTGCCTGCGGTACCGGACGGTTCGCCGTCGTCATTCATGGCGGCTTCCGCCGCAGCCCCGGGCCGACCAATCTGGTAGGCCCGGCATATGTGACGTGCATCCGGATGATCAGCGCGGGCCTCCGCGAGCCGGGTTTTGACGTCGTCACGGTTGAAGACAGGAACGACCCTGGCAATAAACCGGCTCTTTTTTACCTCGGTTTCCCGCTCAAGAAACCCGGCGGGCACGGGGTAATCAACAGCCATCCTGTTCGCTCCTGATCGCGTTCCTTCCTCGAGGTCAGACATTGCGACTAAAAATCGGCAGACTCAGGTTGACCACAAGCCCGCTTTGATCTCCGTTGAATGCCTCGATTCTACCATCGTGCAGACCCAGAATATCGCGTGCAATAGCCAGCCCCAGCCCCCAACCTTTGCCCCCGCGGGATTTGTCGGCTCGGTAAAACGGTTCGAAAAGGTGGCCCAACGTATTTTCCGGCACACCCGGTCCGGCATCCGTGATTCCAACCACCAATTTCTGACCGGCGGTTTTCAGGCTTATGATGACAGGCTGGCCCGGTGGCGTATGATCCAGTGCGTTCTGGAGCACGTTATCAAACGCCCGTTGCAGCAGGTTCGGATCGCCCAATACCAGGGTGCGCTCTGAGTCGGGCGTCACCGTCAGTCGGCAATCAACACCCCGGTGCCCGGCATAATCGGCGGCGTCTGCCAATACCCGGTTCAATACGTGAAGCAGCTGTACTGGCTCGCGCTGAATATCGCCACCCTGCTCAGACACGCTATACAGCGTCAGGATCTGCGCTGTCATGGCCTCCAGACGTTCGTTCTGGCGCAAAATAGAAGCCAGCATTTCCCGATCCACACTGCCGTCACTGGCAAGTTCTATGGCCACGCGCTGCCGTGCCAGAGGCGTTCTCAGGTCGTGGGAAATATCCCGCATCAGGTGTTTCTGGCGCTCCAGCAGGTAGCACAAGCGCTCGGTCATACCGTTGAAAGCCATTGCCAGAGCGCCTATCTCGTCTCCCCGATTTGCAATATCCGGGCTTACCCGCAGATCGATATCGCCACTGGCAATATCCCGAGCCGTGGACTCCATATGCTTCAGCGGCAGCGACACCCTTCGCGCAACCCACCAGCAGGCCAAGGTGATAATCACAAACGCCAGCATGACCTCTAGCCAACGGTAAAGCCTGGCATCTACCCAGCCTTCGGCGCCTTTCCGGGGCCAGGCTACCAGCTGATAGTCATCTGCCACAGGGATGACAGCGGGCTTGAGAGAATACCAGCCACTGGATTCCAGCCGTTCCCGGACGATCTGGGGCAATTCCTCATCGCTCTGGTCTACTTCGATCAGCCGCAGGTGCAGATCCAGCCGCTGGCCTTCAGCTTTCAGGTAGCGCCAGAGGCTGCCGCCATCATCATCCCGGCGAAGCGCCAGTGCCTGCATTGCAACGTCCCGCAGGCCGGCCTGACGCTCAATGGCATTCCGTTCACGGTCCTGAAGCGCCTGGGTCGTAAGATGCCCGGCGACCAGGGTGATCGCCATCGCCACCCAGATCGACATAAACACACGCCAGAAAAGCGTTATTCGTAACCTGGGTATCATGCCGGCACCCGGTAGCTGTACCCCAACCCTCTGACGGTCTCAATCCGCGGCGGGTCGTCACTGCCCAGTTTTTTGCGCAAGTTGCTGACGTGCATATCCAGAGTCCTGTCGTAGGCTTCAAGCCGCCTGCCCAGCGCCCACTGCATCAGGTCGGTTTTGCGAACCACGCTGCCCGCGTGAGCCAGCAATACCTGCAACACCTCGTATTCGGTGGCGGTCAATTCCATGACCTCATCGCTCTGGTAGATGCGGCGCTGAACCGGTTCGACCCGCAGGTCGCCATAGTGCCGGGTCTCGTCCACGCCCACTTCCTGATCCCAGGCTATCCGGCGCAACAGGGCCTGCAACCGGGCAATGAGTTCACGAGGATTGCAGGGCTTGGGAATATAGTCATCGGCGCCTACTTCGAAGCCAACGATCCGGTCGGTTTCGTCGCCCCGAGCGGTCAGCAATACAACGGGCAGATGGGTTTTCGCCCGAATCTGCCGCAAAACGTCCAGGCCACTGATGTCCGGCAGCATAATATCCAGCACCACGATGTCACAGTCCTGCCCCATCGCCAGTGATAAACCGTCATTGCCGTTCGCCGCTTCCCGAACCGTGAATCCCTGATTGGTCAGATAGCGCGCCAGCAGAGTGCGCAATTCTTCATCATCTTCAACCAGCAATACCCGGTTTTGCATAAAGCGGCTCCTGAAATAGCCAAGAGTTTATCATGCCCTGAAACCACGCCGCCCGGGCCTGCCGGTTTTTGCAAAACCTTTACACGGTGTGATCGCAAGGGATCGGGCGCTTCAACTAAGTGATCATCTGACCGGATCTGGCGTATGGTATGGATAGACCAACAGGAGCCAGATCCAACATGCCCGACACGGACTTTCCGAAACTGACCATTACAACCTGCGACTCCATCGAAGACATTGGCCAGACGCAATGGGAGGAACTGGCAGGTCGAGATAACCCCTTTCTGCGCTATGAGTTTTTTGTGGCGCTTGAAGCGTCTGGCTGCACCACCGCGGAAACTGGCTGGCAGCCACAACACCTTATAATACGGGCCGGCGATGACATTGTCGGCGTCGCACCGGCCTACCTTAAAACCCATTCCATGGGCGAGTATGTTTTTGACTTCGCCTGGGCCGAGGCCTATCAGCGCCATGGGTTGCCCTACTACCCAAAACTGCTGATAGCGATTCCGTTTACTCCGTCACGCGGGCCAAGGCTGTTGATTGAGCCGTCGCTGCGAGCGAAGCTGAAAACGGGCGATATGCCCGCGCTTCTCGACGCTCTGATTGCAGACCTGAACGTGCATTCGTGGCACCTGCTGTTTCCCGATGTCAAAGACCAGTCCCTACTTCACCAGAGCGACGAGTTGCATCGACTGGGCTGTCAGTTTCACTGGCACAACTACGATTACCAAAACTTTGACGGGTTCCTCGACGCCCTGACGTCCCGCAAGCGCAAAGCGATTCGCAAGGAACGCAGGCAGGTGGCCGATCAGGGCATCACCTTTACGCGCTATCACGGCCGTGACATTTCGGATCAGATCCTTTCCGCGTTCTACGTGTTCTATCAAGCCACCTACCTGAAACGCGGGCAGCGCCCCTATCTTAGCAAGACTTTCTTCGAACAGATTCGGGAGCGGCTGCCCGAACACCTTACGCTGGTCATGGCGGCGCACGACGGGAAGCTGATTGCCGGCGCACTCTTCATGACCGGGCAGGACACGCTTTACGGGCGCTACTGGGGCTGCCTGGACGAATATAACTTTCTGCACTTTGAAACCTGTTACTATCAGGGGATAGAGCTGGCCATTGATAAAGGTCTGGGGCGTTTTGACGCGGGCGCTCAAGGAGAGCACAAGCTGATCCGTGGGTTTGAACCCGTGATTACCCATTCCTGGCACGGTATAGCTCATCCCGACTTCCGGGACGCCATAGCCAAATTTACCAAAGAAGAGTCAGGCCACGTTATGGCCTATTCTGACGAAGCAATGAACGCACTACCTTTCAGGCAGGTTGAGCCGGAGCGTTAGCAGCCCAGGGTGTTAACAGATAGTTCAAGGAGTGGGCATCCATGGAAACGGACCGTCTTTTCAACCTCATCAGCACCGAGCATGCTGCAATACTGGTCGCCGTCACCGCGTTGGTTGTGGCATTTCTCGCTATCGTCGTTGGCAACGTGTCCCGCCGAAAAATCTCGGAACAGAATCAGGTCGTGAAGTACCGCGTTGACAGCCTGTGGAAGGATATCAATGAATGGCAGGCGTCCCAGTTTAACACCCGCAGTCATCTCACGGAGCCCAATACCAACGCCGGCGAACGGTATTCCACCGAGAAAGCGGCCTACGATGCTATCTGGCCGCTTATATGGTCACTGCATGACAAGCTCGGTATGTTCCTCAGGGCCGTAGAGGCGAATGATGATGCTGGCGAGCTGCGACTCGATGCCCGGAATGCCGCGTTGGAAGCACGCAGGATTCTGAATCTGATACGCCCTTTCTGCCATGGCGACATCGACGAGCTGATTACCCAGTTGATCGACAATCACATAAAAGCCCACCTCGCCGCCTGCCACTTGATGGATCTACGCAAAGATTCCCTATCGTCGAGTTCAAGCCATGAAATGGCCGTGCAAAAGGAAAAATTTCATATGCTCTTCGATGGCCAAGGTAAGGAGATGCTGAACCAACTGGTTAACCTGATACGCGGTCGAATGCTTACGTAACCGTCATGCGCTGACCGGTGAACTCTGACGCAGCCACACCGTAATATAAGTCAGGTTTTTCAGACTCGGGTTCCCATGGTAAAAATAAAACGCTGCTTTTTTGGACTCGTCCTGACGCTGTCCGTGTTGCTGATCGGGCCTCTGTTCCTGGCCGCCTGCGCCAGTTTTCAGGATTCCGGAAGCTGGCGAACAGCGGACCGCTCCAGCGCAGGCCTTGCGCCAACGCCCGAGCAGGAACCGGGCGCCGTGGTTCAGGTTTATGGTGCCCGTGCTTACAGCTGGCGCGGCTATTTTGCGGTTCATACCTGGATAAGCACCAAAGAAGCGGGTTCAGATCAGTACTACGTACATGAGGTGACGGGCTGGCGGCACTATGTGGTGCAGTCACGGCCTGGAGAACCGGACCGGGCCTGGTATGGCTCCCAGCCCTCGCTGATCGCAGATTTTCGCGGGGATCGTGCACAGAAGATCATCGCTCAGCTGGATGACGTCATCGGCCGCTACCCCTACCCGACCACCTACGAGGCCTGGCCCGGACCGAACAGCAATACCTTTATAGCCTGGGTGATCCGCGAGATTCCAGAGATGGACGTCGCGCTGCCCAATCATGCGATTGGTAAGGACTACCTTGGCGACGATCTGATTGCTCAAGTACCCGGTGGCACTGGATATCAGTTATCACTGGGCGGCTACTTCGGCATTCTGGCGGGAACGCGGGAAGGCCTGGAACTGAATATTCTGGGACTTTCTATGGGGGTCAACCCGTTAGGTCTGGGCATTAAACTCCCGGGTGTCGGCGAATTAGGGCTTCGCAACACCAACCCGATGGCGGAAGCTACTCCACAGCTAGAAGGTGCGGGCGGGTAGACCTTCCCAAAAATGTGCGGAGCCATGGATGGCGGAGCCCAAGCGCACATGGGTGAGGCCAAGCGATTATGAAGCGAAGCTTCATGCGACAGCCGAACGACAGCAATCTATGATTGCTGGCCGGACCCACGTGTGGGTGCTTGTAGCGTTTTTTGGGAAGGTCTACCCGCCTGCGCCCGCCACCGAGGTCATAATGAGGTAACACCCAGATAACGGACCAGTCCAGCCGCAGCCATGCCGGCGGCGATGGCCGGTAGTGGCTTTCGGGTTATCAGCATTATGAGAGCGGTAACAATCAGAGCAGCCACTGAACCAACATCACCGCTAAACGCCATGGGTGCAATGATGGCAATCAGCACCGAGCTGGCCATAGCGTTGATGAAGCTTTCGATACGTGGGCTGATCGTTACGAAAGACATCAGGAAGACGCCACCAAAGCGGGTCACCAGGGTAACTGCCGTAATAAGAGCAATTAGCGCCAGAGTGCCGGCAGCCGTCGTTTCGATGATCATTCCGACGTCTCCTTGTCCCCAGCAGGGGGCTGGCGGTCTTCAGATTTCTTTCCTAGCCAGAAAAAACCGACAGCGCCACCGGCCAGGGCACCAACCACCACGTGGATATTGGGCGGCAGCCATTTCCAAGCCGCCAGCGATGATGCAGCAGCCACGGCCCAGGCCACCAGAATCCGCGGTGATTTTTCGCCGCCCAACGCCATGGCCAGAAGGAAACAGCCCAGAACCATATCAAGGCCCAGAGACTGGGGATCCTTCAGCAGCCCACCAAAATAGACACCGAGCCAGGTGCCGAAAATCCAGGCTAACCAGATAGCCAAGCCGCCGCCCAGAATAACCTCCAAATTGCGCTTTCCGCCCTGATATTCCTGTGCCGAAACCGCCCAGTTGGCGTCCGTCAGCAACAACAACAAGCTATAACGGCGACCAGGCGGCATTTCCCGGAGCATGGGGTACAGCGATGCACCCATCAGCAGGTGGCGGGAATTGATGGCAAATACCACGGCCATTAACGGGATAAGGGAAACCTCGCTGCCCCACATATCCACCGCTGCAAACTGCGAGGCCCCGGCAAATACGGTGGTGCTCATGAGCAGGGTCTGCAATGGCTCGAGGCCTTTCTGAACCGCCGCTAAACCGAAGGCAGCGCCAAAGGCCACCACAAATAACGAGATCGGGAGCAGCCGGAAAAATTCGGAGCGAACTTTCCTGGCGCTGAATTGATACCGATAGGAGGCGTGTTTCATCGTGGCAGGCTAATGAAATTTGCCTCGCGAGCGAATAGGTAGATGCCGCAAACCGACCTGTCCGGGCATTAAAGTCGGTTGAGGGCGAAAGCGAGGGTTTCACTGATCTGTGAGTTAAGCTTCAGATCCACCAGGGAATCCGCACGTGTACGGCCAAGATTCAGGGTCGCCATGGGCCTGGACCATTCTTTGGCGTAGCGGCAGAACCGGAACCCGGAATACACCATCAGCGACGATCCGATGACCAGCAAACCGTCACTGGCCTTCAGTGCGTCCAGCGCGGATTGCACCCGCTGTTTTGGCACATAATCCCCGAAGAACACCACATCAGGCTTGAGAATGCCGCCGCACTGCTCGCAGCCAACAATCTGGAAACGGGAGAAGTCCAGCTCCAGATCGGCGTCGCCGTCCGGGCCCGCCTTGGCCGAATAATCCCCAAAATCCGGGTTGAGCTCGAGGCATCGGTCATGGACCTGGTCCCGCGTTGCGCGGTTATCGCATGTCATGCAGAGCACTTCGTCGGCACGGCCGTGCAAATCCAGGGCGTGTTGGCTGCCTGCTTTCTGATGCAGACGATCCACGTTCTGAGTCACCAGCAGTTTGCTGTGGCCCCGCGTTTCCAGTTCGGCTATCTGCTGGTGGGCCGGGTTGGGTGTGGCGTTACGAATCACCGGCCAACCAATCAGGCTTCGCCCCCAGTATCGTTGCCGGGCATACAGACTGGCCATAAATTCGCCGTGCTGAACCGGCTGTTTGCGTTTCCAGCTGCCTTCGCCGTCACGGTAATCCGGAATACCAGAGCCGGTGCTGACCCCTGCCCCGGTCAGAATCAGCAATCTGGGATGGTGACGAATAAAATCCGCCAGCAGCTCGCCCGCCTGCTCCGGTTCATGGGTTACCAGTGGCTGATCGCCAACGGGCATGGCCACACCTTTAACGGGATTTCGAATCGCTGACATGAGAGCCCTGTGAATGTTCCGACCTGTCTACTTTAGGGTGTAATCAAAGCTCTGCCAACTCCACCGACACCATCGGAATCACCGATAGCACAAGCAACAACCCCATGGTCCAGTTGAACCAGCGACGATAGGCCGGTTTCTGAAGCAGCCGGCGCAGCCCTGCACCACCCAGCATCCAGCCGCCGACACTGGGAATGGCCACCACCATGAACGCCGCGGCAATCCACAGAGCCTGCTCCACAACTCGGCCACTGACGGTAGTAAAGGTAGCCAGTGCGCCAACGGCCATCACCCAGGCTTTGGGGTTCACCCACTGGAAGGCCGCCGCCTGCCAGAACGAAAGCGGCCGGCTTGAGCCATCCTCTTTCAGTTCCGTTTCCGTGGTGGCAATCCGCCAGGCCAGGTACATCAGGTAGCTAATGCCCAGCACCTTGATCACCTGGTGCATCACCGGCACGGCCTCGAACACCGTGCCAAGGCCCATGCTGATGGCCAGAACCATGGCCGGAAAGCCGATGCAGATACCCAAATAGTGTGGCACCGTCCGCCACACACCAAAGTTCATTCCAGACGTCATCACCATGATGTTATTCGGGCCGGGAGTCGCCGTGGATACCAACGCAAACAATAAAACGCTCAACAAAATTTCCATGGTCATCTACCTCGTCCCCTGTGTTTTCCAGAGAGGTTTGGCAAGCTCGGCCCGTCGTTCCGCCTCGCTGATCCCGATATCTGCCAGCAGGCGCGAGTCCAGTGCCCAGAGCTGTCGACGACTGCGGTGATTACGGTACAGGCGCATCAGCCAACCTGCCAGAGGGAAGGTCACCATAACGCGCTGCACCTTCGCGATCTTCGCCACCGCTGCCGGCGTCGCGATCACGGATTTCGCGGCGCGGATGATGCCGCCATGAATCAACGAATGAAGGGGTGCAGTGGTCATGATCTTTCTCCTTGATTTACTGTTTTGAGCCTGTTCATCCTGAATCATTATTTGCAATGGTTACAGATTCAATTTTTTGGTATTTTGATAGGTACAGTTGCCAAAACGGCCATCTGTCATGGTCTCTTTTCTTTCATCTGTACTGGTATGACGTCAATGGAAACTAATCTGTATGCCCAACTGGCGGATTCTCTAAGCCAGCAGATTCGCGAGGGACTGTTCAGAACCGGAGATAAAATGCCTTCGGTGCGACGTCTGGCAAAGCGGGAAGAGGTGAGCATTTCCACCGTTACCACTGCTTACGGCCTGCTGGAACAATGGGGATGGGTGGAAGCTCGACCCAAATCCGGCTATTTCGTGGCACACAGACAGGATGAGAAACTGGCGATACCGCGGCAGGTGCGTATGAAGCCGAGACCAAGGGCCGCGACCACCTCGGAACTGGTGATGGAGGTACAGCGGGATTCGGCCAATCAGAAAGGCGTCAGCATGTCCGCAGCGATCCCTGCGCTGGACTTCCCCATTCTGGGCAATGTCCAGCGGGCTTTCACCCGGCTGTCCCGTACCCGCAAGTATCTGGGCGTAGGGTACGATGCCCCCGAAGGGTTACCAGAGTTCCGCCAACAGATTGCCCGCCGCGCCGTGGATGCCGGCGTGCATGTATCACCGGATGAAATCGTCAGCACCGCCGGTTGCCAGAACGCCATGGCCCTTGGCCTGCGGGTGCTGACCCAGCCCGGAGATATCATTGCCCTGGAATCCCCCTGTTATTACGGTCTGATCCAGATGGCCGAGGCCTTTGGTCTGAAAGTCATCGAAATCCCGGCGCACCATGACACCGGAATAAGCGTTGAGGCACTGAAGCTGGCGCTGGAAAAGTGGCCAATCAAGGCGCTGGTGTCGGTGGCCACCTTTTCCAACCCTCTGGGCTCCATCATCCCCGATGACCGCAAACAGGAGCTGATGGCACTGCTGGAAAAGTACGATGTGCCAATGATTGAAGATGATATTTACGGCGAGCTCTACTTTGGCGACCGTCGGCCCAAATCCGTGAAGGCCTATGATCGGGACGGCCGGGTTCTGCTGTGCTCGTCCGTGTCCAAAACCATCGATCCCCAGCTCCGGGTGGGCTGGATCATGCCAGGCCGGTATCTGGAGAAGGTGACCCATCAGAAATTCATCCAGCAAGTGTCCGGATCGACTCTACCTCAGATGGTCACCGCAGAAATCATGGCCCAGGGCGCCTATGACCGGCACCTGCGCCAGGCTCGGGAAACCTACCGGATGCGCAGCCAGCAGCTGGTAGATCTGATCAGCCAGCACTTCCCGGAACAGACCCGGCTATCGCGCCCCAAAGGCGGGCTGGTGGCCTGGGTAGAACTGCCGGATCAGGTCAACACCACCGAGCTCTACCACCGGGGCCGCAGCCAGAACCTGACCATTGCCCCCGGCGAAATATTCTCCGCCTCCGGGCAATACAAATGCTGTTTCCGGATAAACTTTGCGCAGGGCTGGAGCCCGGAGCGGGTCGCCGCCATTCAGACCTTCGGAGAATGGATTCGGGAAAGCCTCTGAGCCATCTCGTCTGCACCCAGCTCATGCATCAGCGCGATGTTTCGTTCCGGAATGGCATCCGGATCCGGATGACTGTCGACGGCCCGCGCGACACTGTCTTCCCTGAGCAAGTGCAGCATGGGAAACGGTGAGCGGTTGGTGTAGTTTTCGGCATCGCCCGCGCCGGTTCCGGCAAAGCGATAGTCCGGATGGAAACTGGCAACCTGATAAACGCCGTCCAGCTCCAGCAATTCAAGCAAGCCGTCCGCCGCCGCAAGGAACTCGTTGTAATCATCAAACACGGCCAGCACCTCCGGATGGATCAGCAAGGTGGTTTCCACCTCCGGATGCTCATCAAGAAAGCGCAACTCCGACTGCAAGGCTTCAAGCAACGCCTCTTCAGAGTCCGCCGAAGATGCCACCAACCGGACCCGGTCATTCACCAGTTCCTTACGGGCAAACGGGCATAGATTCAGGCCGATCACCACTTCTTCCAGCCATTGCCGGGTTACTCTCTCAATCAATGACGCTTCCAAATCGATCCTCTTCATCAGCTCTATCAGCCCTATCAGCCCTGAACATGACCCACAAATGCTTCATAATCGTGGTATGTTGAGCAAACTTACAAAATTGTGCGACAACACCGGAGATTCATCATGGACGCACTGCGCACCCCGGACGAGCGATTCAACCGCCTGCTTGATTACCCATTCGAGCCCCACTACCTGGACATCGACGGCCTGCGAATGCATTACCTGGACGAAGGCCCCACCGACGCCAAACCAGTTTTGATGATGCACGGCGAACCCTCCTGGTCCTACCTGTACCGCCACATGATTCCCATCTGTGCCGCCGCCGGCCATCGCGTGATTGCCCCGGACCTGATCGGCTTCGGAAAATCCGACAAGCCCACGGATATCAACGATTACAGCTACCAGCAGCACATGGACTGGATGCAGAGCTTTCTGGACCAGACCGGCCTGACCGACATCACCCTGGTTTGTCAGGACTGGGGGTCGCTGCTGGGCTTGCGCCTGGCCGCCGAAAACCCCGACCGCTTCCGCGCCATCGTAATGAGCAACGGCATGCTGCCCACCGGCGACCAACCGGTTCCCAAAGCCTTTAAGCTCTGGAAAAACTTCGCGATGCACAGCCCCTGGTTTCCGATTGCAAAGATTATCGACACCGGCAGCTTTCGCAAACTGGGCCCTGATGAAAAACGCGCCTATGACGCACCCTTTCCTGACAAGAAATATAAAGCCGGCGCCCGGGCCTTCCCCAAACTGGTGCCGGTAACTCCGAACGACCCGGCTACCGAAGCCAACCGCGCCGCCTGGAAAGTTCTGGAAAAATGGGAAAAACCCTTCCTGACCACCTTCAGCAACGGCGACCCGGTCACCCGCGGCGGCGACAAATACACCCAGGACCGCGTCCCCGGCGCCAAAGGCCAGCCCCATATAACGCTAACCGGCGGCCATTTCCTGCAGGAAGATTCGCCGGTGCAGTTTGCGAATGCGGTGAACCATTTGCTTGCGACAATGGATGGCGGCGGATTTTAGCGTACAAACCGGCAAGGAGGCAGGATGGTCTTTTCTAAACAAAAAGCGAGCATTCGCAACCTGTAGCCTTTGATCAATAAGACCCCGCCACGGCTATATTTTGCTTCATACGAACATCTGTGTTGTCCCGTTCAACCCATGACTGCCTCGGCACTGTCATAGACAAGGAAAGCCTATGAAAACACCTAATAAAAAAACTGGATTTCATAGCATATCGCTGGAAATTGAGAAGGAGGAGGTGCGAGTTCGTTGGCACCACGTTGCCCGGGCGGCCTGGAAGTCGCCGGGTATTTACTCAGTCTACCTGCTTCTGGCGACGCTCGGGCTTGCCGGATTAGGCGGAGCGATTGAGGGTATCTGTACGGGTTCCATCGACTTCGCTCTGATAAGGTCGCGTGGCAACAGGGATGTTGTTCTCCCAATAGTGAAGGATGGTCGCGAATCGGTCTTCTGGGCGGCGGTGTTGTCTTCGGCGATATTGGGGGCGGCCTTAGCGGGATTAAGCGTTAGAGATATGTTTTTTTACCTCCCTCGCAGATGCGCCCAGCGAGAGCAGTGGTTTGATCGCCAGAGACGCCTGCGCGAAGAAGATCGACGTGAACACGAGCGCAAGTTTCAAAAAATGCTTGAGTTAAAAAAGCAGAAGGAGCGGCGGCTGGAAAAGGTGCACCACAACGGTGAAGGGGTCAGCGGGAGAGAAAACAAAGATTCGGGAAAATGACTCACCCCATACAACGAGATGACGTTTGTAATGTGACGGATCTCGCCTTGCGACGCGACAAAAAATTGGGACTTAAATGTTCGCTTTGCGACCAGGCCGGACTCGCAACATTCCTAAACACAAGCACACCGGTGCTTCGAAACCACAGGTCTTGCATTTGTATTAACCAACTTCTTCCAAACGTTTGATAGTGTCTGGGTACCGTCCGGCCATCTTAATGAGCAAAGTTGCTTGCTTGTTTGGCTCTGCTCTGCCTTGTTCCCAGTTTCTTAGTGTCCCTTCTGCAACTCGCAAGTGCCTTGCAAACACGGTCTGAGACATGTTGAGCTTCTTACGAATTGCAACCAGTTCTACTGTAGATATTGTTTCGACAGGATTCTCTTCCACTTTGTGGCGACGCAGTGTCATTTTTCCTTCACGCTCTCTATCTAGCGCGTCAAAACCCTCTACGAGTTCGTCGAACAGATTTCTTTTTTTCATCTTGACCTCCTCGCTGCTCTTTCTCTTTCTTCAATCGAACAGCCAATTGTTGTTTCTGCTTGGGCGTCAAGTCAGAAACTTCGCCTTTCCCGTAAACGGTAAACAAAAGAAACTCCCTTTCTCCTGACCACCAGTAATATATGACCCGTATTCCGCCCCTCTTTCCCTTTCCTCTGTTGGAGTCTTTGAAGCGAATTTTTCGAAGCCCACCGGTTCCCTGAATGACTTCTCCAGCTTCAGGGTTCTTCATCAACTCTTGCTGGAAATCAGCGTATGTCCTGTCATCCATATATTCTTCACGATGAACTTCAAAAGACGGAAGCTCTACGAAAACTGCGTCCATGCTTGTCCTTTCAGCAGTCTTCACCCAAAACTATACGCAATCTGCGTACATTTTGTGAAAGACCTAATAGTTATAAGAATTGAAGTTTAAGAAAATCTTGAAGTGGAATTTAGCACAGACATGAATGGACATTCGCTTAAGGCAATCCCATTGTCGCTTGGTGCCCTGGCCTGACGCAGTGACTCAAATGTTCGCTTTGCGACCAGAGCCAACTTGTAGCCCTAAGCCCATGTTGCGGTAGTGTCAATCGGCAGTACGCGGAGGCTGAACCCAAGAGGACTCAATGGCCGCGTACTCCGAAAAATCCCTTTAACTGCGCGAGTGCCGATATTCAAAAGCCGGAACCGCTCTTTAATAATACCCCTGGCTTCGCAAATAATCGTCATAACTACCGCTGAAATCAGTCACGCCATCGCCGGACAGATCCAGAATGCGCGTAGCCAGTGACGACACAAACTCCCGGTCGTGGCTGACAAAAATCAGCGTGCCCGGGTAGTTTGCCAACGCCAGGTTCAACGCCTCAATGGACTCCATGTCCAGGTGGTTGGTGGGCTCGTCCATCAACATCACATTCGGCTTCTGCAAAATCAGCTTGCCGAACAACATGCGGCCCTCTTCGCCGCCGGAAATCACCTTCACCGACTTGCCAATCTCGTCGCCGGAAAACAGCATTCTGCCAAGCGTACCGCGAACCATCTGCTCCCCGTCCGGCGTCCATTGCGCCATCCAGTCAGCCAGCGTCATATCGTTGGCAAAATCATCAGAATGATCCTGGGCGTAGTATCCCACCTGGGCACTGTCGGTCCACTTCACCTCGCCGTCATCGGGTATCATCTTCCCGGCCAGGCACTGCATCAGAGTGGTTTTGCCGATTCCGTTGGGGCCGATAATGGCCACGCGCTCGCCCGCTTCCACCTTGAGATCCAGGTCGTTAAACAGCGGCTCGTTCTCAAAGCCTTTGCTGAACCCATGAAGCGTCACCGCCTGGCGATGGAGCTTCTTGGTCTGATCGAACCGGATAAACGGGCTGATGCGGCTGGACGGCTTGACCTCCTCAAGCTGAATCTTGTCAATCTGTCGTGCCCGGGATGTGGCCTGTTTGGCCTTGGAAGCGTTGGCCGAGAACCGGCTGACAAACTGCTGCAGCTCCGCAATCTCTTTCTTTTTCTTGGCATTATCTGACAACATACGGTCTCGCGCCTGGGTGGCGGCGGTCATATATTCATCGTAGTTGCCGGGGAACATGCGCAGCTCGCCGTAATCCAGGTCCGCCATGTGGGTGCACACGCTGTTCAGAAAGTGGCGGTCGTGGGAGATGATAATCATGGTGCTGTTGCGGGCCACCAGTATGTTTTCCAGCCAGCGGATGGTGTTTATATCCAGATGGTTGGTGGGCTCGTCCAGCAGCAGAATATCCGGATCGGAAAACAGCGCCTGAGCCAGCAAAACCCGCAGTTTCCAGCCCGGCGCAATCGCACTCATCATGCCGTTGTGCTGGTCTTCCGGAATCTCAAGCCCCAGCAGCAATTCCCCGGCGCGGGCTTCGGCGGTGTAACCGTCCAGCTCCGCAAACTGCACTTCAAGATCCGCCACGGCCATGCCGTCTTCCTCGCTCATTTCCGCCAGCGAGTAAATCCGGTCGCGCTCTGCTTTTACCTGCCAGAGTTCTTCGTGGCCCATGATAACGGTATCCAGGACGGTACAGTCTTCATAGCCGTACTGATTCTGGCGCAACTTACCCAACCGCTGGTTCGGATCCAACATCACCTGACCTGATGAGGGCTCCAGATCACCGCCGAGGATTTTCATAAAAGTAGACTTGCCGCAACCGTTGGCGCCTATAAGGCCGTAGCGGTTGCCGTTACCAAATTTGACCGACACGTTTTCAAATAACGGGCGGGCGCCGAACTGCATGGTGATGTTTGCGGTGGAGATCAAAGGGAAAATCCGTCATCAAGTGAATGCCCGGTATTCGACCGGAACGAAAAGCGCGCATTGTACAGATTTCAGGCACAAACCGTGAGGCCGCAGTTACACGGATAAAAAGGGCTTGCCTGAAAGCTCTGTGGCGGGCAGCATCTAGCATCGAGCACGTAAATTTGACTCATCCATTACAGACAACATAAGGAACCATCATCATGGCAAAGGCAACAGCCCGTCATATCCTCGTAGACAGCGAAGCAAAGTGTGAAGAACTGAAGACAGCCATCGAGGGCGGTCAGGACTTCGCCGAAGTCGCGAAGCAGCACTCTTCCTGCCCTTCCGGCCGTAACGGCGGCGATCTGGGATCTTTTGGCCCCGGCCAGATGGTGCCTGAGTTCGACAAGGTCGTCTTCAGTGGCGACGTCAACACGGTGCTCGGACCTGTGAAAACCCAGTTCGGCTATCACCTGCTGGAAGTTACCAGCCGGAGCTGATGAGCCCGCGCTTTCTGCACCCCAAAAACACCCGGCAGCGCCGCCTGATATTCTGGCTGGCCCTGGCGGGTCTTTTTTGCCTTTTTCCTCTGTTTTTTGTTGGTGGTCCGGTCTGGAGTGACGGCCCGCTGATTCACGCCGCCTGGAACCTCGGACACCCGATTTTTTTCGCTTTGCTGACCATTGCCGTCCGGCCCTGGCGTTTTGCCTCTGGCTGGCAGCTTTGGGCAATGACAACGGCCGCGATGTTGTTTCTTGGCACCGGCGTGGAGCTGGCGCAATCTCTGGACAATCGAAGCGTTGACGGGCGGGATATATTACGCAATCTCACCGGGCCATGGGCGGTGCTTGCGCTTCGGACATGGGCCAGTTTTGAGCAACCGCTGCCCTTCCGTGACTGGTTGATCCGCGCCCTGGCATTGGGCTTTCTGGCCATCGAGCCGATATTCGTCAGTGGCATTGCCGTGCAGCAGGTCCAGATCCGTCAGGGGTTGCCCAGCCTTTACGATTTCCAGCACAGCCATCCCGAGCGTTTCTGGCGCGGCAATGTCAGCAAAAGTACCGGAGATGACTGCGGGTCCATCGCCAAGAACCCTCTGTCTGTGGCCCTGACAACCCGTCGCTATTCTGGTGCCTCGCTGGACAACCTTCCCGCGGACTGGCGCGGGTATGACACCCTGACCATTAGCCTGTGGAACCCGGAGAATTACACCATTCCGCTGACGCTGAGAATAAACGACCTCGCCCACGAGCAGGGTCGCAATGTTTATCAGGATCGCTTTAACCGTACCTTTCAGATCACGCCTGGCGTCAATCGCATTCAACAGGACCTGAGTGCAGTGGCAACGGCTCCTGAAGACCGGAAAATGCAAATGAACGATGTGCGCCGCCTGATGTTCTTTACGTCCAACCTTGATCAACCGGCCCGCCTTTGCCTCGGAGAGCTCAAGCTGACAGGCGCCAGTCAGTGACCGCTCCTCGGGTTTGGGATAGACTTGGAAGCATGCATCGCCACTTTTGTCGTTTCCTTATCACTCTCTTTTTTCTGGCCCTGACCGGTTCGGTTCTTGCGGAGCCGCGAAAACAGCTCGCTATCAGCGTTGGCGACTGGCCGCCTTTTTTCGTGGAAGACGAGCCAGGCCAGGGCAAAGTAGCCCAACTCGTTCGGGATATTTTCGCCGAACAAGGCTATGACGTCAGTTTTCATTTCCTGCCCTGGAAACGGGCCTACCACGAAGCTGCAACCGGTCGTCATGGGGCAACGGCTATCTGGATGCATGCAGCAGATCGCGAGGAAGATTTCAGATACAGCGATGCCGTCATGCAGGAACAGTTCGTGTTGTTCCATCGCAAAAATCTCGATGTCCAGTGGGAGACGCTCTCGGACCTGGCGGGAATGAGCCTCGGTTCCAGCATTGGCTACAGTTACGGTCCTGACTTCGATCAGGCGGTGGCAGACAAGGTTTTAAAGGTAGAGCAGGCATCATCAACCGAGCTGAACTTCAGAAAGTTACTCTACGGCCGGATAGATGCGTTTCCCGAAGAAATCAACGTCGGCTATTACATTCTGCGCCGGGAAACCGATAACTCTGATACTCAACAGATCACCCATAACCCGCGACCCATTCTGGAAAATGAAAGCTTTCTGTTATTCCCGCGCAGCGATCCCCTGACTGAAGAACGCCTGCAGGCTTTCAACCGGGGATTAAGGGAGTTTCGCAAAAGTGGACGCTACGACCGCTATTTCAGCACCTCGTCTCAGGCGTCGCTGAAAGACAGCCACAGAACAGGCATCGTGGAATAGCAACTCAGCCGGTCAGTCCAGCCGCCACGAATTAGTCGTCAACGGCTCCGCGCCATGTTGGCCGACCAACACCGTATCGCTGAAACCGATACCCCACAGCCCAGGCACTCTCAGACAGATGGGCAGATGAAACACCATGCCCGGTTCGAACACCCTCTGTTCACCCCGCGCTATATAGCCAGACCCTTCTACCCAGGAAGGCGGAAACTGCGCGCCGACTGTGTAGCCGAATACACCTGAGAAGAAGACGTCGCCGGCCAGCGGCGCCAGTGCCTGCTCTGCAGCCTGAGCCGCGGAATCAAAAGTCTGTCCGGGCTTCATGGCAACTTCCAGGGCATCAACAATCCGGCGACAACCGTCAAACACCCGGCGCATATCCACAGTGGGAGTGCCCGCAACCTTTGTCCGCATCATCGGCGCGGTATAACGCTGCCAGGCCGCGCCGAATTCCAGAAATACCGGGTCACCGTCGTTGATCAGAGTGCGCTTGTGGTTGGTGTGGATCACGCTGCTGCGGGCTCCGGTGGTGACGATCGGCTGCATGCTCATGAATTCACTGCCGGCTTTCAGCAGTGCCTCGGCACCAACCGCGGCGATATAATTATCGGTTACGCCGGGCCGGACGACCGCCGCCGCAGAATCGATGCCCTCACAGGTAATCACGGCACTGTGTTTCAGGTACTCCAGTTCCGCCGGCGACTTCACAATCCGAATGGATTTTACCAACCTTGACGCGTCGACAAATTCGGTACCCTGCAAGCGCGCTTTCAGGCCGTTGACAACCCCGGTGCGAAGGGAGCCATGCCAGGCATCAATACCCAATTTACAGCCCTGCCCTTTCACACCACTCAAAGCATGGGCCAGGGGATCCAGAACCTCGTCGATGCTTTCCCAGCGGTAGCCGGTCACGCGCTGGACGCGGGTGGTAATGGTTGCCGGCCCGGTCTCGATGGAGGGCACCTGCAACACCAGGTCGTCCGCCGTCACCACCAGAGCGATGTGCACGGACACCTCAAAGGTGCTGTAGCCGGTGAGATAAAATACGTCTGAGGGGTCGGTCAATAGCAAAGCGCCCAGACTTGCCGTGGCCATCCGGCCCCGCACTGCGCTCAGGCGCCGATCGAATTCTCCGGAGGGAAAGGGGCAATCCTGGCCTTGAAACTTCCGGGCAAGCGCGACCTGGTAGGCGTTGAAATCCATGGGCTTGCTCCCGCTTAGGAGGAACCGAGAAACCGCACAAGTTGACGCCCAACGGCCTCAACCGGCCCGGTGATTGAATCCTGGATACTGGCGGTGACCACCCGGGTAAAGGTTGCCCCGTCGTTGGTCTCCAAAAAACCGATATAACCCTTCAGTTCGTCCACCGAAAGGTCCTGATAGGTATACAAATACATATCGTAGACCTGCTGGGCAACTATCGCACGCATCTGCTCACGCTGGCCTTCAATCATCTGCTTTAACTTGTCAAAACCGGGGCCGTTGCTTCCCTGGAACGCAGAAATGGCCGTTGCCAGGCCGAGCTGCACAGCCACTGTCGTATCCACAGCGCTTTCGGTGGCCCTGGAAGCCCGGTCGTAACGGGAAAACAGTTCAGCGCGCTCGCTGCCTTTGAACCTGGCCTGCAGATCCCGGGCGCCCTGTTGAATTTGCTGCCAGGATTCCGGGCGCGATGCCATCACTTCGGCTTTCGAGACCTTTCTGGCCAAGGGTGTTTCATACCAGCGGCCCACCGTTTTGAGCTGGTCGTCAGTCATCGCGGATGACAGGTCGGTCACCAGCGCCGACCGCATATCCGACGCTCTGAAGGCATTTCGCACGACCGCAGTAACGGTCGTGACCACCACGGGATCAACCTGCCCACTCTGGTTCAACCCCTGGCGGACACCCTCGCTCATCATGGCGGGATACTGGGCCACAATCTCATCGACGGGCGATGCCTCCAGCACAGACTTGGCCAACGGGCTGGCCTGAGCAACGCCACAAAGCGTCAGCAACAAACATAAAACCGGTGTAACTTGGGATAGAGCGGGCATGAACTTAATATCCTTGGAACCAAAGACCTGTTATGCCACGAGCCGAGCGACTGACGCAAGATATGCCTAGACACCGAAAACGCAATCTGCTGCCAGCAACCTGGGCATCACGCCTGCAATGGTACGGTCTGCCGCTGTTAGGCGTGATTATTACCATCCTGGCAACCTTGAGATTCAGCCTGCTGGAACCGAACCCGCCAGCCAACCCAGACAACGTTTGCGAGATTTTTCGCGAACACCCGGTCTGGTACGACTACGCACTGGATTCACGTGACCGCTGGGGTACGCCCATTGCCACCCAGCTGGCTTTTGTCTACTACGAATCGTCTTTTCGCAGCCACGCCCGACCACCCCGCCTCCGTGTGTTCGGATTCATTCCTTGGCTCAGACCCACGACAGCTTATGGCTATGCCCAGGCACTGGACCCGTCCTGGGGCGAGTACCTTCAAGCCAACGGCGACGGGCTATCGGTGGTACGCACTAATATGAAATACGCACTGGACTTTGTGGGCTGGTATAACCATCTGACCGAACGGGAAACCGATATTGCCCTTCACGAGCCGCGCAAACTTTATCTGGCTTACCATGAGGGGCGCACCGGCTATCAACTGCGCAGCTATCTGGCAAAGCCGGAAGTGGTTTCACTCGCCGGAAGGGTTCAGGACCGGGCGTTTCGCTACGACAGCCAGCTGAAAACCTGCGAACAGGAGTTCCAGTGCTGGCGTTTCTATCAGTTCTGGCCATTCTGCGGCGACTGGTAACCGGATCAACCTGCTCCCTGAATACGCGGGATCAGCTCTATCAGCCGCTCATTCAGAAATTCCATGACCAGACGGACGCGAGCCATCTGGCGCGTTTCGTTATTAACCATCAGCCAAAGATCCACGCCTTCGCCCTCTAACGGCGGAGTCAGGCGATGAAGGTCCGTGGTCACATCGCCCAGATAACAGGGAAGTACCGCCAGGCCGCTTCCGGCCCTGGCCAGCGAGAACATTGCCTGCAAACTGTTGCAGCGGACAACCGACGTTACGTTCTTGAGCGCTTTGCGATACCAGCGACCGGTCGCAAGATGACTGAAACTTTCATCCGGAAGAATCCAGCTGTTGAGCTCCGGAGACTGCTCCAGATTCATGTCGGGATAACGCTGGCAATAGTGGTGCGAGCCGTAAACCGCCGACTCGATGGTGGCGATACGCTCACCTTCAAGAGTCGCTTGAGGCTTGTTCACGGGCCGGAGCGTAAGGTCGGCATCCCGATGGCTCAGATTCAGTACATCGTTGTCGGTCAGCAGCTCCAGTTCAATATCCGGATAGACCTGCAGTAGCTGTGAAACCAGCGGGCCGATCAGGGCATTGACCATGACGTCTTCTGCCGCCAGCCGGACTTTACCCATTGGCGCGGAGTCCTGACCAACCAGCCGGCGCTCCAGATTCTCCATGTCCGTGGCCAGGCGCTCCGCTTCCCGGAATGCGGTTTCACCCACGGACGTCAGATGCAGGCCTTCCCGGTTCCGCTGGAAGAACTGCACCCCCATCTGCTCTTCCATCTGGTCCAGCCGCCGCAGAACCGTGGTTTGATGAACACCCAGGATTTCACCGGCTTTGGCAAGGGTTCCCCCGGTTGCCAGGGCGTGAATATAGCGAAGATAATCCCAATCCATAAATAACTGCACATTTGCAACGTTTGTACGGATTTTAACGTATTCACGCTGCAAAAATGAACCGGTAAGATTGCCTCCATAGTCAGCTAACTAATTGCTACTCACTATCAACCCACACATATAAAGGAGGAGGCGCTATGACCCAAACACATAACGTATCTCATCAACCGCTGCCATCCAGCATCCTCCATAATGGAAACGATGTCAGGCGCCAGTATACCCGTGCAGCAGCAAAGCAAGCCGTTCAGATGATCAGCCGTAAAATCGGTTCATGGAAGAAGCGTGCCGCCAACGTCACGCCTGATTACCAGCCGGGCATGCAGGGCTAACGCTGACACGGCGTCCAAGCCAGCAGTTCCGAGAAACGAAAAGGCCGGAGCCCGAGAAGTCGGGATCTGGCCTTTTTGATTAACGACTACTCGATTGCAGACGAATCAGAACTCCCAGACAATTTTTTTCTTCTGGGCGGACCAGTCGTCCATCCGGCGATTATAGAAGTCCTCAAGCACATTGCGCTTGATTTTCATGGTCGGCGTCAGCATACCGTTTTCCATGGTCCAGGGTTCCTTGACCAGCACCGCGAACGCCAATTTTTCATGGCCTTCACATTCGCGATTTACCGCCTCCAGCTCCTGTGCCAGCTCCTTTTCCAGTTGCTCGCGGCTGCCTCCGGATTCCAGCTCGGCCCTGGCCTCTTCAGACAACAATATCATCAGGCAGGGTTGCGGCTGATTGGCACCGGCAACACACACCACCTCTGCCTTGGGGTGATTGAACCGGTTTTCGATCGGCACCGGCACCACGTATTTGCCTTTTGAGGTTTTGAAAAGGTCCTTCACCCGGCCGGTAATGCGCAGGTAGCCGTCGGCGTCTATCTCGCCCATGTCGCCGGTTTTCAGAAAGCCGTCTTCGGTGATGTCTTCGCGGGTTTTTTCATCGTTTTTATAATAGCCCAGCATCTGACTGGGGCTGCGCACCTGCACCTCTTCGCCTTCCGCAATCCGGTGCTCAACCCCCGGGTTGGTCACACCGACGGTGCCAACCCTGGCCCGCCCCGGCCGGTTGGCGTGGGAATAGCCGAAGTTTTCAGACATGCCATACACTTCCAGCAGTTCCAGTCCCAGATTCCGGTACCAGCCGATAATATCGGCCGATAAGGGTGCGGCACCGGTCAATGCGGCACGACAGTGATCCAGGCCGAGCTGTTTCAGAACCTTCTTTTTCACCAGCCTGTTCAGCAAAGGCAGGTTGAACAGAATCTTCTGCTTTTTCGGCGGCAGCTTGCTGTTGATGGCTAGATAAAACTTCGTCCACAGGCGTGGCACCGAAAAGAACAGGGTTGGCTGCGCGCGCTGAAGGTCTTCCTGGAAAGTGTCCAGCGAATTGGCGAAATACAGGTGAAAGCCGTAATAAAGAGACTGTGTTTCTACCGCGGCGCGCTCCGCCACGTGGGCCAGGGGCAAATAGGACAACATTCGCTCTTCATTGGACACCGGGAAAATCTGTTGCAGCCCGTGCGCCGCCGCGATCATGGTGCGGAAGCTGTGCATCACACCTTTCGGCCGGCCGGTACTGCCAGAGGTGTACACGATCGTGGCCAGGTCGTCCGCGTCCGGCAGGTTTGGCTCCGCCGGCTCTTGCTGAGCTACAATGTCAGCCCACTTGGGCGTGTCGTCCCGCGGCGACAGGGACAGCGACACAACGGGTAGATCCGCTGGAATATGGTCCTTGATGTCGTTCCAGCCGTCAGCAGTGCCATCCAGCTTCCCCAAAAACAGCAGTTTCGCTTCGCTGTGCTCCAGGACATAAGCAGCCGTATCGCCATTGAGTGTCGGGTAAAGGGGAACCGACACATGCCCGGCTGCCCAGATGGCCAGATCGCTCAGAACCCAGTGAGCGCTGTTCTTGCCCAGAATCGCAATGTTGCTGCGCTCTGGAAGCTGCCGGGCGTTCAGATAAGCCGCCATGCGCCGAACCTGGTCGGACGCCTGCCGCCAGGTGATGTCTTCGGTGGAGCCATCAGCAAATGGCTGGGTCAGATAGACTTTGTCCGGGTTTTTTTCCGCCCAGTAGAAAAGACAGTGTAGGGATGTCTGTTTCTTGCTTTCATCGACCATTGAAGGCTCCTTTTTATTATGGGAACTCGAATTCTTGTTTCGCAAAGATAGAACACTGGGATGGAAAACACACTTTAAGGCGTGACAAGGTTCGCAATTAGTCTAGGATGAACCCGCTTTATTCAAAACAAGAGACACCAATGAAAACAACAACACGCTCTCCCCTTATTTTCCCGGCCTGGCTACTGATCTGCTCCGGCGCAGTTGCTTTCCTGTACTGCGCTTCCGCAGGGCTGCTGTTGGTCTGAACAAGAAAGGTAACTCTATGCAGGATCTGATTCTCTATCATTACTCCATGTCGCCGTTTGCCGAAAAAATGCGCGCCATGCTCGGTTATACCGGCATACCCTGGCAGGCAGTGACTGTTCGTGAGATGCCGCCTCGCAAAGTACTCTCGATACTGGCCGGTGGCTACCGCAAGGTCCCGGTAGCCCAGATTGGCGCCGATGTTTTCTGCGATACCCGGACCATTGCCGACGAGCTGGCCCGCATCAGCGGCAAGCCCGAACTCAGCCTGGCCAACCAGCCGCAGGAAATCATCGATTTCGTGCGCAAAACCGATCTGGAGATTTTCTTTGCCTGCGTGATGTCCGCCAGTGACAAGCGCATGCTGAAAAAGCTGATCAAGGAAACATCGCTGTGGAATGCGGTTCTGTTTCTGAAAGACCGGATGGCCATGGGCAAAACATCCCGCGTGCGAACGGCTCGCGGCCCGAAAGCCAAAGCGGTGGTGCTTGAGCATATGGCCAAGATGGAGCAGATGCTTGCCAGCGACTTCCTGTTCAGCGACCAGCCCACCATCGCGGATTTCTCGGCCTACCATGGTCTCTGGTTTGTCACCGAACTGGGAGAAAAACCGTGGATCGAAGACTACCCGAAGGTCAAGGACTGGCTGGGCCGCATGGCAGCGTTCGGTCATGGCAGTCACCAGAAGATCAAAGACAAACAGGGTCTGGACATTGCCAAAGGCGCCACTCCGAGGCCGGTAGAGTCAGCAAGCGATGACGCGCTGACCGGCAAGCCCGTTACCGTCGCACCCGATGACTACGGCCGTGACCCGGTCATGGGAACCCTGGTGTTTGCGGACGATCAGCGGATTATTGTCGCCCGCAGTCACAAACGCGTTGGCGACGTGCACGTTCACTTCCCGCGCCAGGGCTTTGCCGTCACCTCTGGCCATAACCGCGAGCCCGGCTAACGTCGAAAACGGGTCTCCAGCACCACCGCTGAGTTGGTTCGCTCAACCCCTTCAAGATTACCAATCTCGTCCAGCACCATGCTCAGTTGCTCCAGTGACTGGGCCTGGACGATGGCAATCAGATCGTACTCCCCGCTGACCGAGTAGAGCTGAGACACCTGACTAATCGCCTCCAGCGCCCGGTTGGTTCGGGCCGTCAGTTTCTGCAGTACCTTGATCGAGACATGAGCCTCTACCTGATTGGCCGCGAATTCCGCGCCAAGCTCTACCGAATAGCCACGGATAACGCCGGAATCCTCCAACCGGGCCAGTCGATTCTGCACGGTTGAGCGGGAAAGGCTCATTTGGCGGGCCAGATCCGACACGCTGATGCGGGCATTCTGACGCAGGTTCAATAACAGTTTCTGATCTTGCGGACTAAGCATAATGTCTAAAAATCCCGTCAATTTGATCTTATAATAGACTAATCTGCTCTTTTTATCTCTGCACTATGACATAAGCTCACGCCATACTGGGGCAAATCCAAGAGGATCCCCTATGATGATTCGCCCTGTTGCCATCAGTGACCTTCCCGACCTCAAGGCCATTGCCATTGAATCCGGCCCCGGGTTTACGTCACTGGCGAATGATCACAATTTCCTGGTGCAGAAAATTGAGCGCTCCATTGCCAGTTTTGCCGGTGCCGCTGGAAGCCACACTCGGCCACACAATGACCAGGGTTACCTGTTTGTGCTGGTCGATCCAGATACCGGCAACATCATGGGCACCACCGGCATCGAGGCATCGGTCGGCACCCGGCGCCCGCTTTACCACTACCGGGTAGAGCATGCTGGCCGTCGACAACAAACGCTTTCTTTGTGCAACCACTACAAGGGTTGCAGTGAAATCTGCACGCTCTACCTGCGCCCTTGCTATCGCCGTGCCTGGGCAGGCAAGTTGCTGTCTCGGGTGCGCTTTTTATTTATGGCACAACACCCGGACCGCTTTGCCAGAACGGTTATTGCAGAAATGCGAGGGGTCTCTGATGTCGCTGACGGAGCCCCGTTCTGGCGCTGGCTTCAGGCTAATTTTGTCGACCTGGACTTCGCCACCGTCAGCCAGCGAGCGGGCACCGGCGACAATGGCTTTATTGCAGACCTGATGCCAGAACATCGGCTATACAGTCGCCTGATGGACGAGTCGGCAAGAGCGGTCATTGGCAAGGTGCACCCGGATACCCGACCGGCACTTCATATGCTGGAATCCGAGGGGTTCCGGTTCACTGGTTTTGTCGATCCATTCGATGGCGGACCCACGGTGGAAGCCCGGGTACAGAGCCTGCGGTCTGTGCGCCAGTCCCGCCATTGCCGGGCCCGCATCGGGCCGGATAAAGCCACGTCAGAAAGCGCATGGACAAACGGCGGTCAGGGTAAGACACTACTGGTGGCAAACAATAAGCTGGCGGACTTCCGGGCAACGGTGACCAGTGCGGCACGGTATCTTCCCGCTCATCAGCTACTGGAAATACCCGAGTCGCTGGCCCGCAGTCTGGGCATCGAAACGGATCACAACGGCAACGCCGATGTCTGGTTTGCAGATCTTGAGGCTGGCAGCCAACAGAATCGCAATCCGGCGCTGACGGCGACCCACCATTCAAACCGCATCAAGGAGGCACTCGGTGCAAACTGACAGAGACACTCTTTTTCAGAACCTCTGGGAGCACTACTGTGAAGTGACCCCATCGGCTCAACGCATTCACGGCCTGTTGGACAGCAGTCAGGGGAAATCGATCGTCAACGATCACATTGCCCTGCGCACCTTCAATCTCGACAAGGTTAACCTGGAGAAACTGGCGGCCCATTTCGAAACGCTGGGGTATCGGCAGGGTGGCGAATATCATTTTGACGCCAAAAAGCTCTATGCCCGGCATTTTGAACACCCGGACCCGACAGCCCCCAAGGTGTTTATCTCGGAATTACTCGTGGAGCAATGCTCGGAAACCCTTCAAGCCATCGTACATGGCCTGACGGATGGCATGGACCCGTCCGTGGTGACAGACAGCCAGTTCCTCTGTTCCGGTCGTCACTGGAGCCTTGATTACGCCACTTACCAGGCGCTTCTGGAAGAAAGCGAGTACGCCGCCTGGCTGGCCGCCTGGGGCTATCGGGTCAATCACTTCACGGTGAGTGTGAATCATCTTAGCCAGTTCAGAACGCTGACGGAGGTCAACCAGACACTGAAAGACGAGGGCTACCGGTTGAACAGCTCAGGTGGCGAAATCAAGGGCTCGCCCGAAGAACTGCTGGAACAGTCTTCCACCCTGGCGGATCGGGCTGATGTGGATTTTTCCGATCAGACCGCCAGTATTCCAAGCTGTTTCTACGAGTTTGCGTTGCGATATCCGACGCCCGACGGCAGGCTTTACAGCGGTTTTGTGGCAGCGTCCGCTGACAAGATCTTTGAAAGCACGGACAGCAAGCACACGGCATCAGGCTGACGCGAGCACCTGAATCGCCCCAATACTGCTGACCACCAGCAGTACCGAACCCAGCACCCGAAAAAACACCGGCGTTTCGGCCCTCAGTATCCGGTCGTGGGCGTAAAGCCCGATGACATGGCCCACAGCAGCGCAGGGCAAAAGCCAGAGGTGATGAATCAACTGCAGATCAATATCCAGCCACACAAAAGCGGCCATTTTGATCGTCACCAGAATAAACCAAAGTGCAAACAGCGTATCCCGCAGCTTTTCCTTCGGCAGGTGCTGCGCCACCACGGCAATGATCAGTGGTGCACCAATCAGCGAGGTGCCGCTGACGTAACCGCCAAGCATCAGAAACACCACGTCTACGGCGCGGCTGCCGCTGCGGAAGGGGCGATCCAGAATATAGGACACGGAATACACGGCGACGATTGCAAAGATGATCAGGGTCATGGCATCCGACGGCAGGGTAATCAGCCCGAACACCCCGATCAGTTTCGGCACAATCATAATGCCCAGAATCCGCCATAAGTAACGCCAATCGACGGTTCCTGCAGTCGCCCTGCCCTGATCATTCATCCTTGACGACTTGCGGTTGTTCATCCAGATTGTAAGTGATGAAAAAACAAGGAGATGCACCGCGATCAGGGGCAGGAAAATCAGTGGGTCATCGAGCACCAGCAGTAAAAACGGCAACGACAGGACCGCCCCGCCAAATCCCAATCCGGAGCGAACAAAACCACTCCAAACGAAGATCAAGCCCACAAAGCCATATTGATAGAACGCCAGATCAGCCATAACACACGGGGCTCTCGCAGGTAGGTTCGCGAATACAAAAGGATCTGAGGATACCGGTGCGCTTTCATTACTTCCAGTAACAAACGAGCAACTTATTTACAACGGTGGAAATGCAACATACCGCCTAATTTCAGAAGGTCGGCTTTTTTCTAAGCTGAAACGTGTTTTCAACAACAATAAAACCAGCGGAACAGCAGACGTAACGGCTGCAATCCAGGGCAGAAGGGGGAATAGCAATGTCAGCAGCAGTTGACCATCTGGCAGAACGGCTTCAGGACGCAAATGAGACGCTCGAGGAAATCATGCCTTCGGCTGTCACCCTCGCGATGATGTTACGCCAGAGAACCATGGCGGCCTGGATGCGTACCGAATTCGACGGCTACACTGACCCTTCAGCCCTGCCCCCATACCGCAGTGGCGTCGCCGGACACATCGTTGCCCGGTCACCACAATATGGCTGGATACCGGCGCCTGTCAGCGACAAACAGAAGGAAGAGTTCGGGCGCAGGGACATGCTGGAAGGCGTTAAATCCCTGGAGAGGACCTGTCTCAACTGCAAGAAAGGCACCGGCACTCGCATTCCGCTGGAAAAAGAGGAGATGGCCCTTTTGCAGTCGCGGATAAACCTGACGGCCGAACTGGCCATCAACATCAGCCGGGAAAATTACAACAAGCTGCTCAGAGTCGTGCGCAGCTCTTTGTACCTATGGTGCGAGGATCTGATGTCAGCAGGTATCGGTGGCGACCACAACTCCTACAGCGCGCAAGAACGGGAGAATGCAGCCCACCTGGATAACCCGGAAATTTTCTGGCGCAAAGCCCTGGAAAGCAACAGCGATCTGCCCATCCCGGATGTCCGGGAAGTAGGCTTTTTCGACCGATTTTTTGGGCGCGCCAGCTAAGCGGCTACCGATCGGTCAATTTGATCTCGATTCGGCGGTTGCGCTTTAGCGCTTCTGCCGAGCCGCCCTCACTGACCGGGAAAAACTCGCCAAAGCCGGCAGCCACCATCCGGCGCTGAGGGACACCCTCGGACGCCAGATACCGCACCACAGCAACCGCCCTCGCGGTAGAGAGTTCCCAGTTGGACGGAAACTCGGCGGTATTGATGGGAATCCGGTCAGTATGCCCGTCTATGCGCAGAATCCATTCAATGTCGTCCGGTATCGCCGACACCACGTCCAGCAGCACGCCGGCGAGTTTATTAAGCTCCTGCTTTCCACCGTCGCCAAGGCTGGCAGAACCGGACGCAAACAGAAGCTCGGACGGCAGCAGGAAGCGGTCACCCACCACCCGGATATTTTCATTACCCTGCAGAATGTCACGCAACCGGCCAAAAAATTCCGACTGATAGCGTTCAAGCTGATTCACCCGTTCCGCAAGAAGGGTATTCAGCCGCTGACCGACCTGTTCAAGCTCGGCCTCTTTTTCCGCCGTCACCTGCTCCTGTAAACGAAGCGCGGTTGAAATCCGGCTTAACTGGTCCTGCAAGGCGGCGATCTGGTTGGAGAGCTGAAGGATGATGGCCCGCTGGGATTGAGTCAGCAGTTCTTCCTGCTCCAACTCGGCCTCGGTCTGCGCGACGGACGCCTGCAGGCTTTGCACCCGAATGGATTGTGCTTCAGCGTTGTACTGCTGCTCCAGGCGGTTCTCGCGCTCATCAGACAGGGCCTCGGAAAGTTCCTCATTCTGGGCCAGGGTGTCGCCATACTCCATCTGCAGCGATGACATGGCCTGTTCAAGCGCTTCAGTCTGATTCTGCTCCAATCCCAGTAAACGGGAAATTTCCTGCAGGCGACTGTCCATGCGCGCCAGTTCGGAGTCCCTGTCGGACAACGCCTGGGACAGGTACAGCTGGCTGACTACGTAAATCAACAGCATGAAAATAATCAGCATTAACAGCGCAGACAGGGCATCCACGTAGCCAGGCCAGACGTTGATCGTGCTTCGGCTCCGGCGCTTTGATCCGATCATGGCTGATCCGTCAATTCGGCCTCGTCATAGACTTCACCGGCACGACCGACCAGGTTGGTCACACCGGTTAGCCACTCTTCCAGACCGTCGTAGAAGCGATTCTGGGCATGGCCTGCCTGGATATCCAGAAACCCCAGAATCAGAGAGCCGCCCAGCCCGAGCAGGGACGAACTGAAGGCCGTACCCATACCCTGAAGAGGCTCCAGCAGGCCGGCCTGAAGCCGCCCGAACACCTTGCCAAAATCTTCTTGGCCCATATCGAGGTCGACAATGACGGACCCGACGGCATTGATGGTGCCAAGCAGGCCCCAAAAGGTGCCCAACAGGCCGAGAAAAATCAGCAGGCTGATAAAGTAACGGGTAATTTCCCGCTGCTCATCCATACGGCTGTGAATACCATCCAGTACCGTACGCAGGGAAAGCGTCGACAGCGAGAAGCGGTCACGCTTGGCGTCGTCGTTCAGCTGCCGGGCAAGAGGTTTCAGCAACCGCGGCTCCTGCAAAACAGACAAACCGGCGTTGCCAGTGCGGAACTGCGCAATCCAGCGCAATTCGGGGAACAGAACAAACACCTGCCGGTAGGTGATCACAATACCCACCAGCAAAACGCACAAAATCAGCAGATTGAATACCCAATTTGCCAGAAACGCCGACTGAAGTGGCTTGTAGATCAGGGCGCAAACCACCACGACAACGGCCAGAAATGTCGTCATCCAGAACAGGGTGTGTTTCGGGTTGCTCATAAGTGGTACCGGTCAGAAAACATAAATATTTGACTGCAAACCTAGCACACACCCATCACCAATGCGTGAAATATCAGCGTTTGTCGCGACTTGATCAACTAGGGCATGTATTTCGCCTGGATTGCAGCAAAATCCCCCGCTTCGCGGGCTTCGTCAATCGCCCGCTGAAGATCGTCCACCACTGATTGGGCTGTCTCGTTACTGACGGCGAGATACATCGGCGTGTCACGGAATACCAAAACCGGCTTCAGTCCCTTGATGTCGTGTTCTTCTTCAGCCACCAGCGGTCCAACGGCGCCGTCCGTCACCCACAGGTCAGCTTGGCCAAGGGTCAGGCGCCGCGGGTTCTGTTCGCCATTTATGCTGGCAATCACTTCGAAACCCTGATCAATCAGGTAGTCCGACATCACATCGCCCTTGTATCCTGCGATGGTGTATTCACGGGCATCTTCAAGAGAGTCGACGGTAATGTCAGAGTTCGGAGCGGCGAATAACGTCCATTCAATAGAGGCCAGTGGACCAACCCACTGAAACTGATCCTCTCGCCCCTCGGTACGAGCAGTGCAGAAAAGACCGTGATTCTCACGCCCCTGAACCCAGTTATACGCCAGACTCCAATCGCGCATCTTCATCACGAAATCATAGTCCAGTCGGGACATCATGGCTTTTACCATCTCCGTGCAGATACCGGTGATGTCTTCAGCGTTATGAGCAAACCCCTGGCCCGTAGTGGTAGCGTTATAAGGAGGATAGTTTTCCGTAAAAATGTAGAATCGCTCGCCCTCAGCTGCGGCAACTGGCGTAGCAGCCAATACCAGGCTGGGCACCACAGCTCGAAGCCCCCGCCCGAATCGAAACAAAGTGTTTATCAGTTTTTCTGTCATTGTCATGCCCTCTGTTGACTGAAGGATGTTGCGCTCTGCCGAACCTGAAATAAAATGCTAATCCAAATGGCATTTTTTGCAATACGACCATCCTGTATCGTCTGGTTCAGGATGTCAGTGACAATTCGTAAACCGGGCGCTCGAACTGGCACTGGCTGATTTTTTCTTAGCCCGCTTTAGACATTGGTTGCGAGAGCCTTGTGACCCCTGCTTTTTCACGCCACTATAGGCTACGAAAACTGTCATCATGAAAGGGACACCATGTTTTTAGAACGCTACCACTCGATTCAGGACGGCCAGGTACTGATCAGCGCCAGGCAGGGCAGCCTTTTTGCCAAAGAGGTCGCGGGCGATTTCAATCCGATACATAACCCGGACGCACGGCGTTTCTGCGTACCCGGTGATTTACTTTTCGCTCTGTTGGTCTCCCATTTCGGGTTGTCGCGGCAGATGACGTTCCACTTCAGGAGCCTGCTTGGGGGCTCTGTACCGCTGACATTTCGAGAGGACAACGACGGTCTGATCCGGGTCTGTGACGAACGGGACAAGGTATATATCGAAGTAGAACGCGAGGGTGAGTCAATCCAGGATCAAGTCATCATTGAACACCTGATTCGCAGCTACGTTGCCGAATCCGGCAAAAACTTCCCGTACACCCTGAAACCGTTAATGGAAAAAAACGGCGTTATGTTCAACCCGGACCGGCCAATGATCATGTATCAGAGCATGAGCCTGACCCTGGAGACTCTGGACGCGCCAGAGCCTGAACTGGAACTCGGAAGCGCTGAGCTGATGCCGGACGGCAAACGGGGAAATGTCGAATTGGACTACCGTTTAATGTCCCGGGGCACGCTGGCAGGCCAGGTTGCGAAAAAACTGGTCGTCAGCGGCCTGCGTGAATATGACGCACAGGCCATGGATGCTGTGGTTGAGGAGTTCTATCGCCTGAAGGAAAAAGCCTGGGACTGAGCCAGGCTCAATCAGGCAAGCTCGAACTTTTTGCGGATACTCTCTACCCGCTTTCGGTTGACGCCCAGGTCTGAGTAGCCAAGACGCGAGGCAGACCGGACATGAATCACCTGTTCATCAGCGTCACACAGAAACTCCAGATCATCCACGAAGCCGAGAAGGCTGGTTGCGCACTCAAAGTAAAGGTAATGATCGTTTTCGTCGATCACGGTGGTGCCGGAAATATTATCGACCACGTCCCTGAGCCGCCTCATGGCCGCACCAGAATCACCGGAAAATCGCAGCGGCGCCAGGCGCTGGCGTGCCGACTCTGCCTGACTGGAGACGCAATTGGGCTTGGCGGGGCATGACGCCAACTGTCCGTCTTTTGCGCCGATATTCTGGGGTCGCTTTCCTGCAAACATGGTATTTCCTTGATTGAATAAAATTTTCGATTCGGGCCGAGGGTAAGGCCTGATCAACGGTTCTTTTAATTGGCTTCCAGCATTTGCGCTCGATGCCGGGGCAGATACTCGGGATAATGAGTCTGCACAAACACGATGATGCCCTCCCGTATCTCGCACCTGAGGTTCCACAGTTTGCTGGAATCCGAAGCGCTCATCAAAAAGCGAATCTGCATGGCCTTCTCTCCGCCCTCGACCACCTGAACAGACTCTGTGCTCTTGTCCCAGTCCGACGAGTCTCGAAGCAATCTGGCAAATTCTTCTCGCAAAGGTTCTATCGGAATACCGTAATCCAGCCAGACCAGGGCGCTGCCAATGAGATCGGCAGAATTACGGCTCCAGTTCTGGAACGGATTTTCAATAAACCACTGCAGTGGCACCACAAGACGTCGAAGATCCCAGACGCGCAGAACCACATACGTGGCTGTAACTTCTTCCACCCACGTCCACTGGTCTTCTACGTACAACACATCGTCTATCCGGAATGGCTGGGTCAGCGCAATCTGCATGCCGGCCAAAAGGTTACTGAGCACCGGGCGAGCCGCAAACCCGAGTATGACGCCGCCAACACCCGCGGATGCCAGCAGACTGGTACCCACCTGACGCACTGAATCAAACGTCATGAGCGCCACACCGGTGCCGACCAGTACTATCACAACGTTAAGCCCACGAACCAGAAACCGCGTCTGTGTTTCAACTTTTCGGGCTTTCTTCCAGTGACCTTCCAGCGCAGGGTTCAGTTTTACGATGACTTCGCCAAGAGCCGAGGTACAGCACACCGCGGCCCAGGTCAGCGACGCGACGAGAAGCAATGTGATCAACTGTTGAATCGGGGCCAGCAGATAAAGGTCAGCCGGCGCAGAATGCAGAACACCATTGACGGCCGCAAGGCACAAAGTCATCCAGATAGCAGGCGCCGCCGCATTGAAGAACATGCGGGTTGCGGAGGCAGGCTTACAGAAACGAACCAGCAGAAATACCAAAACTTTATACAGGGCAATCGCGACTAGGATGGCCAGCAACGCATAGCCTGCAGTAGCGAGCCAGGCCCGTATTCCTTCCTCTAACACAGACTGCATTTTGCCTCCGGCCCGTCACTTCCTTTGTCGACTGACAAATTAACAGACTAGGGACCGGTGGCAAACGATTCTTCAGGCTTTTCGCAAACGCGCTCCCAGCGCCAGCAGACCCAGCGCTATCAGGGCGAGGGTGCTCGGCTCAAGCACATCAACGATAACGCCGCCCTCCTGCTCGAAACCGGCGTAGGACACTTGGCGCTGGGAGTAGTTATAGAAACCGAATTGCCCAGACGTGAAAGTTGAATCTACGACAGTCTCGTTCCAGAGCTCAGTCGCGCCCTGGGACACTTTAACGGTGATTTGATCAGCAATTTCGTTAAAAACCAGCTCAAAATCGTAAATGACACTTTGCACCCAGCCGGCAGTTGAGCTGTGATTGGTCGCCAACACGCTCATATCGCCAAATGTGTCTTTGTCGTTGTTCCAGAACTCGGCCAGAGATAAGTCCACAAGACCATTGCCCGTGTCGCCCTGGAATTTTTTAATACTCATTCCGTCATTGGCTCACTCCAGATTTGAGATAACGCATCAGATGTACCAGAAATACAGTTTTGCTTCAGAATCACAAGATTGCCCGAACAGCCTCTGGCCCGCGGGGCAGTCCGCCTGTAAAAAATGTCGACAAACCTCTCATTCGTTTTCCAGGAATCTCAAATAAGCCCTGGATACGGCACCCAGCGCCTCAACCTGCGGGTAATGACCAATTGCTGGGAGTGCTTCATAAAATGCCAGAGGCAATTTCAGTTCCTTATAGCGCGCAACCATATGCTCACCGGACACCGGGTCCATTGAGCCGTTGATCAACGCCACAGGAACACAGGACTTGCGAAGGGCATCAACCCAGCGCTCGCGGTGTTTTGTGCGATCGTTCATGTAGGTGATCAGATTGTGGAAGATGTGCTTGCCGTCGTTGTAAGTCACCAGTGACCAGAAGTCGTCAAGTTCCTGCGCCGAAGGCTTGGTGTCGGGCCCGAAAACCCGGGAAAAAGCACGGTCGAACTTGCGTTTGTTTGACAGTTTGTTGAACAGCCAACCCAGGCGACTGAGCAACAGCTTCTGGGTCAGCAATGCCCGGTGGGTTTCCGGAAACAGCCCGCCGTTCAGAAAACACACAGACAACCACTGACCGGCACCTTCACCCGCGTTTTGCCGGGCCAACAGCTCCTGCGCAACCGTATCGCCGTAGTCGTGGGCCAGCACATGAAACTGATTCAATCCCAGTGTCTCTATCAAACCCTCTATCAAATCTGCCTGCTCATGAATCGAGTATTCGTGCGCCTGGGGCTTGTCTGAAAACCCGAAGCCCAACATATCCATAGCCACCAGCCGATAGCGTTCGCGCAGACTGGACCAGATGGGCTGCCAGTCCCAGCTTGAGGTAGGAAAGCCATGGATGAGCACGATAGTCTCCTGGCCGGGATCGCCCTCGTCTACCAGAAACAGGTTGCGGCCATTTATCGTCCGGTACACGCCTCTGGATTTCCAGTCGCTGGGACTCATCGTGTTTGATCTCCTGACTCAGAATTTTGTTGTTATTCCGGTCACGAATCATGCGAAAACCTGAACTTGACGTCAAGTTTCAGTTGTTGTTTACTTCGCTTATGACTCACGGATCCATAATATGACAGCCATCCCCAAAGCGGTCCCAAAACAACAGCGGGCCATACAAAAACGCAACGCCCTGCTGAGGTCCGCGTTTGCCGAATTTTCAGGCAATGGCTTTGAGGCAACCACCGCCAAATCCATAGCCGACCGTGCCGGCGTTGCCACCGGTACTTTTTACCAGTACTTCCATAACAAAGACGACGTACTACTGGCCATCACGAGGCAACGCTTTAAAGAATTGCAGGCCCACCTGCAGGTGCCCGATACCAGCCTAGAATTGGCAGACACAAGCCGTGAAGCCCCGGGGCCTGAACCAATGATCCGCCAGGCACTGGAATTTCTGTATGACTTCCACCAACAGGAAGCCGGACTTCACGACGTACTGGAATACCGGCGCCGGGTTGATCCGGCACTGGCCGCGTTAATGGACGATGGTGAAACCGTATTGATGGAGCGGGTCCGCGCCTTCGTGGCACGATACGTTCACAACCAGATTGAAACGACGGCGTTCTGCCTGTTTGCAATGGCCGAAGGCCTTGTTCACCGCCACGTTTTTCAGGGACACCAGGCCGTGTCTCGCAACCAGGTGATTGAAACGGGAACCCGTTTGTTATCGGCCTATTTCCAACAACAAATCAGGCATTGAGGCCTTCATGAGCGACACAGAAGCACGAACGACTACCTGGGATTACCTCATCCGCGGCGCCAAGGTTTTTGATGGCAGCGGCAACCTCCCGGTACGTGAAGATATTGCCGTAGCCGATGGCAGAATTGCCGCGCGGGCACCCGAGCTGGACCCGACCATGGCACGCAAGGTCATCGACGGCTCCGGCCGTTGGGCCATGCCCGGCCTGTTCGATATCCACACCCATTATGACCTGGAGCTGGAAGTGGCTCCCGGATTGCCCGAATCCGTTCGCCACGGCACCACCACCGTGGTCATCGCCAACTGCAGTCTCGGTCTGGCGTTCGGCGCCCAGCGCAAAGACGGCGCCGACCCTATTGTCGACTGCTACGCCCGGGTCGAGAACATTCCCAAGAGCGTGCTGCGGGCCACTGCTGATAAGGTTGACTGGCAGAACCCGAAAGAATACATGCAGCACCTGAACACACTGAACCTCGGTCCCAACCTGATCACCATGGTGCCCCACTCCATGCTGCGCATCGAGGTGATGGGCTTTGAGGCCAGCATTTCCCGTGACCCGACGGAAGATGAACTGGTTGCCATGGAGCATCTCCTGGAAAAAGCCATGGACGACGGCTATGCCGGTTTCTCCACCGATGCCCTGCCGTTTCATTATCTGGCAAACCAGCCCAACACCCGCAAAACCATCCCGACCCAGTTCGCCAAGTACTATGAGATCAAACGCCTGACCAATGTGGTCCGTCGCAAAGGTGGCGTCTGGCAGGCCACACCGCCAAAAGACAGCACCATCGGCACCATCAAGACCTTTTTGCTGAGCTGCGGCCGCATCCATGGCAAGCCGTTGAAGACCACAGTGGTGGCCGCCCTGGACATACAAAGCAATCGCAAGATCGTGCGCCTGGCCCGTTTGCTGGCCCGGGTGCTTAATTCAAGGCTGCTGAAAGGCGACTTCCATTTGCAGGCCCTGGCCGCGCCCTTCAAAACCTGGTCAGACGGCGCGGTCACGCCTTTGGCAGAAGAAATTGAAGAACTGCGAATCCTGAATGAGACCGAGCTGGAAGACCGCGAGACCCGGCAGGAAATTCTGAACGATCCTGACTACATCAAGCAGTTCAAAGCCATGTGGATGCACGGCAAGAAAGGCTTCGGGCTGGCCCGGATCAAGCGTTTACTGCGCCTTGAAGGCTACGCGTTTAACCGCACCATGGCGGACATGACCATTGATGTCTGCCCGCTGAAAGAGTGGGAAGGCATGACCTTTGACGAGGTGTTCTCGCGTGTCCGCGCGGTCAACGCCGGCAAAACGGACAACCGGTCGGACAACGAAGCCGCCCTGATCCAAGCGCATTTCGCTGACGTGAAAGACGAAGGCGATTTCGTAATGGCCATGCTGCGCGCTTTCGACCGTGATATCAGCTGGTATACGGTTTCAGCCAACCGCGATGAACGCCAAGTGCGCAAACTGCTGATGGACCGCCAGCTGCTTCCCGGCTTCAACGACAGCGGTGCCCACCTGACCAACATGGCGTTCTACGATGGCAACCTGCGGGCGCTGAAACTGGCCTCGGACGGCGGCGATGAAGACGTCGGCTATATGGTGCGGCGCCTGACCAGCGACCCGGCAAGGGTGTTTGGTGTAAAGGGTGGCACTATCAATGTCGGCGACCAGGCCGACCTGATCCTGATTGACCCGTCGGCCCTGAGACGCCTGGACCATCACAAAACAGTGAGACGCCAGTACCGTGAGGCATTTCAGCACGAGCAGCTGGTCAACCGCACCGATGGCGTTGTGCCAATGGTGATGATTGCCGGCCACCCGGCCTGGAACGGCGATGACTTCGATCCGAGCCTGGGACAGACCAGAATGGGCAAGGTGCTGGAAACCACGTTCTAGGGACCACGCCACAATCAACGCCGGGTGACGGGCGGTCGCGTGACCACTAACGCGACTCCGGCAATCGATAGGCACCCACCGGCCATGGCAACCAAACCCAGCCGCTCGTCAAACAGGATAAAGGCTTCCAGCGCGGTCACCGGGGGCACCAGATAAAACAGACTGGCGACCTGCGACGCTGCGCCCCTGCGAATCAGCCACATAAGCAGCAGAATGGCGCCAATTGACACGCCCAGAACCAGCCAGGCCATAGACAGAATCAACGGCAACGCCCACTCGACTTCGCGACTTTCAAAGGCAAAGGCACCAATGGCAAAAAGCGTGGCGGCGGCGGAATACTGGATGAGGGTGCCGGACACGAGATCCGCGCCTGTTCCGCTACGTTTCTGGTAAACCGTGCCGAGAGAAATACCGACAAGAGAGAGCGCGGCCCAGATCAGCGTCCAGGCGGGAAAACCGCCCTGCGACTCTCCAATGCCAAATTTTTCCAGCAACACCAGACACACACCGGCGAGCCCCAGTGCCAGGCCAAGCCACTGCCACGCCGACACCTTTTCTTTCAGAACCACGATAGCCGCTGCAGACGTGACCAAAGGCTGCAACCCCACAATCAGGGAAATAATGCCCGATGGCATGCCGCCCTGAATCGCATAGTAAACCCCGCCAAGGTAACAGCCATGCACCAGAAAACCGGTGATCGCCAGGTGTCCAGCGCCCCGCCAGCCAGGCCAGCGAGCCTTCAACACCCATGCCAGAACACCCAACAGGCCAAGCGTAAGCAGCATCCGGATCAGCAGCAGGGTAAAGGGTTCGGCAAACGGCAGGCCATATTTGGCGCCAATAAAACCGGTACTCCAGAGCCAGACAAACAGCGCCGGAACACCGAATGAAAATAAAGCAGACGATTTTGAATCAGAGGACATATCAGTGAGCGCACCAGGCTAGATTGAGCGGTGTCAGCCGAGCGATCACAGCCTCGCAAACGTGATCCGCTGTTTGCAGGTCGGCTGGAATTTTCAACTGTGAATAACGACTGTAGAGTTCGAAGCGTTCACGGAACAGATCGTCCAGTGACTGATCCGGCCGCTGTGAAATGCCCCTTGAACTGCAATCGCCGATACGGCGTCTGACTTCGGCCAGCGGGATGTCCAGGAACACGACAATCCCACTTGCCGCCAGATGCGCCATGGCGGCGTCACTGTAGACGGCACTGCCACCGGTAGAAATCACGTGCCCTCTAACATTCAGGGCCAGCAAAACCTGAGCCTCTGCGCGCCGGAGGGATTCGTATCCGTCCACTTCAACAAGGGTCTGCAGTGTGCGCCCGGTCTCCTGTTGGATAATGAGGTCTGTATCCGTGAAACCCAGGGCCAGACGTTTGGCCAACAAAACACCGACCGTGCTCTTGCCAGAGCCAGGCATGCCAATCAATACGACGTTATCGACACTCATTCTCAAGCTCCAGGGACCGATGCGTACAACCGGTAACACAATCAGACAAAGGCGTGGTTTTCCAAGGCACTGAAGATCGTATAATCTGGGCCTATCGATTACCTGAGATCTTAGTACTCATGGGTTGGAACCGAAACCTTGATAACTTTCTGGCCGTTTGTCTGGCCACTTTCCTGACCGCGGGCCTTTTGCCGATAGCGGTCGCAGCCGGAGGTGTGCAAAAAATCGTTCACCCTGACGGCACAGTCGAATACACCAATGTCGGCGGGTCCGGCGAAAAACGCGCGTCCACTAAAGACGAGGTGGTCTACCGTTACACCGACACCAACGGTGTGGTGGCGTTCAGCGAAGTGCAACCGGCAAATGCCAGCTTCGAGGTAATACGCTTCCACTGCTTTGCCTGCGACCCGGATTCCAGTGTCGACTGGGGCAAAACGCCGCTTTTCCTCAAGCCCTATGAGCGCGAGATCGCCCTTGCCGCCCGTGAATTCGGGGTCGATCCCGCCCTGGTTCGGGCCGTTATCCACGCAGAATCGGCTTTTAATGAAACGGCCATTTCGCCAGCCGGCGCCCAGGGCCTGATGCAGCTCATGCCCGCAACCGCGGAGGAAGTGGGGGTCACCAACGCTATGTCGGCACCCGACAACATTCGGGGTGGCGTTCACTATCTTGCCAAGATGCTTCAACGCTTCAAGGGCGACACCACACTGGCAACCGCTGCCTACAACGCCGGTCCGGGTGCTGTGGGTCGTTACGGCGGCATCCCGCCCTACGCCGAAACCAAAGCCTATGTAAACCGGGTTGGCATTCTGCACGAGCGCTACGCCAACAACTGAACCCGGACCCTGAGAGGGCTGTCAGCCAAATGCCAGCCACGCGCCTACCAGTATCATCAGACTGCCCGCAACCCGGTTCACAACTTTAACACCGCCGCCCCGACTCAACGCCCGGCTCAGGCCTTTGCCGCCGTGCGCGTATATCTGCAGGCAAGTGAACTCAAGCAACAGAATGATCACAATCATGATCGTCAGTTGGGGCGCCATGGGCAGAGCGCTGTCGATAAAGGGTGGCAGCAACGCGACAAAAAAAGCCCAACCCTTTGGGTTAGCAATCGCCGTCACAAAGCCCTGGGTTGCCAACTGCCACCGGGATACGGCGGGGCCGGCTTCAACGTCGCCGTCCGGCATGGCCATGCGCCCTCTGGAGAGCCACATCTGAACACCAAGCCACGCTAGGTATGCGCCACCGGCGTATTTGAACACCGCGAAAGCCGCGGGATACTGCAGCATAAACGCGGCGACGCCCACCGCTGCGGCCATGGCGACCACAGCCACACCGAGCAACTCGCCAACCATCATCCACAGTGCCCTGCGAACACCGATAGTGATACCCATGGACAAGGCCAGCGTCATACACATGCCGGGCGTTATCGACACCACAAAAAAGGTAGGAATAAAGGCCGACAGCAGCGACCAGTTCAGCGTCATCACAATATCAGTCTCGCAATTGGTTCTTGTTTCAGAGGACTCAAGTCCAGATTACATTACCCTGTCCCGGCCTGATATTCGCCTTCTGGCGGGCTATTATAACGACATGAAACTCTCGCGCATTATCAGCAACCAGAACGGTGTCAGCCGCAGACAGGCGAATACACTGATTGCCAGTGGTAAGGTCGCCGTTGATGGCTCGGATTGCCGCGACCCCGCCCGTGAGGTAACGGCCTTTCAATCGGTTATACAGCAAGGGCGAATCATTCAGGCAGGCGCAACAGCCCATTATCTGATGATGAACAAGCCCGCCGGTATTCTCAGCGCAACCCGCGACCCGGTTCACAGAACCGTGATCGACCTCATCGAGTCGCCCGTCACGGATCTGCACATTGCCGGTCGACTGGATCGCGCCAGCACCGGTTTAGTGATTCTAACCAACGACGGCCTGTGGTCACGACGCCTGACCGAACCCGGCCTGAAAAAACCAAAGGTCTACTGGGTAAGCACCTCAATGCCCATTTCCCCTGAAACCGCTGAACGCTTTAACGAGGGCATCTGGTTCGAGTACGAACAACTGCAAACCTCGCCCGCAGAACTGGACGTACTGAGCGACCATTCGGCGCGGATCACCCTCTACGAAGGCCGATACCACCAGATAAAGCGTATGTTCCATGCGGTGGGTAACCGGGTCACGGCCCTGCACCGGGAGAGTATGGGCATAATAACCTTGGACAAGACTTTGCAACCGGGCAGCCACAGGCCGTTAACCACCGACGAAATACGTTCTGTGACTGGCGAAACGGCCCCTGCCTGATTAAGCTGGGCGGTCTGATGAATCCTTCCGACGACAGGAGCTACTGTGAAGACTCTGAAAATCGATATCGTATCGGATATTGCCTGCCCCTGGTGCGCCATCGGCTATGCCCGGCTTGAAAAGGCCATGAGCGCTCTGGGAGACGAAATGGCGTTCGGCGTGCAATGGCATGCCTTAGAGCTAAACCCGGACCCTGAAGCCGAGGCAGAGCCCATCCTGCCAGCGCTGGCCCGAAAGTACGGTCGCACCGAGGAAGAAGTATGGGACAACCAATCGCAGATGATGAGCGTTGCGAAAGACCTGGGCCTTAATTTTGAGAAACTGCAGGAACGGTACACCCGAAACACCTTTGACGCCCACCGTCTGGTCAAATGGGCCGGTGATCAGGATAAACAGACGGAGATGAAGATGGCCTGTTTCGAGGCTTACTTCGGACGCGCAGAGAATATCGCCGATGTCGACGTCCTGGTCAGTTGCGCCGAAAGCATAGGGTTGAAGGGCGAAGAGGCAAGAGCCGTAATTGCGTCAGACCAATACGCTGAGGCCGTACGCGAGGACGAGGCAAAATATCAGCAAGCCGGCGTTTCCGCCGTGCCCGCTTATATTATCAATCAGACCTATCTGGTGTCGGGAGCTCAGGAGCCAGACACGCTTGTTCAGGCCTTTCGGGAAATAGCTGAAGAAATATAGAGGGAACCGGATGCCCCAGTGGGGCATCCGGCGCAAGCCCTATTCGGATGCTGCGATCAGGCTGGCATTACCACCAGCGGCGGTAGTATCCACGCAAAGGTGGCGCTCGATCACGTAACGCTGATCCAGTTTGTGCTCGGTAATCAGCGGCACAAGCGCGCCATCACGCTTCATCAATGCCTGGCGATAAGGCTTCAGCAGTGATGGCTTGGCACAGCTGACCACCGCATCAAAACCGTCCACCTTCTCAACTGCATCCGCGTCCAGACGGCCCTCAATGCCCACGACAGGCAGACCAGCCATAGCAGCGCGCTCGAGTGTGTGATTAATACCCAGGGCAATCACAACGGCTTTGTTGCCCTGCGCCAGCGCCATGGTCATCTGCTCGATCGCTGTTTCCTTATCAGGACCAAGGCAAAGCACCGTCCCGCGAGCGTGATTGGTCAGGATGTTGGACTCGCCGGTTGGCCCCGGCATCTGCTCGGCGTGGGCATCCAGCGGTTCTGGCACAGAGTCAAAAACCGACTTCATGGCTTCGACCCGCGCTTTTGGCTCTCGAGTGCTCAGAGTATCCAGCTTACCAATCAGACTTTTCAGCTTTTTGGCGTCTACCTTTTCACCACCGGATTCAGTCGTGCTATGAACCGTCTCACCTTTCATGAACCGGCGAACGTACTGCGGACCACCCGCTTTCGGGCCGGTGCCAGAAAGGCCCTCGCCACCAAACGGCTGTGACCCCACGATCGCACCGATCTGATTCCGGTTGACATAGGTGTTGCCGACCTTGATGCGACGAGTGATCCGATCAACCCGCTTGTCTACCCGACTGTGGACGCCAAAGGTCAGGCCGTAACCTTTCGCATTGATGTCATCGACAACCTTGTCGATATCTTTGGCGGCAAACGTTGCCACGTGCAGCACCGGACCGAAGATTTCCTCTTCCATATCCTCAATGCCGTTGACCTTGATCACCGCCGGCGACACAAAGTTGCCGGTGTACGGCACTGACAGCTTTTTCAGCAGCTGGTCCTTGTTCTCGAATTTCTTGCAGTGATCGATGATCTTCTTGGCGGAAGGATCATCAATAACCGGGCCCACGTCTGTGGACAACAGCCAGGGATCACCAATACCGAGTTCTTCCATGCCGCCATAAAGCATACTCAGCAGGCCATCAGCGATTTCTTCCTGCACGTACAGCATCCGCAGTGCGGAGCAGCGCTGACCCGCGCTCTGGAATGACGAGGCCAGTACATCACGGACCACCTGCTCCGGCAGCGCCGTGGAATCCACAATCATGGCGTTCAGACCGCCGGTCTCCGCCACCAGCGGCGCATCCGGGGCCATGTTCTCGGTCATGGCTTTGTCGATATTCTTGGCCGTCGCGGTGGAACCGGTAAAGCAAACGCCCGCAATTCGCGAATCCGATGTCAGGCCGGCACCCACAGTGGCGCCCGTACCCGGCAACAGCTGAATGGCGTCTTTCGGGATGCCTGCCTGGTGCATCAGCTCGACTGCTCGAACCGCAAGCAACGATGTCTGCTCCGCCGGTTTTGCCAGCACGACGTTGCCGGCGACCAGATTCGCCAGAATCTGGCCGGTAAAGATCGCCAACGGGAAGTTCCAGGGTGAAATGCAGACCATGGGACCTCGGGCTTCACCACTGTCTTTGTAGCGAACCCCTTCGTTGGCGTAAAAGTGCGCGAAGTCCACCGCCTCACGAATCTCGGCCACCGCGTCCGACAGTGATTTGCCGGCTTCACGGCATGTCAGGGCGAACAGCTCGTAGGTGTTCTCCTCGTAAAGATCAGCGACTTTCCGCAACATCGCTGCTCGATCTTCCACCGATGTCTTGGACCAGGATTTGAAGCCTTTCTCGGCCGCCGTGATGGCCGTATCTATGTCGGCTTCATCAGCCTGGGTCACATGACCTACAAGATCCTCCGGGTTAGCGGGGTTGCGAACAACCTGCACCTCGGTGCCCGAAACCTTGCCCGAGATCAGAGGCCCACCTTTCCAGTGATGCTCCTTGTAGGCACCGCGCCCTCCTTCGATAGCATCGATCGTTACGGGGTCCGTGAGATCCCAGCCCCTGGAGTTGCGACGGTTTTCACCAAAGATCTTCAAGGGATGCACGATTGCCTCGCTGTAGATTTTCTTACCCATCTCCCTGACGGAATCAATCGGATCCTTCGCGATCATTTCCGGCGTGATCTCGTCATCCACAATCTGGTTGACGAACGAACTGTTCGCCCCATTTTCAAGCAGCCGCCGCACAAGGTAGGCCAGCAGCTCGCGGTGAGCGCCGACCGGCGCATAGATCCGGCAGGGTACGCCGCTTTCCTGCATTACCTGGGCGTGCAGGGACTCGCCCATACCGTGCAGACGCTGGAACTCGTAGTTGGCCTCACCACGCATCCGGGCCAGCTCAAGAATGGCTGACACCGAATGCGCGTTGTGCGTGGCAAACTGCGGATAAATCCGGTCAGTCATGTTCAACAATTTCGTCGAGCAGGACAGATAGGACACGTCACTGCAGGCTTTCCGGGTAAACACCGGAAAGCCGTCGAGGCCCATCACCTGGCTTCGCTTGATTTCAGCGTCCCAGTAGGCACCTTTAACCAGACGCACCATGATTCGACGGTCGTATTTCTCCGCCATTCCATATAGCCAGTCCAGCAAATAAGATGCACGCTTACCGTAAGCTTGAACAACCACACCAAAACCGTTCCAGCCGGCCAGGTCGGGGTCGCTCAACAACATCTCGATAACGTCCAGGGACAGATCCAACCGATCCTGCTCTTCTGCGTCGATGTTGAATCCCATATTGGCCGCGGCCGCTTTGTGGACCAATCGCTTTGCCCTCGGGACCAACTCTTTCATGACCCGATCTTTATTGCCGTATTCGTACCGGGCGAGTAGCGCAGAAAGCTTTACGGAAATGCCCGGATTCTTGCGAACGTCGCCGCTACAGTGCTTGGCAATGCTGTCGATGGCATCGGAATAGGAGTTGTAATAACGCTGAGCATCGTGATCCGTGCGGGCGGCCTCACCCAGCATGTCATAGGAGTAGGTGTACCCCTTTTTCATGTAATCTTCGCCAGCTTTCTGAGCTTCTTTGATGTCGCGACCCAGCACAAACTGCCGACCCATTTCCTTCATGGCCTGGGCAGCCACCGTGCGAATCACCGGCTCACCAAGGCGCTTCAGCAATCGACGAAGGGTTTGACCGACGCTTTGACGCTCAGATTCTGTGAGCAGGTTGCTGGTCATCAACAGCGCAATTGTGGCGGTATTGATCAGGGAGGACGATGCCTTGCCAAGATGATCACCCCAGCTGCCAGCCGTGATTTTGTCTTCAATGAGATCATTGATGGTGGAGCTGTCCGGCACGCGCAACATGGCTTCGGCAAGGCACATCAACGCTACGCCTTCCTTGGTGCTCAGCCCGTATTCCGCCAGGAATTTCTCCATAATCGAGGACTTGGCGCTCTTACGGACGTCGCGTACGAGTTGAGCTGCGCGCGCAGAAATCGCGTCACGCTCTTTCTGGGTCAACTGAGCGCCCGCTATCATTTCGCTGATGACCGTATACTCATCGGCCAGATGATAGTCACGAATGGCCTGCCTGCTATTGACGACCTCAGGCGTTTCCGATTGCAGCGGTCTCATCGTTGTACCCTCGTAGTTGTGAGTCTTTTTCACCTTTCCTGCATTCTACCTAGAACAAGAAAGACAATTTCACTGTTCAAATGATGACAGCAGATCGATTTGGCTTTTTTAGCCAGGCTAATGACAGCGATTTTTACCGAAATGATTTACCAGATAGTCGAAAAGCCTTAACCTGATGCGCTGGTATCAAACTAAAAGATCTCAATTTTCAAGTCACTTCTCTCCGATAAGCTTAGCTGTTAGTAGGAATTTACGCAGAGAAGATTAAGAAAGATCAGGAACTCGCCATGGCTGAGCTGGACAGGATCGACCGATCGATCATTCGCGAACTGCAGAAAAATGGCCGCTTGACCGTCACAGAGCTCGCCTCTCGTGTAGGCCTGTCCAAAACCCCTTGCCAGGTCCGAATGAGACGACTAGAAGAGCAAAGCTTCATCACGGGCTACACAGCCCTAGTTAATCACACGAAGCTGGGTCAAAACCACATTGCCTTCACCGAAGTTAAGCTGAACGACACCAGCAGCAACGCCCTGACCGCGTTCAACGAAGCAGTCAATCAGATCTCAGCCGTCGAACAATGCCACATGATTGCCGGCAATTTCGACTACCTGCTCAAGGTCCGCACCAGCGACATGAACGAGTACCGACAGGTCCTGGGAGAGCAAGTTTCGGCTTTGCCTCACGTTCTCCAGACCAGTACCTACGTGGTGATGGAAAACGTCAAAGACGTCGGTATCTGAACCGAGCTATTTCTTGGCCGAGAAATCCATTTTTTGGTGGGCCAGCTTGTCGGGCTCACCAGTCCAGGCATAGGCCAGCAAGGTCGGTTCAAAATCTCCTGTCGTCATGCGGTGCGCTCGCCTTGGAGGATTGAACAACAGTGACCCGGGGTTGAACACGCTGTAATTGCTGTCAGAAATCGAACCACTCAGGCATATATAAGACTCGCTGATGCCATCGTGGCTGTGTTCAGGGTAGGTGCACTTTGGCGCAAAAAGCACCACACCGAGAATCAGATTGTTACTGATGACCGGACCACCAGGCCCCATCAACTCAGCGTAGGCATATTTGCGGGCGAGTCCGGGACGCATGCGTTCATAACCGTATTTCCAGGTCAGTTGGCTTGATACGCGAACGAACGACCTCACCATCGGCGCTGTGCGCTCACCCAGTCCCTGGTCAATTGCGCGATTAAGCCAGGCGCAAACGGGCAACTTGATGGGCTGCTCAAACGCAACCTGCGGGTTTTTTTCAAGCTCGGCGTTCAGGCGATTGCGCACTTCTTTCAGATGGGAGCGAATGACCCGGTTACCACCCGCAGAGCCAAAACGATACAGCAGCCAAAATTCGCGCAACAGATATTGCCAATCCACATGATCAGAGAGCTTGCTCAAGGTGCCCATCCTCCTGGTGTTTGTGTGCGCCAAAGCCTCACCGTTTGTCGATCGCTTTTAACACCGACGCAAAGGCTCTGGAAAACTGCTTCTGCGCCAGCCTGTCCAGAACGTGGCCGATCAGAGGCAACGTGATGTGACCAGTGGAAATCCAGATTACCCGGGTGTGGTTTCCGACCGATTGCAGGGTGATTTCGCCACGGCGGTGATCCAGAGGAAACGGTTGCGACTTTTCAATCAGATAGTGCATTTTGAGCGGTCGCTCGAACTCCGTAATGCGTTCGTGCAGCTCCAACCGACCAGCCCCGATAACCCGCAGAGCGCCCTTGCCGTTTTTTTCCGCGTGGCCGTGATCAACCAGCACCGATTTATTCACACCGGGAAACTGGTCGTAAGCTGCGTGGTCAGAAAGCGCCTCAAACACCGTGTTGATGTCTTTCTCAATGGTTCGTTCAACGTGAATATGGAACATAGACTCCGTTTGATCCTTTATTTTCGGCATTTTCTTTCAATTTACACCATTTGCATTGAATCGCCATGACGTTACGATCGTAGCTTCTGTATACAGTTACGAATGAAAACGGATGGAAAAACTATGGGAACGACGTTAATTGCACTTGTGACCGCAACCACGCTTGTTGGCTGCAGCGGGGGAAACCCCCGGGAAGTCACCGCAACCGCCTACAATTCAGTTAATAGCCAGACTAAAGCCGGCGACCCGACATTGACCGCCTGGGGCGACACTCTCAAACCAGGAATGAAGGCTATTGCCGTGTCACGGGATCTGATCGACGACGGCCTGACCCACGGTACAGAGGTCACGATCGATGGACTCCCCGGTATCTACATTGTTCGGGATAAAATGAACAAGCGCTGGGAAGACAAAATCGATATCTATATGGGTCTGGACATTGAGGCCGCAAGGGAATGGGGCAAGCAAACCGTGACCATTTCGTGGAAAGAGAAAGACTAAAAGCCAGAGGGCTGCCCAACAGGCAGCCCTCTTTGTGACCACTTCAGATCTTATCCCGCCAGAAACAGAAGCCGTCAGTCCTGCAGACCCAGGTTTTCGCCGTCTTTCAGAATGCACTCGTCCAGCAGTTTCAGGTAACCGGCCTTGGCCTTCACCTTGGTCTGGGCATGGGCTTTCATACTCAACTGCTTGAATTGCTGCGCTACCTCGTTGGCACGTGCCATCAGGGCATCCGGCTCGACGGCCTCGTCCAGAAAGCCGGCTTCAATTGCGCCGTCCGGATTGTAGATTTCGGCATTCACCACGGACCGGTAAAAATGCGACGGAACCAGTCGATGGCGGGCAATTTCAAGACCAGCGTGATGCATGGTCATGCCGATGGCCACTTCGTTAAGGCCCAGCTTGAAGCTGCCCTGGATACCGATGCGGTAATCAACCGACAGCATTACGAACGCCCCCTTGGCAATTGCATGGCCGCTGCAGGCGCTAATTACCGGAAATGGGAAGGCTGATAGTCTGCGCGTGAACTTCGAACCAACCGTGACCAATGCAGTGGCTTCTTTTGGGCCTTTCTGCATTTCTTTCAGATCGTAGCCACCCGAAAAAATACCGGGCTGTCCGGTCAGAATCACCACAGCCTTGTCCTGCTCGGCCCGATCCAAAGCCGTATTAAGCGCCTCAAACACCTCATGGCTCAGCGCATTGGCTTTGCCATTACTGATGGTGATGGTGGCTACGCCGTCGTTCAGTTGGTAATTAACAAGGTCCGTCACCGGTGTTTCCTTTTGCTTGGGTAAAGTTTGGAAGGTTGAACTTTGCCAGCTTCTGCGAGCCGTCTCAACATTCGCGTAGCCCCGGGACTACCAGCCCTGGGCACCGCGTTTGAGCCAATCGTGCACAAAAACCAGCTTTTCACGCGCCACTGGCGACAGCGTAAACGGATACAGGTCAGACAGCCCCATCGAGCGGTTAACGTGGTTCACCCGCACGGTCAGTTGAGAAGCAATAGAGATAAGCCGGTCTGAATCCATTTCGGTGTAAGGGTCCCACTTATGGTGAGGTAGCTCCGGGGAGCCGAGTTCCGACGCAACCGCGCTATCGGCAATGTCCGTCAGATGTAACAAATGCGCCGCCGTTTCTGCCCAGTCCTCATGGGGATGGGCTGAGGCATAGCTGGTCAGGTAACGCTGACGCCATTCAACGGGCGGCCCATTCTCCTAATGCCGCTGGAGGGAGGCGGCGTAGTCAACGCGCTCATCCCCAAACCTTTCCCGGAACTCAGTAAGAAAATCCTCGCGCAGGCTCAGGCGCCACCAGAGCATGTGGGAAATTTCGTGCCGCATATGGCCAATCATGGTGCGGTAGGGCTCGTCGAGAGCCTTGCGACGAGTGGTGCTGATCAGCGGATCGGCCTCAGCCACACTGATCGTGACCACACCATTACCGTGCCCCATCTGCACTGGCATCAGCCCCTCTGCCAGCATGTGGAAAATGGGCCGGGTACCGGGGTCTTCCGGCCGAAACCAGTGCCAACGGCCCAGGTTATCCAGCGCCCACCGTTTAGCGGCCTCGGTTGCGGCCCAGTTGGGAATGGCATTATCGATGCTCGGATCCGGTGCCAGCGCGGTCATCACGCAAGATCGGCAAAAAGCGCCTTCTTCTGGCGCAATCCAGTTACAACCGATTCGTTCCCGGTTGACGCAGAAAGGCGGCATTGGCACAAAGGCGCGAGCCTGGGGGTCGTACGCAACGGGCATTCCATCAGGGGTGGTCAGGTTATCAAACCAGAGTCCACCCGAACCTATCGGATTGGAAAAAACCAACATAGCAATTACTCTTCGTCGCTGAATGCAGAGCCAAGCAGGCGGGACTGCCGAACCAGACAATCCATCATGGTGACAGAAAGATTCCGGAATATCTGTTCGGAGCCGATCATTCCCGGGAATTGATCAGCCATTGCCCGCCTGCAGCTCGACTGCCTGGATCCACTGGAGTCCAGGCAGTCATCGTAATCACGACTTCCCGCCGATCCACCGGTCGCCTCTTCACACAGCCTGGGTACCTGTCCCACGACCCAGTCGACTATCCTGGCGCGTTCAACCGGTTCTACAGAAATATTACCAATGCGGTCGGCATCCAGCGGCGCAGGCTGCTCTCGTGTCTGGTTCCACAGTACAAACAGCAGAGCCGCTGAGACCAGAATGACTGTCACCGTGGGAAACTTCATAGATACATCCGCAGAAAGAAACGTGAGTGACGGATGATAGATTCTTCAGCGGCCTCACGCCAACCCGAGGACCTCTAGAATCCCCTTTCTAACCTTTCCCACTGCTGCTTAGTGCAACTGATGCTCGCGACCGTCTTTTCCTTGAGCCAGATCGTCTGGCCCTCGTGATTGCGCTCCTTATAGCGCTCGGTAACTTCGACGCAAAATCCCGGTTGGTCCGGCAGAGGTTTAACCGTGGATTTCGGATAACCTTCCGGCTTGGCGCCAACGACTCCGTCTTCAATATCCTGTGCCGCAATGGTTTTGGGTTGGGTGGAACAACCAACTAAAGCAACAGCGATACACATCAATACAGCGTATTTCATTTCACGATCCTCATTACCCGTCTGGGGTTTGCCCGCGGCCCTCAGCCAAAATAGCTCTCAATCCACTGAAACAGCTTCGGGGTATCCATTTCCGACAGCGCCATGCTCTGAAAGTCACTACCGACTTCCTCTTCCATTGTAATAAACTGATAGAGTAGTTGCCCCGGTTGCTCATCATGAAGAATGAGAGTGATGCGACGGCGAGTACGCAGGCAGTCGATGGTCATGACGTCGGCGGGAATACCCGTATCACGCATGCCACGGCGCACTTCTACGACCGGGTTAATGTGTTCATGAGTGGCCTGAATACGGGCATGCGCATCGCTGGCCATATCGGAAAGGGCTTTCAGCGGGTCTTCGGACATACAAATCAAACCTATCATCAAAGCGAATAAAATTTCTGGAAATTATCGACCGACTGCGGCAATAACGCTCCTGATGGCCTCAGCACTTTTGAGAAAGCTCTGCTGTTCTTCGTTGTTCAAGCGCGGGTGAAGAACACGCTCTATCCCATTGCGACCGATCACCGCCGGCAAGCTCAGACAGACATCCCGGGTTCCCAGGAACCCATCAACCCGCAGGCTGACCGGCATGGTGTGTTTGGTATCATCGACAATGCACTGGATGATTTCAGCCGCCGCGAGCGCAATGGCGTAGTTCGTGCAACCCTTGTATTTCAGCACCTGAAACCCGGCCTTCGAGGCTTTCTCGAACAGGGCGTAGCGTCCCGGTGTCGGGTCAAGCGGTTCGCCACCGGCTTCCGCACAACTCATGGCTGGAAATTGGCTGTCGCCGTGCTCGCCAAGAATATAGGCTCGAATATCTTCGGTGTGAATCCGCAGCTCTTCTGCCAGCAATTGCCTGAACCGTGACGAGTCCACCAATGTTCCTGTACCCAGAACCTGGTTGGTTTTATACCCGCTGTATTCAAGCGCGTAGTGGACCAGCACGTCAACGGGATTGGACACCATCACCAGAATCGCGTCTGGCGACAGCTTCGACAGCTCGGGCATCATGGTTTTCATCAACGCAACGTTGCCATCGGCAAGTTCCATGCGGCTTTTCATATTCGCAGGCGTTGGCACCGAAGCGCACATGGCAATGATATCCGAACCCGCTGTGTCCTTGAGGGTCCCGGCATTTACCTGTAACGGAGCGTTGACGAATAACTGCCCGTGTCGTAAATCGAGCGCGTCCCCCAGCACTGACTCACGTGTGCGGCCCACCAGCAAGAGTTCTTTGGCTGTGTTGCGCATGGCCAGGGCGAAGGCCAGGCTTGAACCCACTTTGCCCAGGCCAACCACTGAAATTTTCATGCAAGCTCCTCTGGCGTCTCGGGTTTTCTGATCGCTGCTCCCTCCCCGACGGCCCGTCAGGATGGGCAAAGCCGAAACCGATCATGTCGGAATCTTGAGCCAGAACCCTGTCCAGCAACCCCATTATAGATCGTTTATCGTCCTGGATCCGCGTGTCCACTAAAACTGTGTGATTTTGACAATCAGCAGGGATTGCAGCCTGATCGGCTGTGTTAATATACCCGTTCTTTTTTAAAGAAGTCGTCTGCTATGCGAATTCGCATCACCCATCAGAGAATCACCGTCTTTTTGCAGCTGATCTTGCTGGCAGAGACCGCCGCTGCCATTTGGGGGCAACGCTGGTTCACGGCATTTCTGACAGCGATGATTATTGCCCTGACACTTTTTCCCCTGGTGTTTGAACGAAGGTTCCGGATTCACATTCCGCCGGAGCTGCAATTAGCCGCAATCGGTTTCGTATTCGCCTCTCTGTTTTTAGGCGAAATACGCGACTATTACACTCGCTTCTGGTGGTGGGACATGGCACTGCACACGATGTCCGGCTTTTTGCTTGGCATCCTTGGCTTTCTGCTTGTGCATATCATGAATGAGACGGAAAAAATTCATGTCCACATGAAACCCGGTTTCGTCGCTTTTTTTGCGTTCATGTTTGCTCTGGGCGTTGGTGCTCTGTGGGAGATATTTGAATTCACCATGGACTCTGTTTTTGGCATGAACATGCAAAAACCAATGCTCGGCGACCCGTCCGGGCTGACCGATACCATGTGGGATCTGATCGTTGATGCTCTGGGCGCTCTGGTGATTTCGGTTCTTGGCTGGCGCTACCTGAAAAACCCGCACCAGAAATCATTTCTGGAACGGTGGATCGACGCGTTCATCGAGCGCAATCCGCGTTTCTTCAGGAAATAAACCCCTGTCGTGCCAAAGAACCTGTTCTCAAAATCAAGGAGTAAACGTTGACACTGACCACACCCGCCCTGCTGTTTCCGGCAATATCTTTGCTTCTACTGGCGTACACCAATCGCTTCCTGGTGCTGGCGCAACTTATCCGCCAGCTCAAGCAAATGGACACCGAGGAAGATCATGCCCTGATCGCCAGACAGATCACCATGCTGCGTAAACGTATTCTTTTGACCAAGCGGATGCAGGCTTATGGCGTGATCAGTTTCTTCCTCTGCACTATGTCCATGTTTGTGCTGTTTCTGGGAGCTGAGCTTGCCGGAGCGATCGCATTCGGCCTGAGCCTGATTCTGCTGTCCGTGTCCTTGCTGTATTCGCTTTACGAAATCGTGATTTCGACCAACGCCATCAACGTTGAACTGGAAAACTTTGAAGCACGGAAACAGGGACAGTCCGACAATCAGCGATAGCCTCCGGGCTTCAAAGCTGCGAAAACCGAATCAACGCGAAATCCTGTTGCAGGCTTTGAGCAAGGTGCTGGATGTGGGTTGGCGTGATTTCACAGCAGCCGCCGACAATGCGGGCGCCATCTGCCAGCCATTGCCGCACCAGCCTGGTGTGAGTCTCTGGTGAGATATCGGACCGGGCTTCCAGCGCATCCACCGATCCGCCGCCAGCCATCTCCTCAATTGACTCAAAGGCGTTGGCATAACCGCCGACCCGCGGATACATCCCAACCAGCTGAGGCATGGCAACTGTCAGGATTTCAGGGTCACAGCAATTCAGCATGATGGCCGTGGGCGAATAGGCCGCAACCGCTGCCACCGCCTCCGTCAGGGTTTCTCCCGATCTCAGGTCGCCGTTGACCTCAACGCGAAAAGACACGCCAAACGGTTTCCCCAGTGCCTGGGCCGCCTCGCACGCCGCCATGGCTTCCAGGGTATTGGTCATGGTTTCGATCAGAATCACGTCAGCCCTTTCCTGCAAGCGGATCAGGGTGGTGTATTCGGCCAGCAAATCCTCAAACGTGCGGGCCGGCTGGCCCTGGTAGCTGGCAAACAGGGGCGGCAGACAACCGGCAATATCCACCTCGGCGCCAGTTTCCCGGATCGCCTTTTCCAGCGCCTGGAACGCGCTCTGGTGGATCGTCGCCATCTGGTCATGCACGCCCATCCGTTTCAGGCGGGTGGGCGTTGCCGGGTAGGTATTCACTGTGAGGGTCTTCGCCCCTGCCAGAATGAAATCCCTGTGCACACCCGTGACAATATCCGGACGCTCAAGCATCACCGCGACGGACCAGAGCGGCGAGCTGACATCAGGCGCTCTCCGGTATATTTCCTGGCCCAGACCACCATCAAGAAGCACAACATTCGTCATTTCGGTTTCGACTCCTTCCAGAACACTGTCTAGCGATGAAAACACCGGTCAACGCCAGCGGATTTCCACTCGGCGTGTTGACCAGCCCGGGACCATACCCCCAAGATTGGAGTACGTACAGACTCAAAAAACAGGTGAACGATGACCGCGAAAGTACGAACCCGAATTCTGTTAAAGTCGAAGCGCCTGAACATCTATCTGGTGCGATACCCTGAAGGCCATAAGGTCGTGCCGCACGTGGATATGATGTCAGAAGGCCGGCTGTACAAACTGAATTGCGTGGTATCCAAACCCAAAGCCGGCGGAGAGTTCATCTGCGAGAAAAACATGTTCAACCTGTTTGGGCGGGTTTATCTGTTTCGACCCGACCTCTATCAGCACCGGGTATCAAAAATCGAGCGCGGCAACCGGTGGCTACTCAGTTTTGCCATGACGCGAGCCTGACCTCTAGACCCGGCGCAACAAATCCCGGTAAAGCCGGTTGTTCCAGTCCTGAACAATAATCTGCGATCTGCACAGCTCCCAGAATTCCCAGGCATAAATCACCGCAAGCAGGCAGGCTGCCAGCAACCCGGCGCCAGAAACGAAAAGCCAGATCGCGACAATCAACGCGGCGATATCAATCAGTCCGCGGCCCCAACGCTTCAAGTAGAAATGATGCAGGCCAACCATGAAAAACCAGTTCAAGGTGGCATAGGTGTCCGGATCTTTGAGCTGTTTGCCGGCCATTTGGTAAAAATTTCTTCGCTTCTCGTCTGACAAATCACGGATCACCTGACGAAGCGATTCCTCTTCAGCCTCAACGTTCTCCTGTTTCAGCATTAGCAGGATCCTCCATCACGGGCTCTATACATTTACAGACGGTGTCCGGCCGGTTGCATCGGCGAAGTCGGTTCCAGGTCATTCTGACTCCGGCACCAAAACCGAACCTGGAAATCGCCTCTTGTGCAAAAGCGGAGCAACTGGGCTCGAAATTACATTCCACCCCGAACCACCGCGCTCCGCCGCCGGTCGTGCGATAAAAGTGGATCAGTTTCAGTGCGATCGCTTTCACTTACCGACCCAGCGTTACGATGACCGCTTCCCGCTGCCAGAACAGCCAAAAGCGCTTCAATTCCAATACCTGAAAAACCACCTGCCAGCCTTCTGCGGCATAACGGTTCAGCTCGGCCTCAATTTTCTTCAGTGGCAACCCGGAAGAGCCCAGGAGCAGCGTGCCGCAACCGCCTTCGGCAATGTGAACCATCTTGTATTCTGTGTATTTTGCGTCGGCCATGGGATATCCCTTTTTAACTGAAATGCATCGCCACTTTGGCGTCGATACTTTTACATACCTCACTCCCTTTTTAAATTGACCTCTTCATAAAAAGATGAGCCCGCCCTTACTATAAAGGCCGCTGTCATGCCATTTGGTCTGCATATTGCTTTTTTATTTCCAAGTGATGACGCCTCAGGTCACAATCGACCTGACTTCCTCGGGAGTGGGAAAACACATGAGCAGCAAATACCGTTTCACACTGGGCGCCCAAACCTGGCATTTCCAGAACCTGGTGGAGCTGATGGCAAAGGCCACTCCGGCCCGATCCGGCGACCGCTTGGCCGGTGTCATCGCGGAATCTGCCGAGCAAAGAGTCGTGGCACAGATGTGCCTGGCGGAACTGCCCTTGCGCACCTTCCTGAACGAAGCGCTGATTCCCTACGAAGACGACGAGATCACCCGCCTGATTCTGGACACTCACGATGCCGCAGCGTTTGAACCTGTTTCACACCTGACCGTGGGCGATTTCCGTAACTGGCTGCTGAGCGACATCGCCACCCCCGGGGTTCTGGCTAAAATCCGGCCGGGCCTGACACCGGAGATGGTGGCCGCGGTCAGCAAACTGATGCGCAACCAGGATCTGATTCTGGTCGCTAAGAAGTGCCAGATCACCACCGCGTTCCGCAATACCATTGGCCTGTCGGGGCGCCTGTCGACCCGGCTTCAGCCCAACCACCCCACCGACGATATGGCCGGCATTGCCGCCAGCATCCTTGACGGTCTGCTCTATGGCAGCGGGGATGCGGTGATCGGCATCAACCCCGCCACCGATAACGTGGCTCAGGCTAAAAAACTCATGGTGATGATGGATTCGGTGATCCAGCGCTACGACATTCCTACGCAATCCTGTGTGCTCACCCACGTCACCAACACGCTGGAAGCCATCGAACAGGGCGCGCCGGTGGATCTGGTGTTCCAGTCGATTGGCGGCACTGAAGCTACGAACCGGGGATTCGGGTTTGATCTGGCCACTCTGACGGAAGCCCAGGATGCTGCACGATCACTAAAACGGGGCACAACGGGCCAGAACGTGATGTATTTTGAAACCGGCCAGGGCAGTTCCCTTTCGGCAAACGCTCATCACGGTCTGGACCAGCAAACCTGCGAAGCACGGGCCTATGGCGTCGCAAGGCATTTCGAACCGCTGCTGGTCAACACAGTGGTGGGGTTTATCGGGCCGGAATACCTTTATGACGGCAAGGAGATCATCCGTGCCGGGCTGGAAGATCACTTTTGCGGCAAGTTACTGGGCGTGCCCATGGGCTGCGACATCTGCTACACCAATCATGCCGAAGCCGACCAGAACGACATGGACAACCTGCTAACCCTGCTGGGCGTGGCCGGTTGCACGTTCATCATGGGTATACCGGGCTCTGACGACATCATGCTGAACTACCAGAGCACCTGCTTTCACGATGCGCTCTACGCCCGCCGGGTGCTGGGCCTGAAACCCGCGCCGGAATTTGAACAATGGCTGACGTCCATGAACATCTTCCGGAATTCAGACCGGGTTGAGCTGAACCCGGATATACCCGCCGCGTTTCGTCACAGCCTTTCCGGCCCGGCAGGAGGTCAAAGCCATGACTGAAGCAAAACCCCCGATCGTCATCGAAAACCCGTGGCGCCGACTTCGGCAATACACCGACGCCCGCATCGGCCTGGGTCGCGCCGGTGTCAGCCTGCCCACCGCCGAACTGCTGGCCTTCCAGCTCGCCCATGCGAAAGCGCGGGATGCGGTTCAATTTCCTCTTGATACCGAAGCTCTGCGGTTGCAGTTGAAACAGATGCCCACTATTGCCGCACTTGGTCAGCCCCTGAGCCTGCAAAGCCAGGCCCCGGATCGAGTGACCTATCTGCAGCGCCCGGATCTGGGCCGTCGCCTCTCGGACGACTCCGTGACCAGGCTCGAGAACCTTCGGCAGACCCAGGATGAAACTCCAGATATCGCCCTGGTGATCGTAGATGGCCTGTCTTCCAGGGCCGTTCAGCAAAACGCCGTACCCTTAATAGAACAGTTCATCACAGACCTGGCAACGAAGAACCCCGATTTGCCAATCACCCCGCCAATTGTCGTTGAGCAGGGCCGCGTGGCTATTGGCGATGAAATCGGGCACTTGCTGGGTGCACGTCAGGTCGTTGTGATTATCGGTGAGCGCCCCGGCCTCAGCTCACCGGACAGTCTGGGCATCTACCTGACCTATGGCCCCGAGCCCGGCCTGCCGGATGCCCGCCGCAACTGCATTTCCAACATTCGTCCGGCGGGCCTCTCGTTCGGGCAGGCCAGCGAGCGACTGAGGTACCTGATACTGGAGGCGTCACGCCTGAAACTGTCCGGAGTGTCGCTAAAAGACAGAAGTGAAGAAGTCATGATCGAGGAAAACCCGCAAGGCAACTTTCTCTGATTCCTGCCTCTGATTCCTGCCTCTGATTCCTGCCAGCACGGGGATAGTCGTCGGGGCGGGACAGACGTGGTGCCCGCCTACACTGTAAAAATTTGTAATAACTATCAAACTCTGGAATCTGCACGTCTAAACCTATCGTAAAGCCCGACTCATTTCACGTCCGGACGAATGAGGATCACGATTTGAGTTTAGACGAAACCAATGGCGCTAATTTGCACAAAGGCCTTTGTCTGTTTCTGAATCAGCAGAATGACCGGTTGGGCAACGATACTCTGGCAATTCTTGCGTCCTCGGACGGGAGTCTTGTGGCGTCAAGTCGCTTCGACGTCAAATCCGACTCCAGGTTCAGCGCAATGGCCAGCGCCCTCCTCTCCTTGTCCGAAACGCTGTGTAATGAAGTGCTTGGCAGCGCGAACGATCACACCTCGTTTTCGACCAGTAAAGGACACATTGCGCTTGTGAGGCTGACCATTCAGGATTCGCCTTACTTGATGATGTTCAGCTGCCCCGCCGACACCAATCTGGCCTTCTTGATGCGGCATTCCCGCGACCTTGCCAGCAAACTCATAGAAACCCTCGCAAACAAATCCATTTCACTGAAACAGGAATAACACAATGGCTAAGATCGACCTGACTCCCCTGCAGGACAATGACGGATATGTAGCGTCTGCGCTGGTAGACCTTGAATCCGGCATGCTGATGGCCGGCGATGGTGATGCGATAGACCTCGAAGTCGCAGCCGCTGGCAACTCGGATGTTTTAAAAGCCAAACTCAAGGTTGTGAAAAACCTGGGCCTTAACGATACCGTTGAAGACCTGCTGATCACGCTTTCCAAGCAATACCACCTGATTCGCCCGCTCGAAACCAATTCGAACGTGTTTCTTTATGTGATATTGGATAAGAGTAAGTCGAATCTCGCGATGGCACGCCACAGCCTGAAAAGTTTCGAGAAAACCGTCGACTTCAGTTAATTCATCCCTTCCAGTTAATCATTAGCGGGATTTGCAATGCGCGGCATCACACTAGCCCATGCCGGATGTGATGCCGGCGTGGTGAGAAAACTCGAAATGATCCGCGGGCTGGCCACAACCGGCCGCTGCCAGAACCTCAGGGTGAAATTCTGGGACGGTATCGGCTGCGATCTTGTCGTCGTCAACCCGAAAGATGGCTTTGGCGATCGGGCGCTGGAGATTGCGCGTCGCCATGGCATCCCTGCCCTTCTTTTAGGTGACCCGGGGGGTCAGAGTAACACCGGGCCGTCGCTCACAGCCGAGATGTCTGCGTTTCATTTTTACGAAGCCATTGAGGCAAAGCTGTCGGAAGCAGAACCTTCCCAGGCCCCTGCTGAAGAGCACTCGACCCTCTGGTCTGAATTGACTCAAAACCATCCGTTTGTCAGTGTCCGTCATGGCGTTTATGAGGTATGGGTAAATCGTCTTGATGGCTACTGTATCGCGCGGACCCGGCGAGCGGCGGCGGCTGTGAAGAATGCGTTCAGGGAAGGGGCCAGCTTCGAAGTCGAGCAGGTAGAGAAGATATCCAACGAAGGGGGTGCAGGAGACAGGACCAGCATTGAGGATTTCTTCTTCAAGGCGCTGTCCGGGCGGTCGGATTTGCCGGAACAGACTGACTTTCGCTTTGCATTGACGAGCTGGCCGGACATCCGCTGTGACGAGCCCAAACTCACGGAACAGATCACTAGTCTGTCCGCCAAGGCCCTTACATTGTGCAACACAAGCGAGCTTTATGAACGCCATGAACACAGCCTTGTAAACGCTTTTGTGCTGTCATGCCGAATCGCAGGGCTGACAGATGAAACACGGGCAGAGGCGACTGGCGACCCCGCCAGCGCGTCAGACACATCCGATACACATAAATCCAGCGGCATAAAAGCCGCTCTGGGCCGATGGCTGGGACTTACATGAACACGGTCGCAAACTACAACAAGCTTCTTTTTGGTGGCCCGGTCGGTTCCGGCAAGACGACCGCCATATCCAGCATTGCAGACGCTGCACCGGTAAGTACCGAAGCCCCCCTCAGCACAGGGCCAATGGGTGACAAGACAGACACTACCGTCGCGATGGATTACAGCACCCTGACGCTTGACGAGCACACCGTTCACCTATTTGGACTGCCCGGGCAGCAGCGCTTCGCGTTTATGCGAGACATACTGGTGCCCGGCTCGTTCGGGGTTGTATTACTGTTGGACGCGAGCTCAGATGAGATCTACGCCAACGCTTCAGAGTGGCTGACCTCCCTCAGGGGCCTGGACAGCGGATTGAAGTTTGCAATCGGCGTTACAAAAACCGAACTTGAAAAGTCCGTAAATTTTTCCCTGAATCGGCTTCGGGGCGTTGTCAGGGAGCACACGCCGACCGCTCCGGTATTGTCAGTGGATGCCCGTTCTGCCCAGGATATTAAGCAGTTAATCCGGGTTCTTCTTCATATGAAATAACGGCGATGCTATTGGCGTTGACGAACTGCAGGCAGCACCCATGCTTCAAGCACCGCGTGCTGTTTCTGCATAAAAGATGGCGAAGCCGGTGGTTGTGGGTCGGATGTCATTACCACGGTCATTTTAAGTTCGGGAAACACGTAAAGCATCTGGCCGCCATAGCCCCGACCGTAATAGGCGCGATGGCCACCGAGCTCCGTAATGAACCAGCCGAATCCGTAGGCGTCGTCGGTGTACCGGGATGTGCCCCGTTCCGTCCATGACAGCTTAATCCACTGGGGCGAGAGCACCTGTTCGCCCGCATGAACTCCCCCGTTACGGTACAGCTCGCCGATTGTCAGCAGTGCCATTGGCGAAAGGCGCATGTCGTTACCGCCGAAGTATATCCCCTGCGGGTCCGTCAGCCAGGGACGGACATCAATACCCAGCGGATCGCCAAGCCAGTCACGTGTGACGGCCAGGGTGCTGCGCCCTGTGCGTTTGGTCAACGCAGCAGACAACAGGTGATAGCTGCCGGTGGAATACAGCATTTCCCCGCCTGGCTCCGCCACAAAACGCCGGCTGAGCGCGTAGTCCACCCAGTTGCTGCTATTGACCCACTCCCCGTAGTAACGGCCAGACGTGCGCTGAAGTCCGGCCTGCATGGACAGCAGGTGGCCAATGGTCACTTCCCCGATCCGGTCGCTGGCGCCGGCAGGAACGTCGAGCAGTTCCGAAACAGGTTGCTCGGGACCGGCAAAGACGCTTCGACCAATGGCCATGCCCACAACCGCGGACAGTACCGTCTTGGAAAGCGACTTGATGTTGGCTGGCTCATCTAGCCCCGGCCCCCGGAACGCCCGGCTAAACACCGTTTCTCCGTTCACAGCAATGACCAGGCTGTGAAGCCGCTGAAGTTCGCCTGCGTTGTCAGCCAATCCGGGAAACGCGTCATCATTAACGTTGGGCCCGGCCGCAAAGGCGGACGCCGTCAGAAATACACATCCGGCGACCAGAAAGACCCGCGCTAGACGGCTCACAAACTGCATAAATGATTCACCCCGACAACCTTGTTTTACCATTTAAGGACATACGACGCCCAGCTCGGGCTGGAACACACATCGACGCATTCAGTCCGGCCTGGGCACACTGAACACTTCACCAAGGGTTCCATAGTCACTGCCGCCCAATCTCGAAATGGGGTCGATGCCTTCAGCATCGATAATGAAGCGCCCCTGTTCATTGATGCTGGCTACCCGGTCATCCACAAAGACCTGCTTGATGTTCCCAAACACCAGTGACTGCGGCGTGTCGCCCATTTCGATGACTTCCCGCAACTCGCAGTACAACGCCACCAGACAGCCTTCCAGCCTCGGCATTGGCCAACCATCCTCCTGCACTAACTTCAGGTTTAACTCTTCGACCTCGGATTGCCCGTGATCCAGGTGGCGGGAGGATGCAGTCATCGCCTGCGCGTGGCTTTTGCTGCCAATGTGCACCACAAACTGTTTGCGGGCTTCGATGTTAACGCGGGTGTCCTTGAAGACCCCATCGGCAGGCTTTTTACCCACAGACACCATCAGGATCGGTGGTTTACTGCCCACCACGGTGAAAAACGAATACGGGGCCAGATTGAAATCATCGCCCGGATTTCTGGACAGCACCCAGGCCACCGGCCGGGGAATCACTGATTGTGTCAGGATGGGATGGATGTGTTTCGCATCGGTTGTAGCAAGATCAATGAGCATTCAGGTCTCCGCTATCACTGTGTCGGGACAATATTGTACAGGCACATGAACTTCGGGCAGAGACACAAATCGAAGCAAAGTTTAACCTGACAGACTGTCCAACAACCCGATAACCTGACCATCTATTGAGCAATCGAAGGCGAAACCCCATGAACCGGCATCTGATGTTCCCGCTCTTCACCCTTGCCATTACGCTTGGCCTTGTGGGTTGTGCCAGCAATCAGCCGCTTCAGTCGGCACAGGGTACGGACTGGCAACGTCCTCACAGCGCTGATTCCGGGGCGTCTGCTGTGGCCGATAGCCTGTGGCAGGTGTTTGAACGCTATGAGGGAACGCCCTACCGCTATGGTGGCACATCCGCCAGCGGCTTTGACTGCTCAGGATTCATCGCAACGGCGTTTGACGAGGCGCTCGGGCGCCAGCTGCCCCGCACTACTACTCAGATGCTCGCCAGTGGCAAGGCGATACAGCCTCACCAGCTGCAGGCCGGTGATCTGGTCTTTTTCCGCATCAAAGGCAAGGATCAGCACGCGGGCATCTACATGGGTGGCGACAGCTTCATCCACTCGTCATCTTCGTCTGGCGTGACCCGCTCTTCCCTCGACGGTTACTACTGGCGAGGTCGCCTGAGCCAGGTCAGGCGTTTTGACTGATCATTGGGCCGCTCGGTCTCGCGCCCGCCGCCGGGGCCTGACGACAAACCAGCTGGCCAGAACCACAGCGCCGAACACCGTATAAGCCGCTATAAACACCCACTCCGGTGCGCTGTAATACAATAGGGAATGCAGCCAGTGCTGAATAAACGATCCTTCATAGACGGCACCACCTGCTCTCTCCCGCAGAGCCATTTCCCAGGACGTCAGTGGGCACAGCACACCAAGCCAAGCCTGCAGAATCACGATGCCAATCACCGTGAGGTGGCTGAGCCGGAACCACCAATTACGAACCCACGACCACTCGATCGCACCGCCCACAAAGATGGCTGCCAGGCCCAGAATCACAAAGGCCACCAGCGCCACATGCAGAATCAGCAGCAGATCCGCAAATATCAGAAACCACTGGTTTTCCATCGCAACCTCAGCAGCAAGAACCTCTGTGCTACAGAAACCGGACCAGCACCCAGCCCGCCAGAACGATATGTGCCAACGTAATCAGCACCGAGCACCCGTGAAGAACGCCAAACCGACGCCGGTTCCCGGAATCACTGGCACTGTTAATCGCGGGCATCAGCTTTTGCCGCGTAGGCAGGGTCGTCAGGGCAATTGCGGCGAGAATCACTGCACTGATCCTGTCTGATGGAAATACCGCTATGCAGGCAGCCGCCGACGTCACCATCACGAGTAGATAGAAAACCGGAAAAGCACGCCTTAGTGACGATCCCGCAGTGTCGGCTGGAAGTACTTTAAACAGGAAACCGGCAAAACCGGCCGAGTATAGAACCATGCCGCCAAACAAGGCGGCGCTGAGTAAAAGGGCTGTCGCTTCCATTTTTGCTCCTGTCCCGGGTTGTGACGTTCACTGAGCATTACGAGCCGACGACAGAATAAGGCCACCGCCAGCAGACTTTGAATGAGAAGGACGACTAATCTTACGTCGATATTTTTTACATGTTTTCATCAACCACAAGCCGGTTTTCGCCTAGATTACTGTAAAATATAGAGTTTTATGGTTGGCATCCAGCTTGATTTCAGTAGCGCGTGACACAGCGGAACCGATGCACCCAACTCAAAACGCGTTACTGGAGAATTTAAATGAATATATTCAAAGGAATCGTGGCGGCAACGTCACTTCTGATGGGCGCTCAAGCTCATGCCATCCCTGATTTCAGCACCCTAGTTACTCAGGCAAATAATGCCGGAGGAAACGTCACTGAGTCCAACTTTAACCCCAACGCGCTGACCATGGACGAAATATGGATTAAAGAAGCCGGCGCTGAAGTTAAATTCAAAGCCGAAGTTTCCGGCTTCGACAACACGATGGGGTACGCCAACACCGACGGCACCAACGCGACCACAGTGATCACCGAAGGCAATGAGTCAGGCGCATGGGTCTCCATCGGCGATGCACCCGACCCCTTTATTTTCTTCCTGGACACTCATAATAGCGAGACTGACAGCGACAAGTGGTATAGCAAAAACTCACTGAATGAAGATGGTCTCGATCATCTGCTGGTGTTCCAGTACGCGGACCTGAGCAGCCGCTACATTCTGTTCTGGGACGATCAGAACGGCGAAGGTAGCTCCGATCGTGATTTCAACGATTTCGTCGCCAGAGTCAACTTCGTCCGCCCTGTTCCAGAGCCCGGCACACTGGCTCTTCTCGGACTTGGCATTGCAGGTCTCGGCTTGAGCCGTCGTAGAAAGCAGTCCTAAGTCACCGAAGCAATCCAGTGACAAAAACCCTCCGTCTGCGGAGGGTTTTTTATGGCGGTGAACATTAGCAATACAGCCTAGTCCTGATAAAGTGCAGCGTCGTACTCTGATACGCTAACCGCTCAGTCACGTCTCTGGGATCACGCTCATGAAAACAGCCATAGCCCTGACCGTTTTGCTGTCTACTTTAAGCCTGAACAGCTGGGCTCAGGACACCGATTTCAACAAACGCAATCTCCACATCTTTTGCACCGCCCATCTGACGTTGATGAGCGAATCGCTTGGTGGTGACGGCGAGCAACAAGATGCCCTGGCCTTTCTTTCCGACCGGCATCGCAATGAAGCGACACAGATGGGCGCGACTCAAAAGCACTTCGATGATGTGTCTGGCTACCTGGAAAACACGCGACGGGATAATCAGCAGAAATGGAATCAGTTGTCCTATCGGAGCAGAGAGGTCTGCCTGCCTGACACGTGACCCAGTACGTGCTAAGTTCTTCGGCACTGCCACAATGGAAAACGGAAGGATAACCACTATGACCCTGCATCTTGAACTCGCCCCGCTGATCAGCCTTGGTGCCGGCATCGGCATTCTGATCTTCCCGAAGCTGCTCAACTACATCGTCGCCGGCTACCTGATTGCTATTGGTGTGCTCGGAATTCTGGGCCACTCTTTTTAATGGGCCACTCCTTTTAAATATCAGCAATCCGGTAAACTCGATGCGCCCGGAACAATGGCAGGCCATACAGGAAGCGATTCCAGACGTCCGGGACGGCATGACCCGGACCGAGCGCATCGTGCTCTACGCGCTCCAGCAAACCCAGAAAGAACGTGGGGACCGGAATGTACCGACCGTCATGCTTTATGGGCGTGTGCTGGAGTACGTCGATATGAGCGAAACCGAACTCCATCTTTATCTGGACCGACTGGGAGTCCGGGGGGACGGACGCTAGGCCTTCGGTGTCGGACGTATGAGTATTTCGTTCACATCCACATGGCTTGGTTGTGACAGCGCATAGATCACCGAATTGGCAACGTCCTCGGGCTTAAGGGCTGTTTCCGGTTGCTGATCGAAGAACGGCGTATCTACCATGCCCGGCTCTATCAGCGTCACCCGCACGCCAGTTCCCCGCAGCTCTTCGCGAACGCCATAACCAATTGCGGATACGGCCCATTTTGTCGCGCTGTACATGGAGCCCGCAATGGTCGCCCGACCTGCAGCTGAACCGGTAATAAGCAGATGTCCCTGACTTTCCTTGAGAGCAGGCAGACAATGCTGCAGGGTCAGACCGACACCATAAATATTGGTCAGGATCATATCCCGCCAGGCGTCCGTATCTGCGCCACTGAAGCCACCCGGCGAACCACCGCGGCCGGCGTTGGCAAACACCGCATCAATTCGCCCGAAAGCCTTGAGGGCCTGATCGACCATGGCTTTCTGATCCGCTTCGCTTTGCACATCACATCGCACACTGATGGCTTTATTGGCGCCAAGCTCCTCGTACAGACTTTTGAGTTTTTCTTCAGAACGCGCCGCCAACACCACACGATAACCGTTTTGGACGGCAGCACGGGCCGTCGCCGCGCCAATGCCGGAAGATGCACCGGTAATCAGAAGGACCGGATCTGCCATAAAAATCTCCTTTTTTTGCTATTTGAGTATGTAGACTACCCCTACGTTGGCGGTCCCCGTCGAGACTTCCCAACCTCACGCAAACATGTGCCGCAACAACTGCAGCACAAGAAGAACCAGCATCAGAGGGATAATCCAGCGGGTTATTTTACTGAAGTCCTGGCCTTGTTCTTTTGGTGCGTGTTTTTCCACCAATGGAATAACGATAATCAAGGCCAGGAAAAGCACAGCGAGAATGATCAGTAACGTGCCCATGTCGGTTGGTCCTCTATCGGTTCGTCTCTGAAATGGAATGCCTCAGGCTTTGCCTGTTCAACAGCAGCTGCTTGAAAGCCACTTCTTAACAGCCACTTCTTAACAGCCATTAGGGCGTCGCCATGTGCCCCACGTAGGCCGCAATGAAGGCCGTTTCCTGAAACGCTTTTAAACCGGTTTCGGCAAACGGAATCGGCAGGGGCTTCGCGGCCAGAGTCGCCTTGATGGTCGCAGGCGAGAGCAATTTTACCGTCAGCGCTTGCCCGGAAATCAGTTGAATAGCCGCTTCTAGCTTGAAGCTGATAGCGCCACCGGCAAATTTACCTTTTGGCATACGTTCTTTGATCACTACGCTGGTCACGTCATTCCCTGCCATCAGATCGGCAAAAGCTGCCTGGAAATGTTGCAGGTCTTCCCGCGTGTGGTTCTTGTTCAACGACAGCTTGCGCACTTTGGATTCGGGCAAGCTGAACTGGCCTCGATCCAGATTCAGCAGGCATAGGACCGCGTCGCTGCCGGTCAGTTCCACACCACAAATAGTCATTCCAGCCTCCTCAGGCTCTCTAACCGCAGCATTTCTTGAATTTCAGACCACTGCCACAACTGCATGGGTCATTACGCGACGGTAGCTTCTCTGTCTTAACCGTCGCGCCTTTGTTCAAAATAACAGTCAGCTCGTTAACAGATTCAACCGCGCCTTCACGGGTATCGACCGTAATATCGGCATGCAGCCTGGCTTTGGCTACCTGAGCTTCAACTTCCTGTTTGCGTGCTTCGCTGGTGACCACCAGCTTCAACGGAAATTTCCGGGTACCGCTTTTCTGGCTGGCATTGGTCTGGAAGCCGCCATAAGCGGTATGGTGTTGGCGCGCGTCCTGGCGGCCCTTGAAAAAGAATTTATCCGACATGGTGCAATCAATCCTGAAGGGTACGAACCTGAAAAGACAGACAGCGACACAGACGCCTGTGAACACGTACGTGAACGCCGAATTGGACACCTTTTAGCACGCCTTGGGTATCGGTTATATAAGCATCAATCCTCAGTGTCCGGATCGGGCTACCGACGGACAATCAGATCTATCTCTACCAGTGAGTCTACCGCCAGCGCAGTGACCCCGATACAGGTGCGGGAAGGTAACTTCCCTTCCGGGAAGTAGGATTTGTAAACATCGTTCATTGGATAAAAATCCCGCTTGAATTCAGTTAAAAAGATTCGGACTGAAACCACGTCTTCGAGGCCCAATCCCGTACCCTCGAGAACCAGTATCAGGTTGTCCATGACCCTGCGGGTCTGAGCCTCAACACCATCCGGAAGCGGCGCATCGGCGTCGATCGGGTCGGTTGGCATCTGGCCGGTCAGAAATACCCAGCCGTCCACTTCGGTCGCGTGGCAGAAAGGCCCGACGGGCGTCGGCGCCTGCTCGATCATATGGAATATTGGTGCCGTCATTGTCTGTTCCTCTGTCTATTTTCCCAACCTCACGGAAGAGGTCGGCTTTATAGCCCGTGTTTTCGGGCGTACAGGCGAAGCGTTCCCCGAACGGTCACATCCAGCTGGCTGCCAACGGTGTAATCTCCCGGCACCACATAACTGGCACGATCTTCGGAAATCAGCTTCTCGATCTTTTCCTGGGTCCTGCTCTCACCCCAGTTCTGCCCGTCAAACACGGCGATGCTGCATCCACCCTGGGTTTTCACCATCTTCATCGCGGGGATATCCGTATCGCCATCCCCGAAATAGATCATGCGATCAAACGGAAAAGGCCGCTCCTGAGGCTCGGTGTACTCATTCACCTTCTGGTTGTCCCAGCTGTTTTCAATGCCTTTGTTGATGCGAAACAGGTACTGGGTCTTGGTGGTGTAGTTGATGGCGACGGTGGGCCATTTCGCATAACCGCTCTCTTCATCGTAGTGATAGCGACATCCGAAAATCTTCCGGAACTGCTCCGCAACAGATGTACCCCGAATCATGTCTTCCAGGCCACTGGACACCACGTAATGGCTCAACGCAATGCCATGGTCCTGGGCAAAACGGTTAATGGATTCAAACCAGTCGTCAACGCCAGGGAACAGCGGAATGGATTCGCCGTGGTGCCTCAAACGTTCGGGCGTTAGCTCAGCCTGCTTGCCAACAGCGTGGGCCTGCAACGCCAACTCGCCAAGATAGGTCAGTATCTCGTCACCGTCCCGCTCGACATTCTTGCGCTGCACCGTTGACCAGAACTCCGAATCGTCACCGAGCCCGAGTGCCGGCATCAATCCGTGCTCGGCACAGTTTCCCTTCGCCAGGGTGCCATCGAAATCGTAAACCAGGGCGCACTTCATCGCTCGTTTCCTTGTTGCCATCGGCGTTGTCATCGGCATTAGTGAAGTACAGCACTTATGGCGCAACCACACCAACCTATAATAATGTGCTTCACGTACACTCTGTTTATCTGATCAGGAACCTGACAATCTTGCGAGGAACATTTCATAATGGCTGACGAACACACGCTTGAAGACACCCTCACCGCTCTGAAAACCGCCTTCACATTCATGCCCCAGCCGGTAGAAATCAACCGCTTTGAATACGGCGACGAGGCGGACAACATCCTCGCCCAGGTCAATTTTGTACGGGAGGTTCTGATCAGCCACGGCATTGATCCGGAGGAAGTTCCCGGCGATATCAATCCAAACTCGTCACCAAATTCCTGCTACTGAGCCGGCCAACGCCTGACGACACAGGAGCCCCGAATGCCCTACCAGTTCGAAGATCTCAAAAACAGCTGCCCCACCGAATGGCGGGATTACATTGAGCACGATTTTGTTAAGCAACTGGGTGACGCGTCATTGGCACCCGAGGCATTCCAGCATTACCTGAAGCAGGACTACCTGTTCCTGATCCAGTTTGCCCGTGCCTTTGCGCTGGCCGCCTACAAAAGCCCGACACTGACGGACCTTCGACAGGCCAAGGAGGGTTTGCAGGCCATCGTCGATGTGGAACTGGATCTTCACATCAGCTACTGCAAGGAGTGGGGCATTGCCGAGGAGGAACTTGCTGACTTGCCGGAAGCGCGGGCCACCCTTGCATACACGCGCTACGTGCTGGATGCGGGCAATCGCGGCGACCTGCTGGACCTGCATGTCGCCCTTTCACCCTGCATGGTGGGGTATGGTGAAATCGCCAACTGGCTGAACAGCCGGAAGGAAACCTTTCGCGGCGAACACAACCCTTACGATGCCTGGATTGCGATGTATGAAAGCGAGGAGTTCCAGCAAGCTATGCAAGCAGAGGTCCAATGGCTCGATGAGCGGCTGGCCGATGTTTCGCCGTTACGGTTCCAACAACTCACCCGCATCTTCAGTGACGCGACGCGGCTTGAAATTGATTTCTGGGAAATGGGGCTGACACAGAGCAATTGAATCGCTGGCCAGCCAGAAACCATCAGTCTATCAGGCGTGCTTTGGCTTCATTGATCCGCGCCGCCAGGTAGTTGCTACCCCCTCGATCCGGATGCAGCTTCTGCATCATACGGCGGTGCGCCTGAATGATATCCTCCCGGCTGGCACCGGGCTCCAGCCCAAGGATATCCAGGGCGTCGGTCTCAGTCAGCGGTCCGCCAGCATTACCCGGTTCGCTTCCGTCCGCTGACTCCTCGTCGGTGCCGGCCTCGTCGTCAGTGCGCCAGGAGTCACCGAACCGACGGTCAAGGTAGGTTTCCAGCAGACGGGCAGAGTCCTCGTCCCGGGTCCGGCAGTAGCTCAACAAATCCAGGAACTCACTTTCGCTCAGATCCGCCAACGCACGGCCGCCCATGGGGCCTTTCAGAATCGTGCCGCTCATGGTTCCGGAATCGTGGTCCAGCGTCATATCAAGGATATCGCTGGACACATGGGATTGATTACCGGGTTTGGCTTTTGAACCACCACCGCCCACGCGCCCCGTCAAAAGAGAGGGCAACAACCTGCGCAATACCGGGAAAAGAAACGCCAGCAAGGCGAACAGGAAATGCAGCCGGCCCGTCACGGCCAGCAAAACTACCAGGCCAACACCGGCAATCGACGCCAGTTTTATGATCGCAGGTTTGAGCTGACCTGGCGGCTGACTCCGCAGCCACACCCATGCGACGACAGAGAGAAAAATGACCAATAACGTTAATGGCACTGCAATACCCCGGGCCTTTTCGCCCACGAATGACTTGGCGTTGGCTGTCGATTGATTCAGTCGAGCGCTATCTAAAGCACTATCTAAAGCACTATCTCGAGCACTATCTCGAGCACTGTCTTGAGCACTATCGAATTTGTCGGGTCAGGCGCTTCACTTCCGCAGAGCTGGTGGTTGAAAAGTCCTGCAGCGCCTTGGCTCCCCCGGAAGCATAGACCGCAACCGCAGCCATTAGATCCTTGAGCACCTGCGGGCTATGGCGGTCAAAGGGCGCGTAAGCGCCGCCAGACAACTTGCTGACCTGCTGGAATGCAGCTCTGGCGTGGGCATCAGCGCCCTCGTGGAACATGAAGACCGGCGTCTTCAACATCCCCAACTCTCCGGCTGTATGGCAAAGCTCGTCCACCGATTCCTCGCAGCAATCGCCGATAAACACCACCGCCCTGACTGGCTTGATCCGGGTTTCTTTGACGGCGTGCGCCAGAACTCTGCTGATTTGGGTGCGACCACCCAGGCAGGAAACACCGTTCATCAGGCTCAACAGCTGAGTGGTCTCGGTGACAAACCCTGTGGCTTTGAATTCGCCGAAACCACGGTAGTAACACAGCTGAATGGCCAGTCCGCCCAGGTCTCTGGTCGCCATAAACAGCTCACTCTGCAAGTGACAGGCCTGATCCCAGGTCGGCTCACGGCTGCCAGTCGCGTCCAGAGCAAACACCAGCCGACCCTGCCCACCGTTCTTTGGCAGCGTGCGCACCTGATTGATGAACTGGTCAATATCCTGTTTGTCGGATTTGGTGCGGACTTCTTTGTCGGCCATGCGCATCTGCCTTTTGTTCAATCAGGTGAAGGAAGGTTGCCGCCCAGCATGTTTTCAACCACTGCCGCGTTGTAAAACGTTTCGACGGCCTGAATTTTGTCGTCACGTACCCGAAACCAGACTGCAAGCCGCACATCGCCGATAGGTTCAAAGTGGGTCTGGTAGTCCAGAACAGCGAACACGTGCTCTCCGTCGGCATTGAACTGGCGAAGGATCAGGTTTTTCTGAATGGCCACCATTCCGAATTGATAGGCCAGCATGTCGTCCCGGCTCAGAAAGCGCATGTTCGGCCCCACATACTCAAATCCCTCAGAAGCCAGCAGAGCTTTTGCTTCCTCAAGTCGGTGGGCCTGAACATCAGCAATGAACTGTGCCACTAAGTCTTTTGGCTGCATAAAAACTCCGTGTTTACCCCGGGAAACGTTTCACCGGACTGGTCTGTAATATTGCTAAAAAATACGACCATGACACAACTTGTATACCAAAATCACGACCCGGGCTCGGTATTAAGTCTGTTAGACTTCAGATATTCGCATTAAACAGCAGCACCGCAGGCCCCCGACCATGAAACTCAACCCCTTTAACACCCGAATTGGCGTGGCGCTTGGTGGCGGCGCTGCCAAAGGCATTGCGCATATCGGCGCCTTGAAGGCCTTTGAGGAAGACCAGATCCGGATTCACTGTATTTCTGGTACTAGTGTGGGGGCTCTGGTAGCCAGTTACTACGCGTTCGGCCGCCCGGCAGAGTCGATACTTTCGATTTGTTCAACGCTCAACCTGTCCAAGATTATCAACTTTACGTTTGAGCGTGGCGGTCTGTTCAGCACGGACAACATCCGGGATATGATCCATCGGGATCTGGGGGATTGCAGGATCGAAGATGCCGACATCCCCCTGGCCATCTGCGCAACGGATATCGAAACCGGCGAGCAACTGATTTTCAGGGAAGGCAATCTTGCCGATGCTGTTTGCGCCTCTATGGCGGTGCCCGGCCTGTTTGTTCCGGTCGAGGTCGACGGCCGGATCCTGGTCGACGGTGGTCTGGTTGAAAATGTCCCGATCTCACCGCTGGCGAAGATGGGTGCCGGCATCACCGTCGCCATTGATTTAAGCCACGTCACCCGCTATCCGAAACCCGAAGACACCCTGGATGTCATCAGTAATGCCATCAATATCGGCATTGATTTCAATACTCGCAAACAGTTAAAAAAAGCCGACATAGCGGTACCACTGGATTTGAGCAAGTACAGCCTCACCAATAATGCCGACTGCGTGGACGAGCTTTATATGGAAGGGTACCGTCCGATGAAGAAAAAAATTCAACGGGTGCTCTGGTACAAACGCATGAACCTGGTCATTAACCTGGTTAAAACAGCCGGGAAACTACTGCCATTGAAAATACCCGACATTATCAGTGACCTGAAACATCAGGCATTCGGCACTCAGGATCGGAACTGAGGCGCACTTGAGTTGTCCATCAATTTTACACTTTAGTCCTCTTTTAATTCTGCATTTGATATAAATCTTCCGCAACGCATTGCTTATCGTCGCTTAAAAATAGGCTGGCCCCTATTTTGCTCAGAATACACCTGTACGTCGAAACAACAAAAACACAAAACACGGAAGGTAAATGGCGATGATTCATAAAAACGGCAGGAATCTGGGCGTTTCGCTGGTTGTGTCTGCGGCTCTGGCATTGACCAGTGTCTCGGTCGTAGCCGGCCCCATCAGCTTTAGCGATATCTATGTGTTTGGCGACAGCCTCTCCGATACGGGCAACACCAGAAGCCAGGTACCTGGAGGCTCTATACCCTTTGTTGCTGCACTCGCAGGCTATGGATCGAATGGCCGCTTCAGCAATGGCCCGGTCTGACATGAGTACCTTGCAGACGAACTGGAAAGGCCACGGGCGACGAACTCCACCGGAGGCGGCAACAACTTTGCCTACGGCGGCGCTCGTGTCGACACGGCAGTCGGTCCATCGGCCGGGTTGCTCACGCAAAACGACCAGTATTTCAACCGACAGGCTGGCGCTCCATCCGACCCTGATGCTCTGTTTGTTGCCTGGGCCGGCGGCAACGACATGCGTGACCTGGTCGGCAACGCAGATCCGCTTGCAGCCGTCAACGCCCAACTGGACTCCTGGTTCAATATGCTGGGAGGCCTGCTGGACGATGGTGTGAAAACGTTGCTGGTACCAAACCTGCCCGACCTCGGCAGTATTCCCGAATTCCGCACGGGCCCTGACAGCCTTTCCGGAACAGCGGTATCAACCGCCTGGAATCAGGGGTTGGAACAAGGCCTGTATGAATTGAACAAAACCACTGACGCCAGTATTTTCTACTTCGATGTATTTGGCCTGTTCAATGACCTTCTCAACGACCCCAATGCTTTTGGTTTCACCAACACAACCGGAGAGTGTCGTTCGGTCGTCTTCTTCTCGGAACGGAGCTGCCAGAACCCCGGAGAGTTCGTTTTCTGGGATCAAATCCATCCGACAACGGCGGCACACGACTACCTTGGCAAACAAGCCTATCAGCTTTTGCTCAGCGGCAATTCAATTGCAAAAGTCCCCGAGCCAATGTCACTTGCCCTGTTACTACTGGGCATCACCGGCTTGTGGGGGCGTCGTTTCCTCAAGTATTCCAGGCGTCTCTGACTCTGGTATCGTGAGCGAATGGTTCACTTTCTCAGGTAATGCGAATGCACCCGGTTTCAAGGCTTACTCGATGTTTGGTGCCAGTGATACTGTCAATAATGGCGCCGCACACCGTGGCTGAGAAACCGGTGACACGGATCGCCCTGGAGCAGACACAGGGCGAAAGATCCGTAAAAACATCCCTTCTGATGGGCAACGATTTTATTGCCTATTTATCAGAGAACGACCGGCTGGAATTTCTCTATAGCTCAGAAACCAGAGACTTATGGTTGCTGGACCACGACAATCAGTTGGCTCAGTTAATCAATGAAACCATCATTCAAGACATAGCAAACCGGCTGGCGATCGAAGTATCAGAATTCAGATCAAGTCTGGCGTCCTTGCCGGAAAAAGAGCGCGACCTGTCGATGAAACGATTTGAGCAATTGTTCGAGTCGTCCCGCCAACAAGCGGCAATCCCGGCCGACAATTTCATTGCCCAGGGAGAGTCTGGAGAATTCGCCTCCATCCAATGCCAGTGGCACACCATAATTACCCAGGATGATAGCGGAGACAGACAGCTAGGCACTGCGTGTCTGGCCAAACCTGATGTTTTCGAAAATGGCCATGTCCTTGCCTCCTTCCTGTCCGAGGTCTCACGCTTTCTGGACATTGTTGATGAGGCGGATACCGGACCCATCTCTTTTCCCTCTGCCGGCAACCCCATCGCTTTTGCCACGCACACGGGACTGCTCGCGATCAAAGTGATTCCCGACCCCGAGTTCGGCATCCCACAAACCGCCATGGAAGTTGTCTCGATTTCGGCAGAGCCCGATTCGAGCAGTCAGTACCGGGTGCCGGATGACTATCGTCGGCAACGTTTTGACCAACCCCTCTAAAGTCTTTGATTCTGTTTGCCCGGATTCCCTTCTCGATGATGCGTTGTAGAATGTCATAACCAAAGCGACCCACAAGGCACCATTAGGATGATCGATTTCCGCAGCGACACCGTTACCCGCCCTACCGCCGCCAAGCGCGACGCCATGGCCAGCGCTACACCTTGATAAAGCAAAAGCGGCAATCAAGGCCGATGACTTCCATTTCGCGTGCACCCGCATGCTATCTCTGGAGAACACCATCGGCGGCAAGGTGCTGTCCCTTGATTATCAGCACCAGGCTCGCGACTTCTGCACCAACCACAACCTTCAACTCCATCTTGATGGCGCCCGGCTATTCAATGCCGCGGTAAAGTCCAATTGCGATGTAACCGAGATAAGTCGGCACTACGGTTCGGTCAGCGTTTGCCTTTCCAAGGGACTGGGTGCACCGGTCGGGTCACTGCTGTTGGGGTCGGAGGCTTTTATCAAACGCGCAACCCGATTGCGCAAGATGGTGGGCGGCGGTATGCGGCAAGCCGGCATTCTTGCCGCCGCTGGACAGATCGCACTGGAGCAGGGACCGCTTCGTTTGCAGGAAGATCATGAAAACGCTGACTATTTGAGCGCGGGCCTTGCCAGCATTGCAGAACTGGATATCGACCCAGCCAGCACCCAGACCAACATCGTCTATGCCAGATGCCGGTCGGGCAAAGCCATCCAACTACGGGATTACCTGGCTGACCACGGCATTCGGATTATAGCAGGCAACCCTATCCGCTTCGTGACGCACCTGGATGTAAACCGTCAGGATGTGGATCAATTGCTGGACGCCATCCGGCGGTTCTACCAACCGTAAAGACTGGTTGGGTGCGCCACCGCACAGACCACCGAAACCCGAGGCCCTATTATAAATCATGGTGTGGCGATGGAACCGCCATAACAGGACGTTACACCTTGTGCGGCAGGGATGGCCGCGCGACCAAACTCAGGAATCGGAAGAATAAGGAGGAATTGCGATGAATAATATCGTCTATCTCGTGGGCGCCGTGGTTATCGTTTTGGCAATTCTCTCCTTTCTTGGCTTTCGCTAGCCGAAGCGCGAAACTAAAGCGCTAGCTAACCCGCTAGCGCGGCCCGAACCTTCTTGCTCAGATGGCCCATATCCACCCGGCCCAGCACCCGAGGTTTCAGATCATTCATCACACGACCCATGTCCTGCATTCCCTGTGCATCTGCTGAACTGATCGCGGCACCAATCAGGGCATCGAGGTCATCCTCGGTTAGCGCTGCCGGCATGAATTCCTCAATGATTACCATCTCTGCGCGCTCTTTGTCGCCCAGCTCCTGTCGACCGGCTTCATCATACTGGCCAGCGGCGTCACGGCGCTGTTTCAACATTTTATCCAGTACTTTAAGAACGTCGTCGTCTGATAGTTCACGGCGCTCATCGATCTCGATCTGCTTTACCGCAGACTGGGCCATACGCAGGGTGACCAGCCGAGTTTTATCCTTGTTCCGCATGGCTTCTTTCACCGCGGTACTCAATGTTGCCTTCAGGGATGATTCCGACACCGTTGACCTCCTGTTCTATACATTAGAGACTTTTGCCCGAGTTTTTGTCAAAGCAGTAGCTTTAACGGAAATTCGGTGCACATTCAATTATTAACGCGAAGGGATATTTTGATAGGTGATCAGATGGCAGTGAACCAAAACGCCCTTTTCAGCCTACTCTGGTAACGAGCGTTTACTTTTGCCCCCAATGGAGCGGCCTCATGATTACAGTACACCACTTGAACAACTCCCGCTCACAGCGCGTTTTATGGATGCTGGAGGAGTTAGGCGTACCCTACGAGATACAGCACTACCAACGTGATGCCAAAACCATGCTGGCGCCTGCAAGCCTGAAGAAAGTGCACCCGTTGGGAAAATCACCAGTGATTACTGATGGCGATCTCGTGGTTGCGGAATCCGGCGCCATCATTGAGTATCTTGCCCATACCTACGGCAAAGACACCCTGTTGCCACCAACTGGCGGTCAGGCGCGGCTCGATTACACCTACTGGCTGCATTACGCCGAAGGGTCAATAATGCCTCCATTGGTGATGCGGCTGGTATTCGAAAAGGTCAAGACCAGCCCGATGCCCTTCTTCGTCAAGCCCGTGGCCAAAGGCATATCCGACAAAACCAACGAAGTTTTTATCGGCCCGATGATTAAAACGCATCTCGACTTTGTCGAGTCCCATCTGGCCGAAAGCACCTGGTTTCTAGGGGATGATCTCAGCGCGGCAGATATTCAGATGAGCTTTCCGCTGGAAGCCTCCGTCTCCCGGGGCATCGTTGGCAAGGGTCGACCACACATTGATGCCTGGGTCGAACGTGTCCATGCCAGACCGGCTTACCAGAGAGCGCTTGAAAACGGAGGTTCCTACGATTTTGCCTGAGCGGCCAGTTTTATCTTAGCCACTCAAGTCCCGAAGTCGCCCCCACCCGGAGGCTTCCCTAGCGTACTTTTGACAGGAACTTTTGGGTGAGCGGGTTCTGCGGGTCCGTGATTACCTGCTTGGCCTCGCCAATTTCGGCGATCACGCCCTCGTGGAAATAGGCCACGCGATCCGACACATCGCGGGCAAAGCCCATCTCATGGGTCACGCAGATCATCGTAGCCCCTTCGTCCGCTAGCAGCCGCAGGGTGTCCAACACCTCACCCACCAGTTCGGGATCAAGGGCAGACGTCACTTCATCAAACAGCATGCAGTCAGGCTTCATTGCCAGGGCCCGGGCGATTGCCAGGCGCTGCTGTTGACCACCAGACATCTTGGTGGGATACATATCAAACTTGTCCCCCAGACCAACATGCACAAGTTCCTTTTTGGCGATTTCCATCGCCTCGTCCTTGCTCATTTTTTTGACGATCCTGGGTGCCAGGGCGGCATTTTCCAGAACGGTCAAATGGGGAAACGAGTTCCATTGCTGGAACACCATCCCTAGTTTCTGACGCAGCTTGTCCTTGTTCGTCTCCTTACTGTGAACGTCAATGCCATCCAACAGAATTTTGCCCTGCTGGATTGGTTCGATGGCGTTGATGCAATACAGCAGAGTCGATTTGCCGCTGCCCGAGCCCCCAATAATGCTAAGGACTTCGCCTTTTTCGACATCCAGATTGACGCCTTTTAGGACTTCGAGATCACCAAACGATTTATGCACATTCTGGATGTTAATCATATCGCCATTTTCCTTTCGACATACCGCCCGTAAGACGACAAAGGGTACGAGATAATGAAATAGAACAGACCAACACCTATCAGGATTTCCAATGGTTGCTGGGTACGTGAAATCAACTGTTCAGATGTGCGCAACAGTTCCATATAACCAATCACCGACACCAGGGCAGAATCTTTGATAACACTCAAAGCAACCCCCAGCCAGGAAGGAAGCACGGCACGCAAGCCAATCGGGAACTGAATGTAGTAAATCGTCTGCCAGTACGTCATGCCCAGTGAGCGAGCGGATGTCCGCATTGACACCTGCACACTCTCGAAACCACTGCGGAACACTTCACTCATGAAGGCCATGGTATAGAGCGAAAGCACGATGGAACCGGCAACAAATGGTCCCATGTTGAAACCCGCCACACCCACATAAGTGGAGAACAGCACCAACTGGATGATCAGCGGGACGCTTCTCAGCACGTCCAACAACTGACCAAGTATGAGGTTGACTGTCTTGTTGCTTTCGGCGCGAATAAAGCCGATAACCAGGCCCAACAGGGACCCGACCACGATAGCCAATACTGAGATCACCACGGTATTCCAGACCCCGGTCAAAATCAGGCCCGAGTCACTCCACGACAGAGGTGTAAAAAGAGAGCCCATCAGATTTCTCCCTTAAACAGTCTGCGGGAAAGTAAAGACGCACTGGTTAGTACCAGTTTGGTAATAATAAAGTACATCACGGCCGCCACGATGAAGAATTCGAGCGTGCGGAAGGACTGCGACTGCAACCGCTGGGTTTCGCCGGACAACTCACTCATGCCCACCAGGATCCCCAGCGAGCTCATCAGGATGGACCAGACGAACTGGTTGGTCATCGGGTGATAAATTCGCCTGAACATCTGCGGCAGAATAATATACCGGTAGGCCTGGATGCTGGTCATACCCAGGGATTTTGAAGCACTGTATTGGGTCGTGGGTATCGACTGGAACCCACCCCTGAAGGTTTCGGCCAGGTAGCCCGCATTGATAAACACCAGAGCACTCAAGACCGCAGCGTATGGGCTAAGGTGAATACCGAAAGCGCCCAGGCCAAAATAAGCCATGTAGATTTGGAAAAGCGCCGGAGTATTCCGGGCAATCTCGATCCAGGTGGTCGCTATGTAGCAAAACGGCTTGGTATTGTTCATTTTGACGATTGCCATCATTACCGCGATCACAATACCCAAAATCATCGCAAGTACGGAGACGTGCAGGGTTACAAAGGCCCCCTGCAGCATCTGAGGCAGGTTCTGGAATACGACATTCCAGTGAAATTGATAATCCATACCGCGACCAGTCTCATTGGTAAATGAAAACACTTATGCGCTTTGTGCCAGGAAACATCAGGATTTGGACTAAGGATCACTGAGTTGAGTGGCCGCCGGGGGAGTGGCGGCCACCTAAACAGCTACTTATTGTCTCTGAGAGCCTGGATCAGGTCGGCGGGAGCGTCTGAGCCAAAGTGCTCGTTGTAACGCTTATCGAGGTTACCGTCGCGGATCTGACGTACCAGAAACAGGTTCAGGTAGTTGATCCAGGCAGTCTCGCTTCTTTTCGCAATCAGACCAACCACATCGTCGTAGTTTGGCACGAACGGACCGGCAACAAAGTCTTCAAACTCTTCGCTGCGCAGCTTTGTGGCGATGTTGGTATTGGTTGAAATAATCGCGTCGACCTTGCCCTGATACAGGCCCAGGAACGCATCATTCTCGGACTGGAATGCAGTATAGTTATCGGTGTCCCAGTCATTTTGTTCGGCGTAGGCAAGGAACTCGGTCTCGTAAGTCGTACCGAGAGCAGCACCTACCTTCATATCCTCAAGATCGTCAAAGGACTCGATGTTTTTGTCTTCGTTGGCGATCACCTGAAACTTGAACACGAAGTAAGGATAGGTGAAACCGACGGATTTGGCCCGCTCCAACGTGTCAGACGTGGAACCGACAACCACATCAGTTTTGCCGGAAACCAGAGACGGGATTCGATCGCCCCAGGTCAGATTGAGGACGTTGACATCCACGCCCAGCGCGGTCGCGAGATCGTTACAGTAGTCGACGTCAAAACCGGCAGGATCGTTATTCTCGTCGAAATAGCCCATCGGTGGAAAATCCAGAACGACACCACAATTCAGGGTGCCCCGTTTTATCACGGTGTCCAGCTGATCGGCTGTCGCATTCACCGAGGCAAGTGAGACGCAGGCAACGACGACGGCGGCTAGTCTTTTTATCATGGTTTTTCTCTCTTTGGGGTTTGGGTCCACAACCTTTATACAATGTCAGACTGTTACCTTTTATAAACTACCTTAGATCGTTTAGTGAAAAAGCCTGAATCGGCTAAAAATTAAGGTTTTTTCACTTTTATTTAATTTATTTTTAAACCTTCCGGGTCGAATAGACTGGATTTTAGTCAAATGGCGTCGATCGGACACAGTTTCTCCCGGACGTTTTTGCCTGATAAAGGGCACGATCCGCAAGGACGATCAGCTCTTCGCTACCTTCCAGCTGCCCGGGCTCGGCCCCGTGAACTCCGATACTGACGGTCACTCTGTCCGCTACAGCAGACGCCGGATGCTTTATATCAAGCGCGACAATCCCCTGACGGATGTTTTCCGCAATTTCGACACCTTCCTTTCCCGTGGTGTTGGGCAAAAGAACAGCGAACTCTTCTCCGCCATAGCGTGCAATGGTTTCACCGGCTCGCCGGACATAGTCTGGCAAAGCGGCAGCAATCGATTGGAGGCAAGCATCACCGGCAGGGTGTCCAAGGCTGTCATTAAAAGGTTTGAACGCATCGACATCAATCATCAGCAGGCTAAGGGGT